>JAABUN010007412.1_pt1 | contig 11839 bp, 10 predicted proteins | sample 5559311 | NCBI WGS metagenome assembly JAABUN01 (sample SAMN10711877, study PRJNA513370) | rock metagenome | isolation source: Antarctica rocks | place: Antarctica: Victoria Land, Siegfried Peak sud | reverse complement strand
TCTGCGATGGGCTGGTCGCGCTGATGGACGATCCGCTCCGGGTCCGCTCCCTCACCGCCCGCGCCCACCGCGGCGCGGCTGATGCAAGGATTTCCACCTAAGTCGGTATGATACCGTGATAGAGTGATCGCTCGATGTATGATGGTGTTCGGTGAGATATTTCGTTGAAGGGAGGGGATGATGCACGAGGCGACGATCTCCTATCGCGACGACTTGCGGCCCTCGACGGAGGCGATCGTCGCGCTCTACCGGGCGGCGGCTCTGGCGCGACCGGTCGATGCCCCGGAGCGGATCGCGCGGATGTATGCGGCGGCGAACCTAATCCTGACGGCGTGGGATGGCGAGGAGTTGGTCGGTATCCTGCGCGCGTGGAGCGATGGCGGCTTCCTGGGCTATATCGCCGATCTCGCGGTTTCCCCCGACTACCAGCGGCAGGGGATCGGGCGTGAATTGCTGCGACGGGCTCTCGCCTCGGATACGGAGGTGACGTTCCTGCTGAACGCCGCTCCCGAGGCGAAGGACTATTACGAGCATATCGGCTGGCAGGCCGTGACGAACGGTTGGATCTGGCGGCGGGAGCGCTGAGAGGCATTGCGGCGGTGCCGACGTAGCGGGTACAACGGCGTGTCAATCACTACTCCATACTATCGGCATCGCACCACGCGCTACGCGAGGCCGTGTCGCGCACCCCTGAATATATTGCATAGCAGGAGGGACGATGCCCTGGCGTCGATGTCGTGTCGCGTTGCCGCTGGCGTGGTGTGTCCTTTGGGGAGTCACCGGCATGGTTGGCGCAGCACCACCCGCCACCCCAGGCGCGGCGAGTGGTGCTATCCAAACACCGCTAGCGCGCTGTTTCGCTGAAACCGGGCAGTGTGTGGGCGGGCGCTTCCTCGCCGTGTGGGCGGCGCAGGGTGGGGTGGCGATCCACGGGTATCCGTTGAGCGGGCCGCTCACCGAGGTATTGGAGGATGGTCACGAGTATACCGTGCAGTATTTCGAGCGCAGCCGCCTGGAATACCATCCCGAGAACGCACCGCCGTATGATCTCTTGCTCGGCCAGTTCGGTCGCCGTTTGCACCCGGCCGATCCGCCGGTCGCGCCTGTGGCTGACGCCACCTATTTCGCCGAAACCGGGCATAATCTCAGCGGCAGATTCGGGGATTATTGGCGGGCGAATGGCGGCTTGGCGCAGTTCGGCTACCCGCTGAGCGAGGAGTTTACCGAGCGGTTGGCTGAGCATCGCGAATATCGCGTGCAGTATTTCGAGCGTGCGCGCTTCGAGTACCACCCGGAGAACGCGGCCCCATACGACGTGCTGCTCGGCCAGTTCGGGCGGCGTATCCTGGGCGAACGTCAGTCGTCCGTCCCGGCCTGTGCCACGCGCCTCTCCGCGACGTTCCCGCGCTTCGACACGCCCGCCGCGCTGGCGTGGGGCTCCAATCAGGTGGTGGCCGGGACGATCGCCGAGGAGCTTCCCCCGATCGCCTACCGCCCGGACCCGCGTGGCGCACCCGATCTGCGGCAGCACCGCACCGACTATGCAATCCAGGTAGATAGCCGCGTCCGTGGGGTGCCCGGTGACGTGATCTACCTCCGCCGTCCCGGTGGGACGCTCGATGGCTGCGCGCAGATCTATGAGTCGGAGCCGGAGTTGGTCGTTGGTCAGCGGCTCTTGCTCTTCCTCGGCCCGCCGCAGCCTGGGGCGGCGATACCGACCTATCTGGCGGCGGGCGGGGCGCAAGGCTATTGGCGCCTCGTGCCCGATGGCACGGTCGCCACCACGATCCCGTTCTATCAAGCCTACGCTGGCCTCCCCCTCGCCACCCTCATCGAGCAGTTGCGGGCGGCGTTGCTGGGGCCGCAGCCGGTCACGCCCGGTCTGCCGGTGGTGCCACTCGAACAGGCTCCGCTCGCCCCGCCGAATTGACGTAGCTCAGACTGACGAACCGGTGGCGAGGGTAAATACAGCGCGGGCCGGGGAACCATTCCCCGGCCCGCTGCCTGTCTTGATGAAATGGGTGGTGGCTAATCGGCCGCCTGGCTCGTCTCCGACACCCCGGTGCGGGAGTTCGGGTAGAGGTGGCAGGCGACGAAGTGACCATCTCCCTGGTCCGCGAAGGCCGGCTCTTCGGCCTTGCAGATGTCCATGACGTAGGGGCAACGGGTGTGGAAGTGGCAGCCCGAGGGCGGGTTGATCGGGCTCGGCACGTCGCCGGTCAGGATCATACGCTCGCGCTTCTTCTCCACGACCGGGTCGGGGATCGGCACGGCGGAGAGCAACGCCTTAGTGTACGGGTGCAGCGGGTTCTCGTAGAGCCCGTCACGGCTTGCCAACTCCACGACCTTGCCGAGATACATCACGGCGACGCGGTCGGAGATGTGGCGGATGACCGAGAGGTCATGGGCGATGAAGAGATAGGTCAGCCCGAACTGCTGCTGCAAATCTTCCATCAGGTTGACGATCTGCGCCTGAATGGAAACGTCGAGCGCGGAGACCGGCTCGTCGGCGACGATGAACTCCGGGTTCGCGGCGAGGGCGCGGGCGACCCCGATCCGCTGCCGCTGACCGCCGGAGAACTCGTGCGGGTAGCGGTTGGCGAAGTAGGGATTTAGACCCACCGTCTCCAACAGCTCCTGTACGCGCTCGTTGCGCTCGTTCTTCGGCACGAGGTTATGGATCTGCATCGGCTCGGCGATGATATTGCCGACCGTCATGCGGGGGTTCAGCGAGGCGTACGGATCTTGGAAGATCATCTGGAGGTGGCGGCGCATCTTCCGCATCTCGCCACTGCCCAGCTTCGTCAGATCCTGCCCATGAAAGTTCACCTGGCCGGAGGTCGGCTTGTACAACTGCAAAAGAGCGCGCCCGGTGGTGGACTTGCCACAACCCGACTCGCCGACCATCCCGAGGGTTTCGCCCTTCTTCACGGTGAAGCTGACGCCGTCCACGGCCTGCACCGCGCCGACCTGCCGCTGGAAGATAATCCCCTTCGTCAGGGGGAAGTGCATCACGAGGTCTTTGACCTCGAGCAGGTCTTCACCTGCTAAGGCCGCTCCCTCCCCGCCGCGTGTCGCGGTCCCTGTCGCCATCCGGCGTCCTCCTCTACTGAGTGGGCGTAGTGGGCGAGTGGTCCAGTGGTCCAGTGGGCGATGGCGGAAAACCCAGGCAGTTGCCTTGCTTCCAGACCGTTACTCGCCCACTCGCCCACTCGTCCACTGCGCCCACTCGTCCCCCGTTACAGCCCGACCGATTCGGGGGCCAGTTCGACTTTTTCGCCATTGATGATGTTGAAGTGGCAGGTAATTCGATGGTCGGGGGTTACCTCGCGCAGCATCGGGGCCTTGCGCTCGCAGATCTCCTCGGAGTAGTCGCACCGGGGAGAGAAGGGGCACATGTCCGGCAGGTCGATCAGATCGGGTGGCATCCCGCGGATCGGGTCAAGTTTCCCTTTGACCGAATCGAGGCGCGGGATAGATTTCAAGAGGCCGAGGGTGTACGGGTGCCGCGGATTCGCGAACAACTCATACGTTTCGGCGGTTTCGACGACCGTCCCGGCGTACATAACCTGGATCCGGTCGCTCATCCCGGCGACGACGCCGAGGTCGTGGGTGATCAGGATAACGGCGGTGCCACGTTCCTGCTGCAACTTCCGCATCAGGTCGAGGATCTGCGCCTGGATCGTCACGTCGAGCGCGGTGGTCGGCTCGTCGGCGATCAGCAGCAGGGGGTCGCAGGAGAGAGCCATCGCGATCATCACGCGCTGGCGCATCCCGCCTGAGAACTGGTGGGGATACTGGTCGACACGCTCTTCGGCGTTAGGGATACCGACCATCTTGAGCAATTCGACCGCGCGTGCGCGCGACTCGCTCTTGCTCATCCCTTTGTGCAATTCGAGCGACTCGCCGATCTGCCGGTTGACCGTCAGCACCGGGTTGAGCGAGGTCATCGGATCTTGGAAGACCATCGCGATCTCGTTGCCCCGGATCGAGCGAATCTGCTCCTCGCTCATCTTGAGGATATCTTTGCCCTGGAAGATAACCTGCCCGTCGACGATCTTCCCCGGTGGAGTGGGGATCAGTCGCATCAGCGACATCGCGGTGATGCTCTTGCCGCTACCGGATTCGCCCACGATCCCGAGGGTTTCACCGGGCAACAGCTTGAAGGTCACCCCGTTGACCGCCTTGACGACCCCATCCTGCGTGAAGAACTGGGTCTTAAGGTTGTCTACCGAAAGCAACGGCTCCGCAGTCGTCGCCATACCCGCTCCTTGCCGCTAATGGGCGCTTCCACGCCCGTCGGACGCCACGCCAATGCACGCCTCAGGGCCTTCCCCGGCCCATCAGCCTCTTCCTCAGCTGCTCTCTCGCTGCTGCCCTCCCTTGCCTCGCGGCATTCTGTGTGCTGCGGACAATACACCAAGCACTCGGCGATAGCAAGTGGCTTTGCCTGGGCAGCAAGCCATCATCGACGCTGCAATGAAATCGCGGGCCTATTCATTTCAGGTCTGGGTTGTGCGCTTCGCCACCCACGGTCATGGATCGTGGATAACGACAAAACTATAGCATCACGATTTCCCACCGTCAAACGTTTTGTGTCACAAGGTTGGGGCGATTCATTGTGCAAGTTGCTGGCTTGACCGCTCTGTACGCCCGATCGGGGTGGCGTGGCGCAGCATGATGGTTTTTTGTGGCCGCCGAACCGCCGATTGTTGACGATGCGTCGGGAGAATCATGGCGCTCGTTGTGTCGATTGTGCAAGCGGGGCAGCCGCAGGTGAGTGTGGCGATGGCACTTCACTTTGCTCGGGCGACCGGGGTGCGCGGCGGAGGTGGCGGTAGTGATCGGCTTCCTCGCCTCGGATGAGGCGTCGTATGTCACCGGCGCGGCTTGGGCGAGCGGTGTGGAGATGACGGCTGTCTGACGGGGGTGGGGAGACGGTTTCACCGCAGAGGCGCAGAGACGCAGAGGGGCGCAGAGAGGGGACGAGGTGGATGAGCGAGTGGGTGCTGAAAGGTACGATCGCCCTATGGGCGATCACGTTCGCCATCGCTATCAACCGCCAGCCAACATCAAAACAGAAGGCACTACCTACACTGTAGGTGGTGCCTCTTGCGTATCATTTTTCTGCGGCTATTAGTCTTTCTGCGGCTATTAGTCGCGGTCGATGGCGATCTTGCCGGGTCCGGCCAGGAAGGTGGTTAGGAAAGCGGCGGCGAAGAGCAGCGCGTTCTCGTAGCCGCCCTGGTTGATCAGGCCATTTTTCCAATGGACCTTGTTGATCGCGACGCCCATGTTGCCGAGCAGCAGCAGCGAGGCGAGGCGCGTGTTCCAGCCGAAGACGAGCGCGAGGCCGCCGAAGAACTCGGCCCCCGCCGAGAGGGTGCCCAACACTTCCGGCGCGGGCAACTCCAGCTTCTTCGCCATCCCGATGTGGTTGGTCAGGCCGCCGTCCTGCACCGATTGCGTGAAGCCCGCCCCCAACACCCGCTCGGCGTCGGGCGAGACTTCTTTCCCCTTACCGCCAAAGAGCTTGGGATAGCCGTGGATGGCGATCAGGCCGCCGAAGGCGACACGTAGCGCGAAAAGCCCCAAATCTTTCATCGCCGTTCCTCTACTTTCCATCTGCCAATTGTCGGCATGGCAACCGCCCCGCCGTCTCTGTCACCGCCGACAGGCGCAAAGGTTGTGCCATTAGCGGGCCTGTTTTTCACCGCAGAGGCGCAGAGACGCAGAGGACCGCAGCAGAGGGAACGAGAGGGATGAGGACTTGACCACAGAGCGCACAGAGCGCACAGAGCGCACAGAGCGCACAGAGACGAGGGGAGCGGGGACGAAAGCGGGGACGATTGGACGCAGGGACGCGGAAGAAGAAACGGGGACGATCTATTTCTCTCGTTCCCCGTTTTCTCCTCTGTGCATTCTGTGCGCTCTGTGGTTAATAATCTCGTTCCTTTGCGGTGAATCGTCCCCACTCTGTTCAGAAGAGGAGCAAGAGCCCGGTGAGGACGAGCAGGACCGCGATCGACCCGGCGACGAGCCGTTCGCTGAGGCGACCGTGCGCGTAGCTGCCGCACGCCGCGCCGAGGATGGCGAACGGGATCAACGCCGCCCCTGTCCATAACAGCGTGGTGGAGCCGATGCCGAGGCGCAGATAGCCGGGCAGGCGGATGGCATCGAGGACCATGAAATAGAGGAGCAAGGTGGCGCGGCGTGCGGCGGGGGTGCCGAGGCGGTAATGCAGATAGGCGACGATCGGTGGCCCGCCGGTGCCGATCGCGCCGGTAAGGACCCCGCCCACGAAGCCGACCGGGATCCCGAGCAGATTCAGGCGGCGGGTCGGCGCGGGCGAGACGCGGGCGGCGATCGGGGTGAAGCGGCTGAGTCCGAAGAGCAGGGTGATCACGCCGAGCCCGCGCCGCAGCCAGGTGAGCGGCAAGACGCTGAGGAGCAGCGCCCCAACCGCGAGGCCGCAGAGGCTGCCGAGCAACAGCAGCACCAGTGCGGGGCGCGATCCCTGTCGCCGCGCGCCGAGAGCGACCGGGAAGCCGGTCGCGACCTGCACGATCGCGGCGAGCAGGACGACCTGCCGCAGATCCCAGACGAGGCTGAGGAGTGGCACCAACACCAGCGCCGCGCCGAAGCCGGTGAGGGAACGCACGAAGATCGCCGCGAAGACGACGAGCGCGGCGAACGCGAAGGTCGGGCTGGCGTAGGTGGCGTCCATCGGCTCCGTTCGGGGCTGGCGCGGGGTGGTGACAGCGGCGGAGTATCGGCCCTATGGCGATGGCTTGTCAAGGATGAGCAAAGGGGGGAGCGGGCGGGGCCGGACCGCTCCCCCGGCCCGCCGCTTAGGGAGCACCCGCGATGCGGGGAGGGGTGCCTCGCTGGGGGTGCGGAGGCCGATGATCAAAGTGTGGGAGACTGACCCCTCCCCTGAAGCGGGAGGGGCCGGGGGAGCGGTCCGGCCCCATCCCCCCCTCACGAGATGGCGTAGCGCTTCAGCTTCTCCTCATCCAGTTCCACGCCGAGGCCGGGTTTCTGCGGCACGGCCATGCAGCCATCGGTCGGGTCGAGTTTGACCGGCTCGGCGAGATACCATTGGAAGACATCGCTGCTGAGGCCGGGGAGATCGTGGAAGACCTCGACGTACGGGCAGTTGGGGACGGCGGCGCAGAGGTGGAGGTGGGCGATGAAGCCGAGCCCACCTCCGCCATGATGCGGCGCGACTTGCTTGCGGTGCATCTCGGCGTAGCTGCAGGCTTTGCGAAGCTGGGTCATCGTCTCGCCGACCATCGCCTCGACCTGGATGACATCGTAGCAGTCGCGGTTGATCAGCTCGCGGTACTCGTGCAGGCCGCGATTATTCTCGCCCCCGGCGATCAGGATGTCCACGGCGGCGGCGAGGCGCGTCAGCCCGTCGTAGTCGTAGCGGTCGAGCGGTTCTTCGAGCCAGTAGACACCTAATTTCTCCAACTCGCGGGCGGTCTGCACGGCACGCTCATAGGTCCAGACGACGCTGAGATCGGGCTGCGGGGTGCCGGGCTGCTGCGCCTGGTTTGCATCGACCAGGATAGTGAAGTCGTCGCCGACCGCGCGGCGCACCGCCTCGACCTGGGCCAAATCTTCTTTCATCGTCCAGTCGTGGATCCGCAGCTTGGTCGCGCGCCAGCCATCGGCCTGGATTTGCAGGATGTCCTCGGCGCGGCGCTCGCCGGAGCGAACATCGATCAGCGAGGCATAGGCGGGGACGCGGTCGCGGAAGCCGCCCCAGAGCTTGTAGATCGGGACGTTGCAGGCTTTGCCGATGATGTCCCAGAGGGCTATCTCGATCCCCCATGCCGCGCCCGCATTGCGGAAGATTCGCGCGTGCTGTTCCAGCGCGAACGGGTCTTTGCCGATCAGTTGCGGCTTGATCCACGACTCGATGATCGACGCGGAGGCGTAACCGGGCGAGCCGAGCCCCACGATCCCCTCGTCGGTGAAGACTTTGCAGACGGTGCCGCCCCAACGGTGCCAGGTGCTGCCGGGTGCCCAGGCGGGGTACATCGGCGCGGCCAACTCCGGCCCTTGGAGTTGGAATGTCTGGATGTCGGTAATTTTCATCGTCGCTCCATCCGTGCGGACTCACGGCGCGCGGCGTTCTTGCGCGCCGCCGCTATCCTAGCAGACTGCTCGTCGGATCGATGGATATGGGGGGCTTGTTGGTTGGGGAGGTGGCGGTTGATGGGGGCTGGCTCGTTACGGCGGTGGGGGCTCGCCGTAAACGTGGGTCGCCGGTTTCAACCGGCGCTAAATGGCCTGCGGGCCACAAAGCCTACTGAAGTAGGCTAGGTCCGGCATCGGCGTGGTGCTGATTGGGTAACGCCAAGTCCAACAGCGGACCTAGTCCAGTTCAACGGACCGTGGTCCCCTGCCGGGTCAAGGCCACCTAGCGCCGGTTTCAACCGGCGACCCACTTACGGCGAGCCCCCACCGCCCATCTATCAGGCTACCCGCCACCAGCCGCCGCGCCGCGCCCCAGCCAGCCCGTGACGCGCTGACGCAAGCCATCGAGGCGGACCTGCCACTCCAGGGCTTGTTTCACTTCCTGCGGCAGATGTTCGCGCCAGTAGTGGGTCGTCTTGGCGACGGCGGTGATGACACTCTTGATCTCGCCGGTGAGGGTGTACGCGGCCCCGACCGGCACGAAAAGTTGTGCCCCCTGGGCACGCGCCGCGACGTTCTCCTCAACGATCGCCTCGGCCAGCCAGTGGGCCATCCCCGCCGAATAGCAGCCGATGGCGAGCCAGCCGGTCGCGGCCGACGTGACCGGTAACCCGCTCACCGCCACGACGCCGCGCGCAATCTCGGTGGCGGCGAAGCGATAGCCGTCGCTATCGGGATCACCCGCCGGGTCGCCTTCCAATAATGTCGCGCGGTGTGGCGGGCCACCGTCGAGGGCGAGGGCGCAGAAGCTGTCCCACATCTCGCCCCAAACGACCGAGCCATCCTCCGCATACTTCATCGGCGCGGCGGCCATCGGCGCTCGTTTGTCGGTGTTCTCGCCGTCGTGGTGCATCGGTTTGTGCTCCCGGCTTGTTACTGTATTTCGTAAATGGCGATGGATGTGCGAGGTGGGTTGACCTCTCCCCGCCGCGGGGAGGGTGGGATTGCCCCTGCGGCACTTCGCTCGCGCTGCGTATGCTCACGGCGCGCTGTCATCGCAATTCGCTCAGACGATCCCCGCCTGGCGCAGCGCATCGAGGACGATCAAGCCACCAGCCAGGGTGATTGCGAAGGCGCTGGCGACCGGCAGGAAGCGCGGTATACGTGGCTCGAACGAGAAGCGGGCGAAGAGTCGCCGCGCGTAGACGCAGAGGAGCCCGATCGCCGTCAGCACGACCGCCAACCCGGCGCTGAATGCGACGACCAACACCATCCCGAAGCCGATCTGCCCGAGCGAAATCGCGCTCAGGAGCAGGACCAGCGCCGAGGGGCAGGGGATCAAGCCACCGCTCACGCCGAGGGCGAAGAGGCTACGCCAGGTTACGCCGCCAGTCGCCGCGCCGGGTGGCATGTGCGTATGCGCCCGCCCGCCGTGGCTGTGGGCGAGCGGTTGCCAGGGTGCGCCATCTTGTTCGGCGGGCGGTGCGGCGAGTGCCGCATGATCGTGGTCATCGGTGGGCAGCGCACGGTCGCCGCGCAGGCGTTGCGCGACGAGCGAGAGCCCGATGATCACGACTAGCAGGCCGGACGCGACGTTGAGCCAGGGGTAGAGTTTTTCCGGCAGCAGATAGCGCGCCAGCCAGAGGGTGATCCCGCCGAGCGCGAAGACCCCCGCCGTATGGGTGATCGTCACCGTCAGGCCGAGGAAGGCGGCGTGCTTGGCCGTGCCGCGCGAGCCGATCAGGTAGGCTCCGACGACCGTCTTGCCGTGGCCGGGTGAGAGGGCGTGCGCCGCGCCCCAGAAAATCGCCCCGAAGATCGCCGCCAGGATCACGCTGGGGGTGGGGTTAGCGATCCCGATCAGCGCGGCGACCTTGGCCGTAACCCCGCCGCGCTGCGTTGGCGAACGCGGCGATCAAGACCGGGATCGCCCTGCCGGGCGGTGGCACACTGACCACCTTCGCCGGGCAGCGCGATGATCCATTCTTCGTGGACCTCGGTCGCACCTTTGACCTGCTCGGGGTCAACCCCGCTGGCGGGACCGACTTCGTCGGTGGCCTCAGCGTCAACAGCCTCGTCCTCCAGGTACCGAAGTCGTTCCTGCAAGGAACGAATGGCCCGGTGATCGGCGTTTGGAGCACGTCCAGCCGCGAGACCGTCACCGTCCTCGACGGTAACGGCGGCAAGACCGGTAACGGCATATACACCCAGGTTTCCCGGCTCGGGATGCCGCTGGTGAATGAGGCTGTCGTACCGCTGGGCCTGAAGGATCAGTTCAACGCGACGGAGATCACCCCGACGAGTGATGGCGGTTTCCTGCCGCTTGTCACCGATCCCGAACTGGCGCGACTTTTCGTGGCCCTCAAGGTCGATACGGACACGCCCACGACGAATCGGCAAGATCTCGTAGCCGTCTTCTTAAAAGGTGTGCCGGGCATCAATCAGCCCCCCGGCGTGACGGCATCTGAGATGCTGCGCCTGAACACGTCGACCCCGCCGAGCACCACCGACCCCAACACGGTGAACCGGATGGGCGTCCTCGGCGGCCAACTGGACGGCTTCCCGAATGGTCGTCGCCTCGCCGATGATGTCGCTGACATCGAGCTTCAGGCGATCGCCGGGATCCTCTGCCAGCCCGGTGGCGCGCTCACCCCGGTTGTCGGCCAGTGCCGCAACACAAAGGTGAACACCGCCCTTGGCGATGGCGTCACCGGCAACGATCTGCCGTTCCAGACGGTCTTCCCGTACCTCGCCAACCCGCGCCCGCCGTACGGCGACGGCTCGACCCCGCCGTCGGTGCCGAGCTACAAGGCGACCGTGACGGTCGTCGGTAGTGGCACCGTGGTCAACGGCACCGATGGCAAGACGATCGCCAGCGGGTCCAGCATCAGCCAGGGCGGCGTCGTCAGCCTCAGCGCCGTGCCCGCCGCGAACAACGTCTTCATCGGCTGGACGGTCGATGGGTCGTTCGTGGGGATCAAGACGCCGCTGAACCTGAGTATCTCCAGGGACCGTGCCGTGCAGGCGACCTTCGCCCCGCGCGTCGGTTTCAACGATGTGGCGAGTAACGACCCGGCCGCCGACGCGATCATCCAACTGGCGTCGCGCGGCTTCATCAAGGGAACCAGCCCGTCCACCTTCGAGCCGAACAACCCGGTGCTGCGCTCACAGGCGGCGGCGCTCGTCGGTCGCACACTCGGCTTCAGCTCCTCGCCGGTATCCGGCAATACATTCCCGGATCGCTGCGATGCGAACGGGCAGAATTGTATCGATGACGAACTGTGGGGCTTCGTGGCGTCGTTCGCCGCCAACGGTATCGCCCAGGGCTACTCCGACGCCGCCACCTGTGCGTCCGCCGGGACGACCGCGCCCTGCTATCTGCCGCGCGACCAGGTGGCGCGGGTGCAAATGATCTCCTTCATCTCGCGCGCCTTCGTGGCGAAGGGCTTCTGGGTCAAGGCGACGGTCGACACCGGCGTCTACGCGAATGTCCCGGCCAGTTCGGGCGCACGCCTCGATCTGGTGACGTTCGTGAACAATGCCGGCGCGCTGCCGGGCCTGCCAACCAGCGGTAACTTCACCACCTTCGACCAGTCGGCGACGCGCGCCTTCGCCGCACAGGTGCTCTTCCAGGCGTATAACGCCTACTACTCCGTCAATCGTGTCCCGACCCCGTAACGGTCGCGAACGA
>JAABUN010007411.1_pt1 | contig 11843 bp, 9 predicted proteins | sample 5559311 | NCBI WGS metagenome assembly JAABUN01 (sample SAMN10711877, study PRJNA513370) | rock metagenome | isolation source: Antarctica rocks | place: Antarctica: Victoria Land, Siegfried Peak sud | reverse complement strand
CCACTTTGAGCATGTAAATAAAGGTGTTCCTCCGATATTTCCAAGTAATAGTGCTGTGCAGCATCACGTAAATTATTTGTTGCTTGGAGGGTAAGTGCTTGCTCCTCCTCTAAAAACTTAATGTCGGGGTCGGAAAGAGCTTTACGAATACAGGCATCGAAGCCCAGTGTGTATTTTCTGTTACGTTCCTTTATACTCCCATTTTTATGTACGATAGAGGCTTTTAGCAGCATTTCAAAAGAGTGGTCGAGCATAATTAGAAAGCCCTCTACCCTTCCGGTATCCCAGGGACGGTTGAAGATGTCGATGCTCACTATTAATGAGCTGACACCTCTATCCAATAGGATTTTTGCCTCTCGCTTCATAGGTCCTTTATACCGTGAGTTTATTTTGTATCCGCCCAATTTTACTTAGTGTGTAAAATCTCCCTAAGCTCGAGCGTCAACACCTGCACCGCAATGCCTGGTGCGGCGTACGCCTCCAAAGCCTCTTCACACCGCTCGAGTGCTGCCACGCCCTCCGCGTACGCCCCTGCGGGCCACTCGCTGAGGCGCGCGCGTAAAAGTTCGGCGACGCTGAAGCGGGCGTCTTCCGTCCAGGCTTTCTCGAGAGCGTCGGCCTTTTCCAGAGCCTCCTCGAGTCCTTTCTCGAGGGCTAGAAGGTAGCTGTGGACGACGCTCAGCTGCGCGCTGAACAGCTCCGGTTGGGCGGCGGCGGTGAGCAGTTCGCCCGCGCGACCAAGGCGAGCCGCCGGGTGGGGTTCGGGCGTTTCGATGGGGGCGTCTACAGCCCCAAAACGCACCACGCTGCTGCGCGACACGATGGTTGGCAAGACGCTCTCGACGCTCGGCGCGATCAGGATAATCATGGCGTACGTGGGCGGCTCCTCCAGAAACTTTAGAAAAGCGTTCGCGGCGGCGTCGCTCAGGTGTTCGGCTCCGTCGATAACGCCGACGCGTTTGTAAAAGCGGGGGCGGGACTCGAGCCAGCTGCCCAGCGGGTTGTCGGAGCCGTCTTCACGCCTTACCAGGTCGCCGATACGGAGTTGCGGGCGGCGGCTGCGGCGACCTGTTTTGGTCTCCATCACCGGGGCCAACTCGCGGTGGTCGGGGTGCGCGTCTTCGGCAAACAAACGGCAGCTCTCGCAGACGCCGCAGGGGGCGGCGTCCGGTTGCTGGCAGTTTAAGAGCGCCGCGTACCAGCGCGCGACCAGCCTGCGCCCGACGCGGGGCGGCCCGACGAAGAGCAGGGTGTGGGCGCGGAGGCCGCGCAGGACCGTCTGCGCGGCCTCGTGACCGATAACCTGACCGATAATCGGGGTCGCGTCCATACTAGCGGCCCCGCTCGAGCCGCGCTGCCAGCGTCGCCGGGTAGCCCGCCGCCAGCACCCGCTGCTGCACCAAGCGAATATCGAACGGCACGCGGAAGTGCTCCAACACCCGCGTCTGGTCGTCGAACACGGCGTAAGACGCCAGCGGCACGCCGTCACGCGGTTGTCCGACCGAACCGGGATTGACCAGCGCCTGCGCGTTGGGCGGCAGGCGGTAGCTCGAGGCTTCTTTGGTCAGCGGCACGCTCCGCGACAACCACTCTCCCTGGTGCTCGGTAAACAGATAAATAACCGGTACGTGCGTGTGACCGAAAAAGAGCAGCGGGCGAGACATCCGCGCCGGTTCGCTCTGGGCGCGGGCGAGCGAGTCCACATAGCCCCATGAGCCCTCGAGGGTGCTGTGAACCGCCTCCCACCCGTCCGCTTCGGCGCGCCGCGACAACCCCTTCAGAAACGTGCGGCTGGACGCGCTGAGCGTTTTCCTCTGTTTGCCGAGCACCTCTGTCACCACGCTCGTCGCTGCGCCCCCGGCGTCCGGCTCGAGCAGCATGGCGTCGTGATTGCCGAGGAGCGCCGCCGCCAGCGGCAACGCGCTGAGCGTGGCGATAACCTCGTCGGGTTGCGGGTAGTACCCCACCGCATCACCTAAAAAGAGCACCTCTTGCCAGCGTTTGGTCTCGGCGTGGCGGAGCACGGCGGCGAGCGCCACCGCGTTGGCGTGAACGTCACTCAGGAGCAGGTACCTCATGCGTAGGCTACTTTAACCCGGTTTTTGCTTCAGACCTTCGCTCTGCGATTTCGGGCGCGCAGCCGTCACCCGGTTCCGGGCGGTGCAGGCTATACTTGGGCCGTGATCGCCCGACTACGCCTTCCGGTTTTATGGTGCTGCTTGCTGTGCGGGCTGTTTTCAGGGGCGCACGCGCAGATGGTGGTTCCGACTTTCGGGACGAGCGGCGCAGTTCCCGAAGAGGCGTTGACGCGCTTTATGGCACTTTTTCGGCAACAGCTCGGTCTCCGCACCGGACTCGAGGTCTTGCCTGGTACGACCGTAGCCCAAACGTCTGTAGGCCGCTTGGAGCCCGATGTGGCGGCTGCGATTGCCACCCTCGGCGGTGGGCGCTACAGCGTTGCAGGCGAGATTATCGCGCTCGGCAGCGGCCTTGGCAAAACCAGTTATACCGTCAACTTGCTCGTCACCGACAGCGCCCGCCGCTCGCCTGACCTCTCGAGCCGCTCGTCGGACCTCTTTAGCCAGTCTTTAGACCCTGACGATGTGCCCGTCGCCGTCGCCGCCCTGACGCGCGCGGTAGGGGCGTTTGTCAACCCGGCGAGCGCGCCCGCGCGCGGTTCGGCAAATCTGTTCGTGACCAGCGAGCCCGAGGACGCGTCGGTGTTTCTAAACGGGGTCGAGGTCGGCGCTATCGGGGGCACGCTGCTGCCGCTTGCGCCCGGGTTTTACGAGGTCGAACTCCGTAAAAAAGGGTTCGTCCCGGAGCGCGACATGCTGATTCTCGAAAGAGACGAAACGAAGTTCCTGGCGCTTTCGCTGACCGAGATTCGGGGTGGCAGTATCTTGGTCGGCAGTGTGCCCTCCGCCGAGGTCTTTTTGGATGGGCGGCGCGTCGGACGTACCCCGCTGAGCGTCGAAGCGCCGCCGGGGGTACGGACGCTGCGGCTCGCCCGCCCCGGTTTCGAGAGCGTCACGCAGTCGGTGACGGTGCGGAACTTTTTCGTCTCGCGCTCACAAGTCGAGCTCGAGGCCAGCTACGACAACCTCGTGTTCTGGACGCCGCCGACCGGCTTTACGGTAACGGTCGACGGTATTTTTCGCCCCCGCAACTTCGCTGCGAACTTGCAACCCGGCCCCCACCGCGCGGTGCTGTCACGGCGCGGCGTCGACCTGCCCTTTACCTTTACCCTGCCCCGACCGGGGGTGTTTGAACTCGACGTGCAGACGCGTGAACTAAAGGCGCTCGAGTAGGGCGGTGGGGAAAATGCGTAAGGGAGAATGGAGAATTTGGGGCTCAGAATTCAGCGTTTTCCGAATCATCTCGTTTACATTTTGCCTGACTGGTTTCTCGCAAATTTAGTGAGTAAAGAGTAAAGCCTGAAGACTCACTGCTTTGCGATTAAAACCTCGAGGTGTCGCTCCTACTGTTTAAGGTGAGTTGTAACCTGACGAAATCCGACGAGAATGTCGTCGCGGCTTCGTTGTCTGTTGTTTGGACACACAAAGCGCCGACGCTCCGTATTCTCTTCGTATTTACTCCTTCTTACTCCTTGCTTCATTTCGTTCAGCACAGCACGAAGTGGTGACATTTAGCTTAGAGCGCCGACAAAATCTGCCACGCGCCATTTTTACGCCCTTGTACTCTACGTGGCCCGAACCTTCTTGACGGCAATTCTGCTCTGTGCTACGCTTCCGGAAACGTTTTCGGTAATTTAACGGTGGCTGTTTCCCTCGTTTTCCTGATCTACTGCCGCTGCTAGGAGGTGTATACGATCATCCGGCAGTTTCGTCCTGGTTTTGTCTCGTTTTCATTTCGTCCATAGGGGGACATATGAGGTATCTAGCAGCATTGGCACTCGGTCTCGTCGGCAGCTTGGGGATCGCTCAGGAGGTGACGTTCTGGTCTGCGCCCAACCCTTCGCAAACCCAGTTTTGGCAAGAGATGGCGGAGGCGTACGCAGCGGTCAATCCGGACGTGCGGATTTCGGTCAGCCCGATTCCGGAGAGTCCATCGTCCGAGGCGGCTATTCTAGCGTCGCTGGCAGGGGGCAACAGCCCGACGATTTCGGAAAATATCTTTGTCGGTTTCGGCGCGCAGCTCTATAACGCGTCGGCTATCGTGCCGCTCAACACGTTACCCGGTTGGGACGAGCTTATCGCCAGCCGCGGCGCAGAAACCGCTATCGAGACCTGGGCGTTTCCGGATGGTAACTTTTACATCTTTCCGATCTATACCAACCCCATGCTCTTCGGTTGGCGGAGCGACATTTTGGAAACGGTCGGCGTCGACGCCCCGCCCCGTACCTACAGTGAAATTCTAGACGTTTGTGCGACCCTTAAAGAGCAAAACCCGAATACCTTTTTGCTGGCTCGAGCCGACCTCGTGACAAACGTCTGGTGGCAACGGTGGTTCGACTTTTTCACCCTCTACGACGCGGCCTCGGGCGGCGCACCCTTTATCACCGGTAGCGACATCACCGCCGACGACGCGGCGGCAGTTGCGGTTTTCGACTTTTACCAAAAACTCAACGAAGCCGGGTGCGTGCTGACCCGTGAGGTGCAGACGCCCTTTGAAACCGGCAACAGTGTCTGGAGCGAGCTGGGGCCGTGGACCTTTTCGGGTTGGGCTGAAAATTATCCCGACCTGAACCTAGGCGAAGAGTACGTGCTTACCAACCCGCCCGTTCCGGACGACGCAGCTGAAGGCGAACCGGTCTACACGTTTGCCGACGCCAAAGGTCTGGTGCTCTACAGCGGAGCCCCGGAAGACGAGCGCAACGCCGCCTGGGAGTTTGTCAAGTGGGTCTACGCAGACCCTGAAAACGACCTTCAGTGGTTTCAGACCACCAACTTGCCGCCGACCCGCGACGATGTCAGCAGCAACGAGGTTTTTACCGGATTTTTGCAGGAGAACCCGGCGCTGACGCAGTACGCTGAAGCGATCCCGTACGCGGTTCCGCCGATTGTCAACGAAAACTTTTCCGATATTCAGACGGCGCTCTCCGATGAGGGGCTGATTCCAGCCGTCAAAGGCGACAAGACGCCCGAACAGGCGTGGGAGGACGCCAAGGCCGCGATGCAGGGCCTTTTGGGAGACTAGTGCAACGCTACTTCAACCGGTGGGGGTGGCTTTTAGCCTCCCCCTACCTGGTCTTTACGTTGGTGTTTTTTCTGATCCCGCTGATCTGGGGCGTGTGGCTCTCTACGCAGTCGTGGGACCTAATCTCGCCCGAAAGAGAGTTTGTCGGGTTGCAAAACTTTGCAGCGGCGCTTCAAGACGAACGCGTCCGGGCCGCCGCCCTAACCCCGTTTAAGTTTATGCTCATCTTTATCCCCGTCACGCTCGCTTCGGCGCTGGTTATCGCTATGGTCATCAACACCGCCAAACGCTTTCAGGGGGCGTTGGCGATTGCTTTCTTTTTGCCGTATCTAGCCTCGGGTGTAGCGGCGGCGCTCGTGGTGCGCGGCGTTCTTGACTACTACGGACCGTTCAGCAGCTTTCTCCGCAACGTGTTCGGAGCTGACCCCGACTGGCTCGGCAACCCGTTCTTGGCAGTGGTCGTCATCAGCCTGATGATGGCGTGGAAGTTTTCGGGCTACGACGCTTTGATCTTTCTGGCGGGGCTTCAGAGCATCCCGCAAGAACTCTACGAAGCCGCGAACCTAGACGGCGCAAACGGCTGGACGAAGTTCTGGCGGATCACGCTGCCGATGCTCTATCCGTCTCTGTACACCGTCATCATCTTGTCGGTCGGGGCGATGTTTTCAGTTTTTACCGAGCCCTTTATCCTGACCAACGGCGGGCCGGAACTGGCGACGCAGACCTGGACTTTAGAGATTTATTATCAGCTCTTTACCAGTCTCAACGCCGGGTACGCGTCGGCGGTGGCGCTCCTTAACGCGGTGTGCGTGTTTGCCGCCGTCTTCGTCGTGCGCCGCGTGATGGAGTGGTGGGGCGGACGCAACGGTTGGGGGGAGGCGTAATGGTCGGAGGCAAGGTCAATCCGCTCTGGCGCATCCTGACGGTGCTGATTTTGGTCGTCGGCATCACAGCGGCGGTGTTTCCATTTTTCTACCTGATCGTGCAGTCGTTGTCGCCGTGGGATGAGGTCAACCGGCGGGTGCTGCCGAGCACGCTGACGCTGCGCTCGTATCAGTGGTTGTTTTTCGACGCGGGCGCGCGCGATCCGTGGGTACGGGCGCTCCTCAACAGCTTTATCGTGACCGTCGTCAGTGTGCTGTTGATGGTGACAACGGCGGGGATGGTCGGGTATTCGCTCTCGCTGATCCCGTTTCGCGGGCGGGCGATCATCAACAACGTGATCTTGTTTCACATGTTTTTTCCCGCCATCATCCTGCTCGTTCCGACGTTTCTGATCGTTCGTTACGCCGGACTCTACAATACCTATGGCGGCATGATCATTCCGACTGCGATGAGCGTGTGGGCAATTTTTATGTACACCTCATTTTTCAAATCGGTAAGCAGCGAGATGATCGAGGCGGCGCGGATCGACGGCGCGTCGGAATTGGCGCTGATCTTCCGGATCATCGTGCCGGTGTCGCTGCCGATCACGGCGGTCATCACCCTGTTTTTGTTTATGGACCGTTGGGGTCAGCTGTTGTGGGACCTGATGGTGGTGAGTGACCGCTCGAAGATGACGCTTTCGGTGCTGCTGGCGTCGCTGTCAGGGTCGTACGCACCCTATCCGGGGCCGATCTACGCGGCGAGCACGCTGCTGACGCTGCCGGTTCTGATCGTATTCTGGTTTTTTCGCAAAAACTTTACCGCCGGAATCTCGTTTGTCTTTAAGTGATGTGTTTCAGGTGATGTGTTTTCAAGCTGCCCGGCTCTGGGAAGCTGCGGCTTTCAGGTGACGCCGCTCGCTGAACCGATTACGGGTATCAAGCGCGCGAGCATTCGTGATGTGGCGCGCTCGGCGGGGGTGTCGATTTCGACGGTCTCGAGAGCCCTACGGGGGTACAGCGACGTAAGTTCCGAGACGCGCAGGCGGGTGCAGGCGGCGGCGCTCGAGCTGGGGTACACCCCGGACGCGGCAGGGCGGGCGCTCAAGTCGGGGCGCAGCGATACGGTGGCGGTGTTCGTCTCCGGCAGTCACGGTCCAGCGCTGTCAGATACCTTTTATGTCGAGGTGTTGGGAGGGCTCGAGGCCCAACTCGCCGCCAGCGACCTGAGTTTGCTGCTGGTGCGGGCGAGTGTAAAGGTGCAACGCGTGCTTCAGGGAGGACGTTGCGACGGCGTGATCGCGCTCGGTTGCGATCTGCCGTTGCCGCTCCTGCAAACCCTGCACCGGGCGGGCACACCGCTCGTCCTGACCGACGCCCCAAGCTGGCCCGGCGGCGCGCCGAACGTCACCGTCGCCAACGAAGCGGGGGGGTACGCGGCGACGCAACATCTGCTCTCCGGGGGCCGCCGCCGGGTCGCCTTTATTGCTGAAACCCCGGACGACCCCAACTTTTCGCTGCGCCGCCGGGGGTATCTGCGTGCCCACGAAGACGCCGGTCAGGGTGCGCCTGCCGAGCGGCAGCAGGCGGGCCGTTTGGGAACAGACGGCGGCTACCAGGCGACCCGGAAGCTGCTCCGGGCCGCTCCGTTCGACGCCATTTTCGCCGCTAACGATACCGCTGCGTTCGGCGCGCTTAAAGCCCTCGCCGAAGCCGGAAGGCGCGTACCGGACGACGTGGCTGTGGTCGGTTTTGACGACATCGCGCTCTCACGTTACAGCCAGCCACCCCTTTCGACGCTGCGGGTTCCGCGCCGCGCGCTCGGCGCTGAGGCCGCCGACAGACTCATTACTCTTCTCGCCGGTGGTACCGCTGAGCCCCTCGAGCTGCCCGTGTCGCTTATCGTTAGGGAGTCGAGCCAACACGCACCATCGGCCATCCGTTCATCCATCTAGGAGTCTTTAGTGAAATTTCAGCGCCACTACGCCCCCGTTCTCACCCCGAACCCCGACAACGCCTGGGAGGCCGTCAACGTTTTTAACCCGTCGGTAGTCGTCCATAACGGACTCTTTCACATGCACTACCGCGCCCAAGGCTACGACTACGTGTCGCATATCGGTTACGCGGTGTCGCGCGACGGTATCGACTGGAACCGACTGCGCGACCCTGTTCTCAGCCCGAGCGGGGACGTAGACGCGCGCGGCGTCGAAGACCCGCGCGTCACCGAACTCGGCGGGCGTTTTTACATGGCCTACACCGCGTTCGATAAACACAGCGAATTTCCCGACACCGGTACTGCACCCCTGGGCATCACCCCGATGTACGCAGTGTCGGACAACCTCATCACCTGGGAAACGCTCGGGCCGGTCGTTAAAAATGAGGACAACAAAGACCACGCGCTCTTTCCGGCGAAAGTCGGCGGGCGTTTCGTCACCTTCCACCGCCGCCCGCCGAGCATCTGGCTGGCCTTTAGCGATGACATGCTGAACTGGTGCGGTCACACCGAGATCATCGCGCCCAGGCCGGGACTGTGGGACGGCAAACGGGTTGGGGCGGGCGGGCCACCTATCGAGACCGAACACGGCTGGCTGGTGCTCTATCACGGTTACGACGACGACCACCGCTACTGTATGGGGGTGGCGCTGCTCGATAAGGACGATCCGACCAAGGTGCTCAAACGGCCCGAAGACTCGGTGTTAGAGCCTCGCACCGCCTGGGAACGTCGTGGCGACGTCCCCAACGTCGTTTTTGGTTGTGCCAATCCGGTCGTGAACGGCACGGTGTACCTCTACTACGGCGGCGCGGACCGGGTGGTGGGGTTGGCGACGGCAAATCTGGAGGCGCTGCTCGAGTGGACGCTGCACAACGGGTAGGTGGGTAGGTGCATATTTCGGTGTCGGCGGGATGTTTCGGCGGAACCGGGCGTTCGGAAGTCAGAATCCGGAAGGCAGAATACAGGAGTTGAGACGGTTTAGTCGGCTTCTGTGACGTTCCAAGTAGAGGAGTCTCAAACATGACCTTTAAGCTCGTTAAATCGCTGCTCATCTCGTTTCTGTTGACGCTTCTGGGGGGGGCAAGCTTTGCTGCTGCGCCAGAACAGCTCGCCAATTTGGAACATCTCAACTTTTTAACCCAGACCTTTACCCCTCCGGCAGCGGAGGGACACAGCACCTACCGGATAGGCAACGAACCCGAACTGCTGGGGTTGTGGACCTACGCCGAACCGTTTGGGGACGGGCGCGAGTATCGCCGCGTGGGTGGAGGAGACTACGACGCCGACGCGAATACCTGGAGCCAGGGCGCGTTTAACGCCGACGACCTGACCCGCGCCGCCGTCGTCTATCTGCGGCACTTTCAGGCGACGGGAGATGAGGAGAGCCGCAGTTCGGCGTACGAGCTGCTGCGAACGGTCGCCTACATGCAGACCGTTACAAAGGGGCCATCCGAGGGTAACGTCGTGTTGTGGTTGCAACCTGACGGTGCGCTCAACCCCAGCGCCGAACCCGTCGAACTGCCCGATCCGTCAGATTCGGGCGCGTCGTACTGGCTCGCTCGGACGGTGTGGGCCTTTGGCGAGGGCTACGCCGCTTTTGCCGAGGACGATCCCGAGTTCGCGGCCTTTTTGGAGGAGCGGCTTCAGCTGGCACTGGGCGCTTTGGAACGGCAGGTTCTGGTCAACTATCCCGATACGGAGACGTTTCACGGGTTTGAGAACCCGACCTGGCTGATCAATGATGGCGGCGACGCCTCGAGTGAAGCCGTGTACGGTCTGGCGGCTTACGTCGAGGCGAGCGGCAACGCGCGCGCAGAACGGGCGCTACGTCAATTTGCCGAAGGGCTGCTGTTGCTGGCCTCGCCGACCCGTACTGAGTTCCCATTTGGCGCGACGCTGCCGTGGGTGGGTTCACGTTCACTCTGGCACGGCTGGGGCGCGCAGATGGCGGGGGCGCTGGCAGTCGCTGGGGCCGTGCTGGGTAACGATGATATGGTCGCCGCCGCTCGTCATGAGATGACCACGTTCGTGCCGCTGTTGCTCGCACAGGGCGGAGCCGACCAGGGCTGGACCCCGACCCCCGCCGAAACGGTGCAGATCGCCTACGGCGCGGACGCGGTGCTCCAAAATCTGTTAGCGGTCGAAGCGGTGACGGATGAAAGGGTGCTCGAGCAGCTCGCTGGAATTGCCGGGGCTTGGTACTTCGGCAACAACCGCGCCGCAGAACCGATGTACGACGCCGCGACCGGGCGCACTTTCGACGGCCTCGAGACGGACGGTCGGATCAATACCAACTCGGGAGCCGAGAGCACTATCCACGGGCTGCTGTCGATGCTGGCGCTCGACGCCCACCCGGTGGTCAAAGCGGATTCTTACGACGCTGCGCGAGAGTCTCTCGAGACCTGGCAGCTCGTCGAGGCGGAGTCTGGCACGCTCAGCGGCGGCGAGGTCATTACGCCTGAAAGTGCCTGGAACGGGGAGGCCAACTGGAGCGGCGGGGCGTATGTGACGTTTTCATCCGGGGCTGAGCTGAGCCTCGAGGTGACGCTGCCCACGGCGGGGCGCTACGCGCTGCTGCCGGTTTTCGAGCGGCAGCCCGTCAACCTGTACGCGGCGAGCACGGCTATCGTTTTGGGTGAACAGACCTACAGACTCGCGCAGGGCGGCGCGGGCGACCCCGGCGTCTCACCCAACGAGGGTTTGTTGACGATAGCTTTGGCCCAAACGTCGAGTCAGGTGCGGATTCTTGAAGCAGGAACCGCTTCACTGACCGCGACAGCAACCGGCAAACCCGCCCATCTCGACGCCTTTTTGCTAAGGCCGGAGGTGGCTAGGGTCGCCCTCAGCGGTGACGCTTCCCAAACCCTGCTTCAGAGTTTTGCCCCGCAGCGGCGGGTGGTGGGGCTCGAGGTTCCCGGTACCGTTGCCGTAGCCTATGTTTACGACAAAACGGGCAGCCTGACGGAGACAGTGAGGGGTACCGAGGGCGAGATACGCGTCCCGGTCGTGGCAGGTGGCTTCAGTTATGTGACGACACCCTAAAGCGATCCAAAACGCGGGGCAAAAGAGAACCGGAGCCGATTGCGGCTCCGGTCTTATTGGTCGGGGCGAGAGGATTTGAACCTCCGACCCCGTCGTCCCGAACGACGTGCGCTACCAGGCTGCGCTACGCCCCGACGCAAGAGCCTAGTCTACAAAACTGCTTATGTAGGCGTCAAGCTGAGCATCTGCGAGGGGTGCGTCTCAAACTTTAGTGGAAAGCCGCCAAGCGGGTTTCATGAAAATCCACCAAAGGACGTTTGGAGAGTTGGGCACTTCTTAAGGCAGCCATACGGGAGATACCTTTACGCGACCAGCGCATACCACCACGCTTCATACGAGCAGCGATAACAGATTTGTTGGCACCTTCGATTTGCCCACTACCGATGGGTTAGCCTCTTGCCTTGTAATCTTTGTAGTCCATCGTAATCTAGGCGCTGCTGAAGATAGCGCAGTGCGCCTTTGGCCTCTACCGACCACTGCGAGCACACCTGGGGTGACGGCAGGTGTGCTAAAAACTAGGTGCGAGCGTCTGCCTCACCACGTAGCCAAAGTCTTCGCCCGGTCTCCCGTTTTGCTTCAGGCCAAGCCATAGCCAGCAGCACCTTATCCAGATAGAGCGTGGCATGATAAACGTCCAAGATGCGCTGCTCGACACCTAAAACCTCGAGTGCTAGAGGGTCAGCGGCTTAGTGAGTCAAGAACCAAGGGAGGTTATGAGCAGCGATCTTGCGACAAGCACTTGTTCGGATCGACGAGAAAGAGTCGAGCTGACCTGCCAAGATGTG
>JAABUN010007409.1_pt1 | contig 11846 bp, 12 predicted proteins | sample 5559311 | NCBI WGS metagenome assembly JAABUN01 (sample SAMN10711877, study PRJNA513370) | rock metagenome | isolation source: Antarctica rocks | place: Antarctica: Victoria Land, Siegfried Peak sud | reverse complement strand
CCCCACCCCCCACCACCACCACCACCCCCGAGCGCGCAACACCTCCACCACCACCACCACCTCCCCCGAAATCATCTCCATCCCCCCCTCCACCCCACCCATAAAACCCGAACCCATCTCCTACGCCCACGCCGCCCGCACCACCCTCCTCGTCACCGCCACAAACCAGCCCGGCGTCGCCCCCGCCAGCGTCCCCTTCAACCACTGCCACACCCTCGAACACCTCTTCACGACCCTGATTGCGGAATATGATATCGTCAGTACGAGCCCTGTTGTGAGGGTGTCGGCTACTTATTGTTGGAGTGGGAAGAAGCATTTGTTGAGGAGGGGGCGGGAGGAGGATTGGGGGTTGTTTTGTGAGGTTGTGAGGAAGGCGTGGATGAGGGAGGGGTTTGGGGAGGATGGGTGCGAGGTTGAGATGTTGGTGCATGCTGAGTAGATTTGGGGCGGTTTTCTTCTTTTCTTGTCTTTTTTCTTGGAGTATTAGATGTATTTGGCACAAGTTGAGTCTGGATGGGGTACGCCGTGGCTGTTTGTCAGCTAGGGAGCCATGGATATGAAATACAAGCGAGCAGGATCGATGTTCATGATTACTCTCTTCCACATTTTCGAGTTCAACTGCAAGCGGTACTTATCATTATAATTGCAAGTTCTACTTCCGAATCAAGTCATCACATTGAACAACAAGTCTACCTGAAGTCATTTCGCGATACCTCATGCTCATGGAGAGAACATCTTCAACTTATTGCAACTATAGTATCGGGTAATAACGACTGGCTACCGGTAATGACAGAGGTCCTCATTGACACCTTTTTTCAAGGACGCTTTCTCAACGTGACGGCTATACATAGCTATACGGTATTTGAAAACGTTCCAAGCACCACTGCATCACTCTATTTCACCTTGTTCACCACACTATTCAATCAATCACCAAGACCTGAGTTCCATCAATCCACTTGGAATTCCCAATACCCGCTTAATGAGTTTAATTGCCTTCATATTCCGTCTCATTCATGATATCCCACATCCCCATCTTATCCCTTTTCGTCTATGTACTCTGATCCTAATTCCTCCTCAGTCGCCCCACATACCTCCTGGCCTTTCTCTCCCTCTCGAGATCCTACTACCTCTCTATTTACCTCACGGTATATGTAGCTTGAAAACCTGAAGGTCCCATCTCATCCCACTACTTTTCCTCCCGCCATCTCTTCCCTTTTATTCCCTCACTTTTTTCACTTCCCTCTTGATTACTGACTACTCCTGCCCATCATGCCGTCTTACCTTGCCTGGGGTACCATACATCCTCACCATCCCCATCGTTCCCCATCTTAACGCTTAAACTCCCGTTCTTATCACCGTCTCCAGCCCAATTCATCCAATCTCATTCATCCGTAAAACCTCAAGGTAACAGCTCAGCGTAGGCAAATACCTTTCTTCAGCGTGATTAACATCTCTAGTCTATCTTCTCCTATTAGTATCATCTTCTATGCCTGCTATTGTTCTCGTCGCGACCCTTGTCTTCAGAGTGCTGTATTCGAGGCTTGGTTTCCATTCGACGATCGGCTGTGGCTTGAGAGGAAGCGTAGATGTGGGGAGACTATGTTATGGAAACGAAAGGACCTTTCTGTCAGAATATTGTATGAAGCTCGTGATTTGGTGGGAAGTCGTGAGCCTGTGACGAAGTAAGTCAAACGTAGTGTAACAGGGGAAAACATATTTTCTTAACTCGGCAATCTTTGCGACCTTCCTGATCCCTTCTCAACTTGCTCGAACGACGGCTGTGCTGCTTTGGCATGTTGAGTTCCATTTGATGATCTTCTGTAATAAAGGCTGCCAGTCATAGAGGATCTTGAGCTTGGGTGAAGCTGGTCCTCTTCCTCCTCAATCCTTTTCTCCGTCTCCTGTCTTTGCTAATTTAAGTAATGCTTTAAATTGCGCCCGAGGACTCGTCATCGCGAAGGGGCCGTTGATATAGAAGTCGTGAGGCTGGATCGGGCTGGTTGAACGTTTGTGAATCTATAATAGAGCACGGAGCGTTAAGAAAAATTGGAGTCTCTCGAATCAGAGTTCTCTCCATCCTCCTTTCCCCTCCTCGCCCTCGTCCTCGTCCTCTTCCTGATCTCCCGTCTTTGCTGCTTTGTACTTCAGATTCAGTTCGACCTCTGCTGTACCAAAGACGCTGTTTGTGTGGGAGTTGTGTTGTAGGTATTAATGGAACTGATTGGATGTAGCGGAGTTGGGTCTGGATGGCAGTGCTTCTTGGGTTTCTTGAATCAGGTCATTGCTGAGAGGGGGGAAAGATTAGGCTGGATATGGAATTGGGAGCGGTGGAGGAGCGTTAGAGTTATGGGTACTTGGTAGATAGTTGTTGCGGAGTTGAGGGTTCTGATAGGGTTGAGATGGGTTTCTGTGGGGTGCGTTTGGTGGGTTCACGGGCTTCATTTTCTTGGTGTGATTGGATTGGGTAGTGTAACGTGTCTTCTGAGATTTGACTGTGGTGACTGTATGTCTGGGTAATGTATTCGCGTATTCAGATATCATTGTTAATGGCTTCAAGCTTCATAGGAGGTTCCTGTCGAGAATCGTTCTATCAAGTCGCCTGCTTACAGTCATTACAGGCTCATGGGAAATTTTTGTACCTATGATCTGCGTATGGATGGATGCTGAGGGTTCATGGATCTGGAAGATAAGTTCGGGATATTTGAGGTTAGATGTAGACTTGAAGGTTTGGGTGGTAGTGACTGTCAGGAAGTCTTGTTGTTACGAAGAGAGGATCGAGAGCATGATTTTCGATTAGTTATGATCTTCCAGAGACGTTTCTGTAGATTGTAAATCCAACATTAGTCCACCTTAGTCAAGGGATGCAGACGCCAGAAGATATCTCATTCAAGCCGTATCCAAACGAGACAGACGGAATGTAATACATTAATTATGTCTAAGCACCGCACCCGAAAAAAGGAACCCGACACTTCGTACAAGACTGCGCATGATGTAGCGCAAGACAGCGACCTCCTATCCTCCGAACAACCTCTTCGTCCAACACGTTCCGATGTAGTCCGTAGCAACCCCGACACTCACCCAACATCCTCCTCCAATCCGCACCTTCATTAGCCGGAAACTCCACACAGCCCAAACACACCACCCTGGGCATATCTCTGTAATCGTAGGCGAAACGCTCACCAGGCCTGTGACCCTCGATGCCGTAGCGAAACCCACACTCCAAGCAACAACGCTCTTCAGGCGCGGGACTGTCAAGCAATTGGCCTCGCATTACGTCTGAAAAGTCTGCCGTGAGGCGGAGGCGGAGGCAGCGCTTGCAGGCGAGATGGTCGAAGGCGATGTACTCGTCTGGTACTGGGTTGCGAGTGCAATCGTAGATGTTGCGCCAGGTGTTGATGGTGTAGCGCTGGTATCTGGCTTTTATTTTGTAGGGGAGCGTTTGCTCGAATTTGAGGAGCTCGGTGTGTGCCAGGCGAGGGAGCACGGTGTGGAAGTGGTGGGTCGTGTGCTTGAGGGCGAATTTGCTTCGGGGTGGGAGGTAGGTGGCTATCAGGAGGTGGAGTTCGGGTGGTAGGCTTGAGATGGTGGTTGGTGCCACGGTTGGACTTTTAGTCGGTGGTATATATGTAGTGCTGGTATTTCTTGAGACGTAGCTTTCAATGATGAACGAGATTGCAAGAGTGTAAAATTATGCTGGTGATGAGACGGTGGTTTGTTGCTGGACGCGAAGATATCGTTCGAGTTGTAGAAATGGGAGTTGTTGTCAGTCAAGGATGATTGTTTTGTGTGAAAACCAGGCGATATGCCAAGTCTTGGTGATCTTGGGGATGTAATGCTACTGTACTTTATGCCGAGCAGCGCACAAGAGTGACAGCCGTATAGCAGCTGCTAGCTTACAATAGCACGAGACCTCGCCATCAATACCACTTACAATCATAAGTCATCTCTGGAAATCAGGACCAAACAATAGAGCATTCAGTGTGATAAACGGTCGGTATGTCAAGTCTCGATGATCTTGGGGATGTATTGCTACTGGAAGCGAAGCAGCGCTCAATGGTGATAGTGGTGAGGTAACTACTAGCAAATAATAGCACAAGAGCTTACTATTGATAGCATCAAAAGTCAGGAAAAATTATGAATGATATGACCGAGCAATAAGACTCTTAATCTGATAAACGAACGGTATGCAAGGTGTCAGTGATCTTTGGGATACAAAGATAGCAGTCGTTGCTGCTAGCTGATAATAGCACAAGACTTTGCCATCAAGTCTATCGAAACTTGTCCCTCGTAAGAACTATGCAGACCTGATGTTCTGGCAGTTTTGTGATCAATACCGTTGAGACTCTTCATCCATGCATACCGTGTAATCCGAGTGTTCTTGGTATATCACTGCCTCTGAAAATAATGAGTGAAACTTAGGTACCACACAGCCAAACATGCAGTCTTGCCACTTCTTTCACTGTACGTCATCAGAGATTCCTGGGTACTACACATACCCAATAGTCTGTTGAATCATGTAATTCGCCACGACTGCCAATGATAGTCATGAGTGATTCTGGGGTACCACACACGCTGTATAACGTGAAAATGACTTTGGCTTGTAAATCCCTCCGGCTGATTCCATCCATCCAATCAGAATGCGAGTTCAAATTGAGACAATGCTTTCTCTGGCGAGATCTGCAGCGTTCTCTTTCTTGCTGTTTCGAATTATCTTAGATTCACCCTCGAGAGCCTGTTATTATTGGAGATGCTGCATGATTGGAATGTGCTTGTGTCGTCCATTGAACTCTAGATGATTCGCTTCCGGCAAACAACATCCACCTCCTCGTACCGATATCTGGACCGAGACACGCAATTGATATGAAAAAAAGGAAAACTCGTATTCATTCAGCAACATATGCGTGGTGTTGTACCAGGCAAGCGGCTTCTGATTCAGCTGTCCACACGTAATGAGGTTGGCACATGAATTGAGTGGGAGCCTGTTACCTCCATCTTGAATACCCATCTAGTTATATGATGATTTCGTCGTCACATTCCCCTAATCACCACCGACGTTCACATCCAGATTGTTGCCTGAAGTTGATGGCAGGCAGTGACTCCCTGATTCGTAGCTGCCCGTCTGTTATTGATTCTCATTGCCCAACAGCATTCTTTTGTCCTCGGTTGAGGCCTCTGCCTGATCTGCCATGGGAATCTCTTTGAGCAATGACACTCTGACGGCTCGAAAACTTGACGGAGGATGACAGCAAAGCCATTGTTCAGGACTTTATGGTTGTCTCCAATTCGAGCCCTTCTGTCGATGCTGGAGGTGGTACGATGATGGGGGTGGAAGAGAGATGGTATCTCGGTCAAGAATGTCTGCCTTTGTATGAGAAGTCAGTAGCATTCACTGTCGACATTCGGTGAATACTCACACGATTGCCTGATTCACGCCAGATTGTGCTTCACCATTCCATTGTTACCAACCATGCGATATCCCTTCACTGTTGGCAAGCCGGGCCATTGTCTCATTCTCAACAATTGGGGATAGTAGTCGAATCTGTCAAGGGATCTAAGGTTATGCCTGCACCATTTCCAAATCATGACGCGTGGTATCCTGGAACGTTTCCCGATGGATGAAGCCAATGTCCGTGCAACTCGACAAAAATCCGATGACGGTCCAAGTCACTGAGACGATTCACCCGCTTCGTACAACCATTTGAAGAAGTTATAAAGATTAAGAAGTGTATTAGATTCGAAACAAATTGAGTAATAGCTCCTAAGTTATTGATCGTGTCCGAAAAAGATTGAAGCATGGCTCGTAAACTATCGTCTCCATAGCTGGCGTTACTTGATTGATCCGATCGTCGGATTGCCTCAAGTCTTGGAGGTGAGGTAGAATTTTGGTGGTGTTGATCGCCAGATAGCCACCATCCCGCTCAGTAGGTGACGCACCCACCCGAGCCCGCATCATCTCGATAAGGGCGTTCCTCGTACCGTTCAGACTTGCTTGCGTGACTTGATGCCGGGGGCGGGCAATCGTCACTCTTGTCCAGTAGGTCAAAATGCGCGTTTCTGATAGGCGACGCATTTCGGGGGCTCCATCTGATCACAGCGGTTCAGTCCAACGAGCATGAAGCGTCCCAGGACTAGACAAACGTCCAGAGCGCACGTGTTCATCCCTTGAAGAGGTAAGACCTGCGTAATCAAAGGGTCAGACGAGACGCTGGGCATGCATGTTGCATGTACCTTGAAATCGTCAAGGGTCCAGATAGGTAAGCAGCTGACATCCTGGTCTTCATTGGGGCCGATATAATGTAAATTTCCCTCAGGTTGGAAAGAAGGAATCCTGCGATTCCTATGCTGAAAGCGAAGGAGGTAGTCCATGGTCAGCTCAGGCCTCGACCATATCGCTGCTTTGATCCTAATCAGTTCTTCGAGCTCGGCTTCAGTGAATTGAAAGATCCAATCGGGCGGCGGTTCGTGGCGAGCGATGTCCCTAGGACCAATCAATGATGTACCGCAGAGGGAGGGCTTGGGCTCCTGGGGCAGACTTACGGGCGTGAAGGAGGGCGTTACTCGTATATTTAGAAGCTGCTCTAACCTGCTTGTGTACCGATAATGGATCTTATAAATATATATTTAGTGCAAATTAGAAAAATTGGAGGCCTGACCGGATGAGCTAGGTCATGTTGTAGAGTAGGGTTAGGGTAGGATTATTGACGCGAGGGAACTAGTGGCCTTGGCAGCAAATCCTAAATTCTTCTGCTGGAAATTGCTGATTTGATACCATCAAAAGCCTCCCCGATCCTCTGTTGAGCAAGAGTACAAGCTGCACAACGAGGAATCTAGGTCTCTGACTAGGCATTTGAGTGCCCAGTATTACCATGCGATGCGACAATGGGATACAAAAGGACAAACTGACATCCTCAGTGCGAAGTGCGCAGTACGGATGAGCCATCGACACACAATTCGCAACTTCCAGCCTTTCAACAGGTTGGAAAGCCAATCTGCTGCTATAGGTACGATGCAATGCGTCGTTCAAGACAGAATGCGACGGTGATTACCATTCTCCCTCCAAGGTCGCAAAAGCAACGGCACAAGCTCATCGGAGGAACAGTACAGGTACGGGCAGACGCTGGATTGGAATGAAGGTGTTCAACGGACTCGGCAGTGCTTGGATGTTTGATATGGACGAGGATGAGGATGATGAAAGACAGCAGGCTCTCTCGTCGACGCCACTGGCAGGAGGATTTAAGATTGTGCGGCTCAGCAGGCGCTAAAGTCTCAGCCCCCATCCAAGAATAGAAACATGAAAGATTCAGGGGCGTTTGGAAGATTGAATCCGCTGTTTCGTGGCGTCTGTTTCAATACGCTCCGTCTGCTGCTACATGACTTCTCCCCAGGAGATGTCGACATGCAGAAAGACTGGTACAAATGCACGTTTGAAGCGAACCATGTGTCTCAAGCCAACCGGGTGCTCAAATCTCATCAATAGCTATGTTGCGACGCTCGGTTTTCGGCCATGGTCAAGACTGGACGACTTACAGCTTGTTCTTGTGCCACTTCCTTTCGACTTGGAATGCCAGGTCGTATGAATTTGCATCGGTAGGCTCACATTTGTCTTCAACAGCGGCAGACCACCGACGCTGATTCTACCAGGTTCTGTTCACGGCTGCAGCTTTTCCAGAAAGGTTGACAGCTGCTTCATGGATGTCAGTACAGCTTCCAGGTCTCCTGTGTGTCTGTGGCTGATTAGATACATTAGCGGCATCACTACCAGTGTAGCTATCATTCTTTTCGCTTCATCCCTAGGTCGTTGGGTTGACCATGCTCCTTCGCGTCTTCGCACTCTTCTCACAACGGTGTCGGTCAATCGTGTTGTTGTGATCGTTGCTTGCCTATGCTGGTCGCTCATAGTCAAAAGCGGAGGAGAAATCACCGAGAGCGCCATAGCCCATCCGCCCTCCGAGACCGCTCAACATCATCTATCGAACGTCTACCATCTAAAGGACTGGATCTTTCTTGTGATTTTGCCGTTGGGCGTTGTCGAGAGACTTTCTCGACTGGCGAACTTGATCTCCATTGAGCGCGACTGGGTTCCGACATTGGCTGCAGCAGGCATGGACGCTAAGCAGCCACAACAATACGACTTGACGCACTTGAACGCCATCATGGGAAGAAGTGATGTAATCTGCAAGCTCGGCTCGCCAATCGCTATGTCAGCGTTCATGTCTACTACGCAGTCCCCACGATTAGGCTGCTTTGGGCTTTTGGCACTCAACCTCATCACTTGGCCATTAGAGTGTTGGACAGCACGACGCGTCTGGACTGGAAATGAGCAAATACAGGCGCCAAAGGCGACAGGTCTCATCTCCAAGGACGAGATGGACGACAACGAGAGTGACCATCATCCCCGTCTTCCGAACAGGCCCGGGTCGACCCACTGGCGAGACGTGTCAGTTCTCCTCTTAGGCTTGTGGTCGTGGATTGGTGAGTATGGTCGAAGCCTACAGCAATACTTTGCTACCGAGGTATGGATGCCATCTCTGGCGATGAGCAGCCTGCATATGTCTGTCCTGAGCTTCTCCGCAACCTTGACCATCTTTCTTGTGCACTCTGGGTTCTCGATGCAACTTATAACGTTGGCCGAGATCCTTAGTGCTGCGTTCGAATTGAGCAGTACGATCATCTTCCCTTGGGGAGTGCGCTTCCTGTCGTCGGAGCCGAAGCATTACACTGCTTTACGTGAGGATCCCGAAGCCGAGGAGACTATATCGCCACCCGTGTCTGGATCGAATGACGAGCTTGAACCAGGCAAAGAGCCACTTTTGGTAATGCCTCAGGCTGCGGGTGTCTCCAGACTGGGGATGTGGGCTCTGGGATTTATGCTTCTGTGCTCGGTCAGTATTATGAGCCCCATGGAAAGGAAAAGGGACTCACTGAATCTCAGATACCAGCTGCTCCAGCTGTCCTGAAGCTCTCCATAGCCAACGTCAAAGTCGAGTCGCCCGATATCGAGCGACCATCTGCCTGGAAAATCCACCCTGTCGCCGTCCTTTGCATCATCGTCTTCATCTCCGCTTCACGTCTCGGACGTTGGACCAATGTCCTCTGCACCCAACAGCTGGCGCAAAGTTGCGTTCATCCAGAGCAGCGCTCGGTGTTCGCTGGGACGGAAGCGAGTCTTACTTCGACCTTTGGACTCGGACACTGGATCGCTACTGTTGTATGGGCCCGGCATGATCAATTCCACTGGGTTGTACTGATCAGTCTGTTGGTCACTGCTGGTAGCACATGCTTGTATGGCTCTTGGTTGCTGCGTCGCAGAGGGAGTTTGATTGCTTGACGTCATTGAAGCAACCTGCAATGCAGCCAGCCGGCTTTGGCTTTACCTTTCCAACGACTTGAGTCTGGAGGTTGACGCGCGGAGATCCGTCTCTGAATGATGACAGAGCAATGCGGATGGATGCCATATGAGCAAACAGCAATCACGGCAATCTTCCGCATCACTTTTCGAGCCAAAGCGTCGGGAAGTTGACGCAAACACGAATCAGTGAAGACAAAAACTGGCCTCAGGGAAGGATTCACTTTATTGGGCTTCGGAACTCGTTCTCCAGAGAGCATCACCAGCCGTTCCCAATTCAGAGTGACCGAGATCCCGAATATTAAACTGATCTCTGTCTTCACAACTGAAGACGTCAAATTCACGGCCGCCAAAAAGATGACAAGTCGATTCACGATCTCTGTTTATCGCAATCCCCACGGAGTGCATCACTTTTCATGGTTACCGTCCAGATCAAATCAATCACGCTGTCACACAGAAGATCCGAAGTCACATCCTCTATCCAACTTACCAGGATGACGCCTCCACATCCTCAAAGCTCACATCATCAGGCTGTATTACTTGGATCTCTCAGCACCCACTATTCCTCCTGTGACAACGCCAAATTCAAGCTGATGTCCCAAGCCCACGAAACCTTCGACTGCATTTACAGCACCATCCTCTCAAGCGACACGTGATACAATACCCAACACAGCCTTCGCATCCGCCAACAAGGACCAACATCGTTTCAAAGCAGTCAAAGAATGCCCCTCCTTCATCCTCCACCCTCCTCTCATCTTAATATCATCCTCATGTTTTAGTACCTCGGCCAAGAACCCATGCCGATTCCTATAGAGAATCTCCTCGTTCCTATACCTCCGTACCCATCACATCAGCTGGGAATACATATCGGAATAAAAGAGCCGAGCTTGAAGCGGAAGTATGAGATATAAAAATAGGTGTGGAGACATCGGATCACGTTTCTGCAATGGATCTCACTTACGCAAGACTCCCAACCAGATCAACAGCACCATCCTCTCCAGAAACGTTTGATACGACAACCAGCCAACCCTCCACGTCCGCCAAAGACCGCCATGCTCAATTCAAAGCAGCCAGTGAGACCGCTCCTCCAAAAACCCGCCTCCCACCCCAGCCATGCCAATCCCTGCGTACGACGCCCTTACTTCTCGACTTCGAACCCACCACGCCAATTGCGCATCCATATCAGAAGAGAAAAGCCCAGCTTGATGTGGTGATTCATTGCTTACAAGCCACACGGAAATACTTTATCACAGATCTGCGATGGACGCTCGGACAGGAGCGCATGTAGGAACGGGCTCTTGATGAAAACGCACGACGGCACCAGGGAAAAGAGCTCTGGAGATTAGGATCGTGAACATTGGCTGTGGTTTCATAAATCGCAGTGGGGAAATCACTTCGTGTACACGCTGCAAGCGACGGATCTCGCCGATAGACTGGTTCTATTGCTTGTGTATGTATCTCGAAGAAAAAGGTGGGATAATGAGTGAGGTTTGGTCTTTCTGAGAGGGCATGTATGGCTGTATGGGATCCCTCAGTGGTTGCTGAGAGATTGTGAATGGCTTGGCTTGGGAGTATATTCGAATTGGGAGGTATGAGTTGCTGGGTGGCGATGGGTCCCATCTCCGTTTCGGAAGACCGGCACTCGTTTGCCTGTGGATGAGGTGAGGAGATGGATCGACAGCATTGATCCCCTCAGACTCGTACTTGCATTGTTATGGGAGCTAGTCGCAAAACCTGCTTCGATTGATGCTTCTGAAGCACGGGATTTGGATATATCCACCCTCGAATACTCCTGATAATCAGTAGGACATACGTCCGTTTAGGAACCTCTCCCTCCACAGCCCCAAGCCGCGACCTGACTGACGCAAAGCACGACGTACCCAACCCACCATACCCATCCCACCATACCCAACCCACCATACCTAACCCACCATCATCTAACCCACCATACCCACCACACCCATCCACCCTACCACTATACCTAACCCAAACCACACGACCCTCTTACATCCACCCAACCCACCAACCCACAATACCCATTCCACACACCATTATCCACCATACCCATTCCACCCACCATCATCCACCATCATCCAACCCACCATCATCCACCCCACCCACCATCATCCACCCCACTACATACCCCCCAACCTCCTCCCTTCTCCAACAATCCCAAGTCTCACAATATACACTTCTCTACCTCACTCAACCACAATCCCCGTAAAAATGTTGTAAACAATCACCCACCTTCTCCCCTCCTCCCCCCACTTCTCGTATAGCTTTCCCATTCCTAACGATCTGTTTAGAGCGCCTTGGTCTGTCTAAGTTGCTAGAGAGAGAGGGGGGGTTTGTGGGGGTTGATGTGAGTGGATGAGGGATGGTGGGAGGTGGGATGGATGATAGATAGAGTGGGGTGGGGTGGGAGGTGGTGGATGGATGGATGATGAGGGATGATAGATGGATGGATGGATGATGGAGTGGGGCGGGGTGTGGGGTGTAG
>JAABUN010007408.1_pt1 | contig 11849 bp, 11 predicted proteins | sample 5559311 | NCBI WGS metagenome assembly JAABUN01 (sample SAMN10711877, study PRJNA513370) | rock metagenome | isolation source: Antarctica rocks | place: Antarctica: Victoria Land, Siegfried Peak sud | reverse complement strand
GTTGCCGCCCTCGCGCTCGACGGCTCGAAGTTGCGCTTCGACGCCAGCGCCGACGTGAACGAGACGGCGGCCCTCGTCCTCGACGCGAAGCGCAGCGGCAATAAGAGCGCCGTCTGTATCCTCGGCGGCGGTTCGCCCAAGAACTTCATCCTGCAGACCGAGCCGCACATCCAGGAAGTGCTGGGGATCGACGAGCGCGGCCACGATTATTTCCTGCAAGTGACCGACGCCCGCCCCGATACCGGTGGCCTCTCCGGCGCGACCCCGAGCGAGGCGGTCAGTTGGGGCAAGATCGACCCCGACCAGCTCAACGACTCGGTCGTCTGTTATGTAGACTCAACGGTCGCCCTGCCAATGCTGACCGCCTATGCCCTCGGCACCCGCGAGCCACGCCCACTGAAGCGCCTCTATGATCGCCGCGAGGCGATGATGCAGACCTTGCAGGACGAATACCTGCGCGGTCGCGCCGCCCGCGACGAGCGTGCCCACGAGGCGGACCTGCACGAGCAGCGGATAGTGGCGAGATAGTCCATAGTCCGTGGTCCGTGGTCCGTGGTCGTAGTAGAGGTTCGCTGCTAGCGCAGAGGCCGAACAGGGAATCCAGAGATGCCGAGGGGAATGAGCCTCATAGAGAAGGGCCGAGGGAAAATGATCGTCCGCGCTACGGCGCGCACTCTTGCTCCGCGTCTCTGCGTTCGTTCGTCACCCGCTCCCCGCCCCCTCCGTGGCTCCGTGGCTCCTGTTCAGTCACCTTTTTCACGACTCACGAGTCGCTTCTGGCGCGCGTAGTGCCGCCGCACGCGCTCGCGGTTGCCACAATCGCGCGTGTCGCACCAGCGGCGAGTGCCGTTGCGGCTGGTGTCGAGAAACAGCCAGCCACAACCTGTCCCCGCACACTCGCGCACGCGCGCCCGGTCGGGCGACGTCAGCAACTCCGACGCCGCGCGTACGACCGGCCAGAGCGGGCGATCGAAAGCCTCGCCATCGTCAGCCCACATCCACGTCGGCCCCGTCGCGCTCACGGCGAGGCGGAGATGCCCCAATGCCGCTATCAGCGTGGCGTTCAGCGTCGCCAGCGCATCGTCCGGTAGCGATCGTCCGGCGGTGAGTGCGGAGAAAAGGTGATAGATCGCCTCGCGCACGGCTACGGTAGCGCGCAAGGCGTTGTTCGCCATCGCAGGGTGCGTGTTGGCTGCAATGAGAAGGCGATCACCTTGCTCGGGGGTGAGCACGCCGGTCTGTCGCGCCCAATCGAGCACACGCCCATAACTTGTCAGATACTCGTCCTGTTCCTCACGCGCGTGCCAGCCAACGGTGTTCGCGAAATCGAGCGCCAGATGCCCACCACGCAGCGCGAAAGCAGCCTCAGTCATCACTCCTCCTCGTCGCTCAATTGTTCGGTGCGACAATACCTAATGAGTATAACGCATTTGACACATTAGCAAAATGCAAGTATCATCCTAATGTCCGAAGTGTCATTCAAGCATTAGAGCGGTTTGACGTATCGAGTGGAGAAAACGATGGCGCAGCCTATTTCCACCGGCAAGTTTGAGGAAGCACTGAACCTCCTCCTCACCGAGACGTTCGAGTCTGTGCAGGGTGCGTATCTCGACAAAGGCACATCGCTGTTCGACACGCTGGCGACGATCTCCTCTGAAGAGGCGTCGCAGCCGGTTTCGGCGCGCTGTGCCTCACTCGCCGCACAGGTTGCGCATACCCGCTACTACCTGGATGTCATGTCGCGCTACATCCGTGGCGAAGCACCGACCGACGTCGATTGGACGAAGAGTTGGCAACTGGTGGCGGTCACGCCGGAGGAGTGGACGCAACTGAACCAGGAGTTGCGCGACACCTACGATCAGGTACGGGCGCTCCTGGCGAATATCACCGATTGGAACGTTGGCGATCGGCTCGCCGAGGCGCTACTAACCGTCGTCCACACCGCTTATCACCTGGGCGAGATCCGGCAGGCGCTCTGCACGCTGCAAGGGTGATCACGCACGACGTCAGTATGCGGGCGATACCGCCCACCCCAGGCCACGCACGGAGCGGCATAGGAGCCAACCAGATGAACACGACCATGCCCGTAGTAGCCCCAATACCAGCACCTCAACCCGACGCACCGACTTTCACCCTGGCAGGCGCGTTGCACGGGGCGCGGCTCACCCTGCCGCTGGCGGCGAGTTCGCTCGCCTATGGTCTCGTTTTCGGTGTGCTGGCGCGCGGTGTGGGGATGCGGCTGGGCGAGGTCGCACTGATGAGCACCCTTGTCTTCTCGGGCGCGGCGCAGCTTGTCGTCCTCGGGCTGTGGGCGGCACCGTTGCCGATCGCGGGGATCCTCGTCGCCACGCTGGTCGTCAGCCTGCGCCATCTGCTGCTCGGCGCGGCGTTGCAGCCGTGGTTCGCGCGACTCCCCGTACGCCGCGCCTATGGCACGATCTTCTTCCTCACCGACGAGAGTTGGGCGTTGGCGATGCGCCACTTCAACGCCGGTGGGCGCGATGTCGCCTTCTTCCTCGGCAGCGGCATCACGATGGCCACCGCCTGGATCGTCGGCTGTATCCTCGGGCGGGCGGGCGGCTCCTGGCTCGCCGATCCGGCCCATTGGGGCCTCGACTTCGCCTTCACCGCCGTCTTCGTCGCCCTGCTGGTCGGTTTCTGGCGTGGGCGCGGCGATCTGCTGACATGGGGCGTAGCGGCGGTCGTCGCCTTGCTGGCACACCGCTGGCTACCCGGCCAGTGGTACATCATCCTCGGCGCACTAGCCGGGAGCGGTATAGGAGCGGTGCGCGATGCGCGTTGAAGTCGTGGCAACGATCCTCGAGATGGCGCTGATTACCTACGCCACCCGCGCGGGTGGCGTCTGGCTGATGGGCCGTATCCAGCCAACACCACGCCTCGAACGCTGGCTGGAGAGCCTCCCCGGCGCGATCCTCGCCGCGCTCGTCGCCCCCGCCGCCCTCGCCGCCGGACCAGCCGAGGCCCTCGCCACCGCCCTGACCGCCCTGATCGCCGCGCGCACCGGCAACCTACTCGCCGCTTTGCTCGGCGGTGTCGCCGCCGTCTATGTCTTGCGGCAGGTAATTTGAGAGTCGTGAGTCGTGATGGGGACGAGAACGGCCCTCACCCCCAGCGCGCATTCGCTCGCCACCCGTTGAACAGAGGGCGCCCGCCCATTCGGGGCGAGGGGGCTAGCCATTACTTATTCTTCTGGTTACCCCGTCACCCTCCCCGCGTCGGGGAGGGTCGCCGCCGCAGCGGCGGGGAAAGGTCCGTCGCACCACTATCCCATCAAGGAGGCACACACCATGATTGCCCGAATCTGGCGCGGCGTGACGCCCGCGCACAAAGCCGACGACTATCTCACCTATCTGGAAGCGACCGGACTCAAAGCATACCGCGCCACGCCCGGTAATCGCGGCGTCCAGGTATTGCGCCGGATCCGCGACGATGAAGCCGAGTTCGTCCTGATCTCCCACTGGGATTCGCTCGACGCTATCCGCGCCTTCGCAGGTGAGGACTACGAGCGTGCCGTCTACTACCCCGAGGACAAGGATTATCTCCTCTCTTTCGCGCCGAGCGTCGATCACTTCGAGGTCTTTGAGTAGTTGACGGAAGATGTACTCCTTATGGCGGTGGCTGCCAGTCAGCATACGTGGGGTGCCAAATGAATCACCTTGATCTGGCAAAGGACGAGCCGGCACTAAATGGCCAGATGTAGACGCCGATCGAGAAATGGATCTTCAGCAGATTTGGTGAAGGCGTGCCAGCCTCGCACAAGGGTACATCGCTGTTCGAGAGGCCGGCGACGATCTCAGCGGCAGAGGCGTCGCGACTGGTCTCGGCGCGCTGCGCCTCGCTCGCCGCACAGGTCGCGCATACGCGCTAGTACTTGGACACCATATCGCGCTACATCCTTGGTGAGGAACCAACCGACATCGAGCGTTGCATCCGGGCGACGAGGCCGCTGCGCGCAGGAACGCGTCAGCGCCGGATAAGAATCTGGTCGAGCGGCTTCTTCGTCAATGCGTGGGCGGGAATGGTTGCGTCGGGCGCGGGGTAACCGACCGGGATCACGACATAGGCGCGCTCATTGCGCGGTCGATCGAGGAGGGTGCCAAGGAACCCCATCGGATTCGGCGTATGGGTCAGCGCGACTAACCCGGCATGGGTGAGGCTAGCGAGGAAGAGCCCGACCGCGATCCCGACCGACTCCGCGACGTAATAGTGCTTGAACTGCCGCTCGCTGCCATCGGCCTGTTGTTCCAGGCCGAAGGCGTGGGCGAAGACGACGACGACCCAGGGCGCGTCGGTCAGGTGCGTCTTGACCGGGTCGGTGCCGAGCGGGGCAAGCGCGGCGCGCCATTCGGGCGTGATGTGCGTGGTGTAGAAGTCGCGCTCTTCCTCCTCGGCTGCGGTGCGGATCTGCGACTGGAGCCCCGGATCGCCGATAGCAACGAACGTCCAGGGTTGCTGATTCGCGCCGGATGGTGCCGTGCCCGCCGCCGCGATGGCCGCCTCGATCAGCACGAACGGCACCGGCTCGGGCGAGAAGGCGCGCACGCTGCGTCGCTGTCGCATCGTCTCGAGGAAGGCTTGCGACCGTGCCAGGCTCACTTCGGGCGCGAGTCGCTGATGGTTGAGCGGCACCGTGACATAGCTGGCATCGTTCGCGAACGGGTCGTTCATCGTCCCTCCTACCGCGCTGCGGTCCGCACGCCTGTCACACCAGCGCGCCACGGATCGCCCCTCGATCCGTGGCGCGTCGTCATCCTAATACCCGGCGGATCACTGCCAGCGGATCATCCCCGCCGAGGGAGCGGGCAACCATCCGGGCCACAGATGCCGTTCGCAAGTTCCAGCTCGCGCTCGTGCGCCAGTTGGCCCTGCTGCCAGGCGAAGTCGATGTCGGGGTGGAAGCGCTCGGGATAGGTCGCCATCCAGATCTGCTTGCGGATCGTCAAGTTCTGCGGATCGAGGTGCAGCGCCGTGGTCCATGACGCGATCGCCTCATCCCGCGCGCCCTGCGCGAACTGCTGCGCGCCGAGACGCATCTGGGCGTCCACGCGCCCCCGTTCGGCCGCAGCGAGATGATACGGCGCGGCGGCGGGTGCCAGATCGATCTGCTCGACCTCGCCGTCGATGAGGCGCTGGATCGCCGCGACATCCTCCGGGTTCTCCGCATTGAAGCCCCCGAATTTGCGGTAGCGAATAATCCCTTCCTCATCCAGGAAAATGCCGTTTGGGATCAGCTTGTAGTCGTAGAGAGCCGCGAGCGTGTTGTCCCGATCGACGACAGTCGGGAACGTCGCCCCCGCTCGTTCCGTCCACAGTCGCGCCGCCTCGGGCCCCTGCGTATCGACCGCGATGGAGACCAACTGAAAATCTTTGCCGCTATGCCGCTCCACGAATTGCTGCCACACGGGCAACTGTTCGCGGCAGCGTCACCAGCTCCCCCAGAAGAAGAAGAGTGTCTTCGTGCCACGAACGGTCGCCGGGCCAAGTTCGCCGCCATCGAGGCGCGGCAACAGCCAATCCGGGGAACGCTCCCCAAGCGCGGTACCGGTGCGGATCGTCGAAGTCATCGCGTCTGCTCCTTGCCCAGCGGGGCACTCGCTCACGGTACGGGTCATCCGCACCGTCTGGCCACGTTTATACCGCCTCACACCACCAGTTACGTCGGGAAGGGGCGAAACTGTAGCGGCAGGGTGAAGGTGAGGCGCTGCGGGATGAAACATTCGTCGTCGGTACACGCCTGAAAGCGGAGGGTGGCCGTGATCGTCAGATCCTCGCGTTGTTCGGTGAGGATGAGCGCGGTGGCGAGCGTGAACGTCCCGGCATAGCTCGGCAATGCTTCGGCGAGCCAGGCGAAACGCAACGGCTGCGGCGGGGGGTACGCGATCGGCTCGACAGTCACCGTCTCGGGGACCGCGACCTCCAGCGTGACCGGGATATAGTCGTCCGCGAGCGGGCGACCGTAGAGATGCACCCCAGGCGCGAGTTGGATCGTCACCCGCAGGCCGATCCGCGAACCGCGCACGAAGGTGGTGCTATCCAGCGCGGCGACGGCGACGAGGCCATCCGCCTCCAGGCGTTGCTGCGAGCCAGCGCTCGGTACGTCGATCCCCAGATGGTCGCGCAGGGTCGTCACGGTGGCATCGCGCGTACGGTGCGTATCGTGGAAGACTTTGTCGACGACGCGCCCATCCGCACCGATGAAGTAGATGCCGGGATGCGGGATACCGTAGTGTTCGTCGGTCGGTTGGAGATTTGTGTTGAGGATCCCGAGCGAGCGGATGACCTGGCTTCCTGCATCCGACAAGAGGGGATAGGTGATCCCATGCGCGGCGGCGAAGGTGGCGAGGGTCGGTACGGCATCGTAGCTGAGTGCGAAGGGCACAATCCCCTGTGCCGCGAGCGTTGGCAAATGCTCTTGCAACTCCACGAGTTGCGCCTTGCAGAATGGTCACCACCGCGCACTACGGTGGACCACGATCATCGCGCGGGAGCCGTCACGCGCAGCGGTGAAATTGACCGGGCGATCATCCTGATCGCGCAACGTGAAGTCGGGGAAGGTGTCGCCGAGGGCAGGGCCGGTGGAGAACTGCGGTGCGGAGGCCATGATCATATGGATTGCTCTTTCGCTACAACAGCCCGGTGGTATTGCCGAGAACGCCGCAGCGGGCGGCATATTCCCAACGGGCATCATCTCTCGGGATATCGCCAGTAGAACGCATTCAATACACGGGGATCACGGTAGGGGCGGGGCACCATCCCACACGGCTGTTGGCAACAATCATTCGTCCACCTGACGATGACGTGGGTGACTACGATGGTCCTACCGGTGCTGCCAGCCGGGCGGGCCGATGCCCCGCCCCCGCCGACAAATCTGCCCGCCCCGAATCAGCGTATTGAGTGCATAGACGGGAGCCTCGAAACACCCGCAGAGGCGCACGGTCAACCGCATCCGTTCTGCTAGACTGTAGGACTCAGCATCCAACTATTGCCAGCTACGCCTCGGGGCCATGCCGGGTCATGCGGTGGGGGCTGCGCATAAACGTGTCGATCCTCCTCATGATAATGGTACAGGAGTGGGGCGATGTCAAGGTCACACGGCTATCCACGCTTCGCGCTGATCGGCATGGTTTTCTTCCTGGTCGCCTGCACGACCGCGCGGCTACCGAACACCACGCCAAGCCCCGCCCCCGCCCCCACGATCGCCCCCGCCCCCGCCCCCACGATCGCCCCCACCGCCGCAGCAACAGCGACACCGACCGAGACGATCAACCTCGACGCCGAGACGCAGCGCCTCATCGCCGGGGCGAGTCGCGTCGCCTTCGTGATCCCCTTCTCCCACTGGGACACCAACTGGCACGATAACTACGCCGCCTATAGCGAACAGGCCGACCGCAACATCGCGACGGCGATCACGATCGCCCAGCAGTACCCACGTTTCCGCTACACCCTGGAACAGGTCGCCTTCGTCCAACACTTCTGGACGACCCACCCGGAGCAGCGCGAGGCGCTCCGGGCGCTGGTCCGCTCGCGCCAGTTCACCTTCGCCTCGGGTGGCCTGACGCAGCAGGACACCAGCCTGACCGCGCCGACCGTCCAGTGGGACAACTGGCAACTCGGGCAGGCGTGGCTCCGCGAGACGTTCGGCGTCGAGTCGCAGACCGCCTGGCAATCGGACGCGTTCGGCAACTCGGCCGCACTGCCGATCATGCTGAACCAACTGGGGATCTCGGCGCTCTACATGGGGCGGATCGGGACGATCTGCGAACAGCGCCCCTGCACCAACCCGCTGCCCCATACCTTCCACTGGCAGAGCCCGGCCGACCCGACCCATCAGGTTCTCGCAACCTACATGACCTATTCCGACGCCCTCCACGCGGTGCGCGACAAGGCGAACGAAGAGGAGCAACGTCGCGCCCTCCGCGCGATCGTCGATCGCGAAGCGGCCCGCACCACCTCCAAATACCTCTTCATCCCGCTGGGCGACGATTTCGCCGACCCCAACGCGGCGCTACCCGGCTTCGTGGAGGGTTGGAACGCCGCCGATCGCGACACGATCCTGGTGGAAGCCGACCCGGAGACGGCCTTCCGCTATCTCGACACCCAGTCCCTGCCAACGATCGTCGCCGATCGCAACCCGCTCTGGCAGGGGTTCTATGGCTCCCGCCCCGCCGGCAAGATCGCCGATAAGGAGAGCGAGTATTTCCTGACCGCCGCCGACAAGTTCGGCGTACCCCTCGGGGAAAGCGCGCCAGCGGCCTGGGAGATCGCCGCGTTCAATGGCAGCCACGACGGTATCGCCGGAACCAGCTTCGACCGGATCTGGGAGCAGGCCCAGCGCCCGAGCTTCGTACAGGCTGTCGCCGATGGGGCGACGGCGCTCACGTCCAGGATCGGGCGGATCGCTTCCGGGGTCGATGCGCCGGTCGTCATCTTCAACCCGACATCGTGGACACGCGCGGAGGTCGTGGAACTCCAGGGGCCGCTCCCCGATCTCCGTACCCTACCAGCGCCGGTGCAGCAACTCGGGCCGGATCATATCGCGTTCAAGGTAGACCAGATCCCGGCGAACGGCTGGCTCGCGCTCGCGGGCGGCACCGCGACGGTGGCCCATCCGACGACCACCACGCGGGCAGATCAGCGCGTCACCCTCGGCAATGGCCTGGTTACGCTGACGATCGACGGCGCGCGTGGCGGGACGATCAGCAGCCTGAGGACGGACGGTGGCCCGGAATTGCTGGCCGGACCAGGCGACGACCTGGCCGACGTGGCCGATATGGGCGATGTCTACGGCGCGTCGTTCGGCGCGGAACGCGCCCGCCAGAGCAACGGTGTGGCACAGATCAACGTCCTCGCCGAAGGGCCGCTGCTGGCACGGGTCGAGATCACCTGCACGATCGGTGGGGTGCCGGTCGTCAAGACGATCACGCTGAAGGCCGATAGCCCGCTGGTCGAGGTCACCGCGCGGCTCGCGGCGCTGCCGGAGACGACGGCGCTCGTGCAGGTGCCGACCACGCGCGCCACCACCAGCCGCACAGACGATCTCGGTTTCGGCGCATTCACCCATCAACTGGATAATCGCCCGATCACCCCCGGCACGATCACCTATCGGCGCGTCGTCTTCTACCCGACGATCGGCTGGAGCGATGTCTCGGCGGACGGCGCGGGGCTGACACTGATCACCCACGGCTTACAGGGTCTGGCCGGCACCGACACCCTGAGCATGATGCTGGTGCGTCAGGTCTCCGATGGCGGTGGCGACGATGCCGAAGGGGTGACGGACGGCGAGCCGCACCTCTTCCGCTACGCCTATCTGCCGCATGTGGGCACCGCCGCAGACGCCCAGCCGTGGCTCGCCACCTACACCTTCAATCAACCGCTCATCCCGGTATGGCGCACGGGCGGCACCCTCCGGATACAATTGCCATTCGCGGATGACCCGACGCCGCGCCAGATGCCAATCGAGCCGGGTGCGCGGCCGTTCCCGCCCCGCTTCAGCCTACTCGCGGCAGAGAGCGGCCTCGTGGCCGATCTCACTTGCCAGGGTGGACAACTCGTCGCGCTGGTGATCGACTATGACCCGCAGACACCGACGGTACTCACCGGTGGCACGACGACCACCACGCTGCCGCAGGCGGCGGTCGCCACGCGCGTGGTGCAGTCCGGCGGGGGTAGCTGCCGCTCAGGGCCGTGATCTGCTGGTTAGCCTTATTCCATAACGATCCCCCGATAGCGATCCACGCTCGGCATTTTTGCGCCGTCACGCCCGATCGTGCCCGCGAGAACGGCCGCACATACCGGTGCGGGTTGCCGATACCGCCCACCGTCACCATCCCTGGCTCCCCGATGAGCGCGGCGTAAGTATTCCGTAAGGATCTGGCAAGCTGGACCCAATGTCTCAGGTATACGCTGATCTGGGTAGGCGGCGCGGTGCCGCCTACCCAGAGGCACCGCGTGTCACTATCGCGATACGCTCCCCAATAGCCCATTTGGTGCGACAAGCGGGGAGCCTCTTGGCGGTGCAGCAGCGGTAACGGGTGGGAAGAGCAGGCAACGATGATAACGCAGGAACCGGCAGCAGCGACACACGATGGCAACTACCCGCCGATCGGCGACTACGGCCTGATCGGCGATTGCCGGGGCGCGGGGTTAGTCTCCCGCGACGGCTCGCTCGATTGGCTCTGCCTGCCCCGTTTCGACAGCCCCGCAATCTTCGCCGCGCTGCTGGACCAGCAGACGGGGGGGCGCTTTCGTGTCCGACCCACCGGCCCCTTCCGCGCGACACGGCGCTACCTCCCCGACACGAACGTCCTGGAGACAATTTTCCACGGCGCGCATGGCGCGGTCGCGCTGCGCGACCTCTTGCCGGTCGCCTCCGAGGCGGATAAACGGGCAACCTTGCTGCCGGAGCAACAGGTGCTGCGCGAGATCGAGGGGCTGTCCGGCGAGATCGAGTTGGAGATCCTCTACGATCCCCGCCCCGACTACGGTCGCATCTGCCCGACACTCGAGCGGCGCGGTGCGCTCGGCCTCTGGTGTCGGATCGGGGCGGCGGCGCTCATCCTCCACGGCGACCTCCCCCCCGATCTCATCATCGATCGGGGGGCGCACGGCACCATGCACATCCGGGCCGGCGAGTGTCGCTACCTCTCGCTCGTCTATACGACGGAGGCTCCGGCGGTCATCCCGGCGCTCGGCGAACACGCCCGCGCGAGCCTGGAACGCTCCGTCCGCTGGTGGCGCGACTGGGCAGCGGCGTGTCGCTATCGGGGGCCGTATCGCGAGGCCGTAGTCCGCAGCGCCCTCGCCCTGAAGCTGCTGACCTACGCCCCTTCCGGCACGATCGTCGCCGCGCCTACCACTTCGCTGCCCGAACATATTGGCGGGGAACGTAACTGGGATTACCGCTACTGCTGGCTGCGCGATGCTTCGTTCACTTTGCGTGCCCTCTACGCCCTCGGCTATGCCGATGAAGCGCAGGCATTCGTCAATTGGATCCTCCACGCGACCCGCCTGACTTGGCCCCGGTTACAGATCCTCTACGATCTTTTCGGTCGGCTCCCCGCTGCGGAGCACACCCTACCGCACCTCGCTGGCTATGCAGACTCGCGCCCGGTCCGTGTCGGCAACGGCGCGAGCGGCCAGGTCCAGCTCGATGTCTACGGCGAGGTCATCGACGCGGTTGCGCGGTTCGCGGAGCACGAGGGGCACTTCGATCGCGACGCAGTCCGTTTCCTCGACGGTCTTGGGCGCTACGTCTGCGAACACTGGCGCGACCCCGACGATGGCGTCTGGGAAGGGCGCAGCGGCCCGCAGCAACACACGCACGCGAAAGCCCTCTGCTGGGTGGCGCTCGACCGGCTGATCATGCTCCACGAGCGCCACGGGCTCCGGCTCTCGGTCGCGCGGTTTCGTGTCGAGCGCGATGCGCTCCGCACGGCGATCGAGACGCGCGGCTACAACGAACGACTCGGGAGCTACACCCGGCTGTTCGACGGCGACGACGTAGACGCAAGTCTCCTCCTCCTGTCCCTCTACGGCTACGTCGCCGGCACCGACCCCCGCATGGAGTCGACCTGCACACAGGTCCACAAGCAACTCGCCCACGATGGCCTTCTCTACCGCTATCTACCAGGGACCGATGATGGCTTCGCGGCGGGCGAGGGTGCCTTCGGCATCGCGAGCTTCTGGGCGGTGGAATGCCGCGCACACGGCGGCGATCTCGCCGGGGCCACGGGCGCATTCGAGCATCTCCTCGGCTACGCCAATGACCTGGGACTCTTCGCCGAGGAGATCGATCCCGCGACCGGCGCGGCGCTCGGGAACTTCCCGCA
>JAABUN010007407.1_pt1 | contig 11851 bp, 9 predicted proteins | sample 5559311 | NCBI WGS metagenome assembly JAABUN01 (sample SAMN10711877, study PRJNA513370) | rock metagenome | isolation source: Antarctica rocks | place: Antarctica: Victoria Land, Siegfried Peak sud | reverse complement strand
GGCCCGGGTGCATCGCGGGCAGCGCCTTGATCTCCTCGACGCTCGAGCCGAGGAGGCGGTCGAAGAGAGCGCGCAGCTCGGGCAGACCGATCACCGCACCGTGCACCTGCGCGCGGTCGTAGCGCTCCAGCCCCAGGTGCGCCGCGGCGAGGGTGGTAGCCGTGCCGGCGACGCCGATCCAGGTGCCGACGGCGGCGAAGTCGAGTCCGGTGGAGTCCAGCAGCGCGTCGACGTGTGCGGTGGCCGCGGCCACCGCGTCGGGGGCCGCGGGGTGGGCCGACAGGAACCGCTCGGTCAGCCGGACCGAACCGATGTCGAGGGAGACGGCGGAGTGCACCACTCCGGCGGCGCTGCCGAGGATCAGCTCGGTCGAGCCGCCGCCGATGTCCACGACCAGCACCGGTTCCTCGGCCGGCCGGCTGCGGCTGAGCGCACCTGCGAAAGACAGCTGCGCCTCGGTGTCGCCGCTGATGACCTCCGGCGTCACGCCCAGCCGGTCGTGGATGCCCGTGAAGAACACCTCGCGGTTGCGGGCGTCACGCGAGGCCGAGGTGGCGACGAACCGGATCCGCGCAGGCGGCACCCCGGCGTCGCGGATCAGTCCCGCGTAGGCGTCGGTGGCGGCGAAGGTGCGGGCCAGCGCGTCGGGGTGGAACTCCCCCGTCGCGTCGACACCCTGGCCCAGCCGGACGATCTCGGTGCGGCGGTCGAGCTCGACCAGCGCCGCCTCGGCGCCGGCCTCGGCGATCAGCAGCCGGATGGAGTTGGTCCCGCAGTCGATGGCGGCGACCCGGTTCACCGGTCCTCCTCGGACCGGTGGCCGCCGGCCTCGTCGTCGGTGGCGGTGGGCAGGCAGGGCCGGCGCCAGAACTCCCCGACCGCCGCCAGGGCCTCGTCGCCCAGCGGGTTGACGCCCGGGCCGGCGGCCAGGCTGTGCGCCACGAGCACGTGCAGGCACTTGACCCGGTCGGGCATCCCGCCGGCGCTGACGCCGGCGATCTCGGGCACCTCGCCCAGAGCGGCCCGGTCACGCAGGTAGGACTCGTGCGCGCCGCGGTAGCGGGCGGCCAGCACGACGTCGTCCCGCAGCCGCGCCGTCATGCTCGCCATCCCCCCCTCGGACTCCAGCGTCGAGCAGGCCGAGGTGGCCCGGGGGCAGGTCAGGTAGTAGGTGGTGGGAAACGGGGTGCCGTCGACCAGTCGCGGCAGGGTGGCCAGCACCGCCGGTCGGCCGCAGGGGCAGCGATGCGCCACGCCCGCCACTCCGCGGGGTGGCCGCTGCAGCTGGGCGGTGACCGCCGCCTCGTCCTCGGCCGTCAGGGGTTCGCGCACGGGCTCATTCTGGCAGGCGCCTGCGACCGGGCCACCCGGCGCTAGGGTGCGGCTGGTGATCACGGTGGCCGCGCTCAGCCCGTCGCTGGACCTGACCTACCTGCTGGGCTCCTACCGGCTGGGTCGGGTGCACCGGACTCCCGGCCCGCTGGCCGTGGCCGGCGGCAAGGCGCTGAACATGGCTCGGGCGGCCCGTTCGATGGGGGCCGAGGTGGTCGTCGTGGTGCTGCTGGGCGGGACGACGGGCGAGCGGGTGGGCCGGATCGCGCGCGCGGAGGGTCTGGACCTGGTCGTCGTGGACGCGGACGCCGAGACCCGGACGTGCGTGTCGGTGGCGGCGGCCGACACCGGCGAGCTGACCGAGGTCTACGAGGACTCCCCGGCCGTCCCGCCCGCCGTGCTGGCGCGGCTGGCGGCGGTGGTCGCGGCCCAGCTGGCCGCCCGGCCGGGCTGGCTCTCGATCTCGGGACGCGGGCCGTCCGGCTCGACCGACGCGGTCGCCTCGCTGGTCGGGCTGGGCGTCGCGTCCGGGGCCTGCGTCGCGGTGGACACCCACGGCGAGTCGCTGCCCGGCGCAGTGTCGGCGGGCCCGGCGCTGATCAAGATCAACCGGGCCGAAGCTGCCGAGGTGCTCGCGGTACGCGAGGACGGCGACCTGGCCGCGATGGCCGACACGCTGCGCCTGCGCAGCGGGGCCTCGGTGGTGCTGACCGACTCCACCGCCGGCGCCGTCACCGCGGGTGATGACGGGGTCTGGCGGGTGAGCCCATCGACCCGGCGCGGGAGCTACCCGGTGGGCAGCGGGGACAGCTTCCTGGGCGGGCTGCTGGCGGGGCTGGATCGGGGGGCACCGCTGGCCGAAGCCGTCCGCGTCGGGACCGGCTGCGCCGTCGCCAACGCGCTGGTGCCCGGTCAGGGCCACTTCGACGTCGACGTGGCGCGCACGGTCGCCGCCGAGGTCGCGCTTACCCGGGTGGGGTGAGCCCCGGGGCAGCGCCCGGGCGGAACTCAGCGGGCGCCGTCGGCCGGGGCCGTCTCCACGGTGATCGTCTTGTCAGCGGGGTTGGCGGGCGCCGGCTGGTCGGCCGTCTGCACCGAGCCCCAGAGCTTGGCCCACCAGGCGTCCTGCGACCCGCCGGCCTTGGCGGTGGACGACTCGATCGCCTGACCGCCGCCCAACGGGTTCCCGTCCTGGTCGACCACCTGGTAGCCCGTCTCGCCCGGGACCACCCAGCCCAGCCGCTGCCGGGCCTGGGTGCGTACGTAGCCGGCGTCGTGCCAGCGGCCCAGCTGGCCCTGGAGATCGGTGATCCGCTGCTGCCGGTCGGCGATCTCGGCCCGGGTAGCGGCGATCTCGTGGGCCTGGGCGAAGTAGATCCGCAGCGACGAGGCGTAGGAGATGGTCAGCACCAGCAGCACCACGACGAGCGCGATGGCCCGGGTGGTGAGGCTGGAGCTGAGCCGGGACGGCCGTCGCGCCGGTCCCAGCGGCGACGCGCCCGCCCCGGAGACTGCGGGCTCCGTGTCCTGCGAGGACAATGCCGAGGCCGGCGTAGAGACCGTACCGGGCCGCGGTGACGGCCGGCTGCGGGCCTTGCCGCGACCGGGGCCGGCGCCCGGGCGCGCCGGCGGACGGGGTCCGCTCGGCACGCTCAGGCCACCTGGTCGGGACGGAGCTCGCTCATGGGCCCCAGCATGCCTGGGTTCAGGCCTTGAACCGGGGGAACGCGCCGAGGCCGGCGTAGCGAGCGGCGTCGTCGAGGTCCTCCTCGATCCGCAGCAGCTGGTTGTACTTGGCGACCCGGTCCGTGCGGGCGGGGGCGCCGGACTTGATCTGGCCGCAGTTCGTGGCCACCGCCAGGTCGGCGATCGTGGTGTCCTCGGTCTCGCCCGAGCGGTGGCTCAACATGGCGCGGAAGCCGGCGCGGTGCGCGAGGTCGACGGCGTCGAGGGTCTCGGTGAGGGAGCCGATCTGGTTCACCTTGACGAGTAGCGCGCTGGCCGCGTGCTCGGTGATGCCGCGCTGCAGACGGGTGACGTTGGTGACGAACAGGTCGTCGCCGACTACCTGGACGCGGTCGCCGAGCCGGCCCATCAGAGCGCTCCAGCCGGCCCAGTCGTCCTCGGCCAGCGGGTCCTCGATGGAGACGATCGGGAAGTCGTTGATCCACTGCTCGAAGATGGCGGTCATCTCGTCGGCTGACTTGGTGCCGCCCTCCCAGCTGTAGACCCCGCCGCCGGACCCCCCGGACTCGGTGAAGAACTCGCTGGCGGCCACGTCGAGGGCCAGGGCGATGTCCGTGCCGAGCTTGAGGCCGGTGGACTCCACGGCGGTGGAGATCAGCTCCAGCGCCGCCACGTTGGCCGGCAGGTTCGGGGCGAAGCCGCCCTCGTCGCCGAGACCGGTGGACAGGCCCTGCTTCTTCAGCACCGACTTCAGGGCGTGGTAGACGGTCGCCCCCTGCTCGACGGCGTCGCGGAAGGTCGTCGCCCCGATCGGGGCGATCATGAACTCCTGGACGTCCACGTCGGAGTCGGCGTGGGACCCGCCGTTGACGATGTTCATCATCGGCACGGGCAGCAGGTGGGCGTTGGGTCCGCCGACATAGCGGTACAGCGGCAGGTCGGCGGAGTTGGCGGCGGCGTGGGCCACGGCCAGCGAGACACCAAGGATGGCGTTCGCGCCCAGCTTGGCCTTGTTGTCGGTGCCGTCCAGGTCGATCATCGCCTGGTCGATCAGCCGCTGCTCGCTGGCCTCGTAGCCGATGAGCTCGGGGCCGAGCTGGTCGATGACGCCGAGGACGGCCTTGCTGACCCCCTTGCCGCCGTAGCGGGCGCCGCCGTCGCGCAGCTCCACGGCCTCGAACGCGCCCGTGGAGGCACCCGAGGGGACCGCCGCACGGCCCTCGGAACCGTCGTCGAGGATCACCTCCACCTCAACCGTCGGGTTCCCCCGGGAGTCCAGGATTTCACGTACTCGATACTCGCCACGAGTAATGCCTTTCGGGTGGTCGCCCCGGCCCAAAGGAAGGTGCCCTTCGTCGACCGCGGGACTGCGGAGGTCAATGCCGGTCTCACCCTAGCGGCGGCGCCTGCTGGTGAGGCGGTTGGCCAGGTTGACCCCGACGATGCCTGCCCACGCCACCGCCACCCCGAGCAGGCCCGGCTCGACGTTCGTCGCGCTGATGGCAGTGATCGGAACACCGACGCCGAGGGAGATGATGCCCAGCACGAAGCTCTGCCGCTGCGCTGTCTGCTCCAGCTCTACCTCGGTGCTCGTGGTGGAACGCTGCTGCCGCAGCTCGGCGGTGCGGTAGGCGACGAGCTCTTCCACGCGCTCGGCAAGCCCGTTGGCTATGTGCTCGTCGTACTCCGGACCCAGCTCCTGGCGCGCCGCCAAGGCCGCCTCGACGTCGGTCCGGGTCTCGGCGGTGCGGTGGCGCTGCTCGGACGGGCGGCTGCCCGTGCGCGGCTCGCGCGCGGGCGGCCCGGGGGAGAACTCCTGGGGTGGTCCCGGCTCAGGCATGGCCAGCAGCCTAGCCTTCAGTCCGCCCGCCGGCCCGACGCATCGGAAGGCCGTGACCGTCCCGGTAGAGGGCAGCGAACTCGCCGCTGCCGCGGGCGAGCAGCTCGGCTGGCGCGCCGTCGTCGACGACCCTGCCGTCGGAGACCACGAGCACCCGGTCGGCGATCCCCACGGTGGAGAGCCGATGGGCGATGATCAACGCGGTCCGGTCGGCCAGCAGGGACTGCAGGGCGCGCTGCAAGGCACGCTCCGTCGGGATGTCAAGGGCGGAGGTCGCCTCGTCCAGGATCAACACGGCGGGGTCGGCCAGGAACGCCCGTGCGAAGGCGATCAGCTGCCGTTGGCCGGCGGACAGTCTGACGCCGCGCTTGTGGACGTCCGTCGCGTACCCGTCGGGCAGGGAGCGGATGAACGCGTCGGCACCCATGGCCCGTGCCGCCTCCGTGATCTCCTCCTCGGTGGCGCTCGGGCGGCCCAGCTGGATGTTCTCGGCGATGGAGCCCGCGAACAGGAAGCCCTCCTGGGTCAGCATCGTCACTGCACCGCGGAGCTGGGCGTCGGACAGCTCGCGCAGGTCGGTCCCGTCGAGCAGGATGCGGCCGCCGTCCGGGTCGTAGAAGCGGGCGAGCAGCTTGGCGATGGTGGACTTGCCCGCACCGGTCGCGCCGAGCATCGCGACTGTCTCCCCCGGCTCGAGCCGGAGGTCCAGCCCGGCGAGGCCGAAGGAGCCAGCCGTACCGGGCCCGCCGTAGCCGAAGCTCACGGCCTCCAGCACCAGGCCGCCATGCACCGGGGCCGCGAGGGCGGCGGGGCGGCGGGGCTCGGGGACGCTGGGCTCGGAATCCAGCACCTCGGCGATCTTGTCCAACGCCGCGAACGCCGACTGGAGCGCGTCGATGAAGTAGGCCATCCCGGTGACAGGGCTGAAGAACTGGCTGACGTAGAGGATGAAGGCTGCCAGGACGCCGACCGGCAGGCTGCCGGAGGCGACCCGGAACCCCCCGACCACCACCACGACAAGCGCCGCGAGCCCGAAGATGAGCTCGAGCGCGGGCCAGAAGAGCCCTTGGAGCAGCAGGATCCGGCTGTCCACCCGGCGCAGCTCCTCGGTCCGCACGCCGAATTGGTCCTCGTTGCGCCGCTCCCGCCGGAAAGCCTGGACGGCACGGATGCCGTTCAACGACTCGACCAGCTGGACCGTCAGGTCGGCGACCGCCGCCCGCTGCCCGCGGTAGACCGGCGCCACCCGGCGGACGGTCCACCAGAGCAGCGCGGCGATGGGCAGCAGCGCAGCCAGGGTGACCAGGGCGAGCCCGACGTCGAGCAGCAGCATCGCCACGGTCACCACAGCGAGGGTGAGCACGGCCTGCAGCAGCCCGGTCAGCGTCACGCCGAACAGGGCGTTCACGGTGTCGATGTCGGCGGTGAGGCGCGAGATGACCCGGCCGGAGCTCATCTGCTCGTGGAACGCCAGCGACAGCTGTTGCAGCTTCCCGAACAGCGTGTGCCGCAGGTCGAAGACGACGTGCTGGCCGATGACGCCGGCGCGGCGGCGCCACACCCGGTTCAGCACCAACGACGCCACCGCACAGCCGGCGATGGCCAGCCCGGCGGCCACGAGCGGGCCGGTCCGGCCGTCCCGCGCCGCCGGCACCCCGACGTCGATCGCCAGCCCGACCAGCCAGGGCCCCGCGGCGGAGAGCGTGACCTGCAGGACGGCCAGGCTGAGGAGCAGGGCCACGGCTCTGCGGTGCGGTCGGAGCAGGCTGAGTAGCAACGGCTGCGCCCCACCGGCGGCGGGGGTGACGTCGCGGGTCACCGCGGGGTGCTCCTGCTCGGCGTTGGCGCGGCGGCACCGGCCGCCTCGTCCTCGTCCTCGTCCGCGGCAATCAGCAGCGCGCGGTAGAGGCCGGACCGGCCGAGCAGCTCCTGGTGGCTGCCGACGTCGACGATCCGCCCGCCGTCGAGCACCGCCACCCGGTCGGCGAGCAGCGCCGTCGAGGGCCGGCGAGCAACCATCAGAACCGTGACGCCACCGCTGAGGACGGCGCGCAGGCGCCGTTCCACCGCCTCTTCCGTACGCACGTCCAACGCCGACATCGGGTCGTCGAGGACGAGCACCCGCGGCCGGTCGGCCAGCGCGCGGGCCAGCGCGAGCCGCTGCCGCTGACCGCCCGACAGGGTCAGCCCCTGCTCGCCGATCACGGTGTCGAGCCCGTCCGGCAGGTCGCGCACGAAGTCGGCCTGGGTGATCGCCAGGGCCTGGGCGACCTGGTCGTCGTCGACGCCTGGACGGCCGAGGGTCAGGTTCTCGCGGACGCTGACGGAGAACAGGGTGGCGTCCTCGAACGCGACGCCGATGTCACGACGCAGCTCGTCGAGACCGACGTGGCGGACGTCGACGCCGCCGACCAGCACCCGGCCCGCTGACGGGTCAGCCAGCCGCGCGACCAGGGCCAGCATCGCCGTCTTGCCGGCTCCCGTTGCGCCCACCAGGGCGAGCGTCTCGCCGGGTCGGACGTCGAGGTCGAGATCGCTCAGCACGTGAGCCGGCGACGCCGGGTAGCCGAATCCGACCTGCTCGAACCGGATCCCCAGCGGGCCGGCGGGCGGCAGCCGCTGCGGGTCAGCCGGGTTGGCGATGTCCGGCCGGGTGGCCAGCAGCTCGAGGATGCGGGCTGCGGCGCTGGCGGTCTCCTGGGTGCTGGAGAGCAGACCGCCCATCATGCTGACCGGGAACAGCATCCGGAAGTAAAAGGTCGCGAAGGCGACGAAAGCGCCCAGGGTGATGCGGTCCGCCGCCACCGCCAGCCCGCCGCCGACGACGACGACGGCCAGGACGGCGAGCGGGTAGGCGCTCAGCGCGGAGCTGTACAGGGAGTTGAGCCGGATCTTCTCCAGCTCGGCCTCACGGGCTGCGCCCGCGGTGTTGTCGAACCGGCGGTGCACGAACGGCCCGCCGCCCAGGGCCTTGAGCACCCGGAACCCGACCGCCGACTCCTCAGCGGCGGTGGCCACGTCCGAGGCCCGCTCCCGAGCGGTCCGCGCCGCATCGCGGAACCGGGTCTGGAACACCGTGCTGGCGAACCCCAGCGGGATCATCGCTACCAGGACCGACGCTCCGAGCAACGGGTGGATCCAGATGAGCACGACCGCGGTGAGGACCAGCGTCACGCTGTTCGACACCAGGAAGACGAAGACCATCTGGTGGAAGTGGGCGATCTGGTCGACGTCGCCGACGATCCGCGACACCAGGTGTCCGCTGCCGACCCTGTCGTGGAACAGCGGATCGAGGCGCTGCGCCTGTCGGTAGAGGTCAGCGCGGAGCCGGGCGGCGATGCGCGGCCCGTCCCGCGTCGGCCAGCGGCGGATCAGGTAGCAGAGCGTCTGGGCCAGGGCGAGCCCGAGCAGCACGAGGGCCGCCCGCCAGATGCCGGGCGCGTCGCCGGCCCGGATCGGGCCGTCGATCATCGATGCGATCACGAGCGGCGTCACGGTCTGGGTCACCAGTGCCGCGACGTCGGCCGCCACCATCACGGCGATACCCCGGCGGTAGGGCCTGAAGTACGGCCAGAGCCGCCGCAGCGCGCGTACTCCTGAGTCCGGCGACGGCGGACGCGGATCGGGAGCACCCGCAGGTCCCGGCACGGCGGCTCCTTCCCGGTGGGCGGCCAGCGGTGGCGGCGCGCAGGGTAGAACGGTACGAGGTGACCTGCTCCCGGGTCGCTTGGTTATCCGACGTCCGGAAACGGCGGCGACCACCCAGGCCGCCGACCTAGGACCGGGTCTCGGCCTGGCCGACACGCCGCTCCAGGCCCCGGACGGCGTCCCGGACGGCCTGTTCCGGGTCCACGCCACTGGCGTGCGCCCGGGCGACCAGCGCCAGCACCTGCGCGCCGACCTCGTCGGCGGTCACCGGCTCGTCCGGCAGCTCCAACGGCACCCGCCGCGAACGAGAGCGGGCGACGATCTTGTGGCCGCGGGCCAGCGCCGACATCTGCTCCGGGATGCCCTGGAGCGCCGACGTCCGGCCCTTCTCGACGGCCTTGCGCTGCTCCCAGGTGTGGTGCAGGTCCGCCGGCACCTCCTCGGGGACACCGGAGCCTCCGGCGGGGGCGAAGACGTGCGGGTGCCGGGAGACCAGCTTGTCGGCGATGCCGCGGGCCACGTCCTCCAGATCGAACGCGGTGGCGATCTCGGCGTGGAAGACCACCTGCAGCAGCAGGTCGCCCAGCTCTTCCTGCAGGTGCACCGGGTCGCCGGACTCGATCGCCTCGACGGTCTCCGCCGACTCCTCGAGCAGGTACTGCACCAGGCTGCGGTGGGTCTGCTCGGCATCCCACGGGCAGCGCCGACGCAGCACCTCCATGATCTCGACGAGGCGGACGGTCTGGGCGAGCGCAGCACCCGTCGTGGCGAGCGGTTCGACGCTCACCAGGCGGCCGTCACGGTGTGGGTGCGCCGGCGGGCTCGGACAGCGAGCCGGTCCGACCGGAGACGAGCGTCTTCTGCTCGGGGTCCAGCACGCCGTAGCGGGGGTTCAGGGTCACGTCGCGGCCCTTGATCTCGGCCAGGTAGGCCTTTGCACCCAGCTGCTGGGCGACGATCTGGGAGTCGGCCAGGTCGAAGACCACCTCGCGGGCCCCGGGCACCTTCGCGAGCGGAGCCAGCTGGGTGCTGGCCAGCACGCCCTCCCGTTTCGCGTCGGTGAGGGTGATCCTGCGGTCGGCGGCGATCTGCTCGGCGAGCCGGCCCTGGATCAGGGTGTTCAGCACAGCCTCGGAGGACACCGTCTGGCCGCCCTGCAACGTGGCGCTGAGGCCGGCAACGGCACGCTCGAGCTGGCCCTGGCTGATCGAGTCGTCCCCGACGTAGGCGACGACGGACGGCGAGGCGTTGCTGCAACCGGCCAGCGCCAGCACGGCGAGAGCGGCTGCGGCCGCGCGACGCAGCCGGGGTGCGGGCAGAGACTTCATCGACCGTCCTTGTCTGGGGCTGGCGCTGATCCTACGGGCTGGGTGGTCCGGGCCGGCTCAGCCGAGGTAGACCTCGTCGACCAGCTTCGCGCACCAGGCCAGCAGTGCGGTGTCGGTGACCGGCGGGCCGCCGATGGTCGAGCTCACCGGGCGGGGCACCAGCATGAGGTTGGCCGTCTCCTTGACCAGCGTCCGGGGGTAGAGCCGCAGCAGCCTCAGCTTCTTGGAGTCGGGCAGGTCCGCAGGGGCGAACCGGATGTGGTTCCCCTGGCTGACCACCTCGGTGACCCCCGCGGAACGGGCCAGCAGCCGGAACCGGGCCACCGCCATCAGCGTGAGCACAGCGGCCGGTGGCGAGCCGTAACGGTCGTGCAGCTCAGCCTCGACGGCCTTCAGGTCGGCCTCGGCCCGCACCTCGGCCAGCCGCTTGTACATCTCCAGTCGCAGCCGCTCCGATTCCACGTAGTCCGTCGGCAGGTGGGCGTCCAGCGGCAGCTCGATCCGGACCTCCGGCTCGGGCTCGGTGTCGACGCCACGGAACTCAGCGACCGCCTCCCCGACCAGTCGGATGTAGAGGTCGAAGCCCACGTCGGCGATGTGGCCGGACTGCTCCCCGCCCAGCATGTTGCCGGCGCCGCGGATCTCCAGGTCCTTCATGGCGATCGCCATCCCGGCCCCCAGGTCGGAGTGGGCGGCGATGGTGGCCAGCCGGTCGTGCGCCGTCTCGGTCAGCGGCTTGTCCGGCGGATACATGAAGTACGCGTAGCCGCGCTCGCGGCCGCGGCCCACCCGGCCCCGGATCTGGTGCAGCTGAGAGAGGCCCAACAGGTCGGAGCGGTCGATCAACAAGGTGTTGGCGGTGGAGATGTCCAGGCCGGCCTCCACGATCGTGGTCGAGACCAGCACGTCGGCCCGCCGCTCCCAGAAGTCGACCATCACCTGTTCGAGGCGCTGCTCGCTCATCTGTCCGTGCGCGGTGACCACCCGGGCCTCGGGCACCAGCTCGGTCAGCCGGCGCGCGACCTTGTCGATGCTCTGCACGCGGTTGTGCACGAAGAACACCTGGCCCTCACGGCTCAGCTCACGGCGGATCGCCGCGGTCACCTGGGCCTCGTCGTAGGGGCCGGCGAAGGTCAGCACCGGGTGCCGCTCCTCGGGTGGCGTCGCGATCGTGCTCATCTCCCGGATGCCGGTGACGGCCATCTCCAGGGTGCGCGGGATCGGCGTCGCCGACATGGCCAGCACGTCGACGTGGGTGCGGAGCCGCTTCAGCTGCTCCTTGTGCTCGACGCCGAAGCGCTGCTCCTCGTCGATGATGACCAGACCGAGGTCGGCGAACTTCACCTCACCGCCCAGCAGCCGGTGCGTGCCGACGACGACGTCGACCTTCCCGTCGGCGATACCGGCGATGGTCGCCTTCGTCTCGGCTTCGCTCTGGAAGCGGCTGAGCGGTGCCACGTTGACGGGGAACCCGGCGTAGCGGTCGGCGAAGGTGGCGTGGTGCTGCTGCACCAGCAGTGTCGTGGGCACCAGGATCGCGACCTGCTTGCCGTCCTGCACCGCCTTGAACGCGGCCCGGACGGCGATCTCGGTCTTGCCGTAACCGACGTCGCCGCAGATCAGCCGGTCCATCGGCACGATCTGCTCCATGTCGCGCTTGACCTCGTCGATCGCGCCGAGCTGGTCGGGCGTCTCGACGAAGTTGAAGGCGTCCTCCAACTCGCGCTGCCAGGCGGTGTCGGGGCTGAAGGCGTGCCCGCGGGTGGCCTGGCGGGCGGCGTAGAGCTTGATCAGCTCGGCGGCGATCTCGCGGACCGCCTTGCGGGCGCGCCCCTTGCGCTTGGCCCAGTCCGCCCCGCCCATCTTGTCCAGCGTCGGGTTCTCGCCCCCGACGTAGCGGGTCACCTGGTCCAGCTGGTCCATCGGCACGAAGAGCCGGTCGCCCGGTTGGCCCCGCTTGGACGGCGCGTACTCGATCAGCAGGTACTCCCGGGTGGCGTCGGCGACGGTGCGCTGG
>JAABUN010007405.1_pt1 | contig 11854 bp, 7 predicted proteins | sample 5559311 | NCBI WGS metagenome assembly JAABUN01 (sample SAMN10711877, study PRJNA513370) | rock metagenome | isolation source: Antarctica rocks | place: Antarctica: Victoria Land, Siegfried Peak sud | reverse complement strand
CGCCATCAGCACCGGGTACGTGAACAGGCCGACGGTGGCCCCCAGGCCGCGGGCCACCTTGTCCTTGTACGAGTGGGCGCGCTCCAACAACCCCATGCCGGTGACGGTCGACAAAATCCACGCCAGCTCGCACACCTCGGGCACGTCGGACTGGCGGTAGAACGTCGCCCTCGCCGGGTCGAGGCCGAGCGCCAAATAGTCGAGGGCCACGTCGTGGACGTTCTCGGCTAACACGTCCGCCGCCGGCCGACTGGCCTTCGCCTCGGCCTCTTTCAACGTCGTCAGGGCGTGGTAGTCGGCGATGAAATAGAACGCCTCGCCCTCGTCTTGAAGGGCGATGTGCTGGCGGATCGCGCCGAAGTAGTTCCCCAAATGCAACTTGCCGGACGGCTGGACGCCGCTCAGGATGCGCGGGCGGGCGGGCACGGGGGCGTCTCCGGCGGAGGGAACAGTCCAGTTGCTATAATACCGCACCCTGAGTCCGGCCCCCGTCCCAGGCCGTCGTCATGCCCCGCGCCCTGCTCATCCTGCTGTCCGTCGTCCCGGCCGCCCCGGCCGCGGACATCGACTTCAACCGCGACGTGCGGCCGATCCTGGCCGGCCACTGCTACCACTGCCACGGCCCCGACCCGGCCACCCGGGCCGCGGGGCTGCGCCTCGACACGGCGGACGGGGCGCTGAAGGCCCGCAAGCACGGGGCGGCTGTCGTCCCCGGTCAAAGCGGGTCAAGTCTGGCAATACGCCGCACGTCGAGTGCCGATCCGGCCGAGGTGATGCCGCCGCCGGACGCCAACCGGCCGCTGACGCCCATGCAAATCGCCACGCTCAAAGCCTGGGTCGACCAGGGGGCGAAGTTCACGCCGCACTGGGCGTTCGTGCCGCTGCCGGCCGTCGTCCCGGTCCCGGCGGTCAAAACCGACTGGGTCCGGTCGCCGGTCGATGCGTTCGTCCTCGACCGGCTGAACCGCGAGAAGTTAGTCCCCGCCCCGGAGGCGGCCCGCGCGGCCTGGCTGCGGCGCGTCACCCTCGACCTGACGGGTCTACCGCCGACGGCTTCGGAGTACGCGGCGTTCGAGGCGGACACGACGCCGGATGCCTACCCGAAGGTCGTCGATCGGTTGTTAGGCAGTCCCCGTTACGGCGAGCGAATGGCGGCCGACTGGCTCGACCTGGCCCGGTTCGCCGACACCCACGGCTACCAGATGGACCGCGCCCGGCCGGTCTGGCCGTACCGCGATTGGGTCATCCAGGCGTTCAACGCCAACCAGCCGTATGACCAGTTCCTGACCGACCAAATCGCCGGCGACCTCCGCCCTGGGGCGACGAAAGTGCAACGGCTGGCGACGGCGTTCAACCGGCTGCACATGCAGAACGAGGAGGGCGGCATCGTCGAGGAGGAGTTCCGGGTCGCCTACGTGGCCGACCGGGTTGCGACCGTCGGCACGGCGGTCCTGGGCATGACGTTCGACTGCACCCGCTGCCACGACCACAAGTTCGACCCGATTACCCAGAAGGAGTATTACGGCCTGTTCGCCCTGTTCCAGAACATCGACGAGGCCGGCCAGACGCCGTACTTCACGACCAACATGCCGGTGCCGACGCTGACGCTCTCCACCGACGCCCAGGACGCGAAATGGGAGACCCTGCGGCAAGCGGTGCGCGACCGTGAGGCGGCGGCCGAATCGGCCCGGCGCGGGGCGTCTGAAGTCTACCGCTGGTGGCGGCGACTGAACCCGGCCCCGGCGTTAGGCGACCCGGTCGGCAAGCGGTTCGCGTTCGACGGGGCGGCCGACGGATCGAAGCCGGTCGAAGCCCCGAAGTCGGTGCCCGGGAAGGTCGGGAAGGGCGTCCAACTGAGTGGCGACAACGGCTTCACGTTCCCGGGCGTGTTGCCGGTCACCCGGTCCGACCCCTTCACCGTCGGGGTGTGGCTGAACCCGGCGGCCGCCGATCGGCCGCCGGCCCGGGCGGTCGTCCTGCACAAGAGCAAGGCCCCGGTCGACGCCGGCAGCCGGGGGTTCGACCTGCTCCTCGAACACGGCCGGCCGGCCTTCGGGCTGTACCACATGTGGCCGGGGGACGCCGTCAAAGTTCGGGCGAAACAGGCGATTCCGGCCGGCCGGTGGTCGCACGTCGCGGCCACCCACGACGGCAGCGGCCGGGCCGCGGGGATGCGTTTGTACATCGACGGCCGGGCGGTCGAAGTCGAAGTCATCCGCGACCGATTGACCAAAGACATCACTTACGGCGGCACCGAACCGGCCCTCGCCCTCGGCCACCGCTTCCGCGACGCGGGCTTCCAGGGGGCGGCCGACGAGGTGTTCGCCACCCCCGCCCTGTTGACCCCGCCGGAGGTCGCGGCCCTGGCCGGGAACCCGCTGCCGCCGGGCGAACCGGGGTGGGCCGACTGGTTCGCGGCGACGCACGCGCCGGCCGTGGCCGCCGCCGACCGGGAGTTAGCCGCCGCCCGCAAAGCTCTGGCCGCGTTCGCCGAGCCGCTCCCCGAGATCATGGTAATGGACGAGTTGGCCGTGCCCAAGCCGGCGTTCGTTCTGACCCGCGGGGCCTACGACGCCCCCGGCGCGGCGGTGACGGCCGGGACGCCCGCCGCGCTGCCGCCGTTCCCGGTCGGGGCACCCCGGAACCGGCTCGGGTTCGCCCGCTGGCTCACAGAGCCGAGCCACCCGCTGACCGCCCGGGTCGCGGCGAACCGGCTGTGGCAGCAACTATTCGGCGTCGGGCTGGTCGAGACGAGCGACAACTTCGGCACCACCGGCACAGCACCCACGCACCCGGAATTGCTCGACTGGCTCGCCCGCGACTATGTTAGCCGAAACTGGGACACGAAGGCGATTCTCAAGGCACTGGTGCTGAGCAGCACCTACCGGCAGTCGTCCCGGGCGACGCCCGAATCGAAGCAGCGCGACCCGTCGAACCGGCTGCTGGCCCGCGCCCCGGCCCGGCGGCTGACGGCCGAGATGCTGCGCGATCAGGCGCTATTTTTAAGCGGGCTGCTCCACGAGAAAATCGGTGGCCCGAGCGTCTACCCGGTCCAGCCGGTCGGGCTGTGGGACGAGGCGATGGGCCGGCCGGCATACCCCACGTCGACGGGCGATGACTTGCGCCGCCGGAGCCTGTACACGGTCGCCAAGCGGACGGCCCCGCACCCGCAGTTGAGCACGTTCGACGCCCCGGATCGTAGCGTTTGCGTCGCCCGCCGCCAGGCGACCAGCACCCCCTTACAAGCCCTCGCCCTGTTGAACGAGCCGCAGACGGTGGACGCCGCGAGGCACCTGGGCGCGCGGATGCTGGCCGAGGGCGGGGCCACGCCGGAGACGCAAGTCACCTGGCTGTTCCACACCGGCACCGGCCGGCCGCCTAACGACGCCGAGCGCGGGGTACTCGTCGCCCTGCTCGCCGACCAGCGCGGCCTCTACGAACTCGACCTGGCGGCCGCCAAGCTCCTGACCGGCGACGCCCCAGCGGGGGCCGCACCGGTGCCAGAGCGGGCGGCCGCGGCCGTCGTCGCGCTCGCGGTGTTGAACCACGCCGAAGTCGTCACCCGCCGTTAGGTGTCTGCCATGCACGCCGTCCTGCCGCCCGCCAACCGCCGCCTGTTCCTTCGCCACGCCGGGTACGGGCTGGGCGGCGTCGCCCTCGCCGGCCTGCTCGCCCGGGACGCGGGGGCCGGGCCGCCGCGGGCGGCCGTTCCGGGGATGATCGACAAGCTGCACCACCCGCCGACGGCGAAGCGGGTCATCTCCCTGTTCATGGCCGGCGGCCCGGCCCAGCACGACCTGTTCGACGACAAGCCGCTGCTGCGCGTGCGTCATGGCCAGGAATTGCCGCCGAGCGTCCGGGGCGACCAGCGGCTGACCGGCATGTCGGCGTCGCAGGCGTCGTTCCCGCTGGCCGGGTCGGCGTTCCGGTTCGCCCGCCACGGCACGTCCGGGGCGACCGTCAGCGAACTGCTACCGTACACGGCCAAGATGGCCGATGACCTCTGCTTCGTCAAGTCGTGTCAAACCGACGCGATCAATCATGACCCGGCTATTACGCTCTGGCAGTCGGGCCACCAACTCGCCGGCCGGCCCAGCCTGGGGAGCTGGCTCAGCTACGGCCTCGGGTCGGAGGCCGACGACCTGCCGGCGTTCGTGGTATTAGTGTCGAAGGATCGGACCGAGCAGGGGTTGTACGCCCGGCTGTGGGGCAGCGCGTTCCTGCCGACCACGCACCAGGGGGTGCTGTTTCGGGCGGGTAAAGACCCGGTTTTGTACCTCGACAACCCCGCCGGTGTACCGCCGGTGGCCCGCCGGCGGATGCTCGACCGGCTGGCCGAGTTGCACCGGGCCAACCCGGACCTCGACGCCGACCTGGACGGCCGGGCCGGCCAGTACGAGATGGCCTACCGGATGCAGACGAGCGTTCCGGAGGTGACCGACTTGTCAAGAGAACCGGCTTCGACGTTCGACCTGTATGGCCCCGAGGCACGCAAGCCCGGGACGTTCGCGGCTAACTGTCTGCTGGCCCGCCGGCTGGCCGAGCGCGGGGTGCGTTGCGTCCAATTATACCACCCCGGATGGGACCAGCACGGCAACCTGCCGGCGGCCCTCAAGCGGCAGTGCGCGGACGTGGACCGGGCCGGGTATGCCCTGGTTACGGACCTGAAACGCCGGGGTTTGCTCGACGACACCCTGGTGGTGTGGGGCGGCGAGTTCGGCCGGACGAGCTACAGTCAGGGCAAGCTGACGGCCACCGACTACGGTCGGGACCACCACCCGCGCTGCTTCACGACGTGGCTGGCGGGCGGCGGGGTGAGGGCCGGCCTAACGTTCGGGGCGACGGACGAATTCGGCTACAACGTGGCGGCCGACCCGGTTCATGTCCACGACCTACAGGCGACGATTTTGCATTTGTTAGGCGTCGACCACGAGAAGCTGACGTTCCCGTTCCAGGGGCGGCGCTACCGGCTGACGGACGTACACGGGCAAGTGGTGGCGAGGATTTTGGGGTAGTGGCGGTTCCAGGGACGTTCGTCCCTGGGCTTTCGGGGCGCTGAGTTTTTAGGGATGATGCATGACTGTCCCCCCCGTCGTCCTGATCAACGCCGTCGGCCTGACGCCCCGGCTGCTCGCCCACGCTCCCCGGCTGTCGGCCGTGGCGGGGCGCGGTTGGGCCGTCCCGTTAGGCGAGGTGACGCCGGCCGTCACCTGCTCGGCCCAGGCGACGATTCTGACCGGCAAACCCGCCGACCGGCACGGGGTCGTGGCCAACGGCTGGCTGTTCAGGGACACCGGCGAGGTGCGGTTCTGGCAGCAGTCGAACCGTCTGATGCAAGTGGAGCCGCTGTACGTCACCGCCCGGAAAAAACGGGCCGAACGGGGCGAGTCGTTTGCCAGCGCCAAGCTATTCTGGTGGTTTAACCAGGGGGCAGCGGTCGACGTGAGTGTCACCCCGAAGCCGTGGTACGGGGCGGACGGGAACAAGGTGTTCGGCGTCGGCGGCACCCCGCCGGGCCGGACGGAACAACTCGAACGCGAGTTAGGCAAGTTCCCCTTCGCCACCTTCTGGGGGCCGATGGCCGGGCTGCCGGCGACCGACTGGATTGCATGGTGCGCCGCGGCGGTGCTGCGGGACGACCGGCCGGATTTGACCCTGGTCTATTTGCCGCACCTCGACTACGAACCGCAGCGGCGCGGCCCGGCCGGGTGCGACATGCCGAAACTCGTGGGCGAACTCGACGCCGCGTGTGCCCCCTTGCTCGACGCGGCCGAAGCGTTAGGGGCGCAGGTCTGGGTTGTTAGCGAGTACGGCCACTGCGACGTGACGGCGGCCGTTTACCCGAACCGCGTTTTGCGGGCCGCCGGGTTGCTCGCCGTCCGGGACGGGCCGTTCGGCGAACAACTCGACACGTTCGGCAGTCGGGCGTTCGCGGTCTGCGACCACCAGTTGGCCCACGTTTACGTGACTGACCCGGCCGACATGGGGCGGGTGCGAGACGTGCTGGCCCCGCTGCAGGGTGTTAGCCAAATGTTAGCCGGGGACGAGCGGGCGGCCGTCGGCCTCGATCACGAGCGGAGCGGCGAGGTGGTGCTGCTGTCGGACCGGGCGGCGTGGTTCGCCTACCCGTTCTGGCTGGATGATAAGCGTGCCCCGGACTACGCGCGGGCGGTGGCCATCCATGCGAAGCCGGGGTTCGATCCGTGCGAACTGTTCTTCGACCCGGCGCTGCGGGTGCCGAAGCTGCACGCGGCCCGGCGGCTTTTGCAGAAGAAGCTCGGGTTCCGAACGCTGTTCGACGTGGTGCCTCTCGATGCGTCGGTCGTGCGCGGGAGTCATGGGCTGCCGGCGGCGGACCCGCGGGACGGGGCGATTCTGATCGGGCACGGGCCGCGGCCGGGGGGGGCGGTCGGGATGGCCGGGGTGCGGGATTTGGTGCTGGGGGCGTTGGGGGCGCTCTGAGCGGGTTCCCAGGGACGTTCGTCCCTGGGCTTTCCGGGGTTGTTGCGCTTCCGTTAGGCATCGAGTGCTTTTTTGAGCGCCGCCAACTCCGCTGGGACGGCCGTTGTCGGGTCGCCCTTGCCCTCGTATTCGAGGGCCACGAAACCCTTGTAGTTCGCCCGCTTCAGGAGGGCGACGACGCGGCCGTAGTCCATCGCTTGGGTCGGCTGGCCGGTCGGGGTGAGGTCGGATTTGACCTGGACGCTGACAGCAAGTGGCGCGGCCGCGGTCATGTCGGCGTAGGGGTCGGCGGTTCTGAAGTTGCCGGTGTCGAGGTTGGCCCCGACGGCCGGGCTGCCGACGGCTTTCACCAGGGCGATGAGTTGCTTGGCCGTCGCCGTTAGGCCGTCGTGGTTTTCGAGGCCGAGCGTGACGTTGCGGCAGACCGCGTGGGCGGCGCACTCTTGCAGCGCCGCGGCCACCCGCTTGGCCGCGGCGGCCGGGTCGTCCCCCTTGGCGACGGTGCCGGCGAACACCCGAACCGTCGGTGCCCCCAGGCGCTTGGCGTGGTCGACCCACGCCTTGCACGCCGCCACCTCGGCCCGCAGCTTGCCCGCGTCCGTTAGGCAGAAGTTGGTGCGGATCGGCAGGCCGGAGACGGCGAGCTTCTTGGCGGCACAGTGGGCCTTCAGCTTGTCGATGTAGGCGTCGGTCGTCTCGGCGAAGTAGTAGGAGGTCAGTTCGACGCCGGTGACCGGCCAGCCGGCCGCTTGATCGATGAAGTCAAACAGCGTCATCGTCGGTTTTTTCAGGTCGAGCGCCTGGCGGAAGCCGTAGGCGGCGACGCTCAGTTGCAATGGCGGCGGGTCGGCGGCCCGGCCCGCGCGGGGGAGCGCCAGCAGCGGAACTGCGGCCAGGAACGTGCGGCGGGTGATGGCGGCCATAGGGGTCGTCCTCGGGCGGTTAGCGGTCGTCGTCTCGGTCGTCATCGGGTTCGTCGTCCCGGTCGCGGCGGGGCCGGCGGCGCGAGCGCGGGGCGGGCGAGTCTTCCAATTCGCGGGTGTAGCCGACGATCTTCTGCCGGTACATGAAGAGCGGAATCGGGGCCAGACAGCCGCAGACGACCGTGATGGCCAAGATGGCGTACACCAAGCCGAGGGTCTGGCCGTAGTCGTCGTCACCGCGGAGGTCGCGGTCCTCGTACTCGTCCCGGAGCGACCCAGCTACCCGGATGACGGTCAGGAAAATCCAGACGATGTTCAGGAACGGGACCAGGCACAGCCAGACCATCCCCGGCTCCATCTGCCGGTTCCGCGGGTTGACTTCGTTTAGGTTGTTCATCAGGGCGACGAGGGTGATGATGAACAGGACGACCGAGACCAACAAGCTCAGGATGTAGGCTCCATACAGCACGGCGAAGACGACGAAGACTCCGGCCGCCGCGTCGGCATTCGGGGGCGGTTGGTTGAAGCCGGGCTGCATGGCGGACGGTCCGGGGGAAGGGAAGCGGGGCGGGTGATTCTACGACCGGCGGGCCGGCCGGTTACTGCCCGAGCAGTTGCCGCAGCACGTACTGCAGGATGCCGCCGTGCTGGTAGTACAGCACCTCCTGCGGCGTGTCGATCCGGCAGACGGCCCGGAACGTCATCGCCGTCCCGTCCGGCTTGGTCGCCTTGACGGCCAGTTCCTTTCCGGCGGCGAAGTTCGAGTTCAATCCGTCGACCAGGCCAGCGAAGTCGAACACCTCCTCGCCGGTCAGGCCGAGCGACCGGGCGGACTCGCCGGGGCGGAATTGGAGCGGCACGACGCCCATGCCGACCAGGTTCGACCGGTGGATGCGCTCGAAGCTCTCGACCAGGACGACCTTGACGCCTAACAGCCGCGTCCCCTTGGCCGCCCAGTCGCGGGACGACCCGGCCCCGTACTCCTTGCCGCCGATCACCACGAGTGGGGTGCCCTCGGCGCGGTACGTCATCGCGGCGTCGAAGATCGATTCGACCGGGCCGGCGGGGAAGTGCCGGGTGAATCCGCCCTCGACGGGACTGCCGTCGGCCCGCGGCGGGACCAGGTAGTTCCGCAGCCGCACGTTGGCGAACGTGCCGCGGACCATGACCGCGTCGTGCCCCCGGCGCGCCCCGTACTGGTTGAAGTCGGCCGGGGCGACGCCGCGACTCATGAGGAATGCGCCGGCCGGTGACTCCTTTTTGATGTTCCCGGCCGGCGAGATGTGGTCGGTGGTGATCATGTCGCCTAACAATGCCAGCACCCGCGCCCCGCGGACTTCGGTGACCGGCGGGGGCGTGGCCGTCATGCCGTCGAAGTACGGCGGGTCGGCGATGTACGTCGAGTCCTGGTTCCAGGCGTACAGCCCGCCGGCCGGCACGGTCAGCGCCTTCCAGTTGTCGTCGCCCTCGTAGACGCTGCCGTACACCTTGTGGAACCCGGCCTCCTTCACCGACGAATGCACCAGGGCCGTCACCTCGGCCTGCGTCGGCCAAATGTCCTTGAGGTAGACGGGGGTGCCGTCGGTGCCGGTGCCGAGCGGCTCGGTGGTGAAGTCGATGTCCATCCGGCCGGCCAGGGCGTAGGCCACCACCAGCGGCGGGCTGGCCAGGTAATTGGCCCGGACCTCGGGGTGGACGCGGCCCTCGAAGTTGCGGTTGCCGCTCAGGACGGCCGACACGACCAAGCCCTGGGTGTTGATCTCTTTGGAGATGGCATCGGCGAGGGGCCCGCTGTTGCCGATGCAGGTGGTGCAGCCGTAGCCGACGAGATTGAACCGGAGGGCTTCGAGGTATTCGGTCAGGCCGGCCTCGGCGAAGTAGTCGGTGGCGACCTTCGACCCCGGGGCCATGCTGGTCTTGACCCACGGCTGCGAGCGTAACCCCTTCTCGACCGCCCGCTTGGCCACCAGCCCGGCCGCGAGCATGACCGACGGGTTCGACGTGTTCGTGCAACTGGTGATCGCCGCGATGACGACCGACCCGTCCTTCAACTGCCCCGCGCCGGTCTGGGTGGCCGGGACGAGCGACTCCATCGCCAGCGGGACGGCCTTCGGCTTGGCCGCCGCCTTGAGTTTGGGGAGCGCCGCCGCGAACGACTGTTTCACGTCCGACAGCCGCACCCGGTCCTGCGGCCGGCTCGGCCCGGCCAGGCTCGGCTCGACGCTCGCCAGGTCGAGTTCGACCGTGTCCGAGTATTCGGCCGGCGGGGTGTCGGTGTCGTGGAACATTCCCTGGGCCTTGTAATACGCCTCGACCAGCCGGATCAGGGTGAGCGGCCGGCCGGTGGTCCGCAGGTAGCTCAGGGTCTCGGCGTCGACCGGGAAGATGCCGCAGGTCGCCCCGTACTCGGGGGCCATGTTGGCGATCGTCGCCCGGTCGGCCAGCGGCAGGAAGGTCAGCCCCTCGCCGAAGAACTCGACGAACTTGCCGACGACGCCCTTCGCGCGCAGGAGTTGCGTCACCGTCAGCACCAGGTCGGTGGCGGTGGTGCCCTCGCGGAGCTGGCCGAACAGCCGCACGCCGACGACCTGCGGGATGAGCATACTCACCGGCTGGCCGAGCATGGCCGCCTCGGCCTCGATGCCGCCGACGCCCCAGCCGAGTACCCCGAGGCCGTTGACCATCGTCGTGTGCGAATCGGTCCCGACCAGGGTGTCCGGGTAAGCCACGCTGTCGCCGTCGACGAACGTCACGCGGGCCAGGTATTCGAGGTTGACCTGGTGGACGATGCCGGTCTCGGGCGGGACGACCTTGAAGTTGCGGAAGGCGTTCTGCCCCCACCGCAGGAACGTGTACCGCTCCTGGTTGCGGACGTATTCGAGCTGGGTGTTCGCCCCCCACGCCTCCCGACTGCCGGCGACATCCACCTGCACCGAGTGGTCGATGACGAGTTCGCAGGGGACGAGGGGGTTGATCTTGGCCGGGTCGCCGCCGAGGCGGTTCATGGCGTCGCGCATGGCCGCCAGGTCCACCACACATGGGACGCCGGTGAAGTCTTGCAGCAGCACCCGGGCCGGGGTGAAGGCGATCTCGGTGTCCGGCTCGGCCGCCGGGTTCCAGTTGGCCAGCGCCTCGATGTCCGACTTGCGAACGCTCAGGCCGTTCTCGGTCCGCAGCAGGTTTTCGAGCAGGACTTTGAGGCAGAACGGCAGCCGCTTGGCCTTCGGGAAGCGATCCTCGACGGCGGCCAGGCGGTAGTAGGTGAAGGCTTCGCCGTCGACCGCGAAGGTGGCCTTGGCACCGAAACTGTCAGCGGCCATGACGGCGTGTCCTTCCGGGCGGGGGCGGGGGCTAAGGGTATTGTCCGCGCGTCGGGGGGCGGCGGCAAGCGGTCACCGGATGACCTCGAAGTACGCCAGCAGGCCGAACGCCACACAGACCGCCGCCGCGCACGCCCCGGCCGCCGCCGCGAACCCGCCGGCCACGTCCCCCCGGGCCGGCGGGGCGTCCGGCAGCCGGAGCGACAGCCCGCGGTGCAGCTCCTCGGTCAAGCGCGGGTCGGGGGTCAGGATGCGCACGGTCGAGTGGTGCAGCCCCGGCATATGATCGACGGCCGCCAGGTTCCGGTCGGCCGCCCAGACGTTCCCGAACCGCTCGGCCGGCACCCCGGCGGCCGCCAGGGACTCGGTCACGACCGCGTCCACCCCGGCCGGGTCGGCGTGGTAGACGGCCAGCGCCCCGGCCCGTGCCCACAGGGTGGCGGCGACGGCCGCAGCGATCCCGCCGATGTAAATGAACGCCACGGCCGCCCACGCCAGCCGGCCCCGCCCCCACGCCGCCTCGATCTGGGCGAAGGTGCCGCCGACCAGCCGGGCGTCGGCCTGGACGGCCACGAGAGCGAGCAACCCGCCGGCCGTCAGGAACCCGCTCAGGCCCAGCAGCAGCGCCAGGAAATCGGCCCCGGCCGACACGACCACCGGCCGGTCGCGCCGGTGCCGGCCGGCGATGGTAAACAGGTAAACGGCCAGCGGCGGCAGGCAGACCAACGCCCCGCGGCAGACGACGACAATCCAAGGGACGGTCACGGGGGCATCCAGAGCGAGCCGGGCGGGAAGAGGCATTGTAGCGGCGGGGGCCGGAACCGTCATTTCGGCCGGTCCGGCGGGGTGGCGTAAAAATCCCCCTTCCCAACGGCCGGGCGGCTGCTAAAGTAGTGGTACAGGACGCGGCGTGGAGCAGCCCGGTTAGCTCGCCAGGCTCATAACCTGGAGGTCGTAGGTTCGAATCCTACCGCCGCAACTTTATAAAGCCCGTGGGACACAATTTGTGTCCCACGGGCTTTTTGGGTGGTGTCCGTTCTCTCTTGCACGCCCTGACCGATGCGAGGTAAGGAATTGCGTCGCACGGTTGCGATTTTCACGCCCTGGTGGGATCGGTCATGGACGACCTGAGCCGGTTCTGTTGCCTCA
>JAABUN010007380.1_pt1 | contig 11854 bp, 10 predicted proteins | sample 5559311 | NCBI WGS metagenome assembly JAABUN01 (sample SAMN10711877, study PRJNA513370) | rock metagenome | isolation source: Antarctica rocks | place: Antarctica: Victoria Land, Siegfried Peak sud | reverse complement strand
GGGCTGACGTACGTGTTCATCGCCCACGACCTCGGCGTGGTGCGGCACGTGTCCGACCGGATCGCCGTCATGTACCTCGGCGTGATCGTCGAGGTGGCCGACGCCGACCCCCTCTACGACGCCCCGGCACACCCCTACACCGAGGCCCTGCTGTCGGCAGCGCCCGAGATCGACGACGGTACCGAGCAGGAGCCGCGTCAGCGCATCGTCCTGACCGGCGACGTGCCGAACCCCGTCGACAAACCCACCGGTTGCCCCTTCCACCCCCGCTGCCCCTACGCCCAGGACGTGTGCCGCACCGAGCGGCCGCCCCTGGAACAGGTGGCGCCAGGTAGGTTCACCGCGTGCCACTTCCCCCTGATCACCGGGACCGGGACACCGTCTGTCCGTTGACGGTCAGCTGAGGTCACTGACGTCCCGGTCAGCTGCGCTCGATGTCGTCGTCGTCCGAGGTGTGCACGTCCTGGTGGCCCAGGACCGCGCGGCCGGCCTCCAGCCGCGCGATCGGCACCCGAAACGGGGAGCAGGACACGTAGTCGAGCCCGGTGCGGTGAAAGAAGTGGATCGACTCCGGGTCACCGCCGTGCTCGCCGCAGACACCCGTCGTGAGGCCCGGCCTGGTGCTTCGTCCTTCGCGGGTCGCGATGTCGATGAGCCGACCCACGCCGTCCACGTCCAGGCTCTCGAACGGGGAGACGGTGAAAACGCCCTTGTCGAGGTAGGCGGCGAAGAACGCGGCCTCGACGTCGTCACGGGAGAAACCCCATGTCGTCTGGGTCAGGTCGTTGGTGCCGAAGGAGAAGAACTCCGCCACCTCGGCGACGCGGAACGACGTCAGCGCCGCGCGCGGCAGCTCGATCATCGTGCCGATCGGGATCTCGAGCTCGACCCCCTCGGCTGCGCACACCTCGGCCAGCACGGCGTCCGCCTCGTCGCGGATCAGGTGGAGCTCCATCACCGACCCCACGAGGGGCACCATGATCTCCGGCAGGGGATGCCCGCCGGCCTTGACCCGCGCTGCTGCCGCCTGGGCGATGGCACGCACCTGGAGCGCGAACAAACCTGGCACGGTGAGCCCGAGGCGCACCCCGCGCAGGCCCAGCATGGGATTGGACTCGTGCAGGCGGTCCACGGCGGCCAGCAGCCGGACGTCGGCCGGGTCCGCCTCGCCGCGCTCGGTCGCCACCGCGACCTTGACCATCAGGTCCGAGCGGTCGGGCAAGAACTCGTGCAGCGGCGGGTCGAGCAGCCGGATCGTCGTGGGCAACCCGTCCATCTCGGTGAGCAGCGCCACGAAGTCCTCCGTCTGCGGCGGGGTCAGCGCGGCCAGGGCCGCGTCCCGCTCCTGCGCACTGTCGGCGAGGATCACCCGCTCGATCAAGGCCCGACGCTCACCCAGGAACATGTGCTCGGTGCGGCACAGCCCCACCCCCTCGGCACCCATCCGCCGGGCCCGCCCGGCGTCCTGCGCGGTGTCCGCGTTCGCTCGCACCCGCATCCTGCGCACACCGTCGGCGTGGGTCAGCAGCCGGTCGACGGCCCGCACCACGTCCGCCGTCCCCTCGTCCACTGTTTGCAGCGCCCGGTCCATCCCCTCCTCCAGGTACAGCACCACCGGTGACGGCACCACCGGGAGCTCGCCGACGAACACCTCACCCGTCGACCCGTCGATCGACACCAGGTCACCCTCACGGACGACCACGCCGCCTGCGCGGGCCTGGAGTCCCGCGGCATCGACCTCCAGGCTCTCGGCGCCGCACACCGCCGTCTTGCCCATCCCGCGCGCGACCACCGCAGCATGCGAGGTCTTGCCACCACGGCTGGTCAGGATGCCGGCGGCGGCGATCATCCCCTCCAGGTCCTCCGGGTTGGTCTCCTTGCGGACCAGGACGACCCGCTCTCCCCTGGCTTGCCAGGCCACCGCGGTCGCCGAGTCGAAGACCACGCGCCCGACCGCGGCGCCAGGTGAGGCGGCCATCCCGCGGGTGAGCAGGCTTCGCTGCGCGCCGGCGTCGAACTGGGGGAACATCAGCTGCGCCAACTGCGCCCCGGTGACCCGCTCCAGTGCCTCGTCCATGGTGATCAGCTGCTCGTCGACGAGCTGGGTGGCGATCCGGAACGCCGCGGCGGCCGTGCGCTTGCCCACCCGGGTCTGCAGCATCCAGAGCTTGCCGCGCTCGACGGTGAACTCTATGTCGCACAGGTCCCGGTAGTGCGTCTCGAGACGCCGCATGATCTTTCGCAGCTCGGTGTAGGAGCTCTGGTCCAGGTCAGCGAAGTCGTCCAGGGACAGCGTGTTCCGGATGCCCGAGACGACGTCCTCCCCTTGCGCGTTCGACAGGTAGTCGCCGTACACACCGGGCATGCCGGTGGCAGGATCCCGGGTGAAGCAGACCCCGGTACCCGATGTCGTCCCGAGGTTCCCGAAGACCATCGTGCACACGTTCACGGCGGTGCCCAGGTCGTGCGGGATCCGCTCGCGCCGGCGGTACAGCTTGGCCCGGTCGGTGTTCCACGAATCGAAGACCGACCGGGTGGCCAGATCCAGCTGGTGCCGAGGGTCCTGGGGGAACTCCCGTCCGGTGTGGACGCTGACGATGTCCTTGAAGACGCCGACCAGCTTTTCGAGGTCCGCGGCGTCGAGCTCGACGTCCGTCTGGACACCCTTGGCTTCCTTGGCGGAGTCCAGGGCGCTGGCGAACGCGTCGCCCTCGACGCCCAGCACCGTCTTGCCGAACATCTGGATGAGCCGCCGATAGGAGTCCCACGCGAATCGCTCGTCACCGGAGGCGTCCACCAGCCCGACGACCGAGTGATCGTTCAACCCCACGTTGAGAACGGTCTCCATCATCCCGGGCATCGAGTACTTCGCGCCTGACCTGACGCTGACCAGGAGGGGGTCACGGGAGTCGCCGAGGCGCCGGCCCACTTCGTCCTCCAGGTGCCGCAGCGCCATGGTGACCTGGACCCGCAGCTGGTCCGGCTGGCGCCCCTGCTCCAAGTAGTACCGGCACGCCTGCGTGGTGATGGTGAAACCCGGCGGCACCGGCAGCCCGAGCCGGGTCATCTCGGCGAGGTTCGCACCCTTGCCGCCGAGCAGGTCCTTCTGGTCCTTGTCACCCTCGTTGAACTGGTATACGAGTTTAGCCATGTGGGATCACGCTTCCCGTCGCTCAGGAACGGCGCAGAAAGCACCGTCGGAGAAACCCGACGGCCGGATACCCAGCGCCTGGTTGAGTCGTGCCCGGTGATTCTCCCAGGCGATCGAAGCCGCAAGCTCGGTCAGTTGTGCCATGGACCACCGAGCAAGGAGGGCTCGACGCAGGTCGTCACTGACCTGGGTCGGCGTACTGGTCATCGCCTCGGCGAACTCCAGGACCAGCTGTTCACGGGCGCTGAAGTCCCCGCTGTCGCGAAATGTCGGCAATGCCCGCAACTGAGAATCCGTCAGACCTTCGGCTCGGCTGAGCGCCGAACCGATGTCCAGGCAGTACTCGCAGTTGATCAAGGCTGCGGTCTTGATCTCCGCGAGTGCCTTCAGCCGAGCATCGACCCGCGCGCTCGTGGCCAGCGCCACCTCGTAGGCGGCGACCGACGTCAAGAGCTGCGGCCGGCGCCCCAGCCACCTCAGCAGGTCCATCCGATTGCGACGGGCAGTGAGGAACACGCGGCCGAACGAACTGATCTGAGCAAGCACACCCATGCAGAGGGTGTATCGCACCTGGCCGAACCCGACAAGGCCTGCGCTGGATTCGCGACCAATGTCACGCCGGTCACTGACTGGTCAGGCGTAACCTTGACCAGGACGCCGTGAGACCAGGAGTGTCGGATGCCCATCACTGCCCTGCTCGAACTGACCATCAAGCCCGAATCCCTCGCCGACGCGCCCGCCGTCATCATCAGACCCTTCAGGCGACCCGGGCGTTCGAGGGCTGTCTTGGTGTCGACGTGCTGATGGACGCCGACAACCCGACCCACATCGTGCTTCTCGAGCGATGGGACTCCCTCGAGAGTGACGCGGCCTACCGAGCCTGGCGATCCACCCCGGACGGCGCGTCAGACCTGCGGACGTACCTCACCGGCCCCCCGCGACTGACGAGGTTCACCACCGCGTCAGAGGTCTGACCGGGCGGACCGGTCAGGGGAGCAGGTCGGCTCGGGTCGGTTCATCGGGCGGTCGGTTCATCGGGCGGGCGTCAGTCCGTGGGTGCGGGTCCGAGGAGCCGCAGCTCCTCCAGATCCATGGCAGCGACGACCTCGCGCAGGACGATGTCGTCGATCCGGTTGGCGTCACGCAGTGCGGCCACGGCGAGCCGCTTGTGGTGCAGGACGCCGAGCCGCGTGCGCCGATCGAGGTCACGCCGGGCTACGGCTTCCTCGGCAGGACCCAGCGCTCCGACGGCCCGGGCATGATCCTCGTACTCCGCCTGTAGGCCGCGGCGCTCGTCCTGGCCGACGCCGAGCTCGTCCGCGACCCCGTCGAGCTCCTTCATCGCCGCCTCGGCTGCCGTGGTGCGGGCAAGGAGCAGCTCTTCAGCGTGATCGGTGTCGGCGGGCAGGTGGGCCCAGCGAACGACGGCGGGCAGGGTCGTGCCCTGGACCAGCATGGTCAGCAGGATCACGACGGACGTCGTGAACACGATGAGGTCGCGGTCCGGGAACGGCTGCCCGTCCCCGAGGGTGGCCGGGACAGCCAGGGCGGCGGCCAGGGACACAGCGCCGCGAAAGCCCGCCCATCCGATCGCGGTCCGGGCACGCCAGGTGACGCGCCGCAAGCGCTGCGCCGGACGGCGGTCCAGCGCCCGGATCAAGAACGTCGACCCATGAACCCACAGCAGCCGGGTGGCGACCACGACCGCTGTGACGGTCAGGGCCACCACGACGGCCGACGAGCCGTCGCCCTCACGGACCGCCCGCAGTGCGCGGGGGAACTGCATCCCCACCAGGACGAACAGCCCGCCGTTCAGGAGGAACGTGGACAGATCCCAGAACGCGAAGGCCTGAACCCGCGCCCGCGCCCGGATGACGTAGGGGCTGGCGTAGGTGAGGACGAGACCTGCGACCACGACGGCAACCACACCGCTCGCGTGAACCAGGTCCGCGAGCAGGAACGCCGCGAACGGCGTGACGACGCTCAGCGCCCCCTCACGCAACGGGTCCTCGAGGCGTCGGCGCACCAGGATGACCACCCCGCTGGCCAGTAGTCCGGCGGCGATGCCGCCGACGTAGGACCCGAGGAACCTCCCGGTGAGGGAGAGCGCACCCACGCCAGCGGCCCCCGTCGCCGACGCGACCGCCACACCGAACAGCACCAGCGCGGTCCCGTCGTTGACCAGGCTCTCGGCACGCAGCACCGTCAGGGTCCGGCGCGGCATCCGCCTCGCCAGCCCCGCAACCGCCGCCGCGTCCGTCGGGGCGAGGACCGCTCCGAGCACCCATGCCGCGCGCGGGTCGACCCCCAGCGCCTGGGCCGTGTAGGAGACAGCCGCCATCGTGGCGCCCACCAGCGCCAGGCTGAACAACGCGATCACCCGAAGGTTGGCCCGGATCTCCCGCAGGCTCGTGTTCAGACTCTCCCAGTACAGGATGGGCGGCAGGAACAGCAGGAGGACGACATCGGGCGCCAGCCGGACGTCGGACAGCCCCGGCACGATGCCCAGGACGGAGCCCATCAGCAGCAGCAGGACGGGAGCCGCGACGCTGTAGCGCTTCCCCAATGTCGTGCCCAGCAACACCGTCGAGCCCAGGACGACGATCACCACCAGGGGCAGCACCTGACCATTTCCTCCACTCTTGCCTCGCCCGCTCGAGTCGCCCGCTCCCGCCGGCTCACCGCTCGGACTGCACGGCGCTGGCCCACCGCCGGGCAAACCCGAGGTAGGCGTCGGTAATTCGGCGGATGGCAGTGGATTCGTCACCGTCGTCCACCCAGTCGGCTATGGGACGCTCCCAGATGCTGCGCCCGATGGCAAAGCCGACGAACCCCTCGACGGCGGCCGCGACGTCGATCCAGTGGTCCAGCCGTTCGACGGGGGCGTCCCGGCCGAGCACGATCAGGTGGGCCCCTCGCCCATCCATGCGGACCTGGGACGCCACCTGCCGGGCGGCCTCGACGGTCTCCAGGCCCTCGATCTTCCACAGTGCGGGCTCGACGCCGGCGGCCTGGTTGTCGGCGATCACGCGGACCACGAGGCCGGGCCGCACGTCGCGGTCGAAGCGGTCGACGTCGCCGTCCACACCCGCCAGCTGCTCGTCCGTGGCCGGCACGAGAAGCTCGTAGATCAGCGGGACGCCGACCTCAGCCAAGCCGGCGCAGACCTCGGCCAGTCGCGTGAGCTGGGCGCGACGGTCCTCGGGGTCGAAGTCCGGGTTGTCGCGCACCAGGACCTTGGCGTGGTCCGGTCGGATGCGCCGGACGTGGTCGAGCCAGTCCTGCCCCCACTCCAGGGTGAACCAGTCGTGGCCGCTTGCCTCGATCGGGACGGCGAGAACGAGCCCGTCCTCGCCCGCCTGGTCGATCACCGCCTGGCCGTAGCGCTCGTCGACGAGCACGCCGGCACGCCCGGCGCCGAGCTGGTGACCCGCGGCGACCAGGCCGGCGTAGATCAGGTCCTTCGCCGCCCGCATCCGCGAGGCCTGTTCGGGCGTGGGGTCGTCGTCCTGGACGCCGAACAAGCTCTTGCCGAACGAGCCGCGATGGTCCATCGCGAGGATCAGCAGCGGGTCGGTGCGGCTGGGCTGCCAGTCGTCGTTCACGGTCACCGCGGGCTCCTCTGGGGACGGGTCGAGGTCGACCATGGCAGGTTTCGGCTGACCGTCCCCACCCGGACTTTCGTCTGGGTCAACGTACGCCGACGACGGCAAGGGCGCTCCGGACCTCGGGGAGTCAGGCTGTTGCCGACAGTGAGGCCCGCGGTAGACACACCACGGGGCTGCATTCCATCAACCGGTCGCCGGGATCTCAGTCTGGTGCCGACGACACCGCTGCCTGCAGGCAGGTGAGGAAGAGCACATAGGCCGTCGCGCCAGGGTCGGGGTGACCCGACCCGCGTTCGCCGACCCAGGCCGCGCGTCCGCGACGTCCCGCCTGACCCTTGGTGGCCTCCACACCAGCAGCGGCGGCGGCGACCATCGCGGCCAATGCCTGCCCGTCATCCGCCGAGTGAAGCGCGTCCAGGCTGGGGGACAGCGCATCGATCACGGTCTTGTCACCCAGCTCGGCCTTACCTCGCGCGGCGATGCGCTCCGTCGCGGCACGCCCGACCCGCTCGGCCACCTCTCGGCTCCAGACCTCGTCGTCCCCCACCGTCTTCGCCGCGGCGAGCAGGCCAGCCCCGACCAGAGCAGCCATCGTCGAGGGATTAGCCTTCGCGAAGGCTGCGCCGCTGACCTGCAGGAGCTCGGCGACGTTCTCGGGCGCAGTCACTGTCAGGGCAGCGCGCACGGCCGCACAACCCTTGTCGACGGTGATGCCCAAGTCCCCGTCGCCGACGGCTGCGTCGAGGTCGCGTAACACCTCACGATGTTCGGCTAAAGCAGCAAGGGCGGCGTCCAGGATCACAACCACCTGCGCGAGGGCGAGTTCAGACATCCGATTCACTCCTGGTGGAAGAAGGGAGACGAGGCCGGGGCGTCCAGCAGCTCGGCGAGCTCGTCGTCAAGACGCAGCACCGTGACCGATGCGCCAGCCATCTCCAGGCTCGTCGCGTAGTTACCGACGTAGGGACGGTGCACGGCGACCTGCAGCTGGTCCAGGGTCTGGTGCACGCGGCGGTAGATGAGGTAGAGCTCCTCCGCGGGGGTGGCGCCCAAACCGTTCACCATCACGGCGACGCGGTCACCCGCCGTAAGCTCGATGTCCGCCAGGATCGCAGCGATCAGTCGGTCGCCTACGCGATCGGCCGTCTCGAGTGGTCCACGGTGCTGACCCGGCTCGCCGTGGATGCCGATGCCGATCTCCATCTCGCCGTCAGCAAGCTCGAAGGTCGGCTTGCCCGCCGCGGGCAGGATCGTCGGGGACAGGCCCACCCCGACCGTGCGTGTCGCGTCGACCGCGCGCTGGGCGACCTCGGCAACGCGCTCGAGGTCGTCGCCGCGCTCGGCGCTGGCCCCCGCGATCTTGAAGGCGAACACCATCCCCGCAACCCCGCGCCGGTCCTCGCGGCGTTCGAAGGGGGCGCTGAGTGCATCGTCGGCGACGAGCACGGTGCGTGTCGTGATGCCGTCCAGCTCGGCCAGGTCCCCGGCGAGGTCGAAGTTGAAGACGTCGCCACCGTAGTTGCCGTAGAGGTACAGCACGCCCGCTCCACCATCGACTGCCTTGGTCGCCTCGTGCATCTGCTCCGCCGACGGAGAGGAGAAGACGTTGCCGACGGCGACACCGCTGCACAGTCCGACGCCGACGTACCCGAGGAACGCAGGCAGGTGCCCGGAGCCGCCTCCGGTGACGATTCCGACGTGACCAGCGACGGGCGCGTCGGCCCTGACCAGAACTCGCCGGTCGGGGGTCGCTGACCGCAGCTGTCCGGGGTGGGCGAGGAGCAGTCCGTCGATGACCTCGTCGACGAAGTCGTCGGGATCGTTGATCAGTTTCTTCATGGGCAGCTCTCCTTGGTCGTCATGCGGTTCCAGAGGTCCTCGAGTGTTCGTACCGGTGGCCCCAACAGGATCGAGCGCGCCCCTTCCACCACGCGGCACTGCGCCCGCAATCGCGCCTCGTCGCCGAGCGAGTCGATGTCGCTGACGTGCGCGAGACCGACGATTCTCCTCACCATCTCGCAGGCGCCATACCGGCCGGTGTCCTTGAGCAGGTCCGCCAAGAAGATGTGGTTCCAGGGTTGGCTCACCGGCCACATCCGCTTCACCTCGTCCGTGAGCGCAGACCAGAACTGGTGCACACAGTTGGTGACGAAGTCGGCGAAGGCGCTACCCAGCTCTTGATGACGGACTGCTGCGAAGGCCAAGTTGGCCACGACGTTGCCCGTGTCGTAGGCCATCGGTCCGAAGAAGGCGAACTCGGGGTCGATGACGCGGGCGTCGCCGTCCGCCACCATGATCGAACCGGTGTGCAGGTCGCCGTGCAGCAGCGCTTCGCGCCGGGTGCGGAACTCCCACAGCAGGCGCGCCGCCGCGCGGCGCATGGGTAGGTCCGCCCTGAGTGCGGCGGCCAGCTCGGCAGCGGCGTCGTCGTAGCGGTTGGACTCGGCGTCGACGTACGGTGCCGTGAAGACGAGTTCCTCTGTGATGGAGCAGAGCTCAGGGTTGAGGAACTGTCCACTGAGCATCTTGCGCCGGGTGGGGTCCATGACCAGGTCGCTGGTCCCTAGCAGCGTGCGGGCGCAGTAGCGACCGATCTGCTCGGCGATCCCGTCGACTCGACGTCCATTGACCAAGGTGGTGCGCCACACCTCGTGGTCGCTCAGGTCCTCGAGGACGATCGCTGCGTGTTCCAGATCGACGCCGAGCAGCGTCGGGCCCCTGCCCGGGGCGAGCTCACCGTGCAGTTGCAGTGCCTGAGCTTCGATCCGGATGCGGTCCTGCGTCAGCGGCCAGGTGTCGCCCACGACCCGCAGATAGGGAGGTGCGTGCTTGACGATGACCGAGCGCTCGGCTCCGGTGACGCGGTACACGATGTTGAGGTTGCCGTCTCCCACCTCCTGGCACCGCCAAGGACCAGCGCCGACGAAGGGAGCCGCGAGCTGACGAGCAAGACTGCCGTCGACGTCGCCAGTCATCGCCATCTCACCCGGCAGCCTGGAGGCGCCGCTGATTCAGCGCATCCAGCAGCACGGCGACGAAGATGACGACACCTTGGATGAACTGAGTCCAGAACGGATTCACGTTCAGCAACGTCAGACCGTTGTTGATCACCCCGATGAGCAGGGCTCCGATGAAGGTGCCGACCAGGCTGCCCCGGCCGCCGAAGAGCGACGTGCCGCCGATGACGACCGCTGCGATCACCTGCAGCTCCAGGCCCGTTGCGGACGAGGACAGCGTCGAGTTCAGGCGGCCGGCCAGCACGATGGCGGCCAAGCCGGCGCACAGACCTGCCAGGACATAGACGCTGAAGATCACCCGTTTCACGGGGATACCCGCCAGGCGGGCCGCCTCACGGTTGCCCCCGACTGCATAAACCTGCTGGCCGAACGTCGTTCTGGTCAGGACGAACCACCCGATCGCAAAGACGATGATCGTGAGGACCACCGGTGCCTGGACGCCGGCGATGCGTCCGTTACCCAAGAACGTGAAGGCCGGCGGGAACCCGAAGATCGTCTGGCCTTGCGAGACCTGCTGGGTCAGGCCCCGGCCCATAGCGAGGACCGCCAGCGTGGCAATGAAGGGGGTCAGCCGCAGCGCGGTGATGGAGGCTCCGTTGATGGCCCCGACCAGGGCGCCGATACCAAGGGCCACCAGGAGACCGACGATGCCATCGACTCCGAAGGTCTTCATCGTGTAGGCCGCAACCATGCCTGACAGGGCCACATTCGACCCCACGCTGAGGTCGATACCACTCGTGATGATCACGAACGTTCCCCCGACCGCGGCGATGCCAACCACCGACATCTGCACGAGGACGTTGAGCAGGTTCGAGGTGCTCAGGAACTTGTCCGTCGCGAAGGACAGCACCGCGCACAGCACGATCAGGGCACCGAGCAGCGGCCCGATGCCGGTGAGCAGCGACTCCGCCCACACGGGCCGTCCAGCTCGCTGCGTACCGAGGTCCTCGCGCCCTCGGGGCTGGGGCTGCTGCCCGGGCACGGTCGAGGCGGGGGTTGTCATTCCAGCTGAATCGGTCATCGAGTGCTCACTTCCCTGACGTCGCCCAACGCATGACGGTCTCTTGGTCGGCCTGCTCGCGTGTGAGATCTGCGACTAATCGGCCCTGTCTCATCACGGCGATCCGGTCTGACATGCCCAACAGCTCGGGCAGCTCGGAGCTCACGAGTACGACGGCGGCACCCTGCTCGGCCAGACTGAGCACGTGTCCGTAGATCTCGGCCTTCGCGGCGACGTCGATACCGCGCGTCGGTTCATCGAGCAGAATGACCTTCGGGCCGGTCTGCGTGACACGCCCCAGGATCACCTTCTGCTGGTTGCCACCGGACAGCTTGCCCGCCTCCTGGCCGATGCCGGACGCCTTCACCCCGAAGCGGTCGACCACCTTCTGCGCCAGGCCCCGCCGAGCTCGACGGTCGACGACGCCGAACCGGCTGACAGCCCCGAGGTTGGAGAGCACGACGTTGTTCTCGATGCTGGCACCCAGCACCAGGCCCTCGGTCTTGCGGTCCTCGGGGGCGTAGACGATCCCCGCCCGCAGCCCGTGCCGGGTGGAGCGGGTCGAGACAGTGCGGCCGTCGACCCGCACGACCCCCGCACTCGGCGGTGTGGCCCCAGCGATCGCCTTGAGCAACTCGGTGCGCCCGGCGCCTGCGATCCCCGCGACCCCGACGATCTCACCACTGTGCACCCTCAGCGAGACCCCTCGCACCCTCGGCCGTCGCACGAGGTCGTCAACCTGAAGCACCACGTCACCAATGGCTCTCGGGCGCCACGGGTACATCTCGTCAAGGTCTCGCGCCACCATGGCTCGCACCAAGGCGTCCTCAGTCCACTCGGTGATCGGCCGCGATTCGACGACCACGCCGTCGCGCATCACCATCGCGCTGTCACACACCTCGAAGATCTCCTCGAGGTGGTGCGAGATGAAGATGACGCCGATGCCTTCACGGCGCAGATCTTTCACGACCGCGAAGAGTGTGGCGATGTCGTCACGCTGAAGCGCCGCACTCGGTTCGTCCATCACCAGGATCCGGGCGTCCTGGGCCAGGGCCTTTGCGATCTCGACGAGCTGGCG
>JAABUN010007404.1_pt1 | contig 11856 bp, 17 predicted proteins | sample 5559311 | NCBI WGS metagenome assembly JAABUN01 (sample SAMN10711877, study PRJNA513370) | rock metagenome | isolation source: Antarctica rocks | place: Antarctica: Victoria Land, Siegfried Peak sud | reverse complement strand
TCGAACTCCGGAAGTTTGTTGCAAAACCCCAGAATCAACGATCAGGCGAAGCGTCAAGCCAACCCGCTGATATCACTCAACTTAATTTCGGATCAGGCTCTTAGATCGACAGAAACGGCACAAGTTCAGTTCCGTCGCACAGACGAGGGGTCATCGCGAGGGTGCCGCCGCGAAAGACCCCGTCGATCAGACTCAGGTCGATCGATCTCGGATTGCTTATTGTGCCTTTACCCAAACCGCCATCCGGCGATCATCGGATGGCAATGACCTTGACGCCGACGTCGTGCGCCACGTCTTTCCAGGCATGGTCCGCGGTATAGGCAGGCAGCTTCAACCGCTTGGCGAGCGCGAGGCAGAATCGATCGCCCAGAGACAGGCCCGCTTTGCGGGTCACGGCGCGCAGCGCGCCGGCGTCCCATCCCATCGCTTCATCCCCGTCCAGGATCGCCATCGGCAAGGCGCCCAGCATGTCGCGGATCTCGTGCAGCGGGGCTCCGATGTGAATGAAGTGACTGACGACCTCGGCATGGTTGAACACGCCGATCGCCGCGTCGGCGATTACGCTGGCCACCTTGGCCGCGCCGCGCTCCCCCTTGAGGAGCGCGATCACCGCGGACGCGTCGAGGACCGCCGCCGTCACTCCCCGCTTTCCGCAACACGATTGGCGAGGAAGGCGTCAACGGAGGCATCGGGATAATCCGCATAGCGTTTGGCAACTGCCTGGGCTCGTGCCACGGCTTGATCGACGGTGCGCAGCACCACGCCTTCGTCGGTTTCCTCGAGCAGAACCGAGCCCCCACCCTCTAGCCCCAGGCGCTTGCGAATGGCCACAGGCAGGCTCATGCGCCCTGTCGGCGTGATGTTGACGTGAAGTGTCACGAACGGCTCCTTTTGAGCGAGAGATATGTTAAGCGAGTGGTAACACACCTGCGCCACATTGAGCAATACATCTCCGCGTGGCACGTGGTATCCTACGAGATATCAAAGAAATAAGTTGGCAAGACCCACCCGAGCTGCCCTGCTCGTTCCTAGCGATAAGCCGTCTGCCAAGGCGGAAAGCCGGGCGGCAGACAACGCCACGGCGCGCCGGTGTGCCGGTGCGCAGCACGAACAAAGTCGCATCGAAGAGCCATACCGGACGGTTCACTATCGGCCAAGCTGAGCCCGCACTCCTCTTTTGGTTTATCTTGGCCGGCAGCAACTGACAGCGCCCTGGCGCCGAAAGGTCAGGATACGATCGTGCGCGGCCGGTGTGTAACCATCGCCAGCGTCGTGCCGAATGGTGATCTGTGACGGCCGAAAGGCTCCACAGTTCGACCCAGTGAAAAAGGATTATCTTCATGTTCACCGCCAAATTTGCCACCGCCGCCGGCGCTCTCGCCGCCACCGCCACGCTCGGCTTGGGTATGGCCAGCCAAGCCGCCGCCAAGGACAAGCCCGCGATGGAGAAGTGCTACGGGGTCGCCAAGGCCGCTCACAACGACTGCGCCGCCGGTCCGGGCACGACGTGTGCCGGCACCTCGACGCGCGACTATCAGGGCAACGCCTGGAAGCTCGTAGCGAAGGGCACCTGCGCGAAGATCACGACGCCCAAGGGTGCCGGGTCGCTGACCCCTATCCAACGCTAAACTCGGTTGCGGGGTGTCGCAGCCTCTCCATCTCGACACCCCGCCAGCTGCTTGTAAAGGAACCCTCGCGTGCCCGACTGCTTGACCGCCGGAGTAAGCCTGAAGCCTCAGCACTATGCCGAGGCGCTTGCCGCCACGGCCGATGGTCTCTGGTTCGAGGTCCACCCGGAAAATTACATGGACGAGGGCGGACAGGCGGCCGACGTGCTTGGGCAGGTCGCCGCCCGCCACCCCGTTTCCCTGCACGGCGTCGCCCTGTCGCTGGCGGCCGACGCCGCGCCAGATCTTGACCACCTGCGCCGACTGCGCCGATTGGCTGACCGAATAGAGCCGGTGCTGATGTCGGAGCATCTCGCCTGGTCGATGTGGCGCGGTGCCTATCATCCCGATTTGCTGCCCTTTCCGCGCACGCTGGCCGCGCTAGACCGCATCGCGGACAACATCGCGCGCTCTCAGGATGCGCTCGGTCGCACGATCGCGATCGAGAACCCCACCCATTATCTGCGCCTCGATGGTCATGAGCTGGACGAGCTAGAGTTCCTGACGCGGCTCTGCGAGCGCACCGGATGCGGGCTGCTGATGGACGTGAACAACGTTCATATCAGCGCCAGCAATCTGGGCTTTTCGGCGGTCGCCTATATCGACGCCGTCCCCGGAGAGCTGGTGCGAGAGGTGCATCTGGCCGGTCATCGGCCCGATCCGGAGCACGGCGAGGCGCTGCTGATCGACAGCCACGACGCGCCGGTCGCAGAGTCGGTCTGGGTCCTTTATGAGCGCTTGCTCGCCCGCATCGGCCCCGTGCCGACGCTGCTGGAGCGCGACGGCGAGATCCCGCCCTTTGCGGAGCTGCTGGCGGAGCGAGACCGGGCGCACACCGCCATCATGCACCACGCCCCCAAGCGATTGGCGGCGTGAGCGCGCTCGCCGCATTCCAGGACGATTTCGTGCGCGCGATCGGCTCGCCGCCCGCTCTGGGTGATCTGCCAAACGCAATGGCGTCGCTGGCGGCTCAACCGGGCTTCGCCGTCTATCGGAACACCGGGCTCGCCACCCGGATCGACGCGCTGGAGGCGGGCTATCCGGCCGTCGTCACCCTGGTGGGCCGCGAGTGGTTTCGCGCCGCCGCCTCCACCTTCGCGGACACCACGCCCGCGGCCTCGCCGATGATGGTGGAGTACGGCGACGAGTTCCCCAGTTATCTGCGGACCTTCGGACCGGCCCGCTACCTCCCGTTCCTCGCACCCGTCGCGCTCATCGACCTGCAACACGGCAAGACCCAGCGCGCCGGCAGCGTTCCCGCGCTGACGGGCGATGCCTTACTGTCGCTGGCGCAAGGCGGTCCGGCGGAGATCGGCTCGGCTCGGCTGACGCTGCGACCCTCCACCCGGTTCGCCCGCTTCGACACAAACGCGCCGACCGTTTGGCTGGACGCGCGCGGGATGGAGGTGGTGGACGGGATCGCCTTCGGCGCCGGCCGGGAGGCGATCCTGCTCACCCGCCGCGACGGCGCGGTGCTCGCGGAGCGGCTGACGGAGGGCGCGTTTGCGCTTCTGGAGGCGATCCGCGCGGGTGCGACAATCGCCGCCGCGTGCGAATTGGGATGGAAATCGGAGCCAGACATGGACGCGCTCGGCGTGCTCAACCGCCTCGTGGAGCTTGGAACATTCGCCGAACGGCCGGCCTGAAGGAGAACCTTTGCCATGACCACCGCCACCCTGATCTCGGGCAAGGACATGCCCGCTCCTCGCTTCCAGGTCGCGGAGAAGCTGGCCGATCCCGTCATCGCACTCCTGATGCGGTTTGGCATAGCCGGCGTCTTCTTCCTGTCCGGCCGGACCAAGGTGGACGGCGTGCTGAGCGTGAGCGACAGCGCCCGGTTCCTGTTCGAAGAAGAATATCGGCTGCCGCTGATCGACCCCAATCTCGCCGCCAGCTTGGCGGCCTACGCCGAGCACCTGTTTCCGATCCTGCTGGTGCTCGGCCTGTTCACCCGCCTGTCCGCGCTGGCTCTGCTGACCATGACGGCGGTGATCCAGCTGCTCGTTTATCCGGGAGCTTGGGCGACACATCTGAGCTGGGCGGCCATTCTCGTCTACCTAGTCGTGCGCGGCGGCGGCGCGTGGTCGCTCGACCGGCTCGTCCGCCACCGGCGCTGACTGGCCGTCCTACGTCCCCGCATCGCTTGTGCGGTCCGTCACGCCGGACAGCGGTCTGCGGTCGACCATTAGTTCGAAGACGTCCGGCCGCGAGTAGTGGCCGTCCGTGTCGAGCGCCGCCAGCGCCTCTCCGACTCGATCGAGATTCAGCGTGGCGTGGAGTACCGTCTCTTCTCCACCGGCCTCGGCTAGGACGGCTGCGTTCGGGTCGATGATCGCGCTGCCACCGTGCTGGAGCGGCCCGTCGGGCATCTGCATCAGCAGGTCGCGCGCCGCCGGGTCGCCGCCCGCGCGCTCCAGCCCGGCTAAGTGGTCGTCCCGGCTCTGGATCGTGCCCGCCGCCAGCACGAAGCACCGCCCCTCGAAGGCATAATGGCGCGAGGCGAGGCGATAGCTCTCCCGCACGGTCGGCCAGGCGGCGACGTGAACGGTCTCGCCCGAATGGTGCATGGCGGCGCGCACGAGCGGCATCCAGTGTTCCCAGCAGATCAGGCTGCCCACCCGGCCCCAGGGCGCGACGTGGGTGTCCAGGGTGGAGCCGTCTCCGCGCGCCCAGATCAGCCGCTCGCCATGGGTCGGCACCAGCTTGCGATGAAGAAGCGGCGGCGCGCATGGTCGCATCAGGAATTGCGTGTTGAACAGACTGGAGCGCACCCGCTCGTGCGCCCCGAACGAGACGAGCGCGTCGCGCCGGTCCACCAGCTCTTGCAGGGGGGCGAGCCGCGCATCGCCCGCGACCAGCGCCTGGTCCAGCAGAATGCGGTGCAGCGCCTTGGTGCCCGGATGATCCCACAGCGCGGCACCGGGTGCCGCATCCAACCACAGTGGGTAGCCGCCGATCATGCTTTCACCGAACGCCATCAGCCGCGCACCGTCGGCGATTGCCTCGCCCGCGCGCCGCGTGAGCTCCAGCAGCCCGTCGCCGATCGCCAGCGGAATGGGCGCGGCCTGGACGATGGCGACGGGCAGGATGTTGGTGGCGGACATGGAGGACGTTTCCTGCGTTGATGGCAGGCCCGTGCCCGCCATGCGCGGGTCGTCGGGAAAGCAGATTTCGGGTGTAACCGATGTCGCCTGTTTGGCGAACCAGGTCGGGACGGTCGAGCTGGCTGTGCCCCGCCGGAGGCGTCCTCAACCACCACCCTCGTTCCGTTGCTCGCTTATGGCGCGGGCGTGCTCACCATCCTGTTGCCCTGCGTCCTGCCGCTGGTACCAGACGTGCTTGCTTCAGCCGCGCAGAAGCATCGTTGTGGGCCGGCTGCGCTCGCCGGCGGGCTGGTTGTCTCCTTTACGCTGACGGGTTTCCTGCTCGCCACCTTCGCCAATTCGCTGCCGTTTGGCACCAAAAGTGTGCGGTGGGTCGGCGCGGTCATGCTGCTTCTCAGCGGCTTGGCGCTCGTCCTGCCCGGCGCGCAGCGACTGTTCGAAGGAGCGGCCGGCCCGCTCGTCCGCTGGGCCGGGGAGCGCCAGGCGCGGCTGGAGCGGCTGGAGCGGTTCGGACTGTGGGGGCAGGTGGGCATCGGCGCGCTGCTCGGCCTGATCTGGAGCCCGTGCGTCGGTCCCACACTGGGCACGGCCACGCTGCTGGCCGCGCAGGGCGAGGATCTGGCGCAGGTGGCCGTCACGATGTTCGCCTTCGGACTGGGCATCGCGTCCGTGTTGCTGGCGATCGGCTTGGCCGCCCGGTCGCTGCTCGCCCGCTGGCGCGGACGGCTGATATCGACGAGCCGGGGCGGCCGACGTACGCTGGGCGGATTGGCGGTGGCCGTCGGCGTACTGATCCTGACGGGAGCTGATCGCCGGGTGGAGGTACTGGTGCTCGACCACGCGCCAACGTGGTTCAACAATCTGTCGACGATTGTTTGAAGACTGATCGGCTGGGCGCTGTAACCATCCGCGCACCGGTGGCGAACTCCACCGTATCAGCCGCTTGAAAGAGTCATACGATGATCCGAACGTCTTACCTCCTCGCAGGCGCGGCTTTCCTGGGGACAGCAGGACTGCTGCTCACCTTCGATGTGCAATCCGCCGAAGCGACAGCCGTCTCCTCGCCTGTTCTGGTGGAACTCTATCAGAGCCAGGGCTGCTCGTCCTGCCCGCCGGCCAACGCCAATCTGAACGCGCTGGCCGATCGGCCGGACGTCGTCGCCCTCTCCTTTGCCGTGACGTACTGGGATCAGCTGGGTTGGAAGGACACGTTCGCCAAGCCGCAATTCACGGCGCGCCAGTGGGAGTATGCGCGAGCCAACGACCGCGCAAATGTGGCGACGCCTCAGATTTGGGTGAACGGCCGCACGACGATCGTCGGCAACGACGGTCGGCAACTGGCGGCCACCATCCGGTCGGCACAGACCAGTGGGCCATCGCTCAGCGTGCAGGGCACCACTGTCGCAGTCGGCGCGGGCTCTGCGCCCGCCGGGGGAGCGGACGTCTGGGTCGCCCACTATGATCCGCGCTCGCTCGCCGTGCCGATCCGCGCCGGAGAGAATGGCGGGCGCACGCTTCCTCATCGCAACATTGTCCGTCGGCTGGTCAATCTGGGTCGCTGGACGGGCAACGCGGCGACCTATGCCGCGCCGGCCCCCGCTCCCGGCCTGGCCACCGCCGCCTTTGTGCAGGGCGGCAATGGTGGACCTGTGCTCGTCGCCGCCAAGGCGTCCTGATGTCCAGCCCAATTCATGGAGACCTCTGATGATCCCACGCACCCTGTTTCCGCTCGCTGCCTTTGCGCTCGTCGCGCAGGCCGCGCCGGCTGTCGCCCAGCCAATCCAGTCCTTTACCATGACAAAGCTGCAGGCCGCACAGAAGGCGGGCCAGCCCGTACTGGTCGACGCCTTCGCCTCTTGGTGTCCGGTCTGCCGCGCTCAGCAACCCACAATCGAGGCGATGGCGTCCGATCCGCGCTTCAAGAACCTGCTCATCCTTCGGCTCGACTACGACAATCAGACCGCCGAGAAGAAGGCGCTGGGCATCACCGGGCAATCAACGCTGATCCTGTTTCGCGGCGCTAAGGAGATTGGCCGCACGCGCGGCGAAAACGACGCGGGAAAGATTCGCGGCTTCACGGCCCGCGCGCTCGGCTGACGAGTTCGGGCCGGCGGGCGTCCCCCTTGCTCGTCGGTCCGATCCCGGTTCTGCAGCGCTGCACCGTTTCGTGTAAGCCGGCCGCAATCGAAAAAGGACGAAGGGATGTTCCTGGCGGCCGCCGAGAGCGAGCTGACCGTGCTCATGGTGCGGGGACTGGATGGCGATGGGCGGGCGCAAGCCGCGCTCCTGACCGCGTGCGCTCATCGGCTGCGGCCCTATTACCGCCGCCGATTGTCCGGTGGCGACGACGTGGAGGATCTGGTGCAGGAGACACTGATAGCCGTCCATACGCGACGCGACAGCTGGGATCGCGCCCGGCCGCTGTCGCCCTGGCTGCACGCCATCGCGCGCTACAAGCTGATGGACCATCTGCGACGTCACTATGCGCGCAGCACCGTGGCGCTGCCGGATGACGCGAACGAGTGGATGGCGGACGAGGACGCCGCCGATCCGGGCGATGCGCTGGACGTGGTGACCCTGCTGGGCGAACTGCCCGCCAACCAGCGCCGCTGGATCCGTATGACTCGGATTGAGGGGCGGACGATGGCGGAAGCGGGCGAGGCGACGGGTCACACCGAGACCAATGTGAAAGTGGGTGTGCATCGCGGGCTGAAGCGGCTCGCGTCCCTTGTGCAGAAGGACGGACTGTGACCACCACTGAGGATCTGATCGCACGCTTGGCGGGCGACGTCCGCGCTGTACCACCCCACGCGGCCGCCCGGCGGCTGGTGGTAGCCGTGATGGTGGGCGGCGTCAGCGCGATGATGGCACTGACCTTGACGCTCGGGCAGCCGTTCCAGGGCACGGCCGAGATTGGGGTGACCGACTATGGCGTGAAGCTGGCTTTCACGGCCGCGCTCGTGCTCATCACGGTGCGGCTGCTGATCCGTGCCGGACGGCCGGACAGCCGGCGCACCGGTGCGATCGCGTGGATCGCGGCCCCCGTGCTGCTGCTGGCCGCGCTTGCCGCGCTCGGCTTCAGCCGGACCCCGGTGGACGCACGCGCCGCTTATGTCATGGGCTCGACCTGGGCGACCTGTCTGCCGTCGGTTGTCTTGTTCTCGCTGCCGGTGTTCGCCGCGCTGCTGATGGCCTTTCGCCGCCTCGCTCCCACTGACCGGACGCGCGCGGGCACATTGGCGGGTCTGACGGCGGGTGCCACTTCGGCCGCCGTCTATGCCCTCCACTGCCCGGAGACGAGCCCCGCCTTTGTGCTGGTCTGGTATGGTCTGGGCGTAGCGACGGCCGGGCTGATCGGTCGGCTGCTCGGGCCCAGGCTTTTACGGTGGTAGTGCCGCGTCACCTCGAGACTTCACGGGCAGTCGCCTTACTGACAGCGACCAAGAGGCTGCGCCCCTGACGTATCCGGATCACGATGCAAGCGCGGTCGGCGAGGACGGCAAGCCGGGTTTGTTGCGGCGCTTCGCGTCACTCCGCCTATTGGTAAGCATCGTTCCCTATCCACCTCACGCAACGGTCGAGGAGGGCAAGCGCCTTCGTGGCGACATGGCCGGCACCTTTACTAAGAACCTGCTTCTCAAGGACAAGAAGGGTCGGCTGTTCCTGGTCGCGATCCACGAAGATCGGCAGCTTGAGCTCAGGACGCTGCACGCCAAGCTCGGCGCGAACGGCCGCCTCGGCTTCGCATCGGCCGACACTATGCAGTCACTGCTCGGTGTCTCACCGGGCGCGCTGACACCGCTCGGGATCATCAACGACCACGAGAGGCAGGTGACCGTCGTGATCGATGCCGCGCTCCTGGACGCCGTCCAGGTTAACTTCCATCCGCTTGTGCAGCACGAGAGCATCGGCGTCAGCCCGGATCAGCTGATCGCCTTCGTTCGATCCTGCGACCGGGCACCGCTCATCGTCGACCTCGGTCCGGTTGGCGGCACGGCTGTTACTGCTACGATCGACTGAAGCGTTCTCGGGACTCGGCGGCTGCGACGTCGAGTGGGTCGTCGAAGTGCCACCCTACCGCTATGGGCCGGCTCCCGGGTGGAGGCCGACCCTTCCAACCCGACGCGACAATCCTCCCGCAGCTGGAGACCACTTTGCCCGACGAACCGGACGATCTGCCGCCGATCCTGCGCGACAAGCATCACGATCAAGCGTCGGAGTTCTCGCCGGAGAGCCTGTTGCGGGAAGCGCGTCGGCAAAAGGCGCTGCCCGATGCATCCGTGCCGGCGATCTGCGTGCTCGATCCAGATGGCGACATCGTTCGGCACTTGCGCAAGACGGGTGAGGGCCGTCTCGATCCCACCTGGGCGTGCTACCACAGCGAGCTCTATCGCTTCGTCCGGGACGGCCGCGAGTACGGCATCGTCGGCTGCGCCGTTGGCGCATCCTACGCGGTGCTGGTTGCAGAGCAGATGTTCGCGGTTGGTTGCCAGCTCCTGGTGAGCATCACCTCCTCGGGCCAGATCACGCCGTTGGGGCTGCCGCCCTACTTCATTCTGATCGAGCGCGCCCTGCGTGACGAAGGCACCAGCTACCACTACCTGCCGCGCTCGGACTATGCACACGCGGATGAGCGGCTGATCGCTCTCGTCGCGCCAGCACTTTCGGTCGTCGGCGAACCGGTGGAGCGCGGCGGCACCTGGACCACGGACGCACCCTTTCGCGAGACGGCCAGTGCGATCGAGGCTGCCGCCGCCAAAGGTCTGCTGGCGGTCGAAATGGAAGCGGCCGCGCTTTATGCATTCGCGGCGGCAAGGCGGCGCTCCGTCCTCTGCTTTGCGCATGTCACGAACCAGATGGGCCGGATCGAGGGTGACTTCGAGAAGGGCGAGGCGAACGGGGCAACAGCAGCGATCAAGCTGGTGCAGGCCGTCGCGGACGCCTGGAGCGACCAGACGGCTTGAATTGAGTTTGCGGCTCCCGAAGGCTGGCGGTCAGCACCAGCTGCGCCTGCTCTCAGGCGCTTGGGTGCTCCCTTGGGTTCACAACCCAATCAGCCTCTTGCGGGCGAGGGCGAGCCGTCTTCCTGAGTCTCGGTCTGCGTGACGGATGGGCGCAGATTATGGCGTTGTTCTGGTTGTTCGACGAGGCATGGTTGACGATAGAGAGGCATCTGCCTGCGAACCAGCCTGAGGCGCGGCGGGTCGAAGATCGGCGGGTGATCTCGGGCATCGTGCATGTGCTAAAACTCGGCTGCCGCTGGTGCGACTGTCCGGCGAATTATGGCCCCTCGACGACGACAGACGATCGCTTCGACCGGTGGTCGCGGAGGGAGCTCTGGTCGCAGCTGTTCGCCGCCAACGTCCTGTCAGCTGTCACGCTCGCAACCGGCGTCGCCTTCTGCCTCTATTTAAGTCTTTGCCCTAGTGCCGCCGTCTTCCTCAGGTGTTCGCCGAATACGGCATAATCAGCAGCGCAATCGCGACGAAAAGGGTGGCCGCCGTGCCCGCCGCGCCCGCTGCCGTGACCACATCCATGCCCATGACCATTCCCGTTGCATTGAGAGCGAGCGCCGCCAATCCAGCCAGCGCGCAAACGCCGCCAATCAATTGCGCCGCACCGCTATCGGCCTTCAGCAGCGGCAGACCAATGGCAATCGCAGCCACGCCGACCAGCACCTTGCCCGTGAAATAGAGGAAGAACGCGAAGGCCAGTACCGCACCCATCACAGGGCCGAGCACCTCTCCGGCATCGCCGAGCGGCCCGAACATCGTCAGCCCAATGCCAACCTGGAATAGATTGACCAGGCCGAACAGCGACAATGAAGCCCAAGCGAGCGGAGGCACGAGCGCCGATGCACTTCCTCTTTCAAGCTGAAGCAGCGCAAGCACCGCAATGGCCGAAAACGCGAATGCCTCTACACCCCAGATCAGCTTGCCGGTGACGACTTCGCTCTTTAAGGTTAGATATGTAATCTGCGTCAATACAACAACAATCATCGCCAGCGCGATCAGCTTCGCAGCGCGTTCCGAGTGCAAGTGCGTTTGTGCGTGTGTCGTCATTCTCAGATTTCCTACTGGTAGCTGCCTTGAGCCCGTCTGTCAGCCACTACTGCCACTCCTTACGCATCTCTGCCGGCACCAGTCACAGGGACGGGTCTAGCCGAAAAACTCCTAAACCATTGGCAGCACCTTTCTCGAGCCTGCGTTTGACGTGGCATCGTTAGCAGAACAATCGCAGCGAACAACGTCGGCGCGACGCCGCTAGCTGCGGCCAGTCCCGATGCTCTTGTTTCACACGGCGGGATCGGTCCTTGGCGTTCTTGGCGCCGTCACCACGCTTTCCACGCTCGTGCTGCCCGTCATGTTCGACCCGGCGCTGATGCTGCGGTCAATCGCCGCCGAGCGCGCCACGGTGACCAGCGGTGTGCCGACGATGCTGTCGGTGATGATGGAGGAACTTGCCGGCGCGGACTACGATCTATCCACGCTGAAGGTCGTCTATCCAGGCAGAGCGCCGGTCGCTGCTCGAAAAGAAGCGTGATTTCTGCTCACGCACTTCAGAATAGAGCCGAGTATCCATCGGCAGCTTTCAGGAAAACGCTGGTAGGCACCCAACTACCAACTTTGAGTCGGAAGCCGAATGGCAGCTTTTCCAACGCTGTCGCCGAGAGCAGCCGGGTTGCTTTCGGCCACTTGGCGCTGCAAATCTGGTGTCGAAACCGTTCGAGACTGTTGAAAAACTCGGGCGCGGCCGATTTCAAGCTGATCTTGAACGCCCATTTGCAGGACCGGAGTGGTTAAGTAGCTGAATTTGAACGAAGCGGTTTTCGCCTACTTGGCACCAGGGGGAGGCGCTCGCAGGATACTCGACTTTTTCAACAGCCTCGTTCGGTTTTGACACCGGCTCCCTGCACGCCTCAGAGCATAGACCCAACATCCGAAGCACCAGTTGGATAGGCGAACATCGTGGACCTCAGGGCCTCCGCTGTGAGGCCGTGGCGGATCGCGAGCGCGAACAGGTTGATTGTTTCCTCGGCATGCGGCCCAACCAGGTGAGCACCAAGGACCATGTCGTTCCCCTCA
>JAABUN010007403.1_pt1 | contig 11858 bp, 13 predicted proteins | sample 5559311 | NCBI WGS metagenome assembly JAABUN01 (sample SAMN10711877, study PRJNA513370) | rock metagenome | isolation source: Antarctica rocks | place: Antarctica: Victoria Land, Siegfried Peak sud | reverse complement strand
GCGCCCGGCAACGTCGCCACGCGCTCGGCGGCTCAGGCGCGCAAACCCACCGCCCCGTCCGACGCCGCACCCCCAGGGCATCACAATGGCGCTGAGCACGCCAACCGACCCACTAGCACATAATCAGGGCACGGCTTTAGGGGTAGCGCAGGTGGTAGGGGCGGATCAAGGCCCGCCCGGCTGGTGGCGGCACCCACACTGCCAGCGGCCATGCCACGCCGGTGACGATCGGGCAGCGTGGGCGGCGTTGATGGCGGGCGGGTCAAGAACCGCCCCTACTATGTTGTGCCTGCATTCATATTGCCGTTCTATCAGTCGCCGTTGCCGCGCAACTGGTCCAGCGCTTCGACGTAGACCTCGTTGAACGTGGGGAAGGCGCGGATGACTTCGCCGAGGAGATCGAGCGGCACTTCGGCGCGGATCGCCAGGGTCGCTTCGCCGAGCCAGGCGTCGGCGTGGGGGCCGATCGCCGCTGCGCCGATGAGGATGCCGCGCGCTTTGTCGGCGATCAGTTCCAGTCGGCCATGTGTCGTTCCTTCCGTCTCGGCTCGCGCGGTGTCGCGCAGATCGACCCCGGCGGTGCTGATGGTGTACCCCTGCTCGCGCGCTTGTGCGGCGGTCAGGCCGACACTGGCGACGGTCGGGGTGGTGTAGACGGCGCGCGGGATGGCGCGGTAGTCGGCCTGCTTGTGCTGGCCGAGCAGGTTCGCCGTCAGGATCTTGGCGTGGTAGCTGGCGGTGTGCGTGAACGGCGCGATCCCGGCGACATCGCCGCCCGCCCAGATATGGTCCTGCCCGCGCACCCGGCAGTATTCGTCGGTTTCCAGCCCCTTCTCGCCCGGCGTGATCCCAAGCTTGTCGAGGCCGATCCCCTCGACGCGCGGATCGCGCCCGACGGCGAGGAGGAGACGTTCGGCGTGCAGTATCGTGCTGTCTTTCAGGGTCAACGCCACGCCGCCGTCATCGGTGCGACTGGCCTTGGTCGCCTCCACGTCGAGACGCAGATCGATCCCGTTCGCGCGCAGGGCGTCCGCGAGGATCGCCGCGATCTTCGGCTCCTCCTGTGGCAGGAGTTGTGGTGCCGACTGCACGAGGGTGACCGCTGTCCCGAACGCCGCGTAGATCTGCGCCAGTTCGCAGCCGACCGCGCCGCCGCCCATGACGATCAGCGACGCGGGGAACTCAGGTGAGGTCAGCGCCTGATCGCTGGTCCAGGTTGGCACGGTGTCGAGGCCGGGGATTTGCGGGACGGTGGGAGCCGAACCGGTGGCGATCACGAGATCGGTGTAGCCGAGTTCGTCGTCCCCAACGCCGATGACGCCCGGACGGAGGATGATGCCGCGCCCACGGATCAGGGTGACGCCGTTATCGGCGAACTGTTGTGCCCCGAAGCCGTCGTCGCCTGGCACGATCGCGTCGCGGCGAGCGACAGCGCGGGCATAGGCGGCGCGACCATCGCCCGCGTCGAGTGACGCGGCGACCGCGCCGAGTTGGTGCGCCTCGTGCAAGAGCAGCCGCACCTCGGCGGCGCGCAGCAGGATCTTGCTCGGCACGCAGGCGACGAAACCACACTCGCCGCCGACTCGGTGTTCCTCGATGATCGCGACCGATTTGCTTTCTTGCGCGAGGGTGTTGGCGAGGTTTTCACCGGCGCTTCCCGCGCCGAGGATCACGACATCGAACTGCTGCATCAAACTTCTCCATCAATGGTCGGACGACGAACGGGCGCACGGTTGCGCCGGTCGCGGCGGGCGAGGGCCGCGCGGTAGACGGTGACGAATCGCGCGGCCACGCGCGGCCAGGCGTAGCGCACGGTGAAGGCGCGACCGATGCGACCGAGCGCGGCGCGGGCGGTCGCGTTGCCGAGCAGGGCCACCAGGGCATCTTCGGCGGCGGGGGCGTCATACGGCGGGACGACGATCACGCCCTGCCCATCGGGCGCGATCTCGGCCGTCGCGCCGACGGCGTGGGTGATCGCCGGGAGGCCGTGCGCCAGCGCCTCCACCAGCGCCAGCCCGAACGCCTCGTAGTGCGAGAAGAGGACGAAGAGATCGGCGTGGTCGTACCAGCGCAGGAGTTCCGCGTCGTCCACCTCGCCGGTCAATGTCACGAGATCGTGTAGCTCTTCGCGGGCGATTCGCGTACGCAGTGCGGCCTCGCCGCCTTCGTCGCGCCCGACCAGGATCAGGCGCAGTTGGCTGGCGATCTCTTGCGGCAGGCGGGCGCGGGCGGCGAGGAGGCGATCGAGGGTCCAGTCCTGCCCCTTATGGGGGCCAATCCGCCCGACGCAGAGGATCGTGAGTTGGCCCGGCTGCCAGCCCTGCGGCGGTGCGCCGTCCGAGGGTGTGGGGGCGATCCCCCAGCCGATCGTTTCCAGGCGGGCGCGCGGGGCGAGATAGGTCCGCCTGAGCGCCTTGCGCTCGATCGCGGAGAGGACGGTGATTCTGTCGGCGGCGCGGCAGAGGGCGATGTTGAGCGGTTGGAGCCAGCGGTAGGCCGGGATCAGGCGGTGGAACGACGGCGTGAAGACGACCGCCGCGTCCTTGCGTCCGTACCACCACGTCCAGCAATGCCCCCAGAACCAGCCGTCGCCGACCCAGTGGATGATGTCGGGCCGGAATTCGTCCAGCACCGCCGCGAAGGAGTGTGGTGGGAACCAGACGAGCGGTACGGAGAAGAACGGCGGCGCACTATGCGGCCATGACGGGACGCGAAAATAGGCCATCCCGTCATCGATCGTCTCGCGGTCGGCCAGTCCATCGAGGTGCAGACGCGGGAAAACATAATGCGTCGCCAGGATCCCGGTCTGATGCCCGGCGGCGCGCAACTGGGCACTGAGTTGGTCGATTACCCGCTCGATCCCCCCCCAGTTCGGTTTGTAGTACGGCGCGACGAAGAGGACGCGCAGCGGCGTGTCGTCGGGGGTGGGGGTGGCGTAGCTCACGCGAGGGCCGGGTGCGGCTCGCGCACCGCTTCGCCGAGCAGCGCCAGATCGAGCTCCGCGCCGTGATCGTGGGTTTGCGCGACGCCGTTGCGGATAATCGTCAACTGGCCCTGACCGCGCACGGCGAGGGTGTTGCTGTTCACGTCGATGATGCAACTGGTGTGCTCGTCGATCCCGAGGATCGTGGCGTCGGGCGGCAGGAGTTGCGTGAGCCGGTCGAAACGCGCGGTCCCCATGAAGCAACGGCTCGTGTCGAGGTTCGCGCCGCCCTCGGTATTATTCCAGTGCGGCATGATCGCCAGATCGAGCCCGACGTGCGCGAGGAGATCGAGCCCCGGTTGCCAGTGGATATCTTCGCCCGCCTTGTAGATCTCGTAAACCGGCAGGACGTGTGCGCCGAGGGAGAGCGCCGCCGCGCTGGAGAAGGCTAGGGCCGCGCCCGCACTCCACCGTTCGCGGATCAACTCCCAAGTTGCGGTACCGGCGAGTTGGCGCACCGTATAGGTGGGGCTGCCGGGGCCGGCCAGGATATAATCGGCATCGCGCAATGGACCGTAGACCTCAGGGTCGTCGGGGTCGCCGGGGCCACCTTTGCGGCTGGCCTGGATGAGGGTGATCTGCGGCTTGTAGTTCTGCAAGCTCTTCTCGACGAATGTGCGGAGCTTCTCGACGACGAAATCGGCGTTCGGCTGGAACCCTGAGGGGGTCACCAGGATCGCCACCTTCACCGGTGTGGGCCAGCTTCGCAGCACCTCTTCCTGCACCTGACGACCGTGGCGGGCGGTCTCCCCCGAGCCGAAGAGGATCAACGGGCCGTGATGCGTGGTCATAGGTTCCCCTTGGCGTGTGAATTATCGGGCGACCGGGTGGGCGTGGGGCACACGCCCTCGGTAAGTCCCTTTGCAAGTCGCCTTCCACCGATTTTTTTGCCCTGTGCGGCTAATCGTTGGTGGTCTTTGGCGCTGCTGGCGGGAGGGTATCGCGGATCATCTCGGCGAGTTGGCGGGCGGTGCCGGGCGCGGTGAAATTGTGGTCGGCACCGGGGACGGTCAGGTGGGCGCGGATCGTCGGCCCCGCGATCCGCGCCAGGGCATCGGCCTGGGTCGCGGCGACCTCGCGATCGGCCCCGGCCCCGATGATCACGATCGGCGCGGTGATCCGGCGCGCGACGGTCGCCATATCGAATTCTTTGGTTTGGTCGAAGACCGCCGAGAGGAAGAAGACGGCGGCGACCTCGGGGCGGCGCGCGGCGACGACCAGGACGACCATCCCGGCGTAGCTGTGTCCGCCGATGGCGCTGGCGCTCTGACGCAAGCGCGTCTGCTCACGCAGATAGTCCAGCACATCGTCGAGATCGTCGGCGTAACCGCTGACGGATGCCCCGCTGAGGTCGCCGTCGCTGTCGCCCGCGCCGTTGGTGAAATCGAAGCGCACGACCGCGACGCCGTCGGCCACGAGGGTCGCGGCGATCTGGCGCAGATAGCGACCGTCTTTATCGCCGCCGTAACCGTGGCAGAGGACCAGCGCCCTGGCGACTGGCGCGTCACCGGGCGGATAATCGAGCAATCCGACGATCCGCTGGCCGTGGCGATTGGTCAGGGTGAACCGCTGACTCGTCACGGCATGATCTTCACGCATGATCGTTTCCTCTTTGTGCTGATCAAGAGCGGCAGGAACGTTATCCGGAAACACTGTGCGAGCAAGCTTGCAGGGATTGCTGACCCGATACCGCGCATTACACGCTCCAGCTTGATCGCTATCAAGCGAACGACTGTCACCGCTTTACCACGATGACAGTCGTTCATCTGTCCAACCGCTGATTCACCAGAGTTCGCCGCTAGTTGGTCCCTGGAATACTGCCGAAGAGCCAGTTGAGGATCCCCTCGAAGTCCGGTAATGCCGTGCCTTGGCCGGTCACGAACAGGAAACCGACGATGAGGCTGAAGATGACCGCGAAGACACCGACAATCACGAAGAGCGTACGCTTCGTACTTGCCGAGACAAATCCTGTCGCTGAGAACGCCGCCACCAAAGAGTTCGATATGAGGAGGCCGATGGTGAAGAACAAGAGCAGGAGTGAGCCGGTCGCCCGTGTTGTCGCCCCTGCGGCTCCGGCAAGCAACACCGCTTGGGAGCCGGTTTCCGCGCCGATCCCGTGGAGTAGGCCGATGCCGTAGGCGGTCTTCGGCCCATAGTTGGCGATATTATGGCTGTGCTCGATACGCTCGCCGGAAACCTTGCTCCTGATTCGGTTCCAGCCCTGACGGAAGAGTGAGAAGACCACCATCCAGCGACTCTGGAGCCGGAAGTCGCGCCCATAGCGGATGAGGGAGTAGATGATCCAGCCGCCGAGCACCAGGAGGGTTACCCCGACAATACGCTCCATGATCGGGTCGATCCAGTCCGGCAGCACCGCGCCGAGCCAGATCGCAACGATCCCGAGCAAGACAACCAGCGTGGCATGGCCCAGCGCATACATTGTGGCGAGGAAGAAACCACGCCGCATTTCTTGCCGATGCCGGGCGCGCTCGGGCGACGGGGTGGAAGTGTAGGTTGAACCGGGCATAATTGTCGCACTGCCCATGACCGCCGTGGCACCGACACCGGAGGCCAGTGACATATTTGGCGCACCGATTGCTGCCCGGCGCTCTTGCGCCTCGGCCTCCTCCGTACCGACGACGGAGCTCGTAATGTCGGTGATCGCCGCGATATGGTCCCAGTCGATCCCATGACGCAGTCCGAGAGCGATCCCTAAGCCGGCTAGTGCGATGATGCCGCTGTCTGCCACGGTATGTTGCTCCTCACAGTTGAACAGAATGGACGGCTGTCCCTTCGAGAACATGACTCCGGTCGGTACCTGCGAGCAATTGTAGTGGGATAAAACCGGGAATATGGCCGGCAGTGCAATGAGCTAGGCGCGAGGGCGGGGAAATCGTTTCAGCCTTGGGTGCCGTTAGTCAGGCGATTCGTATCGCGAGGTTTTCGTCACGGAGCAAAACCTTGGCCGCAGTATTGCCCATCCCATCGCGTGCCGGCAGGGGGAATCGCGTCAGTTCGACACCGTTCGCGTACCACACCGCAATATCGTGTCCACACATTGCGGCGCTTGCCCACGCAGTTACAGTGTATCACGCGCAAATAGAGTCGCGAGATACCAGGAAAACGTTACACTGATGAACAGTAATTGTCAAGGATTAAGTGTGCAGATCTAGGTGGCGACCTCCCTGATCGTAGATCGGGTCGCGGTCAAGGGGGGCTGGGCCGTAAATTGCCAGAACCGCTCAACATGCTCCCCTCGCTGCACGCTTCTCTCGGCGCACGTCGATCGCCAGCTGGCCGCCCCGCCACAATGCGTTTTTCATTCACACCCCCCTGGGCCGATCGCGCCTCGAAACAGGCGTGAAGCGGTGTGGCATTCACCGAACGGCTCAGATAGCCATCGAGGATACCCATAGTGCTGCTCCTTCGTTGACCGTGCTGTGACCGTCCGTAGATTAGCACATTTATCCTAATTTGTCCACGGTGGAGTTCTACAGAGGAATGGTGGTTGAAAGATTTTATCGATACTTTCTGTGCGTAGTGGCCTTGCGATAGATGATTCGGCGAACAAGTGGAACCCCTGCGAGTACGATGATCGACGGTGTCAAGGCCGACTATTGTCCGTGAGCAAATGCGCCCAGCGAGCCTTGAGTAAGCGCTGGTTCTGCTCGTGGACCCCGGAGCGGACGCTATCGATCCCCAACCCCTGCTCCTTCTTGCGGTAGAGGGTGACGATCGTATCGACGAAGCCGGGGGGGCCGTAGCGGTCGAGGGAGCGCAGCCAGAGGTCGAAATCTTCGCAGCAACGCAGCGATTCGTCCCAGCCGCCGAGGTCGAGCAGTTCGCGGCGGCGGTAGATCGCGGTGCTGGCGTTGGGGATCATCGTGCTCTCGTAGAAGTGGCGGGCGCAGGTGAGGCGGTCGGCGCAGAAGAAGTTGCGGACATCTTCGCCGATCAGATAATGCCCGCCCTCATCGATCTTCGCGGCGTTGGCGTGCGCCGCCCAGAACTGCGGGTTGGCCCGCAGATAGTCGTAGCGCTGCGCGATCCCATCGACCGTCAGCAGATCGTCGTCGTCCAGGTCGATGATGAACTCGCCGCGTGCGGCGGCGATGGCGCTATTGCGGGCGGCGGCGACCCCGCGCGGTTGCTCGTGGCGTACCGGGATGATCCGCGGATCGCGCATCGCGAGGTCGGCGAGATAGGCGGCGGTATCGTCGTCCGAGCCATCATCCACGATGACATGCTCCCAGGCACAGGCGAGCCGCGCGGCCTGTACGCTAGCGACGGCGAGCGGCAGGTAGGAGTCGCGGCGATTGTGCGTGGGCGTGATGATCGAGATGGTGGGGGTGGCTTCCGCCATGCGGTCCTCCGAAGGTAGTACTTTAGCGTTCGGCCGTCAGGCGCGTGGGGCGACCGGCAATATCGGTAGTCTGCGATAAGGTACGCGGTACTCAGTATCGCCCTGCAAGCGTAGCGCAAGGGCCGGGCCGACGTTTGCGCTGGCCGATGCGCCAGTGTGGTGCTGCCGATTTCGCCCTACCTTTCCTGTGCGTTTGATCGAGGTCGTCGGTGATGGCAGAGGCGATACTGGAAGCGATGAACGGCGGCTGATTCGCTGCCGGTAATTATCCAGGAGGATGAGGCGATGCACCTGCGTGAGGTACGCATACCGACGCGTGATCTGGCAATCATGCGCCCGTTTTATTGCGAGGTTTTGGACTTGCCAGTCGTAGACGATGAGGCGGAGTCTTTCACGGTGCAGATCGGGGTGTCGCGCCTGACGTTCGCGTTGGCGGGCGGTGACAATGGGTCGCCAGCGCAGCATTTCGCGTTCACGATCCCGCGCAATCAGTTGGCGGCGGGGAAGGCGTGGCTCACCGATCGCGCGGCATTGCTGACGCTGGGGGATGACGATGAGTTCGCCTCGGCGTCGTGGCGGGCGCAACAGGTCTATTTCCGCGATCCGGCGGGGAATATCCTTGAGCTGATCGCCCGCCAGACCCTCGATAACGCGGCGACGGCACCGTTCGATGCGCGCCAACTCCTGAATGTCAGCGAGGTCGGGCTGCCGACCGCCGACGTGTCGGAAACGGTGGTGGCGCTGGGGCGCGAGCTCGGCCTGGCGGTCTACGGCGAGGCCAGCGACACTTTTACGGCGGTCGGCGACGCGAACGGCCTCCTGATCGTGGTCCAGGCGGGGCGGCACTGGTTCCCGACGACGACCCCCGCGCATGACGCGCCGCTCGCGGTGACGCTCGCCGGAATCGATCGTGGTGGCGTCGTGCAGCGGGGGTCGTGGGCCGTGCGAGGTGGGTGAGTGAGGGCTTGGCTGTTGAATCCCCATGAAGGGGACAAAGTCCTGCTACCCGCGCAGGATGAAACCGCGCCTTGTGGGCCTGCGGGCAGACCGAAATTGCATCCCCGTGACCCCGCACTGGACCAGTCCCGGCGAAGGGTTGCGGCCACGAAATACCCCTGAAGGGCACCATGCCCTGTGACGTGGCGTGGGTCGATTTCTGGTCGCCCGACTTGGCGTTCGGCGCGGCGTACCTCGTCGCAGGCCCGCCGCTGCCCCACGCCACCCAACGCCTGACTTGTTATCAACTCTTCATCGCCGCACGCTCGCTCGGCTTCTTCCTGCACACACAGCAGCCGGAGAAAGCGGCGCAGATTATGGGGCGGGTGGCGGGGGTAGTCGTGAGTCGGGGGTCGTGAGTCGGAGTGAGTCGGTGCTGGCGCACAGGCACTTGGTGTCAACGAACTTTCTCACGACTCACGACCCCCGACTCGCTTACAGGCTAATCACCTGATCCGGCATATTCCCGACGAGGGCGGCGTAGAGGTCGGGGAAGCAGCCGACGACGACCCCTTCAACGGTGCCGACTGGCTGGAAGTCTGCGCCGCTCCCGGCTGGGGCGGGCTCGGCGAGGCCGCGCTCGTGGGCGCACTGGTCGCAGAGCATCAGCAACATCCCTTGCTCGCGGGCGATCTTGCCGATCCGTTCGCCGATCGGGTCGCCGGCGCGGAGGACGTAGGTGTTGTCATCGAAGAAGAACATCCCGACGACTTCGACGCCGTGTCGCCCCTCTTCGAGTTGCGGCAGGATCATCTTGCCGAGCTTGTAACTGGCGGTATGCCCGGAGGTACTGAAGACGTAGGCGACCTTCATCGTTGGCTCCTCCACGAATCCTCGCCGTGCCCCATCGCACGGCGACGTGCGACCAGTGTAGCGCAGTCGATTGTCTGTGGCAGGTGGCTCAACGGCGCAAGTTGGTCATTATCGCTCAAGCCGCTCAAGCCGATCGGAAGCCGATCGCGTCTCAGGCGCGCGCCAAGCGCCTTGTCTCTCTGCCAACGGCGATCTCATACGCCTCGGCGAGTAACGGCTGCACTACGGTTGCGAATGTCGTCGCGCTGGGATTTAGGATGCAGACCCAGGACATCTTGCCATAGACCGGGTGGGGCAGGAGCTGATCGAGCGCGGTGAAGTCATAGGCGTTCGCTTCCTCGTCCGCGTTGTCGGCGTTGGGCGCGGGCGACGAGCCGCCGATAATCGCGCGGAAGGTCGGTTTGCCGACCCCGATATTCAGGCGGAAGACCCCAGGGCGATTGAGCGCGGAGGCGTTGTCGTTATCATCGTTGGTCATGAGGGTGGCAAACGGGAACATATGCTCGGGACCGTGGAAATAGAAAATGTTATCGTCCACGGTGCCCGTCTCGACACCGCCGAACGTCGTGGTGATGTACCCGCTGACTGCGGCTTCGTCCATCTTCGATACTCCTTACGCCTAACCATTATCGGCTGTCTGCAAACCCCACTCCTCTAGTCTATAACCCGGATGCAATAATTGAGGGTTGGACCGGAACTGTCCTTTTCACGCCTGCCAGCATAGTGCTCGATAACGGCAAAATGGTTGATGAAACGACTTTCGCTATGCTGAATCACAATGTCATAACGCTCCAGAAAGTATTTGAGATCAGGGAAGGGTTTGAGATGAGCCTTGCTGCTCATCATTAAGTGGAAAATACGGTGTTGAACAGGTGGAGGGGCATTCGTCACCTGGACGAATGCCCCTCCACCTGTTCACGCATCGCGGGGTCTTAGGCTGTCGCGGGTATGGCGAAGTTCTGCGGCGTCGGACTCGTGAGGTAGCGCAGACCGATCCAGGCCAGCGGTATGAACAGGAGGAGATCGGAGAGGTGGAAAAGTGCCTGGATGTCGGGGATACGGCCCAGGGGAAAGATGATCGCCGCCACGCACAGGAGCGCCCCCACCCACTTCGGCATGACCCCGGTGCGGATGATGCCGATGCTGAGAATGAGGAAGCTGATCGGGAACATGATCGTTGGCAGGCTCAGGGCGGGCCAGAGCCTACTCTGGACGGTCTGGGTGATCGCGCCCACCGTCGCCTCGTCGGCACCGGCGGTACGTGCCGCCCATTCGTAGAGGAGCAAGGTGGCGAAGTTGACCCCGCCCATGCTGCCGAGAATCCCTACCAACCCGCCGGTGACGGCCAGGCGCGGTGCCGTGCGGTGTAGCAGGCGCGCGAGGCCGAGGAGCGCCGGGATGAACAGGACACAGGAGTACATCTGCGTCAGCCCCGCCGCGAAGAGGGTCGCTTCGTTGAACCGTAGGGGCGAACTGATCGCCGAGAGTAGCGGTGCCGCGATCAGGCAGACGCCGCCAACCTTGTCCAATAGTCGATCGATCGTTGTCGTCCGTTCCATCGCGAACCTCCCTGGTGTTGTCGCTTCGATCGTCAGCGGACGGCGTTCCCAAGCTGCTCGGGGCTAATCGAGCGGGACGGCTTGAGTGCCGCAAACCCGGCGGCTAGTGCGCTGCATACTGGGCGTCTGTTGGTGTCCGTCCCGCAAGAGTCGTCAGGGCGTGGGCGCTCAAGCTGCCGTGCGGCGGGCGGCGAGCGGTGCCACCAGCACGAGTATTGCGAGGCCCAGGATCGCGCCGGTGGCGGCGACCACTTTCCCCACTGTGCTGCCAGCGGTGAATAGCCCCATGATGCCGAGCAGCACGTTGAGTACCGCCAGGACGAGGGCCAACGGCACGGACCACCGTTGTCGTCCCCACAGACCGCCGGCGGCGACGAGCGATCCGATGCCGAGCAAGACCTCGATCCCGAGGATCGCGGGCGGGATCGGCGCCCCGGACATGTAGCCCCCGACATTCGTGAGGTCGGCGGCCGCGCTGAATACCAGGGCCACCGTCGCGGCGGTGATCGATAGGGAGCGATTGGTGTTTGCGAGCTGGGTAGTAGCCATCGTGTCCTCCTTCATGTGGGCGGTGTGTGGCCGGAAACGCGGGGCGATCCGGCGGCTATGCCGATCGGTAAGGTCGCCAAGAGCGCCGACGGGGTGGCCGCGCCTACACCGCGGCTTCGTAGCGGGAGACAAGCTCGCTCAACGGCACCAGCGGCGGCGTGCCCAGGTCAACGCCGGTCACGTCGGCGAGCTGCCGCCTGAACCAGATGTCGAATATCGTCCGCGATGCTGCGAACCGACCGAGCGCCTGGTTGACATCCGGGCTCTCGAGGTAGGCGACGAAGAGGTCGCCGTTCGGGGTCTCCTGCACGAACCAGAGTTCCTTGACGATGCCGAGTGCCCGTTCGGAGTGCACGTATTCGGCCTGGCGTGCCCCGGTCAATTCCCGCTGAAAAGCGCGGGCCGCCGCTCCCTTGCCGGGTAGGATGGGCAGTGCGAAGCCGATATGGTCCATCAAGTGCCTCCTTCGTCGCCATGCCGCACGCGCGTGCATCGTCTGCTCATGGTAGGCGGCGGACAGGGGGCCGTCATCGCCCACGCCGCCTATTTCGCGTGCGGCAGTTGGGGCGTGCCGATAGGCGGAATTGATTACCGG
>JAABUN010007402.1_pt1 | contig 11862 bp, 11 predicted proteins | sample 5559311 | NCBI WGS metagenome assembly JAABUN01 (sample SAMN10711877, study PRJNA513370) | rock metagenome | isolation source: Antarctica rocks | place: Antarctica: Victoria Land, Siegfried Peak sud | reverse complement strand
CTGAGCAAATGATAGAGTCTGCGTGCTGATCGACCCACGGGTTGATCTTGGGGCTTTGGCGCAGTTGGTAGCGCGTCTCGTTCGCAATGAGAAGGTCAGGGGTTCGAATCCCCTAAGCTCCACCACCTGAGAGTGGCCTCCGACCAGGCCTGACGTCCCCGCGGATCGCGGGGCTCACCCGTGTACTTCTGTTTCCCGGACGCCTTGTGTGCCCCCGGCGTGCCCCGAGGCATTCAGACGGTCCAGTCCCGCCCGGTCCGCAGACGTTCCCAGGTGGTGCAGGTACAGGTTGGTGGTGGCAATCGACGCGTGCCCCATCCATGCCTGGACCGTCACCGGGTCGACTCCGCGGGCCAGCCATAGGCAGGCCGCGGTGTGCCGCAGATCGTGGATCCGCCGGCCCTGCGCCAGGGTCGACCAGTCCAGGGTGCGCTTGAAGGCGCTGGCGTGCAGCTGGTGACCGGAGTCTGTGACGAACAGGAGGTCGTCCCCCTCCCGGTCGGCGACCAGGGACCGGACCACCGGCAGCACCCGGTCCGCCAGCGGCATCCGCCGGGTCCGGCCCGACTTCGTCCCCTTGGTGGGCACCCCCTCGGGCTCGGCCCGTTGGACGACCAACATGGGCAGCGGCACCTCGACGAAGTCGCGAACGCGTATCGCCCGGAGCTCGGACCACCGCAGCCCCGTCCAAGCAGCGACCAGTAGCAGGTCGGCTAGTCGGTTGTTGCGTTCGGCGGCCCGCGTGAAGACCAGCTCGAGCTCGGCCTCGTTGAGGGGGAACATCTCCACGCGGGGGACCGAAGCCTTGGGAACTCGGGTGGTGGTCACCGGGTTGTGGGCGATCATCCGCTCCCGGACCGCCCACGCGAAGAACGCTGACAGTGACGCCCGGAACCGCCGGACCGACGACTCGGCGAGGCCCTGACTGGACAGGGCCAGCAGGGCCCGGGTGATCTCGCGGTCGGTCACCGAGCCAATCGACAGCGCGGCCAGGGCGGTGGGTACGAGGCGGGGGAGCGCGGCGTCGGCGACGTAGGTCTTGGGTGACGCCGAGTAGCGACGCTCGGCCAGCCACACCGGGTCCGGACCAGTGGTCGGCCCGCTCGGGGGTCGACACCGCCGGCGAACGCGGCCCGTTCCCTGGTAAGCCAGGCCTGCGCCTCCCGCTTGGTGGGGAACGTCCGGCCCTCGACGTAGGTGCGTCCGGACTTCAGCACCGCCCGGAACCCCCCGGAGGGCTCTTTGCGGATCGTCATCCTGTCGCCTCGCTGAGCCAGGCAGCCACGTCGCCACGCTGGTAGCGCGGCATGCTCGGTGACAACCAAGTGACCCGCGGCCCCGTGCCTGAGGTGCGCCAGCGACTCAAGGTCGACCGGTCGACGCGCAGGATCGTGGCCACCTCGCCCGAAGTCAGCAGTTCAGGAAGGTCTACCAGCGTGGTCACCGTCGTCATACGTTCCCCCTCAGTCCTTGCCGGGTCACGCCCAGCGTGGGTCGAATCCGGTCTCATGACAAGCCCGTTGCCGAAGCCTGTGGACAGGCAGGGATTGCCTATCCACAACCCCTAAGCACGTCAGCCTTTCCTGCCGCCCATGGCGGGTAGGTCTGGCAGGAATGCTGTCGTCCCTGAGGCTGCGATAGCCGAGCAGCGACGTCTGCCGGTTTGGTTCTCGCCCAGGCCTTCATCGATGTGGCGCCCGGCCCAAGTCCTAGGCGAGGGCAGCCTGGAACATCGCCATACCGCGACCGTCGCCCCTCGCCAGGGTTCCGTTGGGTCAACCCGTTTAGCGAGCTGGTGCTCGTTCTCCCCGGGAAGTGATCGTGAATCGCAGGCGTCCTTGCCTACTTCTCGTCCGCGTGCCGCCTCACACTGCCTCTCAAACGAGCGGAGGTCGTTCGAGCACCGCTCGTGCTGGTTCGCCTCGAGCCCGAGTGCCACACACACCTCTTGCATTCCGGTTCCCCGCCCGCTGATCGGGCCCCCCGGGTCGAAGAGCTCCAGCCGCGGTGGTCGGCGGTCGCGAACGGTTACATGGCGGCCTACCACCTGTTGCGGCGTGGGTGAAGCTCATGGACCAGCGGGGCAGTGTTGCAACTTGAGGTCGCGGTTGAGCGCGCGGGAGCCCCTCGTGTGCAGCCCGTCGCTGCCGTTGGGCCGCCGGCTGGTGGGTCCCATGGCAGGCTGTGCGCGGTGACCACAACCCACAGCGCGGACTACCTCCGCCGCCTGCTCGAAGCCATCGAGACGTTCTCGACGGCCTTCGAGGCGTGGATGGAGACCCAGGTTGAGTCCGACCACCTGTCAGCACACGGCCTGTTTCCCACGGTTTGGACCAAGGAGGGTCAGGAAGAGCTCGCGAAGCAGCGTGCGATCGACGTCGCCGAAGCCGCTGGGCTCGCGTCACGCACCGTCGTGGTGACCGGCGCCTACGTCGTCGTCTCCGGAGTCGGGGCAATCGACCCGGTGGCGAACTGGTTCACGATGGAGCACCCGAAGGCGCTGCTGTCACCCTCCGATGTCCGATCAATGACAGCGAGCATCAAAGGCCGGCTAAAGGCGATGCTCGCTGAGGCGGAGGCCGACGCCGGCTCAGGTCTCCCGGCGTTCGGCCCGTTCGCGCTGCACCCGGTGATCTGGGCGGCCGCCGCGCCGCTGTGGACCACGCACCGCACCGGTTGGCGGTGCGCGAGGCGGCCGAGGCCTTGACGGTGCACTGGAAGGCGAAACTGGGTCGTCATGACGTCGACGACACGGTGTTCTGGCAGCAGACCCTCGCCCAGGATGCGCCCGTGCCCGGGAGGCCGCGCCTGGCGTGGCCGGGGGAGGCCACGAACAAGACGGTGAAGAGCATGCGCGGTGGGCTCGGGCCTTTGGCCACCGGGCTGAACCTCACCGTTCGAAACGTCACCACGCACACCCAGTTGGAGCTGTCCGAGCAGGAGGCGCTTGAGCGGCTGGGCGCGTACAGCTACTTCGCTCGACTTCTCGACGAGTGCGAGGTGGCGCGTGCCGATGAAGTCGCCACATAGGCCTGAGTCAGTCAGTGCCACCGGTGGGTCGGTGGCTGGGGGCACCGTCGCCACGTGGACGGGGAGCGGCTGAAGGTCGAGACCACAGCGCCGATGAGGTGCTGCTGGCTATGGTCGCGATCGAGGTGCGGCGGGCATCGGCGCCCGCGGGACCTGACTCGACGGCTGAACGGCCGGTGGCGGACGCGGTGAACGACGCGTTCCGCCGCATCATCCGGGTGGGGGGTCACCGCTGTCCGCTGAGGCTGGTGGCCCGTCAGGCGGTCGCTGACGCCGTAGCCGCTGAGGCCCTTCGCGCCCAGTTTCCGAAGGAGATCCCACGGCTTCAGCGGCCATGGCGCACCGCCGTCCGCGCGCGGAGTCAACTTGAGTGCCCTAGGCCGGAGGCCGAGCAGGTCGCGCTGCGGATGCTGCCGACTTGGCGCCTCCGTTGGAGGATCTGCCGGCCGTGGCGAGGATGCTCACCTCGGCCGCCGAGCTACGACCGCGAGGTGGCCCCGTCGTTGGCTATGCGAACTAGCTAACCAGCCATGGCGTGACCAGCGTGATGTGCCAAGAACCTGCTAGCAGGGCACGGTCACCTACGGCGAACCAGGGCGACCAAGGCATCGGCTTCTGGGCCTGCAACGCGCAGATTGAATGGTGGCTCCTCCGGCACCCGAGAGCAACGGTGCAGCGACGGTCGGCGCCCCCCGCACCAGCGACGTGCGGAGCCGCTCGTGCCGCCACGCCGCACGCCATGCGAGCACACATCAGAGCCGTTGGCTACAGGACAATCAACACGTGAAGCTGCTGAGCGAGGGTGCGGCGGGGTCGCTGTATCTGCATGCGACGGATGCTCATGTGGCGGCATCCGTCGCGGCACTGCAGCTCGTCGCCGACCGAGTGACCGCCCGCGATGCTCGCTCGCACGCGGAGGTCGTCCACATACGGCTCGCGCACATGGACCACGGAGCCTTCCTGACGACCCGGTTGTTTGGGACGAGCGTCCTTCCCTTCACCGGCACGACCTTGCCGGCGCTGGATCTCGGCCTTTTCTCGCGGCCGCCAGCGGCGCTGCTGCGCGACCCATACGCGGCGACGCCGCAGGAGCCGTTCACGTACGTCCTAGTCGCGAACCAGCCTGTGGCGGTGCAGGTCGAGACGGCCCTGACCACGCTGGCAGGGCTGCTCGCCCGCCGAGAGGTGACCGATCGGGCACGGCAGGGCGACGCATCATCCGTCGACGCCGCCGCCGCGATCGCGGATGAGCAAGCCCACCGGACCGTGCAGGACGCGATCCGCAGCCGCGGCTGGCAGGCCGCAGCCGACGCGCTTCGCGAACGGGCCATCGTCGCAGGGCGACCATTGGCCGTCCGTTACGACCGCAGAGTGCTGGACCCCGAAGCCGTGCGACGACGAGTGCCGGTGCTGCGCTACGTCTACAACGCTATGCCTGAGGCGCGGACCGCCATTGATAAGGTCGCCACCGTCCTAAGCCAGACGATGCATGTCATGGGTGGCGGCACGCACGAGATCGGCGCCTACGGGCGGACGCTGATCGATGTGGGTGCGCTGCGGACCTACACAGCCCACCTCGCCCGCGACGCTTTCGTCTGCGGCAATGGCTACCTCTCGTTCGGAACGGCGCCCGACGAGGACCTGCGCCTACTGCGGCCAGAGCGCACCTGGATGGTCGGCGAGGATCGTGCGGTAACCGACGAGACGGGGAAGGAGGTCGAGCACTTCCCGGTCCTGCACCTAACGGGCGCCCGCCAGGTGGACGGCTCCTCTGGGTTGAGCGTCCTAGAGCCGTACGTCCTACTGCTTCTGAAGCGCCAGAGCGCCGAGCCAACGCTGCTCATGGAGCGGTACGTCGCTGAGCAGGCAGCGCCGTCGGCCGAGGTTCTAGCGCGCAGCCGCGCATCCGCCGAGCTCGGCCGCCGCATCTTGGCCCAGGTCGAAGAGGCGGCACGAACGCTGCTGGGCGGGCCGAGCGTGCTCCCAGTCGACGTTCCCGTCGACCTCTACTTTCCAAATCACGCCGACATGGCGCCCGCTACGCAAGCCATCACGCTGGACCCAGGGCCGGGTCCCGGGTGAGCGGCGACCACCGTCTGCTCGCGACACTCGCCCAGCTCACCCCGCGGCAGTGGGTCGCGTACATCCTGCGCACGGCGTGGTCCCCGGCCGTCGAACTTGGCTGGCACCGCACAGCACGCGCGTCGCGGTCGGGGGCCTGGCACCTGTCGCGTGCACTTCTTGGGCTGACGTACGCCGTGCTCACCGTCGCCGCGGCACTGCGTCGAACGGCGGTGGAGGAGTCGGACGAGGATGCATCCACCCCGCCAGTGGTTGAGCCGGCCGCTACCACAACGACCGTGAGCGGCGTGCGGATCCACGACAAGCGAAAGGTACCGCGCACGCCCGCGCCCCCGGTGGTCGTGCCGGAGCCGCCCGCAACGCCGCGGAGACGGCGTTCCTGGAGCTGGGTCGGGTGGCCGTGGTGGGCGCTGGTTGGTTCACTGCTTCGCTACGCCGACAGACGCTCGTTGCCGCGTGGGCTGGGCCTCGCCGCGACGGGCCGCGCGGCGTGCGGCGATCTCGCGCGGGTGGCGGTGGTGGGCGACCTGCCGCACGCGTCGGTCGACGCCACGGCGCTGCTGGCGCTGACCGATGAAGGAAGCGCCGGTGACTGGCGGATGCCGGTCGCGTACTGGATGCGCGACCACCTGCCGGCGTCGACGAGGGCGGAGCTGGTGACGCGAGAGCTCGTCGCACCTGACACGCTCTCGCAGCATCGGCTCTCGGTCCTGCTGCGCGTGGCCGCAGCGACGGTTAGCGCTTTGCCGGACGCCTCCGCCCGCACGCTGCTCGGTACCGCCATGAGTCTCAGCCGCCGCGAGATCGACCCGTACACCCACGGCGGGCCGGTCGTCGGCGGCCGCCACCTCGCCGTTCGGCTGCTGGCGGAGCGGCCTGAGCTGGACGGCGTGGTGCACAACTCGCTCGCTCTGCAGGCGCCCTGCGGCGGCAACACCGTCATCCCCATCGAGCTGCGGCTGCTGGCCCTTGCGCTGCGCGAGCGGGCCCCCGACGCCGGAGCGGCACTCGCCGCGGCGGCTGCTAGCGCCGGCGCCTCGTCCGAGCAGCTGCGCAGCATCGCGGCGCTGTCGGACCAGCCCCTCCCCCGACCGCCGTCGGTACTGGCCTCAGCGCGCGCTCGGGCGCCGTTCGACCGTCTCCGCCGGGCTGCGTTGTACGGGCTGCCCTGGCTGTGGCCGCTCGCGGTGATGGCCGCAGTCGGTGTCGCGGTGCACCGCTTTTCGTGGGCGGCACCGCCGGAGGAGTTCGCCCTCGCCGAGGCGGTCGCAGCGTTAGCGTTGCTCGCGACCGTCAACGTGTTCACCGTGCAGCTATCGGCGCAACGGCTGGGCGGGGTCGTCGCGCGATATGCCGCGCAACCGGCGAGTCTGCAGGCGAGCTACAGCGCCGTGCTCGCCGCGGTGCTCCTGGCTGTGGCTCCTGCCTTGCCGAGCCGGTTCGACGTCGGCCGCTCCTGGGCCGGATTGACGGCGCTGGGAGTCTTCGTCATCACCTTCCTATTCGCGCTGCTGCGCTTCCAGCGGCAGACCGACGCCGCCCGCGCTGCGGCTGCGCACGTTCGTGTGATCTTGCCGGGCGCCCGCGCAGCCGGTCGGCGCGTCGGCGGGCTCCAGGCGCAAGCGGTCGGGCTGCGGGACGCGCTCGACGCTGTGCCGATGGTCACCACCAGCGTCGACGAGGTGCATGGCGAGTGGAGGACGCTCGTCATCGCGCCCTCCCGCGGGCTGCTCGTACCGCGGCGGCGTGACCTGCGTGCGTTGCTGTCCGGCAGGGCCTTCGAGGACGGATTGAGGTTGCGGCTGTTCGTCGGGCTCGGCACCCTTGTCCGCGTCGGTGAACATCTCGGGGCACTGGTGCCGCCGACCGATCAGAGCGTGGACAGATGGACGCGGTGGCGGACCAGGCGACGGTTGCGGATCGTTCGCAGCGACGACGTTGAAGACGTCCAGCGCTCGGCCGTTGCTCTCGTGCAGCTTGCTCTGCAGCTCGCCGGGGCCGGTGACGTTGGTACGGCTGAGCGCGTGTGCCGTAGCGTTGTAGAGTTGGTGACCGCACACATGGCGGCGGCCCGCGGCGCACGTACCGCAGCTTTCCGGCGCCAAGCGGTGCGGGCCGGTGCCGCCGAGGGCGGACTGCGCGGTGAGTGGCTCTCGGCGCAGGCTGGGCGGCGGAGTGACGATGCCGAGCTCGTGCCCGTCGTGCCGGCGCTGGGATCGACATTGCGGCTCATCGCACAAGCGCAGCTGGGCCCGGAGCGGCACAGCTTCGAGGTGAGCACGAACCTGCTCATACCTTTGCTCGATGCCGCCGTAGAAGCTGACGGGTCGCTACAAATGCTCTCGTTCGCCGCCGTAGCACCGGGCGACGGTGTCCGCACAATGGGTCGAACCGAACTGTTGCGGCTGGTTGGCGTGCGGGCAGTCGAACTGCGCGCCGATTCCGCATTCGCTGGCGTGTTGCGTCAACTGGACCGGATGGTCGAGAACGGCGAGCAGGAGGCTGCCGCGCACACGACGAGCGTGCTGGCCGCCACCACCGCTCGGTCGGACCCTCGCCTCGCTTCATCGGCAGTGCGACGGTTCGTCGGGCAGGTGAAGCCCGGCGCCGAAACATCGGTGATGCGACGCCGAGGACTGTGGCGGGTCGGTGCGGCTGCGCTTGTTGCCGGCAGTTCGAGCGTCGCGGTCGACGTGGCGCTGTGGCTCGCTGCCTTGGGGGATGTGCCGGCCGTTCTTGCCGACGCGCAGGAGTCGAACGTCCTTGAGCACGAGGCGCTCAAGGCGTCGCTCTACGGTGGCTATCTCGGCGAGCGCGACCGCGACGCACTCGCGAACTTCGGCACATTCCTGGAGTCGGTCGAACCGCTGCTGCCGCCACCCAACGCGAGTTGACTGCTGGCGGGGCATGCGACCGGCGCAAGCATTCAACGGGGAAGGGGTCTGATCATGGATCGCGTCAGCGCTAGTCTCAAAGCCGTATTCCCGGGCTGATGGCGTACCGAGGGACAGGGAGAGGCACACCCCCCGTGGAGTGTCAGGCGGCCATTCCCTCGCCCCCCGTCAACATCCGAGGGCGTGTTCCCCCCGCGTGCCCCCGGATTGCAACCGTGCCGCCAGAGGGGCAAGTTCTGCACTCCATTCACGCTCCGAACCTGCCCTCTCCAGGCAACTTGTCACCTTCGCAATGAGAAGGTCAGGGGTTCGAATCCCCTAAGCTCCACCACTTCAGAAGTGGCCTCCGACCAGGCCAGACATTCCCTCCGGGCTCACCGGTGTAGTTCGGATTCCGGGGCGGCTCGTTGTGCCCCCGGCGTTCCCCGAGGCGTTCAGACGATCCAGTCCGGCCCGGTCCGCGGACGTTCCCAGGTGGTGCAGGTACAGGTTGGTGGTCGCGACCGACGCGTGCCCCATCCAGGCCTGCACCGTCACCGGGTCGACTCCGCGAGCGAGCCATAGGCAGGCCGCCGTGTGCCGCAGGTCGTGGATCCGGCGGCCCTGTGCGACGCGCTCTCCCACCCCAGCGCCCGGACCGACGGCAGCACCCGATCGGCCAGCGGCATCCGTCGCGTCCGGCCCGACTTCGCGCCCTTGGTCGGCACCCCCTCGGGCTCGGCCCGCTGGACGACCAGCATGGGCAGCGGGACCTCGACGAAATCGGGGACGCGCATCGCCCGCAGCTCCGACCACCGGAGCCCCGTCCAGGCGGCGATCAGCAGGAGGTCGGCCAGTCGAGCTCTACCTGGTGGCCAAGGACCGCTCCCGAGCGTGGATCGTGGACCCGGCCGACCCGGTCACCCAGCGTGTCTGGGAGCTCGCGAGAACCTGCCACACCGCGCTCGGATGCCGTGACTACAGCCTGTTCGACTTCCGCATCGACCCCGGGGGCCAGCCATGGTTTCCTCGAAGCGAGGACTCTACTGCTCGTTCGCGAAGCAGAGCGTCATCGCCGTGATGGGCCGAGCCGCCGGTTACGAAGTCACCACCCCTGTTCCAGACCGCCCTCGACCAGACTCCCGGTGGCCAGCAGCTAGTGGTCCGTCTCAGTTTTGATTGACTGGTGCGTCGATTCTGGTTTTAGCGTGTTGGACTTTGGCGAGGATTTGTTCGGCGGTCGCGGTCCAGACGTAGGGCTTGGGGTTGTCGTTGTGGGCTTGGAGGTAGGTCTGGATGCTGGTGATGAGATCGGGGACGCTGCCGAAGATCCCGCGCCGCAGGTTGCGTTCGGTGAGGTCTCGGAACCAGCGCTCGACTTGGTTGAGCCAACTGGACGAGGTCGGGATGAAGTGGAGGTGGAACCGTTGATGGCGGGCCAACCACTTGCTGACCTCGGGGTGCTTGTGGGTGGCGTCGTTGTCCAGGATGAGGTGGACCTGCAAGGCCTTGGGGACCTCGGCGTCGATGGTCTTGAGGAAGGTCAAGAACTCCTCGTGGCGGTGTCGGGGCAGGCACTGGCCGATGACTTTCCCGGTGAGCACGTCGAGTGCTGCGAACAGGGTGGTCGTGCCATGTCGCTTGTAGTCGTGGGTCATCGTGCCCGCGCGGCCCTTGATCATCGGTAGTGAGGCTTGGGTGCGATCAAGCGCTTGGATCGAGGACTTCGTGCGCCACGAGGCGCTGTATTACCGGATGGAGGTGAGAGGACTCCATTCCTGGTCTGTCGCAGCAGGCTGGGGAAGCTGAGGGCAGCCCGAGCCGGGAGACGCCGGTGAGGGTGGGAGCAGCCCTGACAACGACGGGACGGGTCGGCACTGCCAGACGACCTGGGCCTGCCTAGCAAGACGGAAAGGTGGACGTGAGGAACCAGCGTGTAAAGCCCCTCAAGAGATACACCGGCTCCAACCTGGCGGATGTGGGCCGGAGTGTGGTGCACGCCCGCCGAAGGCGGGCGACTTCTGGGCCGGGTGGAGTCGCCGGCAGGGAGGCCACGAGGAAAGCCTGCGGCGTACTCGTGGCGATGCCGCAGGGGCAAAGCTGGCCACCGACCCCGTCGACCGGTGTGCGGTGAACGTGGGAAGCGTCTTTGGTCGGCCCCGCCGTCTGACCATCCAGGTCAGTGGCGGGTCGGCGCGTCGTCGGCCCAGCGGCCAAAGACGTGGCGGAGCCGTCGTAGTAGTCCGAGGCCGGGAAAGCCGGTCACATGGCGAAGGGCGGCAGCGAGTTCGCAAACAAGAGACTGGAAGGGTGGGAGATCGTTGGTGAATACCGACGTGCTGTGGCCGGACAGGGAACTGGCCGAGTCGCAGGTACTGCGGATCCAGATCAAGTTGCATCAATGGGCGATCGATGATCCTGATCGCCGGTTCGACGACCTGTTCAACCTCGTCTGTGACCCGGCCGTCCTCGTTGTGGCGTGGGCTCGGGTCAGGGGCAATCGAGGGAAACGGGCGGCGGGGGTCGACGGGCTGCGGCCCGAGTCGGTCCTTGCCGCTGAGGAGGAGTTCTTGCCGCAGCTTCGGGAGGATTTGAAGTCTCGGCAGTTCGCTCCTCTTCCGGTGCGGGAACGGATGATCCCCAAGCCGGGCAGCGTCAAGCTGCGCCGGCTGGGCATCCCGACCGCACGAGACCGTGCCGTGCAAGCGGCCCTCAAGTTGGTGCTCGAGCCGATCTTCGAGGCGGACTTCCAGCCATGCTCGTATGGCTTCCGTCCGAGACGGCGAGCCCAGGACGCGATCGCGGAGATTCACCAGTTCAGCTCCCGCTCCTATGAGTGGGTGTTGGAGGGTGACATCGAGGCGTGCTTCGACAACATCGACCACCCGGCCCTGATGGACCGGCTGCGTCGACGGGTCGGGGACAAACGCGTCCTGGCGGTGGTGAAAGCGTTCCTGCATGCCGGCATCCTCGGTGAGGACGGCATCATGCGGAACACCGCCACCGGCACCCCCCAAGGCGGCATTCTTTCGCCGTTGTTGGCCAACATCGCCTTGTCGGTCCTCGATGAGCACTTCACCGAGAAGTGGCAGGCTAGCGGCACCTCTTACCAGCGGTTCGTCCAACGCCGCAACGGTTCGGCCACCTATCGGATCGTCCGTTACGCGGACGACTTCGTGGTCTTGGTGTCCGGAACCCGCGCGCACGCCGAGGCCGTGCGGCAGGAGGTGTCGGCTGTGTTGTCCCCGATGGGCCTGCGCCTGTCGGTAGCGAAGACGAAGGTCTGCCACATCGACGAGGGCTTCGACTTCCTCGGCTTCCGCATCCAGCGGAGACGGAAACGAGGCACCACCAAGCGTGTGGTCTACACCTACCCGTCGAAGAAGGCACTCGCCTCCATCGTCGGTAGGGTGCGCACGCTGACCCGCAGGTCGTCACATCCGACTCTTGCGGTCTTGCTGCGCCAGCTAAACCCGGTCCTCCGGGGCTGGTGCACCTACTTTCGCCACGGCGTGTCGAAAGCGACCTTCGGCTACCTCGACCAGTACACCTGGCACCGGGTCATCCGATGGATCCGCAAACGACACAACAAGACGAAATGGGATGTCCTGTGGCGCCGCTACCTTCCCAACCGGCGGCCAGTCGAGGACGGCGTGGAGTTGTTCCAACCCCAAACCGTAACGGTTAGCCGTTACCGCTACCGGGCCGCGAACATCCGATCGCCCTGGCCGACAAGAACATCAGGAGCAGTCGCATAGCCCAACGACACGGGCTCGTGGAGAGCCGGATGCGTGGAGACACGCACGTCCGGTTCGGAGGGCGGGATGAGGAAACGTAACGCCTGCAAAGGCGTCAACGCGCCTCATCCCGACCCAAC
>JAABUN010007401.1_pt1 | contig 11864 bp, 12 predicted proteins | sample 5559311 | NCBI WGS metagenome assembly JAABUN01 (sample SAMN10711877, study PRJNA513370) | rock metagenome | isolation source: Antarctica rocks | place: Antarctica: Victoria Land, Siegfried Peak sud | reverse complement strand
AGTGCCCTGAGATACGGCTATGGAGGTTATCGAGTTCTGCTAACCAAGCTTTGACAGCAGGAAGCTTACCGCTGGAGAAAGTCATAGCTCAACTTACTCCTGCTAACTGCGGCTGTAATACTAGCTGATACTGTTCACCCGGGCAGCAAGTCCATTCACAGATTCGGATTGGGTTGACGCTTGCAAGGGCAGCGAAAACCATAACGCTTTTGCTGCCCTCAGTAAAAAACCTTCGACAACTGTGAAGTTTGATTAAGAATTGATGAAGGTCTAGCGTCGGGCTTTCTCATGGTTCCCTCAGCGAGACTGCGGGGCAGGACATAAACACACCGAGGAGGTAAACATGACCGAAGGACAGTTTCTCGCGGTTTACGGCGCACGCGAAAACAACCTTAAAGACGTCTCGCTTAACATTCCCAAACGGAAGATTACGGTGTTTACGGGGGTATCCGGTTCTGGAAAATCTTCATTGGTCTTCGATACCATCGCCGCTGAAGCGCAGCGCCAGCTCAACGAGACGTTTACGGCGTTTGTGCAGGGGTTTTTGCCGAGCTACGGACAGCCGGACGTTGACCGTATCGAATATCTGAACGCGCCGATCATCATCGACCAGTCTCGAGTCACAGCCAACAGCCGCTCGGCCCCGGCGACCTATACCGGGATTATGGACGATATTCGTAAGGCGTTTGCCAAAGCCAATGAGGTAAGCGCCTCCCTATTTAGTTTTAATTCGGCAGGGAGTTGCCCCAACTGCAACGGGTTGGGCGTGGTGTACACCGATCTAGCGTTTATGGAGGGTGTCACCTCGACTTGCGAAATCTGTGAGGGCAAACGTTTTAAGCCCGGGGTATTGGAGTATGGGCTGCGCGGCAAAACCATTAGCGACGTACTCGATATGACGGCAGAGGAAGCGTTGGCCTTTTTTACCGAAAAGAAGGTCAAGGCTGTGTTGCAAGCCATGAACGATGTCGGGTTAAGTTACCTGAAACTAGGTCAGCCGCTCAGCACCGTGTCGGGCGGTGAAGGTCAACGTCTAAAGCTTGCCACCGAACTTCATAAAGAGGGCAGTGTCTATGTGATGGACGAACCGACTACCGGCTTGCACCTCTCAGACATCGGGCTCTTGATGGGCATTATCGACAGGCTGGTCGAAGCTAAGAACACGGTCATCCTCATTGAGCATCATCTGGACGTGATTCGGCAGGCCGACTGGCTTATCGACCTTGGGCCGGAAGGGGGCGGTGCCGGGGGCGAGGTGTTGTTCGAGGGGCCGCCGCATGAGCTCAAAACCTCTGAGCGAAGTATCACAGCGAGGTTTATCTAGAGCAACAGCAACATGAAATAACTTCGATGTTGAGGAATGACCTATGTTATTATCTAAACGTCCGATAGGAACAATGCCGTCTTCAACGATCCATGTCGCTCACGCTGCTTTCCCAAAAGGCAACCGTCACATAACGCTTCGAGATGAGCTTGGCACTATCTTTAACGATGAAATGTTTGCCAACAGCATCCAAACCATCTCATGAGCAAGCACTCAGTTAGCGTAAGCATCGAGAACTAGTTCCCGGCAATATCAAAAACGTGTAGGTCGGATCAAGTTAGTCAGATGCGTAAAGTATTTCGTTGCTCGAAAAAGACGGGCTTAAGCCTGTCCCCTTTCCCTCTCGGCAGTGGGTCAAGGAGCCTGCTCTTCCGTCTGCGCTTCACCCAGCACCATGATCTGAAACTCCGTCCCACTCGGCACCTCGGCCAGCCGCACCAGCGCCTGCTGAGCTTCACCCTCTGGTGGGGTAAAAAGGCGGGCGACGCTGCCCAGGACGCTGGCATCTAAAGGCGGCGCGTCCCGGCTCAGCATAGCCGCGCCGTTACTCAGCGTGACGCTGTTCTGCTCACCAAGGCCCTCGACGAACTCGCTCGCTCCGCGCAGCGCGCCGCGTGCTAAGTCGCTCGCTAAAGCCGGGGTGGTCTCTTTAACCGTAGCAGCGACGCCCGCGTAACCGTCGCCTGCAAGTGCAATCGCCTCCAGACTCTGACTGCTACCGTCTCGCGCGGCCTCCTTGAAGGTAATATCGACGCGGCCCCCGGCGTTGAGCACAGCTTGACCTTGCCAGACGCTACCATCCCTGCCCCGCGCGATCACCGGTAGTTCTTCTTCACTACCCAAGGCAACCACGCCGACGACAAGTTCACCTTCAATGGTATCCCCAGTTTGGTATAGCGCCACCGGCAGCCGTGCTAGAACCTCGTCAGCTGCTGGGGCTGAAAACGAGGGTTGGGCTGCCGGTGGCGACGCGGCGAACGGATCCGCAGCTTGCGCTACTCCTGTAGAGACCTCGGCAAGTTCCGGCGCTACCGTTTCACCCCTAAAGAGCGGGTCAGCGCCTCCAACTTGATTTGCACCTCCCGACTGTGCGTTGGGATTGCTGGCGGCACGTAAAGCGTTCGGCTGCACCTCTCTAGCGTAGGCGCTTAAACCTTGAGGTTCAGCGCTCGCAGCCTCTGCTTGCGGCTTCCGGTAGGCGCTTAAACCGCCGCTTTGCACAGTGCTCGAGCTGTCGGCAAAGGGGTCACTCCCACCTTGCGGCGTACTCCCCGCCTGAGCGTTACGGCTGTAGGCATTAAGCCCCTGAACCTCGGTGTTTGCCGTTTCTTCTTTCGTGTAGGCGAGTAAACCGCCCGGCCCTTCCGCAGCAGGAACCTGCGGCTGCACAAGCGGCACGGCGGGTTGAGCCACCAGAGGGATGGTAGGGGGTTCGTCCGTGGGTTGTTCGACGACGAGCGGTTCAGGTTGAGGCAGCTTAGGGGACTTTGGGAGCTTGGATGTCTCGGTCACAGCGCCGCCCGACATGCTGCCGCCACTTATCGCGGCAACCGGCGTCGCCGCCGCGGATTGCGGTTCAGGCCGGTAATAAAACGCAGGAATAAAAAAGGCCAAAAAGAGCCCGACCCCCCAGCCCAGCACCTTCCCACGGTGCAAGTACCACGTCTGCCTCACCTCGTCGAAACGGTAAAAGAGTCTGCGGTAGCTCATACGCAGCGCTACGGCGCGGGCGTCGGCGCGCTGCGCCTCACGCTCAGGGTCGCCCAGGTCGTCAAAGATCACGTTTTCCTCGAGTTCGGTGGCAATCTCGGGGTGGGTAGTGCGGAGTTCCTCGAGGAGTTCCCAGAAGGACTCGTCCGAGGGTGGGGGGACGGCGCGGTTTAACCTCTGGGCGATCTTCTCTCGAATTCCATTGTCTAGTTTCATAATGGCATTATTCTAGTATAATTTTATTGCACTAATGGCAATATGCTAGTACAATTTTATTGTGTCTTGCCAAGATACAGCTCAACGAGGAGGAGAACCATGTCTAGAACGAGGTTGCTGGCATTTCGGATGCTCGGCGTAAGCGTGTTGCTACTGCTGCTGGGCAGTGTGGCGTTTGCAGCAGGTGCCGGAATCGACTTTGAGGGCTCGCTTGGTGCGATTCCCGAGAGTATCTGTAACGGAGCCAGGTTTCTGCGCGGGCCAGTCGGCGGCGCGCTGGCCATTGGCGCGATTATCTGGGGCGTCATCCGGGCGCAGCTCGGTCAACGTGGGGGCGTCGGGCTGATCGTGGGCGGGATCGTCGGCGGTTTGGTCTTGGTCGCGCTGCCGACGATGGTCGCCATTTTCCAAGTCCAGTGCGCCATCTAAAGGTCTCTGATGGAACGCGCGCGCGTCTTTAAGACCGTCGGGAAGGTTCGTATCATCGGGCCGTTTACCCTGCCTGAGGTGTTAGTCGTGGTCTCTATCTTTGCCTTTTTGGTGGAGGCGCTCGAAGTTCCTGCGGTGCCCAGGTTTTTTCTCTCTGTGGGTATAACCTACGGCGTCTGGTGGCTTTACGCCGCGCTTAAGCACCGTTTTCCGGGAGCCGCTGTGCGGCATCTGGCCACCTGGCTGTCGCAAGCAGACCGGTACCACCCCTCCAAGGACCCGGTATCGCGCCCGCTCGTCTACCGTCAGGTGGCGAAGCCCGAACCGGTAAACGTAGACCCGGCACCGGCGCACCCTGGAGAGAGGTAAGGCGTGGGGTTTTTTTCGCTCTTTAAGCCGCGCGACGGGAAGCTCACCGTGGAACTTCCCTACCGCGAACTGCACGACGGGGTGATGCACCTGCAAAACGGTCAGTACGAAGGTGGCGTGGCTTTAGAGCTGCCCAATACCGCGTTCGTTGGCAACAAAGTAGACTTGATGCTGGCGTTCAGGCACATCGTCGGGGCACTGCCCCACAACGCCCGGTTGCGTTTTTCGCTCGAGACCGGCCCGGTGCAACCCGACTTTCTGGAGGCGTATAAAGCTCGGCTGACCGCGACCGAACCCGCCTTACGCTACCTGATCGACAAACGGATCGAGCTTTTTGAAGCGGACTGGCAAGCGGGAGGTATCCGGGAGTGGCGCGTCTATTGCAGCGTCCGCTTGGGTAGCCCACGTAAAACATTCCTGAACCTCACCGCTGAAGCGCGTGAAGCGCGCACCCTGCGGATAAGGGGGATTACCGAACAGATTATCGAATCGCTCGAGGGGGTCAAGTTCAAAGCTCGCGCCATGACCGACCAGGACATCTTCGCCCTCTGCTACCGCTACCACAACCCCGGTCTGGCCTTATCCAGGCCCGAGCAGTATTGTCCCTCGCAGCGGCACTATCCGGCGGGCGCAATTGAAGAAATTGAAGGTTGCACCCCTGCGACGCTCCGCACCAGACTCGGCAAGAGCGCCGTCGGCAATGAAGAACTCGACCACATCACCGTCGGCAACCAGTTTGTGAAGCTCTTTGCGATGCACACGCTGCCGACCGCCGACACCTTTCCCGGCATGATCCACGCGGCGGAGGCTGCCGGACGAAACTTTTTTCTGACCATCGACGTGCTGACCGAACAGGCCGACAAAACCATGCAACTTATCACCAGCCGCGCCAAGCGTTACGAGGCGGCGGCGGAAACGACCGACTACTACGTCGATCCCGAAACGCGCGTCTTAAACCGTGAGACCCGCGACGCACTCGAGCACGCGCATCAGACCGGCGACAAGTTTTATGAATGCTCGGTCGGCCTGGTGCTCTTTGACGACGACCCGGAGGTGCTTAAGCGGCGCGTCAGGGAGACCGCGAGCGCCCTCGCTACGGTTCCCGGCAACCCGTTTATGCAGCTGACGCACGGGGTACTCAAACCGTATCTGAACTTCGCGCCCTTTAGCGGCGGTGAACACGATCAGAAGCTCAGCCTTACGACGAGCAACATCGTCCACCTGTTGCCGATTTCAGGGCCGTGGCAGGGGTCGGACAAACCGGTAGCGCTCTACCGCAATCGCTACTACGGGCTGACCCGCATCGATCCGTTCGACCGCGAGGCGGACGCCTACAACGGTCTGGTGCTCGGTCAAACAGGGTCGGGCAAAACGTTTTTCGTCCAACATCTGCTCTCCGATTTTCTAGCGGACAAGACGACGCAGACTGTGATCATCGACCGGGGTAGCGGCTACGCGCCGCTGGTAGACGCCGCCCACGGGGTCAACATCCCGGTTGCCGTGGGCGGGGCAACGTCGATCAACCCCTTTGACATCCGGCCCGGAGCCACCGAGCCGACCGACGAGGAGAAAACGCTGATCTTAGGCATCATCCGGGCGATGATTCCCGGTGAGGGCGGTACCCAGCAAGGACTCGAGGATGCAATTTTGACTGCCGCGATCACCCAGGTCTACGCCTTCTCATACCGGCGCTTAGGCAACCGCGCCACATTCGAGACGCCGACCCTTTCTGCGTTTGTCCGCAAGCTCGAGCAGCTCGATGAGGTCAACGACCGGCATATGGAAGAGGGACACCGGGATATCGCCCAAGACCTCGCCATGCGCCTTCAGCAGTGGACGGGCGACAGCGCCCTCGGCAAGTTTGTTGACCGCCAGACCAACGTGCCGCTCTCAGATGCCCGCGTGGTGTATTACGACACCGAAGGGATCCGTAAACACCCGCAGCTGCGCAGTGTCGGCACCCTCCTGATCAATAACTTGGTGTTTCAACGGGTGCAGCAGCGCGTCGGTCAAGAAACGATGATCGTCCTCGACGAGGGCTGGGCGCTGGTCAAGGAGAGCGAGTCGGGACGGGCGTTTGTCGAAGAGCTGTTTCGCAGGTTGCGAACGACCGGTTCCGGCGTGCTGCTGGTGACCCAGTCGTTTGCTGACGTGAAAGACATTCCCGGCATCGTCAACAACGCCCCGATGATCTTTGGCCTCAAGGTCAACGCGGGGGAGCGCGACTTGTGGCAGCGCATTCTCAAGCTGCCTAAAGAGGTGATGGAGCTAGCCGAGAAGGTAACGTCGCAACGGGGGGTCTTTACCGAGATTCTCTGCATTTTTAGGCGGGGCGACGGCTACGTGGGTAACATCATCGCCCTTCACCCGACTCAAGCAGACCGCTGGACGTTTACTACCGACAACGTGGATAAAGCGACACGTGAGGCCAAAGTCAAAGAGCACGGCAGCCTCGACCGGGCCATGCCGGACCTCGAAAAGCTGGCCGCGTAGCTGCGCCGCGACCTGAAAGGAAACCTATGAAGCGTTCTACTGTGATCCTTTTGCTTCTGCTGGCGGCGTGTCAGCTGGCTCCAGGCCCGGACACGCCGCCGGGTTCCGGAGGGATTCCCGCCTGCGTCAACAACGACCAGGGGTATCCCGAACTGGCGCGTGAACTGACCTTGGATCAACCTGTGTTCGCGGCCACGGGCGACCGCTGGTTCAAACTAACCTTTGACGCACCCGGAACCCTGCTGCTTACCCTTCAAGATATTCCTGAATATGGAGCCTTTTCATATGCGGTGTTTGACGCTGATTCGGCGCGTCCGGTGGCCGCAGAAAACTTCACGGCCAACCGTGACGGGCAGCTCAGAAGCGTGTCTGACAGCGGAATGATTACCGCGCCGGGGACGGTGCTGCTTAACGTCACCCACACCAAGACCGCAAACCTCACCTGCGACCGGTACCGCTTGACGCTCAGGAGGCGATGATGCGCCGCCTTAGACCCCTGCTCATCGCCGCGCTACTGACGCACAGCGCGGCTTACGCCCAGTTCGAGTGGGCGGATACCTTTTCGGACTTTGGCGATCAGCTTGCCCAGTGGTGTCCCGTTGCGGAAAACTTTAACGTGGGCGGTGACGTCAGCGGCGCACTCGGCTGGGTCTGCTCGATGCGGCCTGCGATTGACCGCGCAACCGACTTAGTAGACGGCTTTGTCGGCGACGTTAACGGGTTTTTCGAGCGTGGTCTCAGCGACACCTTCGCGGTAATCGCGGACGCAACTGGAATGAACGTGGGCGGTATGGATATCGGCGCGCTGCTGAGTGAGGCTAGGGGCAGTATCCGCAGCGGCTCCTTTAGCGTGACCAGCTTGGCGGGGCAAATCATGGCCCGGATCAACCAAGCCAGCTTCGAGGAACTCTCTGCGCCACCGGACGCGGACGCAAGCGACGCGGAAAAGCGTATCGTCAACGCCGTTCGGGGCGATCCGAGACAGCTGGCAAAAGAACTCGGGGCGATGGGGCTACGGAGTGATGAAGTGATGCGGAGCGCCTCGAGTCAGGACATCTCGAACTCAGCGCGGCTGTTGGCCGCGTCGTCGCTCGCTCGGGGCGACGAGGAGCAGCTCCTCAAACGGGTGACGAATCCTGATCCGACGAACGTAACGGCTAAAGGCACGGCGGATACGGCCCAAGACCTCGGCACCAACGCAGTATCAACACGCGCGGCGGTGCAAGCGCTGGTCAACGCCCAGGCCGACCTGATGCGCCAAGAGGCCGTCTCAACCGGGAACCTCGTCACGGCAGTTAAAGAACAGGCGCTACAGCAGACCTTTACCACCCAACAGCTGAGCCTGCTGGCCCAGTCGCTCTCGAACGACAGTCTGCGCGAGTTCGACCGGTGGCGCGACGAATATTACGATCAGATGGCGCAGGAGGCCGCGGCTGCCGAGGGGTTACGGGGGAACTATCTGAGCGCCGCGGCGCTCCTCAGCAAAGACGGGCAGGTGGGGCCGTGAGGCTCGTTCACACCCTTCGCACCGTGCTCGTCGTCCTAATGCTCGTTTCCGGGTGGGCGCTGGCGCAAGAAGAAACATTCATCTCCCGAACCTTCGACGCATCGGGGTTTATCGAGACGTTGCAAGACGAGGCAGAGGTCTATAACGAGACGCTGACCAACATCGGGCGGGCCTTGGCCGCGCTTGGGTTGGTCGCCAGCGTCGTGATGGCCATCGTCAAAGGCTCACTGCACGCCACAGCGGAGACGTTTTTACGTGCGCTCGTCGTCTCAGGGATGCTGATCCTCACGCCGAGCATCAGCGACCTGACGTATCAGACTTGGGATAATACGCGGGCGTGGTCGATGAACCGCTTGCAAGGATCGTTCGACGAGGGCGCGACCGAGCTCGCCCAGCTCGGCGAGGACAGTGCGCTGCTCGTAATGATGGTGAGCGCCCCGGCAGCCTACGTGGGGTCGGTCGGTAAAAGTGCAGTCACAGCGGGGGTTAAAGCCAACGCCCAGATCGCCAAGAACTTTGCGCGTTGGGCGAACGTCGCGGTCGCGCCAGTAGTGTTTTTCGTCATCATCGTCCACCTGGTCATCTTGCTCACCGGTTTGACGATTGCCATTATCAATTTAATCTTGCCGATTGCGGCGGGGATGCTGATGTTCTCCCCGGCGAACGGAGAGCGCTGGCTCGGCAACTACGTGGGCAGCGCGGTTACAGCGATTTTAGTCGTAGCTTTGATGCCGATGGGCTTTAAGGCCGCTTTCGACCTGGCAATTGTCGAACCGGTTACGGCGGTCAACGCAAACTTTGCCGACTTTGACGAGATCGTGGATCAACTGAGCGGGGTCACGCCGCCGCCACGGGTGCAAGGGATCGAGGCCGAACAAGAACGGCTGACCCGCCGGTTGGGGGAACTCTCCGAAACGGCTCTCAACAACGGCTTCGGCAACGCCTCGATGGATCCGGCGACGCAAGACGAGTTTTTCAGGGTCGAGGAGCAGATTTCAGCGCTTAGGAGCGAGCGGGCGTCGGTGACAGAACGGTGGTACGAAAAGGTCGGGCGGGACATCAGCGGAGTGATCGCTGGGGCCTTTGCCGAACTGCGGAACTGGGTTCTGCGGCTTATGCTCCTGCTCGTCGGGGCGACCTTCGGCTCGTATATGCTCTGGCACGTCTCGCGTGGGGTGTCGGGAGCGGTCGGCGGGATGGCGCTCTCGGGGATTCAGATTATGACCTCGCCGATGAAGTCACTGTCGGGTAAAGGGGGCGGTGGCCAGCTCGGAAGCGGTGGAGGTGGTAGAGGCGGAGGCGGCGACCACGGCAGCCCCAGCGGACAGCGGGCGTTGCCGAGCGGTGATACGTCTTCAGCAGGTCGGAAAACGATTGGCGCTGGCCCCAGTCCGGCGGGAGGACGACAACGAGGTCGCTCGTGAAGTGGTGCGTCCTCGCCCTGCTCTTGCTCACCACGAGTGTCTGTGTCTGGGCACAACCCAAACCCCTGACTACGGCCCAGCAGGTCGCCGCGCAGCTGGGCCGTGCCCACGAGCAGCTGCTGCTTGTGACCCCGAGTGTGTCGAGCAAACCGCTCGCTGAAGCCCTCCGCCGCGCCGCTGCTGAACGCGGGGTACAGGTCTTCATCGTCGTCGCCCCGGCGTGGGCTGAAGCTCCCGGTTCATACGTCGCTTCCCTGGCACTGCTCGAGGGGGTGCGGGTGCGGCTAGCTGAGACCGAGCGTCAGTTTGTGGTCGTCGATGTCGCCGACGACGCGTTCGTCATTGAAGGGAGCCTCGTCAGTGCGTCAACACAGCGTTTCGATGAACGGCCTACCTATGCTTTTGCCAATCCGCAAGCCGTGGGTGAGCGTGCGTTGCACTTTGCTGAGCTGTGGCGTTCGGCGGTTCCCTATAGGTCATTTATCTATCGAGAGGAGGTTCCGTGAACAAACATTTTCGTCTCTGGAGCGCCCGCTTTTTGCTCGTGCTGAGCGTTCTCGTCATCGTCGTCGGCGCACTGTCGCTCAACCTCACGCCCATCGTCGCTGGGGCGGTCTTACTCGGTTTGGGCCACGGCATACTAGCGGTTCACGAACTCAGCGCCCAGACCAAAGCGCTCCTGAGCGTCGTCCACGGTACGCTTCGCCGCGAAAGGAACCATGAACAAGCTTCTATTCACCCTGCTGCTGAGTCAACCGGCCCTGGCCTGCGGGACGATCCCGCCAACGTTGTGGAGCCTTACGCAGAGGGCGGCTCATGAGCAAGGGCTCGAGGCTGAGTTGTTGGGCGCAGTGATATGGGCCGAGTCGCGCTACTGCGTGGACGCGGTGAGTCCCAAAGGGGCGGTGGGGTTGGGTCAGCTTATGCCGGGAACAGCTCGAGACCTGGGCGTTGACCCAACCGACCCTGCCCAAAACCTGGCAGGCAGCGCCCGTTACTTGCTCGAGCAGTACGTCGCGTTTGGAAGTTGGGAGTTGGCGCTGGCGGCCTACAACGCCGGGCCGGGAACGGTAAGGCGTTATGAAGGAATTCCCCCTTACGACGAAACGCGCCGCTACGTCGCTGCTGTATTGCAACACTACGAAACGTTTCGGATGCAAACGCAGCTAAAAGAGGAGGTACGCCGTGGACTCGGAGTTTACCGCCGCTGACCCTGAGCTTACCCACGATCCTTTTGCAGCGATTGACGTGGACATCGACGCCTTTGAAGAAGTGTTGGAGACGTTGCCTTTTCATATTCAAGTGGTGACTTTGGAGCACCTCGATGATCTCCAGGAGATACGGATTATCTACGGCTATCCGTTAGTCTTTAACCAAGGCGGCAAGATGATAAAGCGCGAGGACGTTAGGGTCACCAAACGCGACGTGCAGCATGTCCGTGACAAGATCGGCGGCTTTCGTGCTGATTGGCGTGCAGGCATCAACGGCACCTTGCACCGGTTTGCCGGGGTACCCAACCGTTACGACTCGCTCGTCGGGGTGGTGATCCGCCTTGCCCGCGCCATCCCCGGCATTGCTGAACCGCTGCGGCCTTATCTCGAGGGAGATGGTTCGATCATGCTCGTCGGCAGTCCTGGCACCGGTAAGACGTCGCTGTTACGCGATGTGGTGCGGGTGATCGCTGACACTAAAGGGCAGGCTTGCGTGGCAGTAGACACCTCGAATGAGATCGGTGGTGACGGCGACGTACCTCATCCTAGCTTGGGTGACGCGCTGCGGGTTCAAGTCGGGGTGCCGTCGCGTCAGGGGGAGGTGTTACGCATGGTCATTGCCAACCTCACCCCGGAAGTGCTGGTGGTCGATGAGCTTGGCTATCATGGGAACGATGTGCAGCATATCGAAACATGTTCGCGGCGTGGGGTAAAGGTGCTTGCGACCTTGCACGGGGAAACGCTCCGTGATGTGGTGCATAACCCCGCTTTCTGGCCGCTGGTGGGCAACGTCAGGTTAGACGAGCGCCGCCGCGTGTCGGATACGGTGTTCAAGATGGCGTTAGAGTTGCACGGTAAAGGGCAGTGGGTGCTCTATCCGGATTTGCAAGCGGCGGTTGACCGGGTACTGCTTGACAAAGTGCCTGAGGGTGTCAAGTTGGGGATTTGGACGTAGTATGGAGCCCCTGCCGAGGTGCAGTTAACCAGAGTGTTACCACAATAGTTGCTGCCAACGTCTGCTGGCTAAATCAAAAGAATTTACCGAACAGTTGAATGAGGGTGTCCTGAATTTTGGTTCTCCCGTCAAAATAGTGCAGCGGTATCCAGAAGCTGTTGAAATAGGGGATGGATTCAAAGCGCTTATTCGAACAACTCTTGCCGCAAGAGACGCAGCTAAAGGT
>JAABUN010007399.1_pt1 | contig 11869 bp, 9 predicted proteins | sample 5559311 | NCBI WGS metagenome assembly JAABUN01 (sample SAMN10711877, study PRJNA513370) | rock metagenome | isolation source: Antarctica rocks | place: Antarctica: Victoria Land, Siegfried Peak sud | reverse complement strand
GGGCTTGCTGACCTTGGCCGTGAGCTTGCGCTTCTCGCAGCTGTCGAGGTCCGACCTGACCTTGTCCACGAGCTTCTTGGCGGCGTTCTCGTCCTTCATGGTCACCACGATGTCGTTCAGGCCGAAGAAGTTGCCGGAGTCCTGGACGATGTAGACCCGTGAGGTGGTGGCCTCGGTGGCCAGGGTGGACCAGGTCACCGTCTCGCACTGCGAGCCGAAGAAGGTCTCCTTGGGCAGCTCCGGCGGGGTGGCCACCCAGGGCCGGGGGGTCTTCCCGGCCGGCGGCAGGTCGCCGGTGGCCAGGAAGCCGAGCTCGTCGCCCCCGATCGGCGGCGGACCGTCCTTAACGGCCACAGCCCCGCCGCAACCCCCGCCGGCCGCCTCGCACTCCCGGCTGACCACCGCCGCAGCCGCCTTGGCCACGGAGTTGGGCGCGATCACCTGGTCGGGGTGGGCGGCGTCCAGCAGGTTCAGCACCCGGCCGGTACGACTCAGCACCACCGTGTGGTTGCTGGCCACGGTGTCGCTCACGCTGGACACGACGACCCCGACGGCCTGGTCCCCGATGCCGGTGACGGACTGACCGGAGACCAGGTAGGAGCCGGCCACCTCGCACCCGCCCAACGTCTTGGCCGCGACGGCGTAGGCCTGGGCGGCTTCCTCGGGGGTGGCGTACGCGGTGGCCTCGTGCAGCAGCCCGGGTGCGTTCTTGCCGCTGCTGCTGAGCAGCCGTAGGGCCCGTTGCTGGGGCAGGGGCTGACCCTCGACCGGGTCCGGTCCGAAGCAGGCGGGCGTGGGGGAGTCCTCGGAGGTGCCGCGCTCGGTGCTGGCCACCTTCCAGGTGGTGCTGGCGACCAACCCGGCGTCCTTCGTGCTGAGCAGGGTGTCGTCACCCAGCAGCTCCGCCGTCGGCTGCGGCGTCGCGGCGCTGGGGTCGGTCGAGCTGGCGATGGAGGGAACGGGCGTGGTGCCGGTGGTCGGGGTGTTGCCGACCCCCAGCACGGCGTAGCCGATGGCCAGCCCGACCACGGCCACGGCGACCGCCGCCCCGATCCACAGGGCCAGCTTGGTCCGTTGGCCCATCGGGCCACGCTCGTCGTCGGACAGGTCGTCGATCGCGTCGGGGTCCTCGCCGTGTCGGCCCGAACCCACCCGCGGCAGGATCGTGGTGGCGTCATCGTCCGCCGACCGCGTACGGCGGGGGGTGAAGGTGATCGGCCGGGCCGGCTTCGCCGAGACCGCCGTCGTGGCGCTGGTCGGCGGGTCCGCCGTCTCGTCCGGGGCCGAGCGGGGCGTGCTGGCGTCGCCGGCGACCTCGTCGCGGTAGAGCGGCTTCGGCAGGTCCTCGTCGGCGGGATCGCGCTCGTCAGGGCGGGCCGCGGCCGGCGGAGCGGGGGTGGGGTCCGGGGTGGGACCGGGCTCGACGAAGGCGCGGCGAGGCCGATAGTCGGGCTCGCTGTCGACCATGCTGAGGCGCTCCTTGCGGTGTCCGGGGGCCCGACGAGGACGCCGCCGGGCGAAGTTGCAGCAAGACTTTACCCCGGCGCAGGCGTGTCTGGCTGATCCGTGGTGTCGGCTGGGCGAGCATGGAGAGGCCATGGCCTCTCTGCTTTCCCCCCGACGACCCCGTTCCCCACGCCCGGATCCGGACGGTCGATCCCGGGCCGGAGTGCGCTTGCGTGCCACCAGACTGGTGCCGCAGCAGCCTCCCGGGGACCTCCCGGACGCAAGCGGACCACCGATCGGCTGGCCCGTGATCGCGGTCCTCGCGGGGCTCACCACCGTCGCCGCCGGTTGGGTCGCCTGGGTCGGCATCGCGATGCTTGGCTGGTTGTCGGCGACCCCGGGCACGTTCGGGGGCGCAGTGTCGGTCGGGACCCACCTGTGGTTGCTGAGCAACGGCGTGAGCGCCCAGATCGGGACGATCCCGGTCACCCTGGTGCCGTGGGGTGCGACCGCCCTGACCGCCTTCGTGATGTGCCGGTCGGCCAGGTTGGCCGCCCGGGCGGTGCGTCCCGGGCAGACCGCCGGGCCGGGGACGATCACGGCAGCGCTGCTCACCGGCTATCTGGTCCCGGTGCTGGTGGTGGCCGTACTGGCCGGAGAGCCGTGGCGGGCCCCCGGGCTCTGGGTCGCCGTGATCGTCGTCCTCGCGGCCTCGGCCGTCTGGGCCAGCAGCCGTGAGCTCGACCAGTCCCCGCTGGCCGGCTGGCCCGGCTGGGCCCGGGCCCTGCCCAAGGCCGTCCTCGGCAGCCAGCTGGTGCTGCTTGCGGCGGGAGCCGCCGTGGTGGTGGCGGCGATCTGGCGCCAGCTCGACCGCGTCGAGTCGTTGCACCAGGCGCTGCAACCCGGGGTGGCGGGTGGGCTCGCCCTGCTCCTGGGCCAGCTGGCCTTTGCCCCGAACCTCGTGGTCTGGGCCGCCTCGTACGCCCTCGGTGCGGGCTTCAGCCTGGGTCCGGACTCGGTGCTGGCACCGGCCGGCAGCGAGATCGGGGTGCTGCCCGGCATCCCCGTTCTCGGGGCGCTGCCGGCGTCCGGTCCGGGCAGTGCGCTGCTGCTGTGGTGGTTGGCTGCGGGGGCGGTGGCGGGTGTGGTCGCCGCTTGGCTGGTGGTCCGCGCCCGGCCCGCCGCCCGTTTCGACGAGACCAGCCTGGTGGGCGGGCTGTCCGGGCTGCTGGGCGGTGTGGTGTTCGTCGGTCTCGCCTGGGCGGCCAGCGGCGACCTCGGTACGCTCCGGCTCGCCGATCTCGGCCCGAGGTTGCAGCCGTTGCTGGTGATGGCGGCGACCACCATGAGTCTGGCCGGCATGATCACCGGGCTGCTGCTCGGTCTGGTCCGCCGTCGTTCCGCCTGAGCGCACCCGGAGCTCCTTCTATAGGGTGAGGCACGTGCCCGCCCGCCTCGTCGTCCTCCTCTCGGGCGCGGGCACCCTGCTGCAGGCCCTGATCGACGCGTGCGCGGACCCGGCGTACGGGGTGCAGATCGTGGCCGTCGGCTCGGACCGGGACGGGGTGCTCGGGCTGGAGCGGGCGCGGGCCGCGGGTATCCCCACCTTCGTGCAGCCGTTGGCTCCCGGCACGAGTCGCGCCGACTGGGATCGGGTGCTCACCGACCAGGTCGCGGCCCACGCACCGGACCTGGTGGCCAGCGCAGGCTTCATGAAGCTGGTCGGTCCGCACTTCCTGGCCGCCTTCGGTGGCCGGACCATCAACACCCACCCGGCCCTGCTGCCGTCGTTCCCCGGCATGCACGGTCCCCGGGACGCGCTGGCGTACGGGGTGAAGGTCACCGGTGCGACCGTGTTCCTGGTGGACGCCGGTGTCGACACCGGGGTCATCCTCGACCAGGTCGCCGTCCCGGTCGCTCCCGACGACACCGTCGACACGTTGCACGAACGCATCAAGGTCGCCGAACGTGACCTGCTCGTCAGCACGACCCACGCCCTCGCCACCTCGGCGTGGCAGGTGGTCGACAGAAAGGTGCAGTGGATGTCCGAACCGAGCGGGGCCATGCCGCCCACCCAGACGACCCCGGAGGTCGGGGCGGACCTCGACCGCCGCCCGATCCGGCGGGCGCTGGTCTCCGTTTACGACAAGACCCGACTGGTCGAGGTGGCCCAAGCGCTGGTGGACACCGGCGTAGAGATCGTCTCCACCGGTTCGACGGCCAAGACCATCGCGGCGGCGGGACTGCCGGTCACCCAGGTCGAGGAGGTGACGGGCTTCGCCGAGTGCCTGGACGGACGGGTCAAGACCCTGCACCCCAAGGTGCACGCCGGGTTGCTCGCCGACCTGCGGCTGGAGACGCACCGCGACCAGCTGACCGAGCTGGGCATCGCGGAGTTCCAGCTGTTGATCAGCAACCTTTACCCCTTTGCCGAGACGGTCGCCTCCGGCGCGAGCGACGAGCAGAGCATCGAGCAGATCGACATCGGCGGGCCCGCCATGGTGCGGGGCTCGGCCAAGAACCACGCGAACATGGCCGTGCTCACCTCGCCGAGCCAGTACGACGACCTGATCGCCGCCCTGGCCGGCGGCGGGTTCACCCTGGCCCAGCGCCAGCAGCTGGCCACCGCGGCCTTCGTGCACACCGCGACGTACGACGTGGCGGTCGCGAGCTGGCTCGGCAGCGTGGTCACCGGCCCCGCCGGTCTTCGACAGGCTCAGAGCCCCGGCGGCGGGAGCGGGTTCCCGGCCTGGCTCGGCGCCACCTGGGAGATGAGCGCCGGTCTGCGCTACGGGGAGAACCCGCACCAGGCCGCAGCGCTCTACCGCAGCGGCGACCGGGCGGGCCTGGCCGGGGCCGAGCAGCTGCACGGCAAGGAGATGTCCTACAACAACTACGTCGACTCCGACGCGGCCCGGCGGGCGGCGTACGACTTCGACGAGCCGGCCGTGGCCATCATCAAGCACGCCAACCCGTGTGGGATCGCCCTCGGGGACGACATCGCCGACGCCCACCGCAAGGCGCACGCCTGCGATCCGGTGTCGGCCTTCGGCGGGGTGATCGCGACGAACCGGCCGGTCAGCGTGGAGATGGCCCGGCAGGTGGCTGACGTCTTCACCGAGGTGATCCTGGCCCCCGGCTACGAGGACGGTGCCGTCGAGGTGCTGGCGGCGAAGAAGAACATCCGGATCCTGGTGGTCGAACCCATCCCCCGGGGCGGCACCGAGGTCCGCACCATCGACGGCGGGCTGCTGATGCAGCAGCGCGACACCGTCGGCCACGACCACGACCGGGCCGCTCACTGGTCGCTGGTCACCGGGGAACCGGCCACCCCGGAAGTTCTCGCCGACCTCGAGTTCGCCTGGCAGGCCTGCCGGGCGGTCAAGTCCAACGCCATCATGCTGGTCCACGACCGGGCCTCGGTCGGGGTCGGGATGGGACAGGTCAACCGGGTCGACTCGAGCCGGCTGGCCGTGGAGCGGGCGGGTGAGCGGGCCGCCGGGTCCGTGGCGGCCTCGGACGCCTTCTTCCCGTTCGCCGACGGGGCCGAGATCCTGCTCGCGGCGGGGGTGGTGGCCATCGTGGAACCGGGCGGCTCGAAGCGGGACGACGAGGTCATCGCGGCCTGCGCCGAGGCCGGGGTCGCCCTCTACTTCACCGGCGCCCGGCACTTCTACCACTGACACCGGGCACCAGGGCCGGACCGACGACGAGGAGACACAGATGACGGCACAGATCCTGGACGGCAAGGCGCTTGCCGCCACCATCAAGGGCGAGCTGAAGGAGCGGGTGGCCGCGCTGGCCGAGCGGGGCATCGTCCCCGGCCTCGGCACGGTGCTGGTCGGCGACGATCCCGGCAGCCACTCTTATGTCGCCGGCAAGCACCGCGACTGCGCGCAGGTCGGGATCGCCTCGATCCAGGTCGAGCTGCCGGCGAGCACCAGCGCCGCCGAGCTGGAGGCCAAGATCGCCGAGCTCAACGCCGACCCGGCCTGCACCGGCTACATCGTCCAGCTGCCGCTGCCGGGCAGCCTGGATGACAACTGGGCGCTGGGGCTGGTCGACCCGGCCAAGGACGCAGACGGCCTGCACCCGATCAACCTGGGCCGGCTCGTGCTGGGGGAGGACGGGCCGCTGCCCTGCACCCCGCGGGGGATCGTCGAGCTGCTGCGACGCAACGGCATCGGCCTGAGCGGGGCGGAGGTGTGCGTGATCGGGCGCGGGACCACCGTCGGTCGGCCCTTGGGGCTGCTGCTGACCCGCAAGAGCGAGAACGCCACCGTCACGCTGTGCCACACCGGGACGGTGGACGTCGCCGCCCACACCCGTACGGCCGACATCGTCATCGCCGCGGCCGGTCGACCGGGCCTGATCACCGCCGACATGGTCAAGCCCGGCGCGGTCTGCGTCGACGTCGGGATCACCCGGACGGCTGACGGCCTGGTCGGGGACCTCGACGCCAGCGTGCGCGAGGTGGCCTCGTGGGTCGCGCCGGTGCCCGGCGGGGTCGGTCCGATGACCCGGGCGATGCTGCTGACCAACGTCGTCGAGCGCGCCGAGCAGCAGTCCGCGTGAGCGACCCGGCCCGCTGAGGTTGCTGTGTCCCGCCACGACGCGAGTCCGGCCGCCCGCTCGATGCGGCAGTGGCCGCTGCTGGTCGTCGCCGGTGGGGTGCTGGCCGGGTTGGGGATCGCCTACGTCGGCGAGTCGTCCTGGCGCCTCGGCGGGTTGGTGATCGGGGTGTCGGTGGTGCTGGGCGCCGTGCTGCGGATGGCCCTGCCCAACCGGGAAGCGGGCCTGCTGCAGGTGCGCAGCAAGGCCTTCGACGTCACCGTGCTGGCCTTCACCGGGGTGGCCATCATCGTCTTGGCCCTCGTGGTGCCCAACGGGCGCTGACCTGGCCGGTCAGCCGCCGTTCACCCTGGCCGCGGTGGCGGCGAGCACGATGACTCCGATGATGCCCAGGACCAGCCCGACCACGTACAAGATGGTGAAGACCATGCCGAGGATGCGGCCGATGTTGACCTGCTGCTCGTTGGTGTAGCTGACGCCGCTGGTTCGGATCTCCTTCATGGCCTTGTTGCCGAGATACCAGGCGAACGGGGCGGTGACCGCGACGAAGAACCCGAGGATGCCGAGGACGAGCACGGTGGTGCCCTGCGGGTACTCCTGGGGGGCGACGCCGTAGGGCTGCTCGCCGTACGGGTTCGGGGTGCTGTCGGCGGGGTACGGCTGGTAGGGGTTGCTCATGACGTCCTTCTCTGGTGACTAATAGGCAGGTGCGGAGGGTCAGATGTCGAAGGCGCCGCTCAGGCCGGCGATGATGAAGATGACAACGACCAGGGAGCCGATGATCGTCCCGGCGAGTCCGAGCCCGAAGCCCGCGCTGGCCATCCCCCGGCCGAGGTAGCGCTGCGGGTCGGCGTCGATCTCCTGCTTGGCCCGGCGGCCGTTGACGATCCCGCCGATTCCCAGCAGGCCACCGATCCCGCAGGAGAAAGACAGCACGAGGCCGATGATCCCGAAGATGAGCGCCGGCGTGGCCTTGGGGTGCTGGACCGGCCCGACCCCGTACGGGGAGTAGCCGCCGTAGCTCGGCTGGTAGGGGTTGGGTGCCGGGTCGTACGGGTTGCTGCCGTACGCCCCCACCTGCCCGTAGGCGGCCGGCGGCTGGCCGTACCCCTGGTCAGGGGCGCTGGGGCTCCCGTACGGGGCGGGGCCGGGCTGCTCGGGAGCGTCGCTCAACGGGTGGTAGCTCGCTTCGGGGGCCGACGCCGGGTAGCCCGGCCAGGACTGCGGAGCGCTCGGCTCCGCGGGCGAAGCCGTCGATGCCGGGGACGACGGGTCTGCCGGAGACGTCGGGGAGTCGGACGGGTCGAGAGCGGAGGACCCGCCTGCCGAAGCCCCGCTCGTCGAGAATCCATCCGGGGACGACCCGTTCGGTCCGCCAGGCACCTCCTGACCGTCGGCACCCTCGCGGCTGAACGGACTGGGCTGGTCGGGGTCGGAAGCGCCGCCCCCGCTCTGGCCACCCCCGGCTGGCTGGGACTGCCAGGGTGCCTCGTCCCGGCTAGAGGGACCAGGGGTGTTGTCGGACCGGTTCTCACTCATGCGGACCAGTGTGACGCAACCGCCGGGTCGATATCCATTTTCGCCGACCTGGTCACGGCCCGTTCTGGCCGGGACCGACCCGCCCCCAGGACCCGGCTCAGGCGGTCAGCCCGAGCTCGGTGACCGCGGCGCGCTCCTCGTTCAGCTCGGCCACACTGGCGTCGATCTTGGTGCGGGAGAAGGCGTCGATCTCCAGACCCTGGACGATGGCGTACTCACCGCCGGTGGTGGTGCAGGGGAAGGAGGAGATCAGACCCTCGGGGACCCCGTACGACCCGTCCGAGGGCACCGACATGGACACCCAGTCACCCTCGGGGGTGCCCAGGACCCAGTCGCGCATGTGGTCGACGGTCGCGTTGGCGGCGCTGGCGGCCGAGCTGGCGCCCCGAGCCTCGATGATGGCTGCCCCCCGCTGCTGGACCTTGGGCAGGAAGCTGGACTCGAGCCAGGCCTGGTCATCGACCAGCTCGGCGGCGTTCTGCCCCTTGACCAGGGCGTGGAACAGGTCCGGGTACTGAGTCGCTGAGTGGTTTCCCCAGATCGTCATCCGGGTGATGTCGTTGACGCTGCTGCCGGTCTTGGCGGCCAGCTGGGCCATCGCCCTGTTGTGGTCCAGCCGGGTCAGGGCGTTGAAGCGCTCCCGGGGGATGTCGGGTGCGTTGCTCATCGCGATCAGGGCGTTGGTGTTCGCCGGGTTGCCGGTGATCAGGACCAAGACGTCATCCGCGGCGACCTCGTTCAGGGCCTGGCCCTGCGGCTTGAAGATCGCCCCGTTGGCTTCGAGCAGGTCGCCGCGCTCCATCCCCTTGGACCGGGGCCGGGCTCCGACCAGGCAGGCGAGGTTGACCCCGTCGAACACCTGACGGGCATCGTCGCCGATCTCCACCTTGCTCAGCAGCGGGAACGCGCAGTCGTCGACCTCCATCACTACGCCCTCCAGGGCCTTCAGCGCCGGGGTGATCTCCAGCAGCCGCAGCTCCACCGGCTGGTCGGGACCGAGCAGGGCACCACTGGCGATCCGGAACAGCAGGCTGTAGCAGATCTGGCCGGCGGCACCGGTGACGGCGACCTTGACGGGTGTGCTCACGAGCGCTCCTCGAGGGGGTGGTCTTTGTAGGGTGACGGTAGCAAGTCCGAACCTGGCACCTGATCCGGAGGTCGAGCGGTGGTGGTACGGGTCGGCCGAGCACACGCTGCGGACTGGGTCAAGGAGCGGCTGGCCGGTCTGGCGGGCACCCGCTGGGTCGGGCTCGACGGTCTGGGTGCGGCGGGCAAGACCACCCTGGCCGGCGAGATCGCGGCCGCGGTGACCGGCGCGGTGGTGGTGTCGGTGGACGACTTCGGCCGGGCCGACGTACGCGGTTGGGACCGCGACCTGTTCAGCAGCGCGGTGATCGAGCCGCTGCAGGCCGGGCGTCCGGCCCGCTACCAGCGCTGGGACCTGCTGCATGACGTCGGGACCGACTGGGTGGAGGTTCCGCCGGGTGGCCCGGTGATCGTCGAGGGGGTCTCGGCCACCGATGTGCGGGTCCCGCTGTCGTGGGACCTGGTCCTCTGGGTCGACGTGCCCGAGGACCTGCGGCGAGCTCGGATCGCTGCCCGGGACGACCCGGGCCTGATGGTCCGCTGGGAGCACGACTGGTGGCCGAGCGAGCAGGCGTACGCAGCCAGCCAGCAGCCCTGGTTGCGCGCAGACGCGATCATCGCTGACCCTGGGTGAGCTCGGCCGGGCTGGTTTACCGTCTGAGCACACGGCCAGGTGGTATCCGGCTAGAGTTTCGCCAACACCGGGGGAATGGACCACTCAGGAGAGGGACCCTCCCCCATGACACCTCCGCACTCGCCCGGTCGTCGCCGGTTCCTGCAGTCGGCGGCGGTGGCCACGGCTGCGGCGGGGGTCGGCGACATCGCCACGGCCCCGACCGCGGCTGCGATCACGACCCCTGTCCACCCGGCTCTCGCCCCGAAGCTGGACCTGGTCACGAACCAGTCGTGGCACCTGGCCCGTCGCGCCGCTCACGCCCCGACCCCCAAGCTGGTCGCCGAGATCACGGCCATGGGTGCCGCGAGGTGGGTGGACTTGCAGCTGGACTGGCAGAAGGTGCCCGACGTCGCCTGCCAGGCGATGCTGGACAAGCACCTGCCGTGGCTGAAGCTGTCCACCGCCGAGCTCGCCCGGGTGTCCGGGGACCGGGCCTGGGTGGGGTCTTCGCTGATGAGCCACGCCACCGCGATGCGCCAGGTCTTCTCGAACCGTCGGCTCTACGAGTCGGTCGTCGACGCGATGGGCGACCAGGTCTACGTCGGGGCGGCGAAGGCCGACCAGTGGGTGATGGACTTCGACCGGACGGTGATCCGCAGGTATGCGCTCAGCAACTTCTCCAGCCTGCTCGCCGGGGCGGTGCGCCACCCTGCCCTGCTGATGTTCCTGGACAACGACGTGAACACCAAGGACTCCCCGAACGAGAACCTCGGCCGGGAGCTGCTGGAGCTGCACACCGTCGGCGAAGGGGTCTACACCGAGGCCGACGTGCGCCAGTCCGCCCTGCTGCTGACCGGCCACTCCTACGACTGGACGACGCGCGCCTACCGGTTCCGCCCCGAGCAGCACCATGTGGGCCGGGTCAAGGTGCTGGGGTTCACCGCCGACAACGCCAACGCGGCAGACGGACCGGCGGTGCTGGACGCGTACGCTCGCTATCTCGCCTGGCATCCGGCGACCGCGAAGCGTGTCTGCCGCCGTCTCGCGGTCCGTTTCGTCTCCGATACCCCGTCGGACGCGCTGGTGGCCGACCTGGCCAAGGTCTACCTCGGCTCTCAGACCCGGATCGCGCCGGTGGTGAAGGCGCTGTTCGCCCATCGGGAGTTCACCGCCTCGGTGGGCAAGAAGTGGCGTCGCCCGCAGGAGTGGATGGCGGCGATGACTGCCACGGGGCAGCCGACGTGGAAACCGACGGCTGAGGCCGACCAGGCTGGGGCGCCGTGGAAGTTCTACGCGTACCCGTCCTGGCTGCTCACCCTGGCCGGGCATGCCCCCCGTGGCTGGCATGCGGTGAACGGCTATCCCGACGTCGCCGACTATTGGACGTCGACGGCGGCCATGCTGGCGGCGTGGAACACCGCCGAGGCGGTCGCCGGGCGGTGGGACACCGAGGTCGTCGGCCGGCCGTGGGAGGCCGTCTACTCCCTCAAGGTGGGGGAGAACATCTGGACCGCTGTCGCCCGGATGGCCTATGCGGCCACCGGCTACACCTGGCGCCGCGAGGACCTGTCCGAGATCGCCTCGATGTTGTGCTCGAACGGCTCGGTGGTGCCGAAGAGCGACTACGCGCTGAGCGCTGACGACATCCGCTGGCGACTCACGGAGGCCGTCCGCCTGATCCTGTCGTCCCCCTACTTCCTGATCCGCTGAGGAGCGAGCCGTGAACGACCGTCGTGACGCACTGCTGCACGAGGACCTGATCGTCCCCCTGCACCATCACATAAAGGCCGACGACGTGCTGCTGGCCACCGTGCCCGGTGAGCCGGCCCGGGTCGTGAGCCCGGCGCAGGCGGGGGCGATCGTGGCCCAGCACCGTCCGGTGCCGGCCCTCGACGAGGTGGAGACTGCCGAGGGTGGTCCGCGCCGGTTCGCTCGCTCCGAGATGTTGCGCGGCGGTGCTGTGCTGGGTCTCGGTGCGCTGCTGGCCGCGACCGCCGGGCCACGGATGTCGTTCGCGGCGACCGGGTCGCGTGACCTTCTGGTCGTCATCTTCCTGCGGGGCGGCATGGACGGGTTGTCCGCAGTCGTGCCGGTCAACGACCCCGCCTACTACGCGGCCCGGCCGAAGACGGCCGTACGGGCCGAGGACACCTTTGCCCTGGACTCGCGGTTCGCGATGAACAAGAACATGGCCGCGCTGAAGCCGATGTGGAAGGCCCGCGAGCTGGCCTGCGTCGTCGGCTCGGGCACGGCTGGGCTCCGCCGGTCCCATTTCGAGGACATGTCGCTGTGCGAGCGGGCCGCGCCGGCGAATGTCCGGTCCGGATGGCTGGGGCGGCACCTGGCGACGTCGAGCTCGACGCAGGGGACCTTCCGGGCCATCACCGTCGGCAGCTCGGCCACGCTCAGCCTGGCCGCCAACTTCGAGACGGTCGCGCTGACCGACATCGCCTCCTTCGACCTGCAGGCCTGGGAGGGCGTCCGGCCGGCGGTGCTGAGGATGATGCACCGTCTCTACGGTGACATCGGCGGCCCGGTACAAGCCTCGGCGGCCCGCACCCTGGATGCGGTGAACGGGTTGGCTTCGGTGCGGGCGTCGACCGCGACCTA
>JAABUN010007397.1_pt1 | contig 11869 bp, 7 predicted proteins | sample 5559311 | NCBI WGS metagenome assembly JAABUN01 (sample SAMN10711877, study PRJNA513370) | rock metagenome | isolation source: Antarctica rocks | place: Antarctica: Victoria Land, Siegfried Peak sud | reverse complement strand
AACTCGAGTAGACTCATCCTCGTATCTCCTTTCTGGGTCTTTCGCTACTCCCAGCTTAGGAGATACACTCTCGTTTGGAAACCCCGAACTCAGGTTATCTATTAAAAGAAAGCCAGGGTTACAGCTGTGGCAGCATTCTGTTGCTGACGACAACGGGGAAGTTCGTAGAACAGGACCATAAGGTCATGCTGCTCCGGAGACTTTCAACAAACCCCTCCGAAAGATTTTACAAGGCGATGTGTGAGAAGCATCTCGAAACCAAACCGATTGAGATCGTCGGTAAAACTTTGGGGAGGTTACCTATGGTTGGGCTGAGGTGTCTGCCTTTTTAGCCAGGTACGCCAGTGCCAGTGCGTAGGCCGCGTAGTCATCGGTAAGCCCGGACGGCGTCCGCATACCCTTCGGCAAAAAACGTTGCAAACCCTGCGGCGGATGGTCACAAAAATACAAGCTGCGGGCGGCGAGGCTCGAGCCCCACTCATCGACAACTTCATACCCGACGCCCCGCGTTTGCAAAAGTTTTTGCACCACGCCGCTGCCGGTGCCGTCACCGACCAGCACCTTCACGCCTTTGGGTAGAACGAGCCCCTCCAGGTCTGTCAGGGTCAGAACCTTGTGAAATCCCAACTGACCCGTCGTCGACACAAACGCGACACCTATATTTCTTCCCGGGTCGAGCGCGACGATCTGGAACGGCGTGTCCGTGGGCACAACTCGAGCATACCGCCCAAACCGTAGCTGCATAAAGAAGAGCCGGACACAGCTGTCCGGCTCTCTACTAAGAGGTTTAGAAACGTTTAGGCTTCAGGGCGACGTTCACGTTCGCCCACCGGACGGGCCGGAGTGGCGGCGTCGCGCGCTGCCGGGGCGCTTCTAAGGCGCTCGAGCATCTGCTCGTCAGCCACGCGGGTCGCGCGGATAATATCCAGACCCGTACCCGCCGGGATAAGACGGCCCAGAATGACGTTTTCTTTAAGGCCGACCAGATCGTCCGCTTTGCCGGAGACCGCCGCTTCGGTCAGCACGTGGGTGGTGTGCTGAAACGAGGCTGCCGAGAGCCACGATTTGGTCGACAAGCTGGCCTTGGTGATACCTAGAAGAAGCGGTTTCCACTCGGCGGGCGCTTTGCCCTCGGCAAGCAGCGCGTCATTGACCTCTTCGATCTCGAAGCGTTCGACGGTCTGCCCTTCCAGAAAGACCGAATCCCCCGGACTCTGCACCTCGACAAATTTGAGCATCTGCCGAACGATAACCTCGATGTGCTTGTCGTGAACCGAGACACCCTGACCCCGGTAGACGCGCTGAATCTCGTCGACCAGATACCGCTGCACGTCAGCCGGACCACGCGACTCCAGCAGATCGTGCGGGTTGATCGCGCCGCGGGTCAGCTGAGCGCCCGCTTCAACCTCGTCGCCCTCGCGGACCAACACGCGCATACTCTTGTCGATCTTGTATGCTTTGCTGAACTCGCCGTCTTTACTCGTCACGGTGATGCGAAACTTGTCCTCTTCTTCAGCAATACTGACGACGCCGTCGAGTTCGGAGATCGTCGCCTTGACTTTAGGTTTGCGCGCCTCTACAAGTTCGATCACGCGGGGCAGACCCTGGGTGATGTCGCCACCGGTAGCGACGCCACCGGTGTGAAAAGTACGCATGGTGAGCTGCGTACCGGGCTCCCCGATAGACTCCGCCGCGATCACGCCGACGGCTTCGCCCAGGGAAACGGGACGCATGAGCGACATATCCATGCCGTAACACGCTTGACAGACACCGGCCCTGGTCTGACAGGCAACGGGTGAGCGCAGCGGAATCGTGCGGACGTCGGTATGGTCGCCGAGGCGGGTATAGATGGCTGTGATGTGTTCAGGCATCAGCACCGACCCTGCCTCTACAGCGTAGTCACCTATCTCGAAATCGATGGCTAGATGGCGACCGTATAGGCTCATGTCGATCTGGCCTTTGTTCCTCAAACGACCGTCCGTACCGTAAAACGGCACATCTAGATACTCTGCCGTGCCGCACTCAGCTTCGCGCACCACGATCTCGTGGGCCACATCGACGAGTTTGCGGGTCAGGTAGCCGGAGTCGGCGGTGCGGAGCGCCGTATCCGCGCCCCCTTTACGCGCGCCGTGCGTCGAGAAAAAGTATTCTAAAACCGTCAGACCTTCGCGGAAGTTCGCGCGGATCGGCAGTTCGATGGTGTCACCCGACGGTTTCGCCATCAGCCCGCGCATCCCGGCGAGCTGACGGACCTGCTGCGGATTCCCGCGCGCTCCGGACTGGGCCATGACAAACAGCGGGTTAAAGGGCATGTTGTCGCGGAAGTTGTCGAACACCGCCTGTCTTACCTCATCGGTGGTGTCGTTCCAGAGCCGCACGACCTGCTGGTGGCGTTCGGCGTCGGTGACAAAACCACGCTCGAAAGCGTCGATGATTTTTTCAAACTTGCCTTCGGCTACCGCGATAAGCTCTTTTTTAGCGGGCGGAATCGCCACGTCGTCGATGCCGATGGTGATACCTGAAGTCGTCGAGAGCTTGAAGCCTTCATCCTTGAGGGCGTCTAAGAGCTTCGCGGTGAGCTCGATACCGAGCAGCTTAAACGACTCGGTGACAAGGTCACGGAGCGCGTTTTTCTCGTACGCGGTGTCGTAGCGAATCATCGAGGCGGGCACCTCGCCGCCATCTTCGGAGAGCGTCTCTTCAACCATGCGGGCGAAGTAGAGACGACCGGGGCTGGTCTCGATCATCTCACCTTTGACCTTGACCGTAACTGTGTCCTGCATGTCGATCTCGTTACGCTCAACGGCCAGCAGCGCCTCGTCAACGTCGGCAAAACGGTACTTGAGGCGGCCCGCCGAGGTCTCTTTACCGGCGACCGTGATCTGCGAGTTGAGGTCGAGGGTACCGGCCTCGAGTTCGGCGAGTACGACGTCCTGCGACCCGTAGCTGTTACCGGCACCCTTACTGCCGGTGTAGAGCTGCGTCAATACGAACAGGCCCAGAATGATGTCGCGGCTCGCGCCGACGTTCGGGTTGCCGTGCGCGGGCGAGAGCAGGTTGTGCGAGGCGAGCATTTGCAGGCGCGCTTCGGCCTGCGCGTAGACCGACAGCGGTACGTGAATCGCCATCTGGTCGCCGTCGAAGTCGGCGTTAAAGGCTTCGCAGACGAGCGGGTGAAGCTGAATCGCCTGACCTTCGACCAGAACCGGCTCAAACGCCTGAATGCCCAGACGGTGAAGCGTCGGGGCGCGGTTAAGGAGCACCACGCGGTCCTGGATAACCTCCTCGAGCGCGTCCCAGATCTCATCACGGGTATCACGGTAGCGCTCTAAAAGCTTACGGGCGCTCTTGATATTTGAAACGACGCCGCGCTCCTCTAAAACCTTAAATAAAAACGGTTTGAAAAGCTCCAGAGCCATTCGCTTGGGGATACCGCACTGGTGCAGCCGGAGCTGCGGCCCTACGACGATGACTGAGCGACCCGAGTAGTCGACGCGTTTGCCCAAAAGGTTTTGCCGGAAACGTCCCTGCTTACCGCCCAAAAGGTCAGTGAGCGAGCGGAGCGGGCGGTCGGAGCCGGGATGCACGACAGCAGCGCCGCGGCGACCGTTGTCGATAAGCGCGTCTACCGCTTCTTGCAACATGCGCTTCTCGTTGCGGACGATCATCTCGGGTGCGCCCTGCGCCATAAGTTTCTTGAGGCGATTGTTGCGGTTGATGAGGCGGCGGTAGAGATCGTTCAGGTCCGAGGTGGCGAAGCGCCCACCCTCGACCTGCACCATCGGGCGGAGCGCCGGGGGCATGATCGGCACGGCCTCTAAGATCATCCACGCCGGAAGGTTGCCGGACTGGATGAAGTTGCGGGTGATCTCGAGGCGTTTACGGGCTTTTGCGCGTTTGTGCCTCGAGGGTGAGTTCATCTCCTCGACCAACTCGGATTCGAGCAGGCTCAGGTCAATCTTTTCCAAAAGTTCCCGGATCGCCTCCGCACCCATCTTGGCTTCGAAGTCGTACGATTCGATCAGCCGCACCTGACGGCGTACCAAGTCGATCTCGACGCGCCCGGAGATATCGGCCTTGACCCGGCCCCCGTCGGCGAGTTCGTCACCGGGGATCACACGGTCGCCGTTGACGACGATGGGCTCGTCATTGTACGGATAGAGCTTGGCGCGCGAAACGATGATGCTGGCGGGTTCGGCGATATGCACCGTGCCGTCGGCTTCGGCGTAAACTTCCTGCGCCTGGTCAATCGCCCCGACAACCTTATCGCCTTCGGAAACGCCCGCACCGTCACTGACCAGCACGTGCATGGTCGGGTTGATGGTCTGTTCGTCGCGGCGTGCCCAGCGGAGCGTGAGGGTCAGCTCGGTTTCCGGCCCGCGTTTGCGGCTTTTGGCGACCCGCGCGCCCGCCGCGTCGCGGGGAATACTCAGCGTCGTACCCGAGGCGGCGCGGGCGAGTTCAGCCCCGGCCTCGACGAGTTCGCCGTCGCCGGTTAGCAGCTCCATCCCGGTCGGAAGAAAGTGCGACGCGATGATCTTTTCGTCGTCGGGATTGCGGAGGTTGAGGATGCCGCCGTCAGTGCCGATAGGAAGCAGCTCAACGATACCTTCTTCTTTAGCGGTGACGAGCACGTCGCTAGCAAGTTCGGCGAAGGGCTGCCCACCCGCGTAACGTTCCTCTTCGATCCACGCTTTTGTCGGGACGCTCAAGAAGGCGTCTTTTTCCTCCTCGTAATCGAAGACGAGTTTGCGCGGAAAGCGGTACTGCGCCAAGCCGGTCAGTTTCGACTTGACACCCTTGGCGAGACTTTGCCCGGCCTCGACGTATTCACCATCGGCAATGATCGCATCTTCGCCCATCGCCACCGAGTAGGTTTCCTGGTGGCCGTAGCGGAGCTGGCGGTATTCGTCGTCGGTTAAGAGGTCACCGGCGCGCAGCGGACGCCCGTCGCGCAGCGCATCGAGCGGGTCGGTGACGACGTATTTGGCGAAGTATAGAACCTGCTCGAGCTGGCTTGTCGAGAGGTTGAGAAGCGCCCCGATCTTGCTCGGCACGTCCTTGACGTACCAGATATGGGTACATGGGGTTGCAAGCTCGATGTGGCCCATGCGGTAGCGGCGAACCGTCGCCTTGGTGACCTCGACGCCGCAGCGCTCACAGGTCTTGCCTTCGTAACGCTGCCGTTTGTATTTTCCGCAGGCGCACTCATAGTCTTTTTCCGGCCCGAAGATGCGCTCGTCGAAAAGGCCGTCGCGCTCGGGTTTGAGAGTGCGGTAGTTGATGGTTTCAGGCTTGGTGACCTCGCCGTAGCTCCAGTTACGGATCTGCTCCGGCGACGCAATTTTGATCTGTACACGGTTAAAGTCTCGCATAGTTCCCCTTACTTACCTCGGCCTGACTCGTCAAAAATACTGATCGGCTGCGCGTCTTGCATCACCTGAACGTCGAGTCCAAGTGAATGCAGCTCTTTGACCAGCACCTTAAACGACTCGGGAATCGTGGGTTCTAAGACGTCGTTACCCTTGACGATGGCCTCATACGAGGTGTTGCGCCCGTCGATATCGTCGGACTTGATCGTGAGCATCTCTTGGAGCGTATGCGCCGCGCCGTGAGCCTGGAGCGCCCAGCACTCCATCTCGCCCAAACGCTGACCCCCGAACTGCGCCTTGCCCCCTAGAGGTTGCTGGGTGATGAGCGAGTACGGGCCGGTCGAGCGGGCGTGCATCTTGTCCTCGACCATGTGGTAGAGCTTCATAACGTACATCACCCCGACTACAATGGGCGCGTCGATGGCCTCGCCGGTGTGACCGTCAAACAAGATCGATTTGCCGGTACGGGCGAGCGCGAGCCGCGCGTCGTTGTAGCCGAGCTCGCGGTCGATGATACCGAGTTTGCCCGCGCGGAGCATTACCCTCGCCTCGCGCTCGTCGGTGGAGAAACCAGCTTCGAGGTCAGCCTTAAACTCGCGGCTGGTGGCGTCCTCGAGCAGGTCTTTGATTTCCTCTTCACCGGCGCTGTCAAAAACCGGCGTTACGTATGAGACGCCGTTTTTATAAGCAGCCAATCCCAGGTGCGTCTCTAAAATCTGCCCCAAGTTCATACGTGACGGCACCCCGAGCGGGTTAAACACCAGGTCAACGGGGGTTCCGTCGGGCAGATACGGCATATCTTCAGGCGGCATGATCTTCGCCACCACACCCTTATTACCGTGGCGGTTGGCGAGCTTGTCGCCCTCGATCAAGCGACGTTTTTGCGCAATATAGACGCGCACCATCTCCTGCACGCCGGGTTTGAGTTCAACCCCGTCGTCGCCACGGCGAAAACGCACCGTGCGGAGGATGATGCCGCCGTCACCGGGCGGGACGCGAAGCGAGGTGTCTTTGACTTCGCGAGCTTTTTCCCCGAAGATCGAACGGAGCAGCCGCTCCTCCGGCGTCGGTTCAGTCTCACCCTTAAACGAGGTGTGGCCGACCAAAATGTCACCCTGCTTGACCTCCGCGCCAATACGCACCACGCCGTCTTCATCGAGGTCGCGTAGGGCCGCCTCACTGAGACCGGGGATATCGCGGGTGATCTTCTCGGGGCCGAGTTTCGTGTCTCTGGCCTCTTTTTCATACTTCTCGATATGGACGCTTGTATAAGCGTCCGAACGCACAAGCCGTTCGGAGAGCACGATAGCGTCCTCGAAGTTGTAGCCGTCAAAAGGCATAATAGCGATCAGGACGTTTTGCCCGAGCGCCAAACGCCCGTTCTGTGAGGCGGGTCCATCGGCGATAACTTGTCCGTCAGCAACAGCGTCGCCGACGTTCACGAGCGGGCGCTGGTCGAGGTTTGTATTCTGGTTCGAGCGCTGAAACCGGGTGAGAAGGTATTCCTTTTCAACCTTGCGTTCGCTTTGGGTAACGATACGCGTCGCGTCGACGTAAGTTACGGTGCCGTCTTCGGTGGCGAGCAGTACAGTGCCCGAGTCGCGGGAGACGCGCTCCTCGACGCCGGTACCAACGTACGGCGCGTCGGGCCGAATCAGCGGGACGGCTTGTGACTGCATGTTCGAGCCCATCAGCGCGCGGTTGGCGTCGTCGTGCTCCAAAAATGGAATCAGCGAGGTGGGTACCGAAACGATCTGTTTCGGTGACACGTCCATAAAATCGACTGTCTCGGGGTCGACGTAAAACGGGTCCCCTAAGCGGCGGGTCAGCACGCTGTCACCCGCAAAGCCGTTGTTTGCGTCGAGCAGCGTGTTTGCCTGCGCGATCACGTACTTATCCTCTTCGTGGGCAGTCATATACTGCACGTCGTCGGTAACTCTGCCGTCGACGACGCGGCGGTAGGGCGCTTCGATAAACCCGAGCGGGTTGACCTGCGAAAATGACGCGAGCGAAGTGATCAGGCCGATGTTCGCGCCTTCAGGTGTTTCAATCGGACAGATGCGACCGTAATGCGTGCGGTGAACGTCGCGTACATCAAAACCGGCGCGCTCTCTTGTCAGACCGCCCGGCCCGAGCGCCGAGATACGGCGTTTGTGGCGCAGCTCGGACAACGGGTTAACTTGATCCTTAAACTGGCTGAGCTGGCTGCGACCGAAAAATTCGCGTAGCGCCGCCACGATAGGGCGGTTGTTGACGAGTTTTTGCGGTGTAGCGGCGTCGGGGTTACCGAGGAGCATCCGTTCGCGCACACCCCTCGCCATCCTCCCAAGACCGACGCGAATCTGATCCGCGACAAGTTCGCCGACCGTGCGGATGCGGCGGTTACCCAAGTGGTCGATATCGTCCTCTTGGTAGGATTCAGCACCTGCTTGCAAGTTGACAAGGTACTGAATCGCCGGAACGAGGCCGTAGTCGATAAAACGCCCGTCCTCGAAGCCTAAAAGCGTACTCTGCTGAAAAGAAAGCTCGAGTTTCGTATTCATCTTGTAACGTCCGGCTTCACCGAGGTCATAGCGGCGCGGGTCGGCGAGCAGGCTGAAAAGGTACGATGTGGCCTTGTCTACTTTGGGCGGATCACCTGGGCGGAGCACGGTAAAGAGCTTGAGCAGCGCCTCTTCGATAGACGCGCCTGTAGTCGAGTCCTCTTCAAAGGTCGCGTCGATAACCGTCTCGCTACCCGCGAAAAGGCTGCGGATCTCAGCGTCGCTGTACCCGAGCACACGCATAATGAGTGTGAAGGGAAACTTTTTCTTGTTGACCTTCATCCACAGCACGTCACTGTTATCGAACTCGAGCTCGATCCACGGCCCCCGTTTGGGCATCGGGATAATGCTCGCCATGTAGGTTTTACCGAGCCCCTTGGGTGCGCCCGTAAAGTAGGTACCAGGAGAACGGTGAATCTGTGAGACGATCACCCGGTCGGCCCCGTTGATGACGAACGAACCGTCTTCAGTCATCAGCGGCAGGTCGCCCAAGAAGACCTGATCTTCTTTAATGAGACCGGTGTCTTTATGAACGAGTTGCAACTTAGCGAAAAGACCCGAGTGGTACGAAAGGTCCTTTTCACGGCACTCTTCGGGGCTGAACTCGGGTGGTTGCAAGGTGTAGCCGAGAAAGTCGAGCACGAGCCCCGTCTGCCGTCCACGTTCGGTTTCGTCAATGGGGAAAACTTCCTTAAAAGCGCTTTGCAAGCCAACGTTCTCACGCAACGCGGAAGGCTTAACGTTTCCCTCCTCGTCGAGCTGCAAAAAACTTTGATAGGACTTTATTTGAATGTCTGTCAGGTTAGGGAGTTCAATAACCTCTTGAATGCTTCCGAATTTGTGAATCTCACGCATTGTTACCCCTTAAGAATTCGTGTGTAGACGCCCTACTAAGGCGCAGTTTCATAAAACTGGTCTTGCCATTAAAAGGTTCGACATTGTAAAATATGCGTTATAAGGTCGCAAATGTCAGCTAGTTGGTAGTTTATGTTCGCTCGGCTGGAGGCAGCAAAAAAGACCAAGCCACAGCTTGGGTTTCCCATATTCTGCTGGTAACGGTGTAATGCAGTTGAGTGGACTCTTTTCCGCTATGGTTGCGACTATACCCCGTGGCGTCGATGGTCTATTATAGCCCAGTCTCTACGGTCGCTATCTCTCAATAACACCAGATTTTAGCCGGCACCCGGACCTCCTGGCAGGGCGTAACAACTAACTACAGTAGCATAAAGTGACAACTAAAGATAGAGGGTAAGCCATACTACAGCTTACCCTCTGTGCATCCGGCGCGCGAACCCTATTTAACTTCGACGGTTGCGCCAGCGGCCTCGAGTTTGCCGCGGATTTCATCAGCTTCGTCTTTAGCGATGCCTTCTTTGACGACACCGCCCGCTTCGACCAAGTCTTTGGCCTCCTTGAGGCCCAAGCTGGTGATCGCGCGCACCTCTTTAATCACGTTTAGCTTCTTTTCACCAGCAGTTTTGATGCTGACCGTAAATTCGGTCTGCTCTTCGGCAACTTCGACTGCGCCTGCTGCGCCACCGGCGGGCATCATCATCCCAGCAGGCATGGCAGCGGCGGCTTCTACGCCCCACGTTTCTTTCAAACCTTCTACCAAGTCAACGAGCTCGAGGACGGTCAAACCGCCGAGTTGTTCGATCAGTGCTGCTTTGTCGTACGCCATCTCAGGCCTCCTTTAATTTTTCTGAATAGTTCGTTAGTACCGACGCCAGGTTTTGCGGCGCGGCTCCGAGCACCCCTACTGCCTGCTGAAGCGGCGCTTGCAACACACCCAACAGCTCGCTGAGGAGTTGCTCGCGGGCGGGCAACCTAGCGACTCTGGCAATAGCGTCAGCCTCGATAACTGCACCCTGCAAAAATCCGCCTTTAGCTGTCGGCAGGTCGTTCGGGTGATCTTTCGAGAAATCCGTAATGGCTTTTGCCGGGGCGACGGGGTCGTCGCCGATCAAGATGAGAGCTGTCGGGCCGGTCAGCTTAGCTCCTAGGTCAGCCGCGCCTTGTTCTTTTAAGACAACGTTGACCAGGGTATTTTTGGCTACCAGCATCCGCCCGCCGGCGTCACGTACCTTTGCACGTAACGCGCCGATCTGATCCGCAGAGAGTCCCTGATAATCCACCAGGAAAAACGTTTTGGCGTCGCCCAAAAGCGCGCGTAACACCTCTACCGACGCCGTGTTCCTTTGGTTTGCCACAAGGCCCCTTTCTTTACTTGGAACGTCAACCGCGAAGCACCACTAGCTTAGCCAAGCTAGCGCCTCGGCAGGATCTTTAAGCTTGGCAAGCCCCTGCTGTCTCCAACGCCAAATAAGGTGCTTCGCACCGAGATGCTTAGTTCGTCCGGCAAACGAGGTGACCTGACTTAGAGGCCGACCTGGACGCTCGGCCCCATCGTCGAGCTCAGGTAAAGCGTGCGGACAAAAACACCGCGCGCGGTATCGGGCTTAGCAGCCTCAACGGCGCTGTGAAACGCGCTCAGGTTCCCTAGCAACTTGCTCGCCTCGAAGCTGGCTTTGCCGATGGGCGCGTGGACGACGCCGGTCTTATCGTTGCGAAACTCGATTCGACCCGCTTTGAGCGAGCGGACGAGTTCACCGATGTTTAGCCCGACCGTGCCAGAGCGCGGGTTCGGTAGCAGGCCACGCGGGCCGAGCGTGCGTCCGAGCTTGCTGCCGACAGAGGCCATCATATCGGGAGTGGCGACCACAGCGTCGAACTCGAGCCACCCCTCCTGAATCCGCGCAATCATCTCGTCGCCGCCTACAAAGTCTGCGCCCGCCGCTTCAGCGTCGCGCACCCTGTCGCCCTGAGTCAGCGCGAGCACCCGTACGGTACGCCCGGTACCGTACGGCAGCGCTACTGTACCACGTACGTTCTGGTCCGATTTGCGCGGGTCGATGCCGAGACGCACGTGCGCCTCAATGGTCTCATCAAATTTTGCTGTAGCGAGTTCCTTAACCAGTTGCGTAGCTTCGTCGCCGGTATACACTTTGGCAGCGTCAACTCTTCCCAGCAAGCTGCGGTAGCGTTTGCCGTGTTTAGGCATCGGGAGCCCCCTCGACGGTTACACCCATCGAGCGCGCCGTTCCGGCGATGACTTTGGCCGCAGCAACGTCATTCGCCGCGTTGAGATCTTTCATCTTTGTACGTCCGAGTTCCAAGCACTGCTCCCAGCTGAGCTTACCGGCTTTTTGCTTGTTCGGTACCCCCGAACCTTTGGCGATTCCCGCCGCCTGCTGAATCAGGTAGCTGGCCGGTGGCGTTTTAGTAATAAAGGTAAACGTCCGGTCAGCGAAGATAGTGATCTCGACTGGTACAATCGCGCCCGCCTGCGACGCCGTAACCGCGTTGTATTCCTTGACAAACCCCATGATATTCGCCCCGTATTGACCGAGCGCCGGTCCCACGGGTGGGGCGGGCGTCGCTTTCCCGGCGGGCAGCTGGAGTTTAACCATACCGACAACTTTCTTTGCCATACTTCCTCCTTAAGCTCCCCCGAAGCGTGGCGCGCTCCGGGGTTCAAACGCCCTAAGACGTACTAAACGAGCTAACTCTTAATAACTTGTGAGAAATCGAGTTCCACGGGGGTTTCACGCCCGAAGATCGATACCAGAACCTTGACCTTACCGCGTTCGGGATTGAGCTCTGAGACGACCCCGGTAAAATCCGCAAACGGCCCCGAGGTCACCTGGACGATATTGCCGATTGCAAAGCTGACCTTGACTTTCGGCGTCTCCTTGGTACCGGTGAGCCCCATCGTGCTAAGCATCCGCGACTCTTCTTCTCGAGTCAGTGGTACGGCGCGCGTAGCGGTCCCGACAAAGCCGGTGACGCCGGGGGTGTTGCGAACGACCTCCCAAGCTTCGTTGGGCTCGTCGGGGTTATCACCCATATCCATCTGCACAAAGACGTAACCCGGAAAAAGTTTGCGCCGCACGA
>JAABUN010007396.1_pt1 | contig 11871 bp, 12 predicted proteins | sample 5559311 | NCBI WGS metagenome assembly JAABUN01 (sample SAMN10711877, study PRJNA513370) | rock metagenome | isolation source: Antarctica rocks | place: Antarctica: Victoria Land, Siegfried Peak sud | reverse complement strand
GGAGTCGACACCATCAGCTTCAACCCCGGCTCGACGATCCGCGGTCTGCACGAGTCACTCGAGCACGCAGAAGCCCCGCCCGCACTGGTGCTGTGCCTGACCGAGGGCATCGCGGTCACCATCGCCCAGGGCTACGCGAAGGCCTGCGGACGGCCCATGGCCGTCCTGCTGCACGACATCGTCGGCCTGCAGAACGCCAGCATGGCCATCTACAACGCATGGTGCGACCGCACCCCGATGCTCCTGGTCGGCGGCACCGGACCCATGTCCAAGTCCCGCCGACGGCCCTGGATCGACTGGATCCACACCGCGTCGTCCCAGGCCGAGGTGGTGCGCCACTACGTCAAGTGGGACGACCAGCCACACGACCACGAGTCGGTCCCGGAGTCCTTCGCCCGCGCGCTCACGACGGCCGTGGCGGTTCCCCCCGGCCCGGTCTACTGGTGCCTCGATGTGGACCTGCAGGAGCAGGAGCTGAGCGGGCCAGACCCGGACCGCCGGCCGCTGTCCGCGCACGCGGTGCCTACCGCCCCGGCCGCCGGGCCGCGGGACCTCGACGCGCTCGCCGACCGGCTTCGCACCGCTCGCCTGCCGCTGCTGGTGAGCGGCTTCGCCGGGGACACCCCCGAGGGGTTCACCCTGCTGGTGCTTCTGGCCGAGCTGCTGCACGTGCCGGTGCTCGACGTCGGCCCGCGCCTGTGCTTCCCGACCACGCACGAGCTGTGGGCCACCGCGCTGCCCGAGCTCGTCCGGGACGCCGACCTGGTCGTGCTGCTCGACTGCGAGGACCCGGTCGGTGCGCTGGCAGAGGCCCTTCCCGACCCTGATGCGGTCCCGATCGTCAACGTGACCACGGCGCACCTGCGGCTGCGGTCGTGGTCGCACGACTACCAGGGCCTGCAGCCCTCGACGACCCATCTGACGGCCGACGTCCCACCGGTGCTCGAGGGGCTGCTCGACCGGTTGGGAGTCGACCCCGGTGACCCCGCCCTGCGCGCGGAGCGCGTCCGCCGCACAGAGGGCCGGGTGGAGCAGGTGCGACGGGGTTGGCGCGAGGACGCCGCCAGGAGCCAGCGGTCCGGGTGCGTGCCGCGCGAGCGGCTGCTGGTCGAGCTGGACCTCGCCCTCGAGGGCCTCGACGTCGTGATCGGCGCCGGCACCAACGAGCGCCTGGAGCACAGGCTGTGGACGCTCGACCGGCCGCGGCAGTGGTGTGGCCACACCGGCGGTGGCGGGCTCGGCCACGGGGTCGCCGCGTCCATCGGCGCCGCGCTCGCCACACCGCCCGGCACGGTCGTCGTCGACGTGCAGGCTGACGGAGACCTGCTGTTCGCGCCGCAGGCGCTGTGGACCGCCAGCCGGCTGCGACTGCCGCTGCTGATCGTGGTGACCGACAACCGTTGCTACGGCAACACCGCCGGTCACGCCCGCAGGGTCGCCGGCGACCGGGGCCGCTCACAGGGCCGGGAATTCACCGGCTCCGGGCTCACCGACCCTGTCGTCGACCTCGCTGCCCTGGCCCGCTCGTTCGGCATGGCGGCGTGGGGGCCGGTGACCGACGTGCAGGACCTCACGGCCGTGCTGGCCGAAGCGGTGTCGACCGTACGCGCCGGGGCGCCCGCCCTGGTGGACGTCGTGACGCCCGGGGGACCGGGTCTCGAGCTGGAGGAGCCATGACCACGACCACGAGGACGACGACGACACCGGCCGACCCGGTCGCGCGATACGTGTCGGGACGGGAGTTCCGCATGCTCATCGCCGGCGAGCTCTGCGCCGCGGCGGACGGTGCGGTGGCGCCGACGCTTGACCCGTCCACCGGGCAGGTGCTGACGACGGTGCCGGACGGGTCAGCCGCTGACGTCCATCGAGCGGTGGCTGCGGCAGACCGGGCCCAGCCCGCGTGGGCGGCCCTCGGGCTCGACGGCCGGGCCGACTGCTTCGCCCGGCTCGGCCGGCTCATCGAGGACAACCTCGAGGAGCTGGCGATGCTCGATGCGATCGACAGCGGCAACCCGGTGCGGGCGATGCGCCAGGACGTGCGTATCAGCCTCTCCTACGTCCGCGGCTGGCCCGGTCTCGCGCAGGGCATGCACGGGCAGGTCATCCCGGCGAGTCCTGACGGGCTGCACTACACGACCTGGCGCCCGTGCGGCGTCGTCGGCCGCATCACCGCGTTCAACCACCCGTTCATGTTCGCGGCGACGCGGCCCCTGCCGGCGCTCATCACCGGCAACACGCTGGTCATCAAGCCCGCCCCGCAGACCCCGCTGTCCACCCTGCGCCTGGCAGAGCTGTTCGCGGAGGCGTTCCCACCCGGCGTGGTGAACGTCGTCACCGGCGGGGCCGAGACCGGGGACGCCCTCGTGACGCACCCCACCGTCAAGCGCCTGGCCTTCACCGGGAGCGTCCCGGTCGGGCTGCTCATCCAGCGCCGGGCCGCCGAGTCCGGCCGCGTCAAGCAGGTCTCGCTCGAGCTCGGTGGCAAGAACGCCATGGTGGTCCTGCCCGACGTCGACCTCGACGCTGCGGTCGAGGGCGCTGTCGAGGGCATGAACCTGGAGGTCTGCCAGGGCCAGTCGTGCGGGTCCAACTCCCGCGTGCTCGTGCACTCGCGGGTCCACGACGAGTTCGTCCACCGCCTCGCCGAGCGGGTCGGCAGGATCCGCGTCCTGTCGGCATACGACGAGCGGGCCGACATGGGCCCACTGGTCAGCGACGCGCACCGCACCCGGGTCCGTGGCTTCCTCGAACGCGCCGGTACGGCAGGCGCGCAGCTGCTCGCCGGCGGTGGTCAGCCCGAGGGGGCGCCGGAGGAGGGGTTCTTCCTGTCCCCGGCGGTCCTCGCCGGTGTGGAGCCCCAGATGGAGGTGGCGCGGGACGAGGTCTTCGGGCCGGTGGTGAGCGTGCTGGGCTGGGACGACTACGACGACATGCTCGAGACGGCCAACGGGGTCGACTTCGGGTTGACCGCGAGCGTCTGGACCCGGGACCTCGACCTGGCCCACCGGACTGCCCAGCTGCTGGACGCTGGCTACGTCTGGGTCAACGACTCGAGTCGGCACTACTTCGGCACGCCCTTCGGCGGCACCAAGGACAGCGGTACCGGGCGGGAGGAGTCCGTCGACGAGCTCTACAGCTACGTCGAGCCCAAGGCCGTCCACGTCCGGCTGGCGCCGGCCGCGAGCGCCGCCCGCAGAGCCGGGCTCGTAACGGCCATTGACGCGGTGGAAGCACAATGAATACAGTAGGCAAACAGTCCCGGGCCCAGGCCACGCCTCGACCCGCCGAGCATGGAGGTCGTGCCTTGCGTCGACATCAGAGGACCGCACTAGCCCTGGGCGCCGTGCTCGTGCTGGCCGCGTGCAGCGCCGGCCAGGACACCGCCTCGGTGGAGCCTGCTGCCGAGCAGGGGGCAGAGGGCTGCGACAGCATCGACCTCGACAGCCCGCCGGCCCAGCCCACCACCCTCCGCATCGGGCACGGCGCGGCCTCCGAGGAGCCCTTCTGGCTGCTGGAGGTCGACGACGAGCTCGCCGCGAACAAGGGCAGCTGGTACGAGATGGACCTCAAGCCGTTCCGGGGCACCGGCGAGCGCCTGACCGCCTATCAGGCTGGTGAGCTCGACGCCGTGGTGATCTCCCCGCAGGCCCAGATCCAGGGCACCGCGCGGGGCGCACTCGACCTCTACGCGGTGGCGACGATCATGCGCGAGGGCGGGGCCGACTCGTTCAGCACCTCGTTCGTGGCACTCGAGTCCGCCGGCGTCGCCGGGGTCGAGGACCTGCTCGGCAAGCGCATCGCGATCATCGACGAGGGGTCCCAGCTGGACTTCCTGGCCCGGCAGGGCATCGCGCAGGGCGGCGGCGAGCCGGACCGCGACGCGGAGTACGTCGTCTTCCCGTTCCCAGCCCAGGAAGAGGCGCTGCGCGGCGGGCAGATCGACGTCGCCGGCCTCCCCGAGCCGTTCTTCACGCTCGCGATGAGTAAGGGGGGCGTCACCAAGGTCTTCGACGCGGCCGACGTCAGCGACTTCTCCTACGACCTGCTGACGATGTCCTTCGACCGCGAGTTCGTCGAGGACAACCTCGGGGCGGTCTGCGCGTGGGCGGCGGACTACCGCGAGTCGATGGACTACTGGAAGAACGACAACGAGGCGGCGCGGGCCCAGCTCGTGGGCACCCCGTTCGTCCCGCTCCCCGGCCCGGTGTACGCCAAGACCGGCGACTACGAGCGCCCGGACGACGGCACCGTCGACACCGAGGGGATGTCCAACATGATCGAGCAGATGGTGGAGTTCGGGATCCTTGAGGAGAGCGACCGCCTCGATCCCGAGACGCTGGTCCGCAAGGGCGTGAGCATCGGGCACTGACGCTACGAGGAAGGCACGCCGGAGCTATCGAGGGAGAGCAGTGGAGTCGACGAGGACCGGCACGGACGGCAGGCCGGTGGACGTGGACACCCGTCAGGCGCCCGGAGCGGTGGGAACCTCCACCACCGCTCAGGTGCACCAGGACTCGGGTGCGGCCTCGCAGGACGTGATGCTCGAGGTGCGGGACCTGACGAAGGCCTTCTCGCGCGGCAAGCGCCGGGTGGTCGCCCTGGACGGGGTCAGCCTCACGGCCCAACCGGGCGAGTTCCTGACGGTCATCGGCCCCTCCGGCTGCGGCAAGTCCACCCTGCTGCACATCATCGGCGGGTTCGAGAAGGCGACGACGGGGACCGTCGATGTCGGCGGTCGTCCGGTGACCAGCGCCGGCCGCGACCGCGGGATGGTCTTCCAGAAGGCCACGCTGTTCCCGTGGTGGACCATCGAGCGCAACGTCGCGTGGCCGCTCGACGTCGGCGGCCAGAGCCGGGCCGCGGCGCGGGACCGGTCCCGGGAGCTGCTCGAGCTGGTGGGCCTGTCCGGCTTCGCCGACGCCTACCCGGGCGAGCTGTCCGGAGGCATGCAGCAGCGGGCCGCGCTGGCCCGCACCCTCGCGATGGAGCCACAGCTGCTGCTCATGGACGAGCCGTTCGGCGCCCTCGACGCGCAGACCCGTGAGCTCATGCAGGAGGAGCTCAACCGCATCTGGCAGGCCTCCGGCACGACGGTCGTCTTCATCACCCACGACATCTACGAGGCGGTGTTCCTGGGCGACCGGGTCGTGGTGATGAGCGGCCGACCCGGCACGATCCTGGCGGACGTCACCATCGACTTGCCGCGGCCGCGCACCGCGGAGGTCAAGGGCAGCAGTGAGTTCGGGGAGTACCACGCGCACCTGTGGTCGCTTCTGCGTGACGAGGCGGCGAAGGCCGAGAGCGTGCGTCGCTGATGGCAGCCCTGCTCGAGCGCAGAGGGGTGGCCCCGGTCTTGTTCGCCACCCTCGTGCTGCTGGTGTGGCAGGCGGCGGGCGCTCTCGGGGGGCCTCCCCACCTACATCCTCACCCCCGCGGCGATCGCCGACGGGGTCACGACGACCGTCTCCGACGGGGTGCTCGTGCCGGCGATGGGCAACAGCCTCCGGCGGGCGATGCTGGGATTCGTGATCGGCGCTTCGCTCGGGGTCTTCTTCGGACTGCTGGCCGGGGTGAGCCGGATCGCCGAGGACTTCGTCGACACGCTGGTCTCCATCACCTACCCCCTGCCGAAGATCGCCCTGTTCCCCATCGTGGTGATCTGGCTCGGGTACAGCGACACGGCGAGGATCCTCATCATCTCGATCTCCTGCTTCTACCCGTCGTTCGTCAACGCCCTGGCCGGCACGCAGGGCATCGACTCCCGTCTGCTCTGGGTCGCCCGGAACGTCGGTGCCAGTCGCGTCCGCAGCTTCGGCCAGGTGGTCCTGCGCGCGGCGATGCCGGCGGTCGCGACGGGCGTGCGCATCAGCCTGGCGCTGTCGTTCATCCTCGTCTTCGCCACCGAGACCCTCGGCGCCGGCGAAGGCGGGCTCGGGCAGGTCATCGAGGACGGCTTCAACAACCTGCTTTACCCGCTCATGTGGTCGGGGATCGCCGCGTTCGCCCTGCTCGGGCTGACCGCCGACCGGATCTGGATGGCCTTGTCGGACCGGTTCCTGCGCGGTCAGCGCGTCGAGGCGGCCAGTCGTGGCTGACCTCCTGGACCGTTCGGCGCCGGCCGCCGGTGAGAGCGCACCCACGCGCCGCGTGCTGCGGCGACCGAGTCCGAGCGCGTCGCGGCGGATGCGCCGGCTGGCCGCGGTGGTGCTGCCGTTCGTCCTGTGGGACTTCGGAGCCGCACTGTCGATGAGCCGGCTGTTCCCAGGGCCGTTCCAGGTCGCCGAGGTGCTGTACGAGCTCCTCGCCGACGGGACGATCTGGTTCCACGCCCAGCTGACCTTCCAGCGAGGCCTCATCGGCCTGCTCATCGCCATCGCGGTGGGGGTGCCCTTCGCGGTGCTGCTGGCCCGGGTTCGCTGGGTGGACGCGGCCGTGCAGCCGCTGCTGATCGCGACTTACCCGGTTCCCAAGCTCGCGCTGTTCCCGTTGCTGATCCTGCTGCTCGGGTTCGGCGCCGCCTCGAAGATCGCGATGGTGGCGATCGAGTGCGCGTACCCGATCATCCTCACCACCTACGCCGGGGTGCGGACGATCGACAAGCACTACTTCTGGCTGGCCGCCAACGTCGGGGCCGGACGCCTGGCGCGCTTCGGGATGATGATGCGCGCAGCCGCCCCCTCGCTCATGGCGAGCCTGCGCCTCGCCACACCGATCATGCTCGTCATCATCGTGGTGACCGAGCTCATCGGGGAGAGCCGCGGCCTGGGCTACCTGATCCGTCGGGCCGGAGGAGACTTCGAGCCCGCCACAGCGCTGGCCGTGATCCTGCTGCTGGGTCTCATCGGCTTCGTGCTCGACCGGCTGATCGTCGCCCTCACCCGGCGCGTGACCCGCTTCTCCCCCCGGGTGCAGCTGTGAGGACCTCGGTGCTCGACCAGCTCACCCGCATCCCGGTGGAGGACCGCGAGGCGCTGCGCAAGATGTGGGGCGGAGAGGTCCCGCAGCAGCTCGACCTCGGCCTCGCGCCCGCACTGCTCGTCGTGGACATGACGGGCGCGTTCGTGCGCGACGAGTACCCCACCGGGTGGGCAGCCACCGGTGAGCCGTGCGCCGCGGCGCTCGGGAGACTGCTCGGACCGGCGCGGGCGGCGGGAGTGCCGGTGCTGTACACCGTCAGCGAGCCGCTGTCGCACCGCGCGCAGGTCGGCGGCTGGCTGCGCGGGCGGCCGGGACCGTCGATGTTCCCCTTTGACTCCCCGGGGCCTCACCACGACGTGGTCCCCGAGCTCGAGCCGCAGGCCGACGACCTGGTGCTGGCCAAGCCCAAGCCCTCGGCGTTCTTCGGGACGCAGCTCGCGGGGATGCTCACCGCCCTGCGCGTCGACACCGTCATCGTCACGGGCATGACGACCAGCGGCTGCGTGCGCGCCACGGTCAACGACGCCTTCATGCTCAACTACCGCGTCGTCGTCCCGATCGACGGCGTCGCCGACCGGTCACAGCTCTCGCACGAGGTGGAGCTGTTCGACATGGGGGCCAAGTACGCCGACCTGACCACGACCGGCGACCTGCTCGGTCTGCTCACCACATCCCAGGAGGAGCGCCCATGACGGCCCCGACCACAGACAACCGGACCGTCGACCGGCTCCGGGCCACGGTCTGCCCGGAGGAGGGCACCCTGTCGGCGTCGATCCACACCGACCCTGACGTCTACCGGCTGGAGCTGCAGCGGGTCTTCGGAAAGGTCTGGCTGTTCGTCGCCCACGAGTCAGAGATCCCGCACCGCGGCGACTTCGTGGTCCGCGACATGGGTGAGCAGAGCGTCATCGTGTCCCGCGGGGACGACGGCGTGGTTCGCGTGCTGCTCAACAACTGTCGGCACCGCGGCATGAAGCTGGCCTGCGAGGACCAGGGCAGCGGGCCGTCGTGGCGATGCCCGTACCACGGCTTCACCTACCGCAACGACGGCTCCTTCCTGGGTGCCCCCTACCAGCGCTTCGCCTACCCCGACGGGCTGGACAAGGAGGCGCTGCGGCTGATCGGCGCCCGCTGCGAGACCTACGCCGGGTTGGTCTTCGCCACCTTCGACCCGTCCGCCGAGTCGCTGGACGACTTCCTCGGTGACGTGCGGTGGTACCTCGACATCCTCGTCGGCCGGGCGGAGTTCGAGGTGGTCGGCGCCCCGCAGCGCTGGATCGTCCCGACGGCGTGGAAGCTCCCCGCCGAGAACTTCGCCTCTGACGCCTACCACACGGTCACCACTCACGCGTTCCTCGCCAAGCTCGGTCTGGTCAAGGGCGTCGACTTCGGTCGGCGCGGCTTCCACGTCGTGCCGCGCGGCGGGCACGGCCTGGGCATCGGCGTGCAGGACGACGGCCCGTGGTACCCGCCGGAGCTGCGCGCCGAGTACGAGCGCAACCTCTCGGTCGACCAGCTGGCCCTCATGGACCGGATCAAGAACTTCCACGGCAACGTCTTCCCGAACCTGTCGTTCCTGATTCCCAACGTCATCGAGTACGGCGGTCGCCGGGTCACCGGCATGACCATCCGGCAGTGGCAGCCGATCGGCCCGGACTCCATCCAGGCGCTGTCCTGGCACCTGGTGGAGAAAGATGCCCCCGACTGGTGGAAGGAGCTGGGGCGCAAGGTCTACGTCCAGACCTTCGGCAGCTCGGGCATGTTCGAGCAGGACGACACGGAGAACTGGGAGCTCCAGACGCGCAACTCGCTGTCGTCGCTGAGCTTCGCCGAGCCGGTGATGCTCGACTACCGGATGGGCATGGGCGGCGTGCCGTTGGAGGACTTCCCGGGACCGGGAACGGTGTACGACGGGAAGTACAGCGAAGCGGCTGCGCGCGGGTTCTACCGGCGCTGGCTCGACCTCATGACGGCGGACAAGTGAGCACCGCGAGGCGGGTTGACGCGGCCGCGCCGGTCGAGCGCACCCCTGTCGACGGCCCGCCCCTCGACGTGGTCGAGGCCGCGGAACGGATCCCGGTCGAGGCGACGGGCCGGCTGTCGGGTGCGCCGCCGGCCCCTGAGCGCACCGTCCCGCTCGAGCTGCGCCTGGCGGTGCACGACTGGCTCGACCACGAGACGGAGCTGCTCGACGAACGGCGTTTCGAGCAGTGGCTCGAGCTGCTGGCTGACGACCTGGTCTACACCGCGCCGGTGCGGGTCACCGCAAAGAAGGGCCACCGCGAGGTGATCGACGAGATCTCGCACTTCGACGAGACCCGCATGAGCCTTGGCCTACGCGTACGCAGGCTCGGCACGGACGTCGCCTGGGCGGAGGACCCGCCGTCGGTGACCCGCCGGTTCGTGACGAACGTCAAGGTCGGATACGGCGACGGTCACGATGAGATCACCGCCCGTACGTACCTGCTGCTCTACCGGGCCCGCGGGGACCGCGGCACTCACGACCTGCTGTCCTGCGTGCGTCACGACGTGCTCCGCACCGTCGGTGACTCGTTCCTGCTCAGCCGCCGGCGCGCCGTCCTGGACCAGGCGGTCCTCGGCACCAAGAACCTCGCCGTCTTCCTCTAGCCGCCCGAGAGGGGCTGCATCATGCGCGTCACCGTCGACACCGACACCTGCCAGGCCTACGGGAACTGCCTGCTCGAGGCGCCGGACGTCTTCGACCTCGATGACGAGGCCGCGGTCGCCGTCGTCCTCCAGGCCTCCCCACCGGAGGGCCTGCGCACCGCCGTGGAGGCTGCGGTGCGCAGCTGCCCGGTCCAGGCGCTGACCCTGCACGACAGCTGACGCTCCCGTTCGGACGCGCTCAGACCGGGGCGACGCCGATGAGTCCGTTGCGCGTGACGAGGGCGGCCAGCTCCTCCTCCGTCGCGCCGTCGGTCCCGGCTGGGCGGTTCGGCAGGACCAGGTAGCGGGACTCGGCCGTGGCGTCCCACACGGTGATGGCGACCTCCGGACCCAGGTCGTAGCCGAACTCGGCCAGCACCCCGCGCGGGTCGCGCACGACGCGGGACCGGTAGCCCTCGCTCTTGTACCAGCTCGGCGACGGACCGAGCAGAGCCAGGGGGTAGCAGGAGCAGAGCGTGCACACCAGGACGTTGTGGGCGGCCGGCGTGTTGGCGACGACGGTGAGCTGCAGGTCCTGCATGCCAGCCCCCATGGACAGCCCGAGCTCGGGCAGCGCTGCTCCGGCGTCGGCGAGCAGCCGGGTGCGGAAGCCGTCGTCGAGCCACGCCCGCGCGACGACCCGGGCGCCGCTGTAGGGCGAGGCCTTGTTCAGGAAGGCCTGCAGCGCCTCGTCGAGCTGGGCCGGGTCGATCAGGCCGCGCTGCTCGAGCAACGACTCCAGGCGGCGCACCTGAGCGGCGACGGTGGCCGCCGGGCCGTGGTGGTCACCGCTCATCCTGCGCCCGCCTCGGCCTCGACCGGGGACAGGTAGTCCTCCCAGAGGTCGAGCACGACCGTGTGCTCCCCCTCGCCGAACAGCTCAGCAGCAGCGAAGGCCACCGTGTAGACGGTGGTCGGATCGGCGGCCTGGGACCGGGCGACGTCGTCGGCCAGCGGGTGGCTGCCCTGCACGCCCAGCACGGTCCCATCCGCTCCGCTGGCGTAGCGCGGCAGCCGGGTGTGGTGGGGCACGTCGGCGGCGCGGGTTCGCACCCGCTGGCCTGCGCCGAAGCGGTCAGCCATGCTCACCGTCCTCCGCCAGCTCGGCCCGGGTCAGCACGCCCTTGTCGACGAGCAGGACCTGCAGGGCGTACAGCCAGCGCTCGTAGTACGAGCTCGCGAGGTAGTCGGCGACCGGCATCCGCTCGATGGTGTCGCGCACCTCGTCGAGTACCAGCACCTCCTGCCGGATGAGGGCACGCATCATCGCGAAGACGTGCGCCTCCCAGTCGGCGTGGAAGGGGCCGTCGTCGTCCACCGCACTCGGCAGCGCGAAACCCTCCATGCCCCCGACGTCGTTGATGCGGCTCATGCGGCCTCCCGCCGTGTGCGTAGCACGCGAGCGTCCGACTGTCGATGCCCGCGTCCTGGACGTGGCGCCGGGCCGTCCGGCTCGTTGCGTCCTGCTCCCAGGGGTCGACCTCAGGGACAAACGGTCGGCCGAGTCCTCACGCTGTCGGGCGACGTCGCTCCCCGAGGAGATGAAGGAGACGAAGTGAACGACGAGCTGGCCGGGGCGCGCGATGTCGTCCTTGGGGCCGGCCAGCGCCACCACGGCGAGTGCGTTCGGCCGAGCGCCCCCCGTTGCGGCGGGGGAGCTGCGCGTTCCGAGGAACTCGCATGCTCGTTCTGCCCCAGTCAGGGGTCCGCTCGACGCGGCGTGATCAGCACGCTCACGGACGTCCTCCTGTCACCCCACGGCGGCGGACCTCGCCAGCGTGACGGGCAGCCTCGCTCAGGCGGGTGAGTGCCCGGGTGAGCAGCGGGTACCGGGATCGGCATGACCGTCCCCGGAACCCCCACCCCGCTGCCCGTCGGTCGCTACGCCCTCGGCTCCTACCCGCAGTACGAGCAGGCGCAGGCCATCGTCGACCACCTGTCCGACCACGGCTTCCCTGTCGAGACGGTCAGCATCGTCGGCGCCGACCTGCGGCTCGTCGAGCGGGTCACCGGGCGGATGACGCGCGGCCGAGCCGCCCTCGCCGGCGCCGCGTCGACCGCGTGGCTGGGACTGCTGTTCGGCCTGTTCGTGGGGCTGTTCTCCGAGTCCGGTTCCGCGCTGCTCGCCCTCGCGGTCTACGGCCTCGTCTTCGGCGCGGTCTTCGGCGCGGTCCTCGGCTTCGCCGCCCACGCCGCGACCGGCGGTCGCCGGGACTTCAGCTCGACGACCGGCCTGGCAGCGACGAGGTACGAGGTGCTCGTCGAGCAGTCCCGCGCGCAGGAGGC
>JAABUN010007395.1_pt1 | contig 11871 bp, 9 predicted proteins | sample 5559311 | NCBI WGS metagenome assembly JAABUN01 (sample SAMN10711877, study PRJNA513370) | rock metagenome | isolation source: Antarctica rocks | place: Antarctica: Victoria Land, Siegfried Peak sud | reverse complement strand
TTCGCCTACTGCTACAACCGTCGGTGCCTGTTCTGGCAGGACAAGCCTAAACTCAAGCAGACGAACATCGGACTGGCACAATTCCTACCCTCTATCGTTTAGGCACTCCCAATACGGCCCCAACCCCGCCAGGTGGCATGGAATGAGGTGGGGAGGCGATTCGCGGCAGCGATGCGAAAAGGCTCACCCCGGCACGATAACTCGTGCATGAAGACAATAGAAGAACGGTTCTGGTCGAAGGTGGACAGGTCGGGTGGTGAAGACGCGTGCTGGTCTTGGATTGCCGCGAAGGACACCGGTGGTTACGGGCAATTCAACGTTTCGGGGAAACAGCACGGTGCCCATCGCGTCGCTTTCGAGATGGCGAACGGCCCTATACCTGACGGGCTCGTCGTCATCCATTCCTGTGACCGACCGGCGTGTGTGAACCCTTCGCACCTGTCGGCGGGGACGATGGCCCACAACAACGCCGATCGTGACCTCAAAGGCAGGACGAGATCGGCACACGGCGAACAAAATGCCAGCGCCAAACTCCGTGAGAGCGATGTGCGTGAGATTCGTTCCCGCTACGATGAGGGCCTGGCTTCCCTCGCTACCCTCGCAACAATGCACCGCGTCAGCCTGACGTCAATTCGCAGGATTGTCCGACGTGAACTCTGGAGCCATGTCGCGTGAAAACTCCCCGCACATAAATGCGTAGGGTTCTATACCCCCGGATGTCATCGGTCGGGTGTTGTGGTTGGGCAAGGGGTGATACCAGGGCTGTCACCGGGCACTGGGTGTGTCTTTTGATGCCCCTTCCCTGTCTGCTGCTGCCCGGCTGTCCCTTCCGGAGATGCTTCCTTCGGAACTTTCTGACCCCCTATCGTGAGGGAATGTTACTTACAATGGGGTAAGCAGGGGAGGAGAGGGGGAGGAGGGGGCTGGAGGATAAAAAGGAAAAAGAGCAAGACAGAAAGATAGGAAGGCACGGGAACAAGGGACAGGGAAACAGGGGACAGGGAAGGGTAGGAAGCGTCGCAGAGCTAAACGAGGTATTTAGGAGGTTGGAAGGAACAACCCCCAGGCGACACTTTAATCCATCTCCTTGTACGCGAGGGCGTCAAGGATCCGCTCAACTTCATCGCCCGTCAGCGTCCCGGTGCAACGCGTAGCATGTGGGTGCTCCTCGGTGTCAGCCCAAAACGCGGCCTCCAGTGCTGCGGCGATCGCCAGGACTTTGCGCCACACGCGAGGGCGCTGGAAGCGCTCCACCTCCGTAGCGAGCGTCCACTCGATCCGTTCGCGTGTCATCTCGTCGTAAGGCTCGTCGATAAACATGTCGCGAGCCTCTGTATAGTCCGTGGTGATATTGTCCTGGTTACGCCACAGGTAGTCCCCCATCTCGATCATCTCGGCTATACAGCCACCCGCGCCGAAGCGCAGCGCTATATCGTCGTTGTCGGGATGTGCGATGACGCACATCCCGACAAGTTTGAACTCGATATCGTCCCCGGTGATCGTGTATTCCGCGCAAATCCGTACTGATTCGATCTTGGCCCAATAAGACGCCACGACATGGCCCGCCTCGTGGATCGCCGTCCTGTGCAGGCCACACGCAAGCGTCCGTTTCTCGCTCCCCGACTCGCCCCGGGACTTTTGCTGCCCCTGCACCCACGGGATACAGGTGCTATGATCTTCCGCGCTGCGGGCGGGCCGCCCGCAGCGCGGGCATAGGGCGGCCTCGTCATTGTGCGTCATTGCCCCATCCCTGTCCCCGCAGGCCACAGGCGCATCCAGTGTCCCCCCACATCCGCCGCACGTATCTTCGCCCCCCAGCCACATCCGGCCGCAGATGCACGCATGCACCCCGATCGGCCCCACCATCTTGTTCTGCGCCCCCTTGTCCACCATCGTTGCTCCTCCTGCCCTTGAGCAGATTCTCCTAAATTTCGCTGGCAGTATTATTTTACCGTATCACGGTATAAAACGCAAGGTATTATCGCGTGCAATCTTGATCGCCGGTAAAATAAGTAGACGGTCAGCCTGTCAGGCCCGTCGAAGGAGGAACATCATGTCGTCACCAAACCCCATACGCCCCCCTGGTCGCCCCCGCAAGTGCGAGGCGGGCGTTTCCAAAACGAGCATAAGCCTGTCGGAAAAGGGAGCATTCATCCTCGAAACCCTGGCGGACGAGAATGGCATTTCTAAAAGCGCCGTGATGGAAATGGCGTTGCGGCATCTCGCTCGCAAACACCAGGCAGATTTTGTTGAAACCGTGCTTGGTGAGGGCTTTTCGGGGCACGACGCTTAGGCCCCGGTCTAAAAAAGTCCCCGCCGTTTGCAGGTTGGCCCGGCGGTCAGTCCGAAGGACGCAACACAGCCCTCATCCAACAAGCCCCAGCCCAGTCCAGCCCGCCTCACTAACACGATAACAACAGGCTTCGGTGGCAGCTCCGGCAGCATCTTGGGTGGAGATGGAACCTTCTGTATAAGGGGACATCACGCAACCTCGAACCGCCCTCCGGCCCGAGCGGGTACAGGAGTGGTCGCTTCGTTGGGAGTGCTTCGCAGGTGTCAACGTCTCGGGGAAGGCGCTCGGAAAAACAAAACCTGCCAGGTGACCCAAGAGACACCCGGCAGGTTTACGAGGAGCGGTCTCCAACGTTATCTCGAACCGGTGGCCGCTCCTTGATCTGCTCGCCGAGCTGCCCGATTCAAAGTCTCGCCATATGATGCGTCTGCGGGAGCGATACCTCACGGCCCGCCGATAAATCACGCGCCCATCCGTCTCAGTCGGCAACCTTGATGGAGCCGATCTCCACGGTGTCCTTTTGGGCTCGCAGGCGCAGAGTCAGGAAGCGGCGCTTTTCGGTCGGCAGGCCAAAGTCCGTAATCACGGTCGCCTGAACCGTCGTGCCGCCGGTGAGCCGCTGCTGCGAGGTGCCGTAGTAGTTCGCCTGAATCTTGTAAACGCCCGGCATCGCGCGGCGCAGGCAGTATTCTTCCGGGCCGTAGCCCTGTGTGAAGTCCCGGGACAGCCGCCCGCCGATGACCGTCCGGTTGTGGCTGTACAGGCACTGCTCGCCTGACGGCTCCGTTACCCACAGATCCATGTCCGTCTGGTCGGTATCCCACGAGAGCAAAATGCGGACAGAGCACGGGATGGGCCGAACGAGCCGGGAGTCGAACGGATTGACGACAAGCGCGGCGGGCAAGACCCGGCGGGCCCGTGTCAGAATGCCGTTCGCTTCCATCAGCGCGATCACCTCGATCTCCTCGAAGCGATCCCACCGGTTCGTCACGACCTTGTGCAGCAACGACAGCGCCCGGTTGTAGTCCCTGGTCGCAGCGCGTGGGGCCGTCTTTACCTGATCGTCCGCGCGCTCGGACAGAACCAGGGCGATGTCGCGCCCACTTTGCGGCTCGTCGGGCCGCTGCTGCTGGATTTGCTGGAACAGGGCGATGGCCCTGTTCCGGTAGCCTAACTGTGCGAGTCGGTGCGCCAGGATGCGGGAAAGTTGCGGATCATCCAGCCTCAAATCGGCGATGCTGGTCAATACGCGCACGCCCAGCGCTATTTTCTTATTTTGCAGCAGGTATTCGGCGCAGTCCAGATAGAACGCGGGCGAGCTAGCGTAGCGGGAGCGCTGTTCCAGATAGACGCCATACGCCCGGGCGGGCCCGGCGGCGCGCATTGCCTTCAGATAGGGCGTTTTTGGCGACCACGGCTGAACGGTGATCTCGCCTGCCTGCGCTTCTCTCGTCGCTGCTTCTTTGCTTGTTCTATTTCGCTCCGGCTCTGGGTACCCACCGCCGTACCCGCCGCCAGAATAGCGCCCGGATGGCGCTCCAGGAACTTGTGGGCTTGCTGGACGGGCGGCAACGGCGGCGGGCCGGGCGAAGTAATAAGGTCTTCCGCCGCTGAGTTGCACCTGCTGCATCCTGGAAAACGCCACCCGGCTCTGTTTGTCCCTTTCGTTCTTTTGGTAGCGGAAGTCCCTGGCGTAACGAAACGTGGTGTTCGCCCAGCGCACGCGCTCGTTCCACAGGGAAACCACGTGCCGCAGTTTCGCCGCCGCTCCCTTTTTCTCCGCCACACGCGTCTGCGCCCTTCGATCCATATACGCTCGGTACAGGGCCGGACGGGTGCGCTGGGGCGGCGTAACCCCGTGTTCCAGATACTGCTCCAGGGTTTCCAGCACCAGCAAGGAGGTGTTCGGCGTTACGATGTTGTAGGCGCGGCCCAGCGCGAGCAGGTCGTCCTGGTTCTTTTCCGGGAAGGCGCAAAGGTCGTCGGCCTTCTGCTTGGCCCAGTAGCGTGCGATCAGCCCCGCCTGGGTGGCATCCTGACGGCGCAGCAGGAACCGGCGTGTCGTTGTGACCTGTCGCGCGACACCATAGTTCAGCGTGAGGATCGCCGTGTCGGACAGCAGGCGGCCCGTGACGATCGTGTTCGCGGAAACGGGCCGCACGCCTCCCGGGTAGATGCCATCCACCCTCCCGTCGGCGACACCCACGGAAAGCAGTGAGTAGGCGCCCCCCCGGATCACCTGCCGCGCTTCCTCATCGCTCATACGGTCAAGGTCGATGTAGGCACCGCCGCCACTCTTGTCCGCCAGTCGGCGCAGGAACGGGAAGTTCGCGCCTGCCACCGCCCCTTGCCTGTCACTGCTGATCGTATAAACCGGGACGGACGCCTCCCCAATCGTTTCCGAGCCGAGGCTGTCGTGCCCGTCGGTAAATAGGAGGTAGTACCGGTAAACGGCGTTCCTGCCTTTGTCGCGCGGGAACCGAAGCGCGCCCAGATCCGTGCCGCCATCGAAGGGCGTGCTTTGGAGGAAACGGAGCACCTCCCTCGTGTCGCCTCTCGTGACGGTGAACTTTTTGATCGGCTCGGCAATGTTTCGCAGGACAGTCACGTCCACGGTGAGCGGGCCGGTGCCCGCCGTGTCTTTCAGCAGACGCGAAAGCAGGTTCATCTCGCGGGCGATGTCGGCGCTTCGGCGGCTCAGGCTGGCATCCCACACAATCCCCACGCGGCGCGGCGCGTTGCCGCCGCTGGTCTGCTGATACAGGGTGGATCGCTGTATCCTGGCTGCCTCTTCTTGCACCGGCGGAACGTCGCGCAGAGCAAAGTAATACTCTGGTTCTTCAGAAGGTACGCCGGTGTCCTCACGGGCAGGCCCAAACGCCTCGACGCTCACCTGCGGAGCGGGCGCGGCCCCGGGCAGGCGAATGGTCAAGTCCCCGTTGAACGCGACCTCCTCCAGCGTCTTTTCTGCTGTCCACGTCTTGCTGCTTCTGTTGCTGCCGCCCTGCTGCTGAAACTCCAGCACGCGGTCACGACCGCCGAGCCGCAGCGTCGGCACGGCACGTTGCGCCGTCGTTCCCGGCTGCTGTGTCGCAAATTCGGCCACCTCAATGTGGAACGTGGCGAGCAGGATGTTCTGGTTCCACCGCAGCGGCACGACATGTTCGATGTCATTCCCGCTGGTGGTCAGATCGGACACATACTCGATCTTGACCGTGCGCGTGCCGCCCGCCGGGATCGGGTAGACGCGCGTGCGAAACTGGTTCCCCCCAGTCTGCTCGACAAGGCCGGGATCCACGCCTTTGCGCACTTCCTTCTCGAAGGCGATGCGCGCGGCTTGCTTCTCCACGGGCACGCCATCCACCAGGGTGCCGCCCACATCCAGTCCATAACCGCTCAGCGCTGCCCCTTCGGGCAGGGGAAACTCCAGATCGCCCTCCACCACGCGCGGTTGGTCGTTGCGGAAGGTCATTGTCAGTGTCGTTTTCGCCAGCGGCCCGGCGATGGCGACGCGCACATCCGCCTTGGTAATCGGAAGCCCGTGGGCTTTGCCGTCCGGTTGCGTAACCCGCAAAAGCGGGGGGCGGCGGGGCGCTGTTGCGGGCGGCGGCACATCCTGTTGTGCAACCCCGCCCGCCAGTGGCCTTCGCGGTGCGGACGCGACCTGTGCCATCGAGAACGGCACAAGCACCACCGGCGTTACGGCAGCCAGTAGCGCCACCGAAACAAAGGCGGGTGAACGGAACGGCATGCTTATCTCCTTGGCTGTGCTGCCAGCGCGGCGCGCACGGTAACGATCGCCCAACGCCGTGCGAGTGTGCCCTATTGCGCTGCCTATCGCGCTGCTGGCTTCGGCCTGCTTCCTGGAACCTTTGTGTGGATTATGCGCCCCGGGGTTCACTCCGGATTTTCCACGCAGACGCAACGCAGCCATGCAGTCCGCTACCAAGGGCGAGCCGCTCGCCCAGGCGTGTCTGCCCTCCGTATCGCGGGCCCTACTGCTGCCCGCCGCGGAAACGTCCCTCGCCATATAGGAAGAAGGTCGGCGTGGCGCACACCGTGACATCCCAGCCCATGCGCCTGAGCCGCGCCTCCAGTTCGGTGGGCTGATAGTAAACCTTCACGATCCGGAACGCCCGCCCGTCGTTCAAGTGCCGGGTCAAGGTGGTCGCCTGCTCCCCCTCCAGCCGTTGATCCACGGCGGTGCCTTGCGGGCTGTAAAGAGAATCCACAAAGAACACCCGTCCCTCTGGCGCGAGTGCCGCCTGCACCACGTTCCAGAAGCCCTCGAACCGCTCCGGTGGCACGTGCGAGAGCCAGAAACTGAAAAAGATGGTGTCGAACCGCGCGTCCGGTTCCCACGAAAACACATCCGCTTCCACGTAGCGCACGCGGTGCTGCGATACGTTTCCGAGGCGCTGGCAGTTGTGGGTGATCACCTCGGGGGAGGCGTCCAGGGCGGTGATCGAATCGGCATACACCAGCAGACGCTGCGTCCAGAGTCCGGTGCCGCAGGCGATTTCCAACACCCGACCGGTGGGGGCGAAGCGCTCCAGCGCCTCCTCGACCTGGCGCACCTCAGCGAACCAGCGCGCGTTCTGTTCCGGGCCGTGGTCGTAGCGCCCCTGCCGCAGGAACCACTGGTCGTACTCGTGGGCACGGGCGCGGTAGTAGGCGATCTGCTCGCCCATCACGTTGTCCTGAGCCGAGTTCCCCAAAGGAGGCAGTGCCATCGTGTCATTCCTTTGGTTCCCGTTTCTATATTGCGCGCGACGTGGTTATCTGTCTTGGCTAAGAGCATAAGCGACCGCCTGCTCCAGGCTCATGGCCCGGCCCTCGGCAAAGGCGGCGGCGAATACATCCACGGGTAGGTCAGAGCGCAGCGCGGCGATGTCGCACTCGTACGCGTGGTTTTCGTGCGGGGGCAACGTGAGGCCCATCCCAGCGCGCAGTTGCGCTTCGGCTCCCGCAAGCCGCGCCGCGCGTTGCGCCTTTCCTTGCATTGCCGCAAGCCGTACCCACACCCGCAACCCGTAGGCGATGGCCCACTTGCTGCCGACCGCGCGCAACAGCACAAGACTTTCCCGGCACGCCGCCCCGGCTGCGCTCGCGTCGCCTTCGCGAAGCGCCGTCTCGGCCAACATCGCCCGCCCATAGCCCTCCCGCAGTCGGTCGCCCACCGCCCGCATCCGCCCCAAGCACTCCATCAGTGCGGCGCGAGCGCGGCTGGGGTCGCCCTGCCGGAGCGACGCCTGGCCCAGGCGCAGGAGCGGCGCGCCCAGCCCCCAGCCGTCGCCCACCTGCCGGAACAAAGCCGCGCTTTCTTCCAGGATTGGGCGCGCCGCGTCGGGATCACCTTGTCCGGCCATGCCTTCCTGCTCCGGGTCGCCGTGGAACAAGGTGTATTCGCCCTGCATCCACAGCGCCATCGCCAGCACCCACGGGTCGCCCACTGCGCGCGCCAAGGCGACGCTCTCGTGCAGAGTCGCCCTACCCCGGGCGTGATCGCCCCGCTCCCAATAGGTGGGGGCGAGATACACCAGGACATCGGCCAACCCGGCCCCGTCCCCCATCGCGCGCCACTCGGACGCACTCTCCTCGAAGGAGGATTGGGCCGCCTGGTAGTCGCCCTGGTAGTAGGCCAGTTGCCCGAACCCTTTCTGCGCCCGTGCCCGCGCCCGCGCATATCCCCATGCCGCTTCGTCGTTCGCGTGCGGCTGCGGGGTGGTTTGCTCCAATGCTTGCCCCAGCCACGAGCGTCCTTCACCGAAGTAGCCGTGCAGTTGCCAGAACCAGAACAAAGCCGCCACGAGCCGAAGCCCGCTGTCGGCGCGGCGCGGCGGCTTGTCGAATTGGCTGGCGTCCAGGGCCACCACGAGGGCGGCCCGCAAGTTGTCGTGTTCGGCCTCCAGCCGTGCCAGCAGCGCAATCTGCTCCGGCCCGTGCAACCCCGGTTCGGTCTCCTCGGCAAAGGAAAGGTAGTGGTCACCGTGGCGGGCACGCAGTGTCTCGTGCTCGTTCGACTCGGCCAGACGATCCTGGGCGTACTGGCGCACGGTTTCCAGCAGGCGGTAGCGTCCGTTCCCGTTCTCGTCCTGTTCGTAGACGACCAGGCTCTTGTCCACCAGAGCAGATAGGAGGTCAAGCGCCTGCCAGTCTTCGATCACCGCCGCTGGGGGGCAGGGGATCGAACCCGGTACACCGAACGGCACATCCCGCCCGCAGTGCTTACATACCACCGCCTTCGCCCGGATGGTCTCGGCGCAGAACGGGCACTCTTTGGTGGCATTGCTCATCGGTAAACTCCCGTAAACGCCCGGAGGTGGACAGGAACGCAGATCGAGCCAAGATGCAAGGCTGTTCCGCGAACGCCGCCTGCTGTCCTGCGCCCGCGCGCACACAACGGGACGGGGGTAAAACCAGAAAACACGCGCGCGCGCGTTACACGGGCCCGCAGGCAAAGCAGGGAAAGCCGGAACTGCTGGAGCGCGCCCTGATTCACCATCGCCTGCCCTGCCTGTTGCCCTGTCTGCTGCTCTGTGCGCCGGGTCGTGTGCCCCGCAGCGTCCAAAGAAAACGGCGTACAGCGGCATAGGGAGTAACCGCCGGTTGGGATCACGATCCGTTACGTGCCGCGCCCCAGGGCGACTTTGAGCAGGCCGTTCTCGACGGTCACGTCACGGATGCGGAACTCACCCAGCAGCGGCACGGCCAGCCGCGTCGCGTTGGGCAGACGGTAAACGGGCTGTTTGGCCAGGTATTCCCCGGCGGCTTCGCTCGCCGCCGCCGCCACCGCTGCGTTATAGGACGACGGCAGGCCGGGAACCTCCAGCCTTTCAACGCGCGCGTCGCGCAGAAACAGGTCGCTGCGCGCCGGGTCGAAGCCCAGGCCACCGGACAGGTACGCCCGGCCCCGGATCACGGACTTGCCCAACAGGTGAACCACGCAGTCGGTCGCGAACTCGACCCGATCCGAGCCGGGCGTGAGCGTCACCTGCGGGCGAGACAGCACCACCTCGGCGACGACGAGCACCTCCTTGCGGACGGGGAAGGCCGTTTCCAGCCGCTGCTGCACCTGCGCCTCGCTCAGGGTGACGACGATGGTGCGGGTTCGGATAAGAAAGAGGCCCACAGCGCCCAGCAGAGCGCAAAGGAGCAGCACGCCCACGGCCCGCAACGGCCGTGCACGCCGCCGCGCCGAGGAGCGCGGCGGCACTAACGGGCGCGCTCGCCGTGCCACCGGCTCACCCGTGCGATCGCGCCGTTCCCGCCCTGTTTGCGGCTCGGCACAAGACCGGACAGGCAAAACGCGGCGATCTGGCTTCCCATTCAGTCCTCCCCCGCGTCCGTCTCGGCCTCCACGGCGGCCACAAACTCCGCGCGGGTCATGCCGGGCCGATACCGCGCGCCATATTGGGCCGCCTCTTCCCACGTCATGCACGTGCCGCCGACAAAATCGCCGCCGCCCGTGTCCGTGGACGGCCCGGCGTTCCGGGCAGCGCTGCTGCTCTTGTGGCTGTTGGACGCCGAACCGTTTTGCGGGGCATTGCCCCCATTCCTCGACGGCTCCCCGACCTGATTGTTCTCCATCGGGTTCTCCTCCATCATTTTGTACCAACGTTTCCGCCGCATAGGAACCGCCGGGCCCGGCGTAGATGTCGCGCGGTTCAATACTCCGCCATCGTGCCGATGGTCAAAACGCGGCGGGTCACGTCGGCGTCGGCGGGATCCGGAGAATGGTACATCAAACGCCGGTCGTAGTAGTCGATCTTCCAGAAATAGCGCACCCCCTCGCCCGGTACCGCCCCGCGTTATCGGCGCGCGGCGTGCTTTGCGCCTATGACGCCCAGCGTCAGCCGCCCCATACCCGCGGCAGGGACTTTTCTTTTCCGAAGCCTCCGGTTCGCTCGCCTTGTCGTCGGGACGGCCACGCGCTCCGGGCTGTCCGTCGAACGGCCCGTGTTCTCTTCGCGCGCGGTGCCTAATCCTTGCCCCGCCCGCCGCACTGCCGCTTCCTGCATTGTTGGCGGCATGTCTCACAAAAACCTTACTGATCCCGAGGTGGCGCAAAAACATAGATTGAGGGAGCGGCTGTTCTCGCTGCTCCGATCTGGCGGCACGAAGCCAGGCACGAACGTCCCCGTGATCTCCCGGGATCCCCGTGCGGTGAGCGCGATGGCCAGTCGGCGACCGGTTCCCCTTCGCGCCTCGCTAACCCGCTCCCATCACCTTCAGATAAATCGTTTCGATGAGCGGCAGGTCGACCGCCAGGAAATCCGCCCATCCGGCACGGATTGTTGCCTCCAGCGTTTCGGATGACGCGCCCTCGTAGTCCGAGGCGACCAAGAGGTCGCGCCGGTACAGGTCGATGTATTTGGCCGCCAGCGTGGGGGGGTCGGCCATCAGCAAGGGCGCGTTCGCGAGCGCCCCGTCGAAGAAGGGCTGCCGATCCTGCACCGCACCCGGGCGCAGGGAAAGTTGCAGAAGAAGTCTGTCTTCGAGGTTACTGAAGAAGAACGTTAGGATACGCCGCTCCGGCGACAGGTCGGCCTTCCCGCGTGGCAGGTGCGCATCCCACGAACTGGGAAGGAAGGCTATCCAGCGCGGCTCCGACTTGCGGCTGAAGTCGAGCAGCAGTCCCTCTGTTTCCAGAACCAGCTGCTCCGCCAGATCGCGGATCACGGCCTGGTGGTCGGGCCGGTGGGCCAGGATGAAATCGATGGCGCGCTTGTGCTGCCGGTAGATGTCCTGGGCTAACCGCTCCGCTTCCGTATCTCCCACAATTTCCCTCCGCACCATGTCCACGTAGTGCCGCAGAAGCGTCGCCACGTCGGTGTCGAGCCGGTCGCCCCGCCTTCGTAGCAGTTCCTCGATTCGCGTCACGAGCGCCTTGTAAGAGATGGGCCGATACCGGGCGTCGGACGCCGGGTGTCCCCCCGGCGTGAGATAAACGTGCAATATATGCCACCCCGGATGGAAGGCGGCCACGGCGCGCCCGTAGCGTTCCAGTTGATCGCCATGCTCGCCCGCCCAGACCTTGTTCTCAATCACCACGACGAGTCGGCTCTTCGCGCTGCGCACCAGGATGTCGATGCGCTGCCACTCCCGGTCAACCGTCGCGTCCGACAGATCGCAGATGGCCAGGTCACCGGGGGTAAGGGCGAGTCCTTGGACACCTGCGTCGGACAGCGCCTCATGCAGGAACGCCCGCAGGAAGGCGTCGCCCAAGCCGTGCGGCTGCCGGGGATCAAGGAGGAAGGCGAGCAGGGCGGAGTGGCGTATCTCCTGACCCACCATCCCCACGGCAGTGAAGATGTTGAAGCGGCTCAGCAGCGCGTCGAGTCGATCGAGATCGCCGCCGTCGACAAGGCATCCCAGGGCTTCTTGCAGGTCACTCACCACCTAAACGCCCGGTGTCCTTCCGTCAGCGGCAGACGCCGCGTTCTTGTTCATTGGCTATACCGTTGGGGAAGCAGATCTGATCCTCCCCGGATTTTACAGACAGGAAGTTAAGCGGTCATCGCGTAGTCTCGTCTCTGCTTTCGCTCGAACTCTTCCGGGCTGAGATAGCCCAAAGC
>JAABUN010007394.1_pt1 | contig 11871 bp, 9 predicted proteins | sample 5559311 | NCBI WGS metagenome assembly JAABUN01 (sample SAMN10711877, study PRJNA513370) | rock metagenome | isolation source: Antarctica rocks | place: Antarctica: Victoria Land, Siegfried Peak sud | reverse complement strand
GTCGGCGCAATCCTCGGGCTGGTCGGCTTCCGGCGACGGCCAGCCGTCTCGACCGCCGCGCTGCTGCTGCTCGCCTTCGGCGTGATCCTTTCGCTCGGCCCGACCTGGCGACCGGAGTCGACCGGTGCTGGCACGCCGCTCCCTTACCGGCTTCTCTTCGAGCATTTCCCCTTCTTCAAGGCGATGCGTGTCCCCGCCCGCTTCGGTGCGCTGGCCTTGCTCGCGCTCGTCATTCTGGCCGGTTGCGGGGCCGCGTGGGCCTGGGAACGCCTCAGCCCGCGCTTCGCCACCCGCCCGCGCCTGGCCGTTGGCGGTGGGCTGACGGCGTTGCTGGCCGCGCTCGTCCTGATCGAGCTGTTCACGCAGGTGCGACTCGTCAAACTTGATCAGAGCGCCGAGGTCGCCGCGCCGTATCGCTGGCTGGCGGAGCAACCGGGCAAAGACCCGGTGATGGAGTTTCCGGCGCTGGTCGATGACCCCGCCGCCAGGATGATGTACTGGTCCACACTGCATTGGAAGCCGATCATCGGCGGCTATTCGGGTTTTGTGCCGCGCGCCCACGATGAACTGATCCAGTCATTTTCCGGCGATCTCAAGCGTCCCGATGGGACGATCGCGCAGGATGTGAGCTACCCGAACGCGAACAATATCGGCCTCCTGCAAACTCTCGGTGTGCGGTATATCGTCGTCCACCAGTACGGTTATAAGCGCGAGGATTGGGACACGATCATCGCCCAACTCGAAACGAGCGGCGCGGTGGAGAAAGCGGGCGACTTCGGCGAGGCGGCGATCTATCTGCTCAACCCCGCGCCCGCCCCGCCCCCGCCGATCAAGATCGATTTCTACGCCCCCTCGCTCGCCATCGCGGGCGACTTCTGGGAACCCGCGTTCGTCGTGCGGAACAGTTCGTCGCATCAGGAACTCTTTTTCACCGATCGTCCCTTGACCCTCACGACGACCTGGCGCGATGGCGCGGGCAAGGTCGTGCGTAGCGACTCGTTGCTGCTCGCCCTGCCAGCCGTCCTCCCGGCAGGAGAACTCTTCTGCGCGGTGCGCGCCTGCCCGACCGCGCCCGGTGCGCCTCTGCCAGAGGCTGGCGCCGATAGCCCGCATCTCTATCCCGAAAAGCCCGGTTCCTACACCGTCGAGCTTGCCATCGTCGGCGGGGTCCGGCAGAGCCGCACGATCCCGGTCGAGGTTGTCGCCGCCGCGCCCGGAGCGCAAGTCGCCGGGGCACCGCTGGCGCTGACGGATGTCGCCCTCGCCAGCGATCAGATCACCCCCGGTGGCGCGCTCGATCTGACGCTGAACTGGGAGACGCGGCGGACCCTGCCCGAGGACTACACCCTCTTCACGCAACTGATCGGCCCGGATGGGCAAGTGTGGGGACAATACGATGGCCCCGCAGGGTGGACCGGCCACTATGCCTCCGCGTGGCAGCCGGGCGAGCGCGTCAGCCTACCCTGGTCGGTGCCGTTGAAGGCTGATGCCCCGCCAGGTACTTACCGTTTGCTCGTTGGGATGTACCGGCGCACGCCGACCGGTGTCGAACGCCTCACCTTCGCCTATCCTGGTGGTGACGCAACGGAGTATTGGGCGGGTGAGGTGGTTGTGCCGTAGGCGGCGGACTGGCGGCTGAATCGCGCGTGAGCCCTGTCGCGCAAGTGCCGTATATCCGCTATAGTGCGGCTGACGTTGACTACTGTTGACCGATAACATGCGACTTCAGAGGTTGCCATGAGCGAACGCCAAGATTACACCGAGCGCAATCGTCGCGCCTGGAACGAGATCGCGGTGGTGCGCGAGCGCACCATGTGGCCCGACGCGGCGTTCTTCGCTGCCGGTGGCTCGCTCCTCGATGACAGTGTGCGCGCCATAGCGGGCGATGTGGCCGGGCGTACCATGCTGCATCTCCAATGCGCGACCGGCGAGGAAACGTTGTCCTGGGCCGTCGCCGGGGCGCGGGCGGTCGGAGTTGACATTAGCGACGCGCAGATCGCCATCGCCGAACAGAAAGCGCGCGACGCCGCGCTGGACGTGCGTTTCGTCGCCAGCGATATCTATGAACTGCCCGCTGAGTTACAGCAGGGAACGTTCGATCTCGTCTATACCGCGAGCGGCGTTCTTGTCTGGCTGCCGGATATCGTGCGCTGGGCAGAGATCGTCGCGGCGGCACTGAAGCCGGGCGGGCGTTTCATCCTGTTCGAGGAACATCCGATCTCTCAGGTTCTGTGGGCAACCGAGGGGAAGCTGGCAATCATCAGCGATTATTTTGGCCGCGCGGTGCCCGAATTTGATCAGGGCTGGGGCCACTTCGCCGGGGCCGAAGACGCGACCGAGACGAAGGCGCAATTCTCCTGGCCGCTCGGCGATATCGTCACCGCGCTGGCGCGAGCCGGATTGCGGATCGAGGCCATGACCGAATACCCGAGCCGCGCGGAGTGGCGCTTCGGGCCGCTGCTCGATCAGGTCAGCCGTTTACCGGGTGAATATCTGCTCGTCGCCACGAAAGCGTAGTGCGTCAGGCTTTTGCTCGGCTCACCATGCTAGGAGGAGAGATGGCCCAGCCGTTGCGCTTCGGTATCTGCACCGATCAGAATCTCCCCTGGCCGACCCTCGTCGAACGCTGGCAATATTTCGAGCGACTCGGATTCGATAGTATCTGGGACTGCGATCATTATATTCAGACGAGTCGGCCGACCGGGCCGTATTTCGAGGGCTGGACGCTGCTAGCCGGCCTTGCCGCGCGGACCGAGCGGATCCGGATCGGCGTGCTGGTGAGTTGCAACACCTTCCGGCACCCGGCGCTGCTGGCGAAGGAGGCGGTGACGGTCGATCATATCTCGAACGGTCGCCTCGAACTCGGTCTCGGCGCGGGCTGGTATCGCCCGGAACACGAGCAGTACGGGATCCCGTTCCCCGCGAATGCCGAACTGGTCGGTCGTTTCACCGAGGCGGTGGAGGTGGTCGACGCGCTGCTGCGGAACGAAGTCGTGACCTACGCGGGGCAGTATTATCAGTTGCGCGACGCCTCATTTCTGCCCGGCCCGATCCAGCGCCCGCGCCCGCCGCTGACCCTCGGCGCGCACGGCCCCAAAATGCTCGGGATCGTCGCCCGCCACGCCGACGCCTGGAACTCGTTCGGCACCCTCGCTGAGATGCGCGAGCGCAACGCCATCCTCGATGACCATTGCGCCAGGATCGGACGTGATCCCAGCACGATCCGCCGCTCCCTCTACGGCTGGGCCGCGATGTTGCCTTACGATCCGTGGGAGTCGGTCGAGGCGTTCCAGGAAGTGATCGGGCGGTATCGCGAGGTCGGCGTCGATGAGTTCATCATCGATCAGCCGCCCGTTGAGCAGTTTGGCGTGGTGGAGCGTGTCGCCGCAGAAGTGCTGCCGAAGCTGCGCGGGTAGGGTCTTCTCGCTGGTCTTTTACCGCGCCGGGCCGTCAACTGCGCTTGACGAACGCGGTCCCTGCCGACGATTGCAAATCGAAGCCGAGCCCGTAGCCAAGGCCATGCCAGGCGAGTTGTGGCAGCCAGATCGCCATCTGCTGCGCCGTATATGGCTGCCCCCGATCGAGCCACCACACAAGCGTCGCCAGGGCATTGTTCGCCAGGAAGTGGACACAGAGGTCGAGCGGCACGCGCGTCTGCCGCTCATCGTAGCCGGTGGCCTTCAGTTGCGTCCGCATGACCCGCTCGATATGTCCTTGCAACTGTTCGGCGAAGAATGGCGTGGCCTGTTTTCCCAACATGATTCGATAAAATTTAGCGTGGCTGGCCGCGTGTTCGAAGAGGCGTATCAGGTCCGGGGCCGGGTTATCGGGCTTGAGAATATGATCGAGCACGAGCGGGTGGGTCAGGATATCGAGTTCCGTTAGTAGCTCGGTTGCGTAGTCCATCGCCAGCGCGTATTTATCCTGATAGTGGCGGTAGAACGTCGCGCGGTTGACCATCGCCCGGTCGGTCAGGTCTTGGACGGTGACCGCCTCAAATCCCTTCTCCGTGGCGAGATCGACCAGGGCTTCGCGCAAGTTCTTGCGCGTGCGGCGAACGCGGAGGTCGACCGTTGGTGCGTCGTGTGACATATTCGCCTCGCTGTCGCATACGCGACAAGGGAGAAAGATTGTTCATTGACACCGTTGCGGCCCGGTACTACGCTCATTGTAGCAGCATGGTGATGCTTATGCGTCAGCCTGTTGCATTGGCTGGATACTCAATGTGCTGGCTAACTTTTCTGGCGTAATCGCGTCGCATCGTTGTCGCCGTTCGCTTTCCGGTGTGTGCGTGATCCGATCCTGGAGGACGATAATGACCGCCCCACAAACCGCCGTGACGATTCCCCAGCCGCCGCCGAATCGCTTCTTCGGGAATCTGCTCGACATCGACCGCTCGTTCCCGATCCGCAGCCTGATGCAGCTCGCCCGCCAATATGGGCCGATCTATCGCATTTCCCGCCCCGATGGCCGCTCCTCGATCGTCGTGTCGGGCTTCGAACTGGTCGATGCGGTCTGCGATGAGCGACGCTTCGATAAACTGGTCTGGCAGCCGTTACTGAATGTGCGCCCGTTCACCGGCGATGGCCTTTTCACCGCGCGTACCGACGAGCCGAACTGGCACAAAGCGCACAATATCCTCTTGCCGAATTTCGGGATGCGCGCCATGCAGGGTTATATGCCGATGATGGTCGATATCGCCGAGCAGTTGATGCAGAAGTGGGCGCGCCTGAACGCCGACGACGTGATCGATGTGCCGGGCGATATGACCCGCCTGACGCTGGACACGATCGGGCTTTGTGGCTTCGACTACCGCTTCAACTCGTTCTATCGCCAGGATGCACATCCGTTTGTCGAGGCGATGGTCGGCGCGTTGGGCGAGGCGATGGCGAAGGGGCAGCGCCTGCCGGTGCAGGACAAGCTGATGTTCCGCAGCCACCGCCAGTTCGATGGCAATATCGCGCTGATGAATGCGCTGGCCGACAAGCTCATCCAGGAGCGCAAGGCCGACCCCGAGGCACTGGCGACGAAACAGGATCTCCTCAACCACATGCTTACCGGCGTCGATAAGCAATCCGGCGAGCGTCTGGACGACCTGAATATCCGCTACCAGTTGCTCACCTTCCTGATCGCCGGTCACGAGACGACCAGCGGCCTCCTCTCATTCGCCCTTTATTACCTGCTCAAGAACCCGGACGCTCTGCGGAAAGGCTACGCGGAAGTCGATCGCGTGCTGGGTGACGATAGCGGCGTTGCGCCGACGTACGCCCAGGTCAATCGGCTGACCTACGTGCAGCAGATCCTCAAGGAGGCGCTGCGCCTCTGGCCGACCGCCCCGGCGTTCGCCCTGCGGCCGCTGGCCGAGACGACGATCGGCGGCAAATATCCGATCGCCACCAACGATACGGTAATGATCCTTATCCCGCAATTGCACCGCGACCCGGCGATCTGGGGCGACGACGCCGAAGATTTCCGCCCGGAACGGTTCGCGCCGGAAGTAGAGTCGCAGCGCCCGCTCAATGCCTACAAGCCGTTCGGCAACGGGCAGCGCGCCTGTATCGGGCGGCAATTCGCGCTGCAAGAGGCCGCGCTGGTCCTAGGGATAGTCCTGCAACGGTTCGATCTGCTGGATTACGCCGACTATCAGTTGGAGATCAAGCAGACCCTGACCCTCAAGCCGCACAACTTCACGATGAAGGTGCGCCCGCGACGACGTGAGGTGGGCGTGGCGACGGTGCAGATCCGCGAGCGGATCGCCGCGCCAACGCCAATCCCCGCGCCTACGGTTACGCCGAGCGGCCCGGTGCCGCAACACGGCACACCGTTGCTGGTCCTGTATGGCTCGAACCTTGGCACCGCCGAAGGGCTGGCCGAGCAGATCGCGGCCGACGGGCGGGCGCGTGGTTTCATCGCCACGGTCGCCGCGCTCGATGACTCTGTGGAGCGGCTGCCGCGCGAGGGAGCGGTGGTGATTGTATCCGCTTCCTATAACGGAATGGCCCCGGACAACGCGGCGAAATTCTGCGCCTGGCTCCGCGAGGAGGCGCTGCGACGTGATGCCTTCCAGGGGGTGCGCTACACCGTTTTTGGCTGTGGCGACCATAACTGGGCGACGACCTATCAGGCGATCCCGACCTTGATCGATCGCGAGTTAGCGGCACACGGCGCGACGCGAATCGCCGCACGCGGCGAGGGCGACGCCGCCGACGATTTCGATGGGCAGTTCCACGGCTGGTACGACAGCCTGTGGGGGACGCTCGGCGCGGCATTCGGCGTTGAGCTTGGGGAGCAACCGTCTCGCCCAACTGGCCCGCTTTACGCCGTTGAAGTGGTGCAGGCGGGCACGACCAGCCCCTTCGTCGCCACTTACGGTGCCGAGCCGCTGACCGTGATCGAAAACCGTGAACTGTTGACCGCCGTGGCCGGACAACCGCCGCGCTCGACGCGCCATATCGAGGTCGCATTGCCAGCGGGGATGACCTATCGGGTCGGCGATCACCTGGGCGTGTTGCCGCGCAATGGCGCGACGATCGTTGACCGGGTGTTGAGTCGCTTCGGGATGAGCGGCGAGTCACAGATCATCATCCATCGTGCCGCCGCTGGGAAGTCGGCTCTGCGGTCGATCGACCGGTCGTGCTGCGCGAATTGCTCGCGAACTACGTCGAGTTGCAAGAGGTGGCGACGCGGGCGCAGAGCGCGATCCTGGCCGAGCATACCGGGTGCCCACCGGAAAAGATGAAACTGCTCGCCCTCGTCGCCGATGATGAGGCGGGGCAGGCGCGGTATCGCGAGGAGATCTTTGCGCGGCACGTCTCGCCGCTCGATCTCCTCGACCGCTTCGCCGCCTGCGAGTTGCCGTTCGGGCGCTACCTGGAAATGTTGCCGCCGCTCAAACCACGTTACTATTCGATCTCCTCCGCGCCGATCGTCGATGGTGCCAGCGCGAGCCTGACCGTTGCGGTGGTCGATGCCCCGGCACGCTCGGGCCAGGGGCAGTATCAGGGCGCGGCCTCGAATTACTTGCGTGAGCAGGCGGTCGGGGCGACGATCTATGGCTTCATCCACCAGCCTAATCTGCCGTTCGGGCTGCCCGCAGATGTGCAGACGCCGCTGATCATGGTCGGGCCGGGGACCGGCGTAGCGCCATTCCGAGGGTTCTTGCGGGAACGCGCGGCGCGGCAGGCAGGAGGCGAAATGATCGGCCCGGCGTTGCTCTTCTTCGGCTGCCGCGACACGCAGCAGGATTTCCTCTACGAAGAGGAATTGCGCGAGTACGAGGCGCGCGGCGTGACGACGCTGATCGCGGCCTTCTCGCGGGCGGCGGGCCAGGAGAAGACCTACGTGCAGGACGCTATCGCGGCCCACGCCGACGCCGTCTGGGCGCTCTTGCAGCAAGGTGCCACGATCTATGTCTGTGGCGAGGCGAGCCGGATGGCCCCGGCGGTGCGCGCAGCGTTCGGGGCGGTCTATCGTCAGCAGACCGGCGCGGGCGAGCAGCAGGCGGTGGAATGGCTGAAGGCGTTGGAGGCGGAGGACCGCTATCTCGCGGATGTGTGGGCGGCGAACTGACGGGGGGGCTGGGCCTCTCCCCCGGCCCCTCCCCAACGCGAGGAGGGTGAGTTGCTGCGGGGGCGGTGGTGTTTGGTTGGTGTGAGAGATTTGCCCTCTCCCCCGGCCCCTCCCCTGAAGCGGGAGGGGTGACTCGTTGTGCGGCCAGCGGTTTTGCCGTGCTCATTGTACGCGGAAGCGGTTGAGTACGGCTTCGTTTATTTCGACGCCGAGGCCGGGGCCGGTGGGGACGGTGACTGCGCCATCGACCATTTCGATCGGGGTGGTGCAGAGGGTGTTGAGGAGCGACGCGGAGGAGACGTTGTATTCGAGGAAGAGGGCATTGGGGAGATAGGCGTTCAGGTGGAGCGATGCGGCTTTCAGGAGGTCGGTGAGCCAGGCGTGTGGCGCGCAGTCGATCTGCTTGCGTGCGGCGAGGTCGGCGATCTGTTTCCCAACGGTGAGGCCGCCACAGCGCGAGAGGTCCGGTTGCAGAACATCGACCCGGCCCTCGTCGGCCAGACGTGCGAAGTCGGCGTAGCCCGCCAGTTGCTCGCCCGCGGCGGTCCGCAGGGTGGTGGTGTGGGCCGCGAGTTCCCTGTAGCCCGCAAAATTCTCGGGGTGCAGGAAATCCTCTAGCCAGAAGATGTCGAGTTCTTCCAGGTGTCGGATGACCCGGATCCAATCTTTCAGCGAGCGCTCCCGAAAGGGATCGTCTTTCATCACGCCGTACCAGCCCGCATCGACCATCAACTTCACGTCGGGGCCGGCCTCCGCGCGAGCCGCTTTGACCAGCGCAATATCGAGCGCGACATCCCGACCGAAGACGCCCCAGCCGAACTTGATCGCCCGGAAGCCACGCTCGCGATACTCGGCGACCGCTTCCTGCATCGCCACCGGGGTGGGGCGGAAGAGGGTCGAGGCGTAGACGTTGACCCGCTCGCGGTACCGCGCCCCGAGCAACTTCCAGACTGGTTCACCGAACGCCTTCCCGGCGATGTCCCACAGGGCGATGTCGGCACCGGAGATCATCTGCATCCCCGCGCCCTGTCGCCCGTAGTAGGCCAGGAAGCGGTACATCTTCTGCCAGAGCCGTTCGCGTTCGAGCGGGTCTTCGCCGATCAGCGCCGCCCGCAACGACTCGAAACCGACCACCCCGCCGGACGGAGCCTCGACGATCGCCTTGCCGACGTGGGGCTGGGTTTCGATGTCGGACCAGCCGGTGATCCCCTCATCGGTGCTGATCTTGATCAGCGAGACGAAGCGGACGCCGTGCGCCTCCGCCGCCACTAATGGATCGGCGTAATCTTTGCCCGTGTCGAGGACGATCGCCTCGACATCGGTGATTTTCATCGGTGTACCTCCGTCTGGGCTGTCGTTGTTCGCGCCGTTGTGTACTAACTGAGCCCGAGGAGCGCGAAGGCGTCACGCGCCAGCAACCCCTCGATCGTCTTTTCTGTGACCTGCGGCAGGCCGCTCTGGCCGGTCACGTCGTTGGCGTGGCGCAGGCCATTGATCGAGTCCTGCGCGGTGGTAAACGGGTAGTCGGTGCCGAAGAGGAGTTTGTGCGTGACCTGATACTCCTGCGCGGCGATCAGCATGTTGTAGAACTGCCAGGGGCGGTAGTAGAGGGCCGAGATGTCGGCGTAGACGTGCGGGTGCTTGCGGATAACGACCAGGCACTCCTCGCAGAAGGGGTGCCCGACGTGGGCCAGCACCATCCGCAACTCAGGGTAGCGCATCGCCACGTCATCGAAGAGCCACGGGCGGGTGAACTCCAACGGGGCCATCTGGTTGTAGGTGGTGCCGCTGTGGAAGAGGATCGGCAACCGGCGCTCCTGGCAGTAGGCGTAGACCGGATCGCAGCGCGGGTCGCGCGGGTCGAATCCGGCGTACATCGGTCCCATCTTGACCCCGACGAGGCCGAGTTGTTCGATCCCCCCGCGTAGCTCGTCCAGGCAACCGGACTGGGTCGGGTCGCAGGCGGCGAAGCCGACCAGCTTTTCGGGAGCCTGGGCGACGAAATCGGCCACGTAACGATCCGGCACCCAGTAGCCGGTACGCCGCGCCTTCATCCCGAAGACAGCCACGCGCGAGAACGCGGCCATGTCGGCCATGAACGTCTCGAAATGCACCGTCAGGTCGAAGGCGTAGCCGCGCGAGATCTCGGCCTCGCGGATCGTCGCCGCCTCCATGTGCAGTCCCTGATCCCAGGTATGGGCGTGGATATTCTGCATCGCACCCCTCGCTTGGTCGCGTATGTGCTGTTACAGGACGCCGTAACGCGCAAAAACGTCGCGGAGATAGTCGCCGCGTTCGAGGTCGGCGCGGGTGTTGTTCTCGCCGCTGACCTTCGCGCGGGCGCGCTCGACCACTTCCAGGGCGATCTGGCTCGGGATGACGACGATCCCATCGACATCGGCGAAGACAATATCGCCCTGATTGACGGTCACGCCGCCGCAATTGATCGGCATCCCGTGGCCGAGGACCGCCCCGCGCCCGTATGAATCGATCGGGCGGATCCCCGTGGCGAAGACCGGGAAGCCCATCTGCTCGATCCGCCGCACATCGCGCACATGGCCGTCGATGATCGCGCCGCGTGCCCCGCGTGCGCGTGAGGCGGTCGAGAGGAGGTCGCCCCACAGACAGGTGCGCGTCGAGCGATTGGTCGAGGCGACCAGGACATCGTCCGGCTTGAGGCTGTCGATCGCGGCGATCTCGGCGTCGTACGGCTTCTCGGGGGTCGCGTAGACATCGCAGGAGAGGACAGTATGTGCGCGGCCCACCATGACCGCGCCCTGATAGATCGGACGCAACGTCGCGTCCATCGCCTGCTCGCGGTAGCCGAGACTGTCGAGGATGTCGGAGACGACCGAGACATACAGTTCGCGCTCGAAGATGTCGAAGAGTTCCCTATCGGCTGTGTCGCTCATCGCTGCCTCCTGTGGTGTGGCTCAAAATAGCCCATTCGTGTTCCTCGCTGACGTCGTCGTGCAGGTGCTGGTGTCGACGGTCGCGTGTCGTGCGGCTGCGGTGGCTTCGCATTGCCTGATTGCGCTCACCTTGTATCACGAGCGCATTCTTCAGGCAATCGGTTCGATCGCCTGAAGAACGCGCTCGCGCCGTATTTCCCGTACTTGCCGCCATGCCCGCGTCGTGGTGGTATGCTGCGCGTGCGTTTTTCACGCACCACAAGGTGATCGGGGCTCGCTGTTTGGATAAACGCATAGCGAGGTTAAGAGGAGGCTGCGGATGATCGCGGACATCACACCGGTTGGGCAACTGGATTGGGAGAGTGTGGGCGCACGCTTCTACCATGTGCCGTTCACCCTCGATGGTGCGTGGGCGCGGTTACGGGTGCCTCTCTACGTTGCCTGTGCGCCCCAGCCCGGCAAGACGATCGTCGCCATCGGTGGGACGCACGGCGACGAATATGAGGGGCCGGTCGGCCTGAAGAACCTTATCCAGGAGCTTGATTCCACGACGCTGGTCGCCGGGCGGCTAATCGTCATCCCGGTGCTGAACGTGCCTGCTTTCAAGGCGGCGCAGCGCGAATCGCCGCTCGATGGTGGCAACATGAACCGCGCCTTCCCCGGCAAGGTCGATGGCACGATCACCTCGCGGATCGCGCGCTTCGTCACCGACGAGGTGCTGGCGCGGGCCGACGTGGTGATCGACATCCACGCGGCGGGGGCGGGGATGGAGATCGCCCGCTGCGCCTCCTTCCACGAGGTCGCCGATCCCGCACAGGCGCGGGCGATGACCGAGACGGCCAAACTCTTCGGGATGCCGTTCGTGATGGTCTATTCCAGCGGTTTCGGGGCCGGGTTGCTGACCGAGCAGGCCGAGGCGCTGGGCAAGGTCACGATCGGCGGGGAGTTCGGCTATGGCGCGTCGGCCGACTTGCAAGGGATTCGCTGGGCGCACGGGGGCGTGCTGAACGTGATGCGCCAGTACGGTCTGCTCGATTCGCCGATCGTCGATCTCGTTCCGCCGACGGTCGATCGCCAGCGCGTTGTCGTCGCCACCGACATCGATCGCTATATCACCGCGCCGTTTCGCGGGATCAGCGAGCCGCTGGTGCCGCTCGGGGCATACGTGACGAAGGGGACGCCGGTCGCGCGCCTCCACGACTTCGATAAGATCGATGAGCCGGGCGCGACGATCTATGCCGATAACGACGGCTATGTGCTGATGCGCCGCTTCCGCGCCGCGACCGAACAAGGCGACATGATCATGGTGATCGGCCAGGAGCAAGACTCCTGATGCGGGAGCAGGGTGGGTGTCGGCATTCATGTAATCGGATGTCTCGCACGTTTGGCG
>JAABUN010007393.1_pt1 | contig 11873 bp, 11 predicted proteins | sample 5559311 | NCBI WGS metagenome assembly JAABUN01 (sample SAMN10711877, study PRJNA513370) | rock metagenome | isolation source: Antarctica rocks | place: Antarctica: Victoria Land, Siegfried Peak sud | reverse complement strand
ACCCGCCAGCGCTGCACCTGCATGCCGTCGGCGGTGGTGGCGTACAGGTAGGCGAACCGCTGACCGGCCCCGAAGTCCGGATCGAGGTCGATGCCCAGCAGGCCGCCCTCACCGCGTGCGCTCACCTCGACGCGGGCGACCGGGTCGCGACGTACCGTCCCGTCGCGCTCGACCAGCCGCACCCGTCCGGGTCGTTCCGTGACCAGCATCCGGCCGTCGGGCAGGAACGCTAGGTCCCACGGCACCTCGAGCCCTGTGGCGACGACCTCAACGCTCGGCGCGTCCGATCCGGTCACGGCCGGCGGCGCAGGCGCCACCACGGACGGCGACACTGCCGGCGGCGCAGACGCCACAACTGATGGCGTCGCGGCCGGCGAGCTGGGCGCGCCGGCACTGCTCGCGGCCGCGGGCGGCGCGGGCGGTGCGTCGTCGCTCGCTCCGCCACATGCGGTCACGACCGTCACGGCGGCGAGCACGATCCACAGCCTTCGTGCCACGCGTCCTCCTCGTCAGCGGATCGGATCGGCGAAGGTCATCCAGCGCCGGGTGACGTCTCGACAAACAGTCCAGGTGGGCGCGAGCGGCCGATCGCTCGGCCGGATCGTCGCGATCGGACTCAGCGGACCATGCCGTAGAGCGCGACGGCGACGGTCGACGCGACGCTCAAGGCGTCCCACCGGCCAGGACCACGAGTCCCATGCGCAGAAGTCGTCCGTCACTGCGAAGGTGCCTCATGCGGGGGCTCCTCCCCAAGCACGCTTGCCTGTGCCTGCGACGACCGCAGGTCCGGCCCGAAATTGACCATGCTTCCTCCCGACGTCGCGCTCCGCGGCAGCTCCAGGACGACCAGTACGCGAAGCCGTCCCCGCCCTCGCGTGCAACGCATTCCCGCGGTGCGATGTTTGACACTCCCGAACTGATCGCCGCTCGACGGCTCGACCGCACCCCGGGCATGTCGCGAGCGGAACGCTACATCGACAGGAACGGCGTGAAGAGGCGGACCGGACCGTCCGCGAGCCCCGCTCTGAGCTCTGGGCTCGGTTCACCGAGCAGTTCGCCGAAGACCTCCCCCGTCGCGAGGATCGCCTGAGCGAAATCACCGAGGTTCGACATGTGCTCCATCAGCGCGGCGGCGTCCCTGTACCGCTCCAGGACGATGCACTCGGTCTGATCCTCGTTGAAGTAGATCTCGTACTGGAGCGTTCCGGTGTCCCTGGCCCGCTCGGCGCCGGCTGTATACGCGGCGGTCGCGTCCGGGTCGTGCCGTCGCCGGGCATTGCGGCGCGCAGTGCACCACGATGTACAACAGGACCGTCCCGGTGCGAGGCTGACGACGCCGACGCGCCAAACTGAAGACTCTTCCCAGGACGCAGGGGGTCCGGCGTGAGGTTGACACCGCACGAGCAGGAACGGCTCATGATCTCCTGTGCCGCTGAGCTGGCCCTGCGTCGGCAGGCTCGCGGCCTCAAGCTCAACCATCCGGAGAGCGTGGCCGTGCTGAGCAGCTTCGTGCTCGAGGGGGCGCGGGACGGGCGGCGCGTGGTGGACCTCATGACCGACGGCCGGGAGGTCCTCACCCGGGCCGACGTCATGGAGGGTGTCCCGGAGATGATCATGGAGGTGCAGGTTGAGGCCACCTTCCCTGACGGCAGCAAGCTCGTCACGCTGCACAACCCGATCCCGTGATACCGGGTGAGGTGCTGCTCGGCGAGGGTGACATCCCGCTGAACGCCGGCGCCGCACGGACGACCCTGCGGGTCACGAACACCGGTGACCGCCCGATCCAGATCGGCTCCCACTACCACTTCGCGCAGGTGAACGACGCGCTGCACTTCGAGCGGTCAGCCGCGCAGGGGCAGCGGCTCGATGTGCCGGCCGGCACCGCCATCCGGTTTGAACCCGGCATCGAACGCGATGTCGACCTCATCCCCCTCGGCGGCGCCGGCCTCGTGCCGGGTCTGCGCTGGAGCGGACCGGCGTGACGTCTATCGATCGGCAGCGCTACGCCCTGTTGTTCGGACCGACGACCGGTGACCGCATCCGGCTGGGCGACACGAACCTGTTCATCGGCGTCGAGCAGGACCGCTGCCGGGTGGGCGGGTCGTCCGGCGACGAGGCGGTGTTCGGCGGCGGGAAGGTCATCCGTGAGTCCATGGGTCAGTCGACAGCGACGCGGGCCGAGGGTGCGCTGGACCTGGTCATCACCGGCGCCGTGGTGCTGGACCACTGGGGGGTCATCAAGGCCGACGTCGGGGTCCGCGACGGACGGATCGTCGGCTTGGGCAAGGCCGGCAACCCCGACACGATGGACGGCATCGACCCGGCTCTGGTCATCGGGCCGGCCACCGAGGTGCTCGCCGGCAACGGGCGCATCCTCACGGCCGGCGGCGTGGACAGCCACGTGCACCTGATCAGCCCGCAACAGCTGCCGGAGGCCCTCGGGTCCGGCATCACCACGATCATCGGCGGCGGCACCGGCCCGGCCGAGGGCACCAAGGCCACCACCGTCACGGCCAGCGAGTGGTACATCGCGCGGATGCTCGAGGCGCTTGATGCCTGGCCCGTCAACGTGGGGCTTCTCGGCAAGGGCAACACGGTCAGCGAGCCGGCGATGTGGGAGCAGCTTCGTGCCGGCGTCTCCGGTTTCAAGCTGCACGAGGACTGGGGCTCGACGCCGGCGGCGATCGATGCGTGCCTGCGGGTCGCGGACGCGAGCGGGGTGCAGGTAGCCCTGCACTCCGACACGCTCAACGAAGCCGGCTACGTCGAGTCGACGTTGGCGGCGATCGCCGGCCGGACGATCCACGCCTACCACACCGAGGGGGCCGGCGGCGGTCACGCGCCGGACATCATCACGGTCGCCGGTCAGCCACACGTTCTTCCGTCCTCGACCAACCCGACCCGTCCGCACACGGTCAACACGGTCGAGGAGCACCTGGACATGCTGATGGTCTGTCATCACCTCAACCCCGCGGTGCCGGAGGACCTGGCCTTCGCCGAGAGCCGCATCCGCCCGTCGACGATCGCTGCGGAGGACGTGCTGCACGATCTCGGCGCCATCTCGATGATCGGCTCGGACAGCCAGGCGATGGGCCGCATCGGCGAGGTGGTGCTGCGGACCTGGCAGACAGCGCATGCGATGAAAAGCCGTCGCGGCGCGCTTGCCGGCGATGCGGGCAACGACAACCTGCGGGCCCGTCGTTACGTCGCCAAGTACACGATCTGTCCGGCTGTGGCCCACGGCCTGGAGGCCGAGGTCGGCTCCGTCGAGGTGGGCAAGCTCGCTGACCTCGTCTTGTGGGACCCCGCATTCTTCGGCGTGCGACCGCATGTGGTCCTCAAGGGCGGCCTGATCGCCTGGGGGGCCATGGGCGATGCGAACGCCTCCATCCCGACGCCGCAACCTGTGCTGCCCCGGCCGATGTGGGGTGCCGTCCCCGCGGCCGCAGCCGCAACGTCCGTGCACTTTGTGGCCCCGGCCGCGTTGGAGGCAGGACTGGCCGACCGGCTCGACGTACGGCGCCGGCTCGTTCCGGTCGCCGATGTCCGGCGTCGAGCCAAAAGCGACATGCCGCAGAACGACGCGCTGCCCGACATCCGGGTCGACCCTGACAGCTTCGTCGTCCGCGTCGACGGCGAGGTCATCGAGGAGGAACCGGTCGATGTCCTCCCCCTTGCCCAGCGGTACTTCCTGTTCTGATGACGACGCCCGCTGCCTTGCTGCTGCTCGCCGACGGTCGGCTGCCCGCCGGTGGCTATGCGCACTCCGGCGGGCTGGAGCATGCCGTCAGCACAGGGTCGGTGGCCGACCTGCACGACCTCGAGAGCTTCCTTCGCGGCCGCTTGCAGTCCTGCGGGATGCTCGTCGCCGGACTGGCCGCGGCGGCGTGGTCGGCGCGCGACGCGACGGCGCTGGGCGTGCTCGATGTCGAATGCGACGCCTGCACCCCCTCGCCGGCGCAGCGGGCGACGTCGCGGTCGCAGGGCCGGTCGCTGCTGCGGCTGGCCAGCCGGATGTGGCCGGGGAGGCGCTGGTCGGAGCTGCCGACCGCGCCGCACCACTGCGTGGCGTTGGGTGCGCTGGTCCGGGTGGTGGACGGCTCCCAGCAGGACGCCGCCCTGCTCGCCGCTCTCGGCGCGATCACCGGACCGGCCTCCGCGGCCGTACGGCTGATGTCGCTGGACCCGGTCGAGGTGCAGGTGCTGCTGGCCGAGTTGACACCCCTGGTGGAGGAGCTGGCGGTCGAGGCGGTGCTGCGACCGAGGCGGCCCGGCTCGGTCCTGCTCGACCTGCTCGCCGAGGCCCACGCCGGTGCCGAGCTCCGCCTGTTCGCGTCCTGATCCGGCCCGTCCGACCCATCGAGAGCAGCCGCATGCACCGCGACCCGGTCCACGACCTGCCAGCCGACCCGGCGCCGTCACGCGGTGGTCAGTCCGGCCGGGCTTTCCGCGTCGGGGTCGGCGGACCAGTCGGCAGCGGCAAGACCGCGCTGGTCGCCGCGCTGTGCCGCACGCTCGGCGGGGGCCTGCGCCTCGGTGTCGTCACCAACGACATCTACACGACTGAGGACGCGCAGTTCCTCCGTGCTGCAGGCGTTCTTGATCCCGCCCGCATCCTCGCGGTCGAGACGGGCTGCTGCCCGCACACGGCTGTGCGGGAGGACATCAGCGCCAACCTCGACGCCGTCGAGGAGCTCGACCGCCGCTTCGCGCCGCTGGATCTGATCCTGCTCGAAAGCGGTGGCGACAACCTGACCATGACATTTAGCCGGGGGCTGGTGGACGTGCAGATCTTCGTGCTGGATGTCGCCGGCGGGGACAAGGTCCCACGCAAAGGCGGTCCCGGCGTCACCACCTCCGACCTGCTGGTCATCAACAAGACCGACCTCGCTCGGCATGTCGGGGCGGACCTGGCCGTGATGAGCGAGGATGCACACCGGATCCGGCGGGGCGGGACGGTGCTGCTCACCAGCCTGCGCGAGGATCCCGACGCGACCTCGGTGGCGGCCTGGGTGCAGGGGCGACGGGCCAGCTGGCCGCACCCTCGGTGAAAGCATGCGGGGAGCTGACCGTCGAGCGGTCTGAGGGCCGCGACCGGGTGACCCGGCTGCGGTCCCAGGCGCCACTCGTGCTGCGGATGCACGCCTCGACGCTGCATCTGGTGGGGGGCGCCGCCGGGCCGCTCGCCGGTGACGAGACGTGTCTGCGCCTCCGGGTCGGTCCCGGCGCTCAGCTCGCCGTGCGCAGCTCCGCCGCGGCCCTGACGCTGCCGGGCCGGGGGTCGCTGCCGTCCTCCAGTCGGGTGCACGTCGACATCGGAGCGGGCGGCAGCCTGGACTGGTCACCCGAGCCGGTCGTCCTGGCCGCCGGTTCCCATCACCGGGTCTCGGTCGTCGTGACGCTGACCCCGACCTCGGTGCTGCGCTGGCGGGAGGTCGTCGTGCTCGGACGGCACGGCGAGCCGCCCGGACTGCTGGAGACCTCGCTGCTCGTCTCCCGCGGGGGCGCTCCGCTGCTGTGGCAGGAGCACGTCTGGGGCACCGGGGCACCGGCGGGCTGGGACGGGCCGGCGGGCATCGGCCCGGCACGCGTCGTGGCGAGCCTGCTCGACGTCGGTCACCCGGCCGCACCGGCCACCCGCGGAGCGGCCGCCACCACCAGCGCCGCCTGTCTGGCGATCGCCGAGGACGCCCGCCTGCAGCTCGCCCTCGGGGCAAGCGTCCCGGATGTCCTGCCCCTTCTGCGCTGAGCGATTCGGGCACCGGTCACTGTCAGACATCAGCAGGACTCATCGCCGAAACATCGGCTGCCTACGGTCACCGTGCAGTGCCCCGAACTCTTCGGGCCCGAGACGGGAGATACATGTTCAGCGACAGGCGAAGTTTCGTGCTGACCGGCCTCATCGCCGCAGCGGCACTCGGACTGTCGTCGTGCGGCGGCGGGTCGGCCACCGGCGACGGGGCCGCCGGCTCAGTGTCCGGTGACACCGTGAAGGTGGGTCTGGTGCGGTCGTTGAGCGGCGCGCTCGCGATCAGCGAGACGGCGGTCCGCGACTCCGAGCTGCTGGCCATCAAGGAGATCAACGCAGCGGGCGGGGTCCTCGGCAAGCAGATCGTGCCGCTCGTCGAGGACGGTGAGACCAAGCCCGAGGTCTTCGCCCAGAAGGCCGACAAGCTGATCAACAGCGACAAGGTGGCCGTGCTGTTCGGTGGGTGGAGCTCCTCCAGCCGCAAGGCCATGAAGCCGGTCGTCGAAGGGTCGAATGCGCTGCTGTTCTACCCGGTGCAGTACGAAGGGCTCGAGGTGTCGCCGAACATCTTCTACACCGGCGCCACGACGAACCAGCAGATCGTCCCGGCCCTGGACTACCTCAAGGAGCAGGGCCTGCTGACGGTCTTCCTGGCCGGGTCGGACTACGTCTTCCCACGCACCGCCAACAAGATCATCAAGGCGTACGCCGCGGCCAACGGGATGACCATCGTCGGCGAGGAGTACATCCCGCTCGAGGAGTCCAACGCCCAGGGCATCGCCGCCAAGGTGCTGGCCGCCAAGCCGCAGGTGGTCTTCAACACGCTGAACGGCGACGCCAACGTCTCGTTCTTCAAAGAGCTCAAGGCGGCGGGGAACACACCGGCCCAGATCCAGACGATCTCCGTGTCGATCGCCGAGGAGGAGGTCACCAGCGTCGGCGTCGACAACCTGCTCGGGCACCTGACGGCCTGGAACTACTACCAGACGACCGACACCCCGAAGAATCCGGCGTACGTCGCGGCGTACAAGGCGGCCTACGGCGCCGCCAGGCCAACGGCGGACCCGATCGAGGCCGGGTACAACTCCGTCTACATCTGGAAAGCCGCCGTCGAGAAGGCCGGCACCTTCGACGTTCCGGCGGTCATCAAGGCGGCCGGTGGGCTGGAGCTGGAGACACCGGAAGGCACGCTCACGGTGGACCCGACCAACCACCACGTTTTCAAGACGGCCCGGATCGGCATGGTCCGCGCCGACGGCCTGATCGAGGAGGTCGGCGGCTCCAAGACACCGATCGAGCCCGATCCCTGTCTCGATGGCCCCGACTATCCATGGGCCAAGGGCCTTGCCGTCGGCGAAGCACGCGCGGAGTGCGACGCCGCCAAGTAACGCCCGTAGCAAGCGCGGTCACCCGGCGGCAGCGCCCGCCGGGTGACATCACCATCGAGAGGAGAACCGCGCGTGGAGATGTTCCTGGGCAACCTCTACATCGGGCTGACATTGGCGTCGGTCTTTCTGCTGATCAGCCTCGGGCTGACCTTCACCTTCGGTCAGATGGGCGTGATCAACCTCGCCCACGGCGAGTTCATCATGGCGGGCGCCTACGTGCCGTTCGTCCTGCAGACCACCCTGTTCGAGGGCGCCAGAGGTACCGCGGTCCTGGTGGCGCTGCCGGTGGCCTTCGTCGTCGCCGGCGCCATGGGGGTGTTGCTCGACCGGGTGGTGCTGCGTCGCATGTACGGCAGGCCACTCGACACGCTGCTCGCGACCTTCGGGGTGAGTCTGATCCTGCAGCAGGTGGCGCGAGACCTGTTCTCGGCCAACAACAAGAACGTCGAGACGCCGTCCTTCCTGACCGGGCAGACCGAGGTGTTCGGGGTCAGCCTGTCGCACACCCGGTTGTTCATCATCGCCATCGTCATCATCACGATGGTGGCGGTCGGGACCTTCATGACCAGGCTGGCAGCCGGCCGACGGATGCGGGCGGTGGTGCAGAACCGCGAGCTCGCGGCGGTGAGCGGGCTGCCGACGGCTCGCGTCGACGCGACCACCTTCTTCCTCGGCTCCGGGCTGGCTGGAGTCGCCGGTGTCGCGGTCTCGCTAATCGGCCCGGTCGGGACAGGCACCGGCACCGCGTACGTCCTGTCCGCCTTCCTGGTCGTCATCGTGGGCGGTCTCGGCGGGTTGCGAGGCGTGATCATCGCGGCGGTGATGCTTGGCGTCCTGAACGCCTTCGTCGAGTCCTGGACATCCTCGACGATCGGCAAGGCGGCGGTCTTCGCGTTCGTCATCCTGTTCCTGCAGTTGCGACCCAACGGGGTCATGACGCTGCGTACCAGAGGACTGGTGAAGGCATGACCACACTGGACTCCCCCGCCGTGCAGGTGGCTCCGCCGTCGGCCGCGCCGCCTGTGCGCACTCCGAGGTCATGGCTGATGCCCGGCACGCAGAACGCCTGGCCCGGTCGAGGCGCCTTCGTCGGCTTCGCGCTGCTGCTGCTGATCTGGCCGGGCGTGATCGGCGATCCCACCGAGCTGCGGCAGTGGGCCGAGTGGCTCTGCTACGCGATGATCGCCGTCGGGCTGGACATCGCCTGGGGCTACGGCGGCATGCTCGTGCTCGGTCAGGGACTCTTCTTCGGCCTCGGTGCCTACGCCATGGGCATGTACCTGACGCTGGAGCAGGTAGGTGACGGCGAGCTGCCGTCCTTCATGTCCCTTTACGGCGACTTCGACACGCTGCCGCTGCTCTGGCGGCCGTTCGAGCAGTTGTGGTTCGCGGTCCTCGCGGCCGTGCTGATCCCGATGCTGCTCGCCGGAGGTCTGGGCCTGCTGGTGTTCAAGCGGCGCATCCGCGGGCCCTTCTTCGCGCTGCTCACCCAGGCCACCGCCGTCATCTTCGTGCTCGTCCTGGTGGGGAACCTGCAGCTGACCGCCGGATCCAACGGCCTGACCAGCTTCAGCACCGTGTTCGGCCGCAACCGGTACGCCGAGGAGACCAACATCTGGCTGTTCCGGCTGGCGAGCGTCGCGCTGCTGGTCGTGCTGGCTGTCGCGATGGGCGTCGTGCGCAGCCGCTACGGCAAGCTGCTGCAGGCAACGCGGGACAGCGAGGACCGGGTGCGTTACCTCGGGTATGACCCGGCGATCGTCAAGACCATCGGCTTCGTGATCGCCGCCGGCATGGCCGGGCTCGCTGGTGCTGTCGCGGCACCGGTCTTCGGCATCGTGGTCCCGACCCAGTTCGACTACGTCCCGTCGCTGCTGATGATCTGTTGGGTCGCCGTCGGTGGCCGCGGGGCGATCTGGGGCGCGGTACTCGGGGCGCTGTTGGTCAACTGGCTGCGCGTCAATATCAGCGACGCCCGACCCGACGACTGGCAGTACGCGCAGGGGGCGCTGTTCCTTCTTGTGCTGGCCTTGGCCCCCGGGGGGCTCATCGGGTTGCTGCGCTCGGGCTACGTGCGGGTGCTCAGCCTGTTCATGAGGACTCCGAAGCAGGGTGACGTGTCGACCCCGGTGGCCGCATGACCGCCCTGGAGATCCGCGGACTGTCGGTCGAGTTCGACGGGTTCCACGCGCTGACCGACCTCGACCTGACGGTGGAGCGCAACGAGTTGCGCTTCCTGATCGGCCCGAACGGGGCGGGCAAGACGACCATGATCGACTGCATCACCGGGCTGACCCGGCCGACGAGCGGGTCGGTCCGCTTCGAAGGTCAGGAGATCACCGGGAAGAAGGAGCATCAGATCGTCCGGCTCGGTATCGGCCGTAGCTTCCAGACCCCGACGGTGTTCGAGAAGCTCACGGTGCTCGACAACCTGGACCTCGCCGAGTCCTTCCGTCGTTCGCTGCCGATGATGCTGCTCACGCGGCGCAAGGGCATCAGTGAGGCAGCCGGCACGACGCTCGAGCGGATCGGATTGACGAGCGTGGCGCATCGGCTCGCTGGTGAGCTCAGCCACGGCCAGAAGCAGTGGCTGGAGATCGGGATGCTGCTGGTGCAGAAACCCCGGCTGCTGCTGCTCGACGAGCCGGTGGCCGGCATGAGCCCGCAGGAGCGGCTCGAGACCGGCGCGCTGCTTCATGAGCTCGTCGCCGACTACACGGTGGTCGTCATCGAGCACGACATGGCGTTCCTGCGCCGGTTCGCCCACACCGTCACGGTGCTGCACGAGGGCAAGGTGCTGTCGGAGGGAAGCGTCGAGATGATCCAGGCAGACCCGAAGGTCCGTGAGGTCTATCTGGGTCGCTCCCGCGACGAGCGCTCGGGCGCTGTCGTCGCGGCCGCCGAGCCGGAGCCGGTCAGCCCATGAGGCTCGAGATCGATCAGGTCCGGGTGGCGTACGGGCGCACCGAGGTGATCTACGGCGTGAGCCTCGACGTACCCTCGGGCAGTCTGACCTGCCTGATGGGACGCAACGGCGTGGGCAAGTCCACCTTGCTGAACGCCGTACTCGGGCTGCTGTCCCTGCGAGGCGGCCGGATCCGGCTCGACGAGAAGGACATCACCGGGATGTCACCCCCGCAGCGCGCCCAGGCGGGAATCGGCTACGTCCCGCAGGGGCATGCGGTCTTCCCGCACCTCACGGTCATGGAGAACCTGCAGGTCGTGCTGGAGCGTCAGCGCGGCGTTGACCCGGCCGGTCTGGATGAAGCCCTCGACGTCTTCCCGGCGCTGCGGTCCTTGCTGACCCGCCCAGCCGGGCTGCTGTCGGGCGGCCAGGCCAAGCAGCTGGCCATCGCCCGGGCGCTGGTCCCCCGGCCGCGGCTGCTGGTCCTGGACGAGCCGACCGAGGGCATCCAGCCCTCGATCATCCTGGAGATCGAGGACGCCATCGCCGAGCTGCACCGGGCGAGGGGCATGTCGATCCTGCTAGTCGAGCAGTACGTGGAGTTCGCGCTGCGCCTCGCCGAGCGCTACGCCGTCATGGAGGGCGGTCTGATCAGCCACTCCGGCAGCACCGACTCGGTCGACCTGGCGAGCTTCAGCGAGCTGCTGGCGATCTGAGCCGGACCATGGGATCGGCCGGTCTGAGAGGGTGCACGGGTGCCCGGCCAACTCACACTGCTCGACGCCCCGTCGCTGTAGTACCGCGCTTTTCACCCCGGGCCCACGGCGGTCGGACCGGGCCACGGTTAGCCAGGCGGCAAGGAGTCCGGCCGCGATCATGGCGTAGCGGCAGCTGCGGTGACGGACTCCGGGACACCGAGGACGGCGGGCTTGGCCTGGCTACATGAAGTCGCCGGCCGTGAGAGCGGTGATGTCGCCTTCCGAGGCCCCTACCTGCACAGCCGGGATGCGACCGGAGGCCACTCCGGCGGTGGCGTACGCCAGCCCGGTCTCCTCGGGTCCCAGCCTCGCGTCAAGGAGGCATTCAGCTACGGCGATCCTCGGTCAGGAGACGTCCGGTCCGCTTGGAGGCGCTGGCAGAGCTCTCTAGCCGGTCGCTCCTGCGGCATGTAGTCGCTCATTGTTGAGGCTGCCTCAGCGAAGGTGGTGACTGCCGCCGCGGGCCGAGCCTGGAGCCCAATAGGAGACTCTGCGCCGGTAGCTCCAGGTAACGGTAAATGCCGTCTGACGAGAGGTGAGCACTCCCGTTCTGCACCGCCCCCAGTGTGCCGTGTTGTGAACGTCGCGGCGCCGCGCAACATGCCGCTGAACCGCTGCGGTCGTGTTTGGCAGCCTGCTCAAAGCAACGGTTTCACCCGTCCGCCAGCGCACCTAAGGATGTGCGGAGCCGTCGGGTCCAGACACCTGCTTCACCTCGACGAAGTCATCCGTCACGCCTAGTTATTCAGTTCAGTGTGCCGCCCGCGGCGGTGGCGGCTGCGGCTGTGGAGCAGCCGGATGCGCCGGCAGCGCAGTCGGCAGGGCGGCTTGTCCCGTCCGCTCATCGGCTATGTGCGGTCGCCGAGCCGCCCGGTCAGTAGACCGGCTCAGGCCGACGGGCGTCGCCCGCAGTGATCGCACCCGCCCCCGCCCGATCAGAAGCGGACGTCCGCCGCTCGCGCATAGGTCCAGCCTTCGCTGATCTTGCGCCCCGCTCGGACTCGCCGCTCAGCGGCACAACAGCTGGCACCAAGCCGTGCCGACCAATCGCGCCGGTCGGGTGCCAGCGGCCT
>JAABUN010007392.1_pt1 | contig 11882 bp, 9 predicted proteins | sample 5559311 | NCBI WGS metagenome assembly JAABUN01 (sample SAMN10711877, study PRJNA513370) | rock metagenome | isolation source: Antarctica rocks | place: Antarctica: Victoria Land, Siegfried Peak sud | reverse complement strand
TGCCCCGTCGTTACCACTTGACTGGCCCGGCCGAGTCACACGCGGCGAATAAGATCGGTCCCTTACTCGGCGGACGGCCGATTCCTGACGGGCGCGGCTCCGACAACCCCTGGGCCGGCGGCCATCCCGCGGGTCGGCTCCGGTGCCGCCAGGGCGGCCGACTGGCCCGGCCGCCCTGGCGGCACCGGAGCCACGAACAGCTTGGCCAGGTGTCCAGGGTCAGCGGCGGCGAACCGGGCCAGCCGGCCGGCGGCGGCGGCCGGGGTCGGCGGCCGGTCGGCCGGGTTCCTGGCGAGCAGGGCATGGACGACCGCGCACAACCGGGCCGGCAGGTCCGGCCGCAGCCGGCCGAGGGGGGCCGGGTCGGTCGTCTGTTTGGCGACGAGTTTGTCGATCGTCTTGCCGGCCGGGAACGGCGAGTGGCCGGCCAGCAGGAAGTACAACGTCCCGCCCAGGGCGTACAGGTCCGCCCGGGTGTCGACAGCCGAGCTGTCGACAGCCTGCTCAGGGGCGAGATAGTCGGCCGTCCCGAGGATCATCCGGCGGCTGGCCGTCATCGTCAGACCGGCCTTTTCGGCCCCCCGCTTGACGATGCCGAGGTCGAGAATTTTGACCCGGCCGGCCCGGTCGATCAGCACGTTGGCCGGCTTGATGTCCCGGTGGACCAGCCCCTGCTCGTGGACGTGCTGCAGGCCGACGGCGATCTGATGGGCGGCGGCGGCGGCGGCCGGGCCGGCGAACGTCCCTTGCCGCGCGACGGCCGCCTGCAAGCTGACCCCGTCGATGTACTCCATGACCAGGTACGGCGGCCGGGCACTCAGGTCGGCGTCGACGAGCTGAGCGAAGTTCGGGTGGGCAAGCCCGGCCGCCGCCTGGACCTCGCGCAGGAACCGGGTCCGGGCCACTGGGTCGCCGACCAGACTGGCGTCCAACAGCTTGATCGCGACCTCGTGGCCGGTGCCGTCGTGCCGGCCGAGGTAGACGTGGCCGCTCCCCCCCCGGCCGAGGAGGTCGAGCAGCCGGTACGGCCCGACCATGAACCCGCGCCACCGGCCCCGGCCGATTTGGTCCGCCTGGAACGCCGTCAGATGGCCGGCCTCAATCAACTGGCCGAGCAGCGTCCGCATGTCGCCGGCCGGGGACACGCCGTCGACCGCGGCCGCAAGCCCGTCCTCGGCGACGAGCCGACTGGACCGGATGACGGCCACCAGATCGGCCAGGCTTGCGGGCTTCGGCATGGCGGGGGCCGGCGGGGGCGGGGCAAGGCGACGGCCAACTTTAGAACAGGATCGGCCGGCGGGTGTCGGCCCAGGTCGGGGGATTTGGCGGATTTTTCTCCCGGCCGGCCGGCCGGGCGCGGCGGAGTGTTCTAGCCTTCGGCCGTCCGGCCCAAGTCTTCGCCCCGGAGGCCCGCCATGATCCGCACCCGCGGCCCGCAGCGCCGCCGCCCGACCCGCGGCCGGGCCGGGGTGGCCACCGTCGAGTTCGCCGCGGCCCTCAGTTTCGTCCTCGCCCCGATGCTCCTCGGCCTGTGGGAGATGGGGCGGGCCGTGCATGTCCAGCAGGTGGTCAGCAACGCCGCCCGGGAGGGGGCGCGGCTGGCGGCCCAGGGGCGGACGCTCAGCTACAACGGGACGCCGACGGAGATCAAGGCGTCCCTCGACCCGGCGGCCAACGCGACGGCTAGGCTGCCGAACGTCAAGGCGACCGTCTACCAGTCGCTGGTCGGGGCCGGGCTGACCGGCCTGGGGTGGAACGACGTGGAGGTCAAGTTCAAGTACCTGGCCGGGACCGGGCCGTCGGGTTACGACTTCACCGCCGAGTACGAGCAGCGGAAGGCGTGGGAGGCCCTGCCCAGCCCGAAGGGGCCGGCCCCCGCGAGTACCCCGAACGACGACCCGACCCTGGGGACCAAGAACCAGCGGTTCGTCGTGTACGTGCTGATCAAGTTCGACGACAAGGTCCGGTGGGTGAACGCCGGCATCGTCAACCCGAAGTACATCGCCTACGCCGTCGAGTGGCGGAACCTGGTCGACGACCCGTTCCGGATCAACACGGCCATCCCGACCTGGTAACCCGGCCGGAGCCTCCGCCATGCGCCTGCACACCGGCCGCCGCCCGGCCGCCGCCCGCCGCGGTAGCACCCTGACCGAGGCCGCCTTGGTCCTGCCGCTGTTTCTGATGTTCCTGTTTGGCGTGTTCGAGTACGGCCGGTACATCCTGGTCCTACAGGTGAGTACGAACGCCGCCCGCGAGGGTGCCCGGTGGGCCGTCGTCCACGCCAACGACCAGCGGACGGCCGACGCCCGGTTCACCCCGCCGGCCGACTACACGGCGTACACCCCGTACACGGGGCCGCTGGTGGCCGGGGCCGAGGGGCCGCCGACCGGGCCGCAGTACACGGTGCCGTTCATCGAGAACTACATGAAGGACCGGATGGGCGGCGTCGACCGGATGATCACCGGGTTCGCCGTCCGGGTGTTCCCGTGCGAGACCGCCCCGCTCTACGCCACCCCGTGCCGGATCACCCAGAAGGCGGCGTCGACCTCGTGGAACAACTCGGCCTTCACCGAGCGGGTGGCCGTCAAGATCGTCGGCGTGTACCGGCCGATCCTGCCGGGCTTCCTGTGGATGGCCGACGACATCCCGGTCTCAACCGTCGCCCTGATGGGCAGCGAAGGCTGACCCGCTGCTCGCCCCGGAACCCTCGCCCGTACCCTGGCCCGCTGGGACGACCCGCCATGATTCGCACCCGCTTCCGCCGCTCCCGCCGGCCGGGGACCATCCTACCGCTCCTGGCCCTGACGGTCATCGGGCTATTCACGTTCCTGGCCCTGGCCATCGACCTGGGGATGCTGGCCGTCGCCCGGACGGAGTGCCAGAATGCGGCCGACGCCGCCGCCCTGACGGCCACCCGGACCCTGGACAACAAGCCGACCAGCAGCGACAGCAACAAGGGGGACGCCGACACGTTCGGCCGGGACGTGGTCGTCAAGAACGTCCTATTCGCCTCGAATTTCCAGGGGGCGAACGTCCAGAACGTCCGGTTCGGCACCTACGACTACAACACCACCCTCAAGCGGTTCGAGACCCAGTACCCGTCGGCCCCGCCGGTCGGCCGGTCGTGGACGGCGACCGAGGTGACCGTCACCAGCACCCAGCCGTCGTTCTTCGGCGGGGCGTTCGCCTTGGTGCCGTTGAGCAGCGGCGGGCCGGCCCAGAGCGTCCCGACCCTGAGTACCGGGGCGGTGGCCGTCGCCGTCTACCGGCCGCGGGATCTGGCCGTCGTCATGGACCTGACCGGGTCGATGCGGTTCGGGACGACCCTGACCGCCAACGGCGCGTTCCTGAGCGCCGACCCCCTGTACCCGCAGTTCGGCCACTACGCCCGGTACCCGAACTACGCGGCCAACAACCCGAACACCGGCACCAACGGCGGGACGACCGAGGCCGGCCGGCACAACCCGTTCTTCACCACCGCCCCGTTCGTGCTGGGCAGCGGCGAGTTGTACGCCCCGAACAACTACACCGTCCCGACGGCCGGCGGGCCGGCGTGCGTCAAGGACTTCTATTACGACCCGGGCAACCTGGGCAGCCCGGCCACGCCGGATGTGGTCATCGCCCCGAACATGGCCGTCGCCAACCCGCCGGCCCCGCCCGCCACCGACCCGAATGGCGACGACACCAACCCGCCCACGCCGCTCCCCCGCGCCTTCCACCACTGGAACCGGCCCCGACTCAGCCCCGGCAACCCGGACGCCTACGTCGCCCCGACCTACGACTACAGCGGCTGGGCCGGCATCTACGACCCGAATAACTTCGTCCAGTACCCGATGCCCGAAACGTTCGACGACCAGTCGCACCCCGGCTACGTGGGCGACCTGTACCCACGCAAAGGCGGCCAGGAGAGCGTGGCCGCGAACCGCACGGCGAGTTGGGATCCATTGACGCCCACCGGGGCGGCCGTCAACCTGGCCGAGTACCTGGGGTGGACGGCGGCGATCACGCCCGGGGCGAGCACCCCGAACCCGAGCGCCGGCACGAACATGCCAGCCGTCCCGACGGTGGCCCCCGGGCGGACGTGGGCGAACTTCCGGGACGCGACGTGGGAGCAGTACGGGTACGACTTGGACGTGGCCAAGTACATCACCGACCGCGGCACCCAGGATCCCCGGACGGCCCTGGCCACCACAGGCTCGCCGAAAGCGACGTTGAAGGATACGGCCGCGCGGTTCAAGGGGTACTCCGTGGGGCCCGGGTACTGGGGCAAGACGTTCTTCGTGTGGCCACCCGACCCCCGCAGCCCGGTCGGCAACCCGGGAGACGCCGGGTACGTGGCCGGCGACTGGCGGCGGCGGTTCTTCACTAAGACTGACGGGACCGCCTTCGACCCGCAGGCGGACAACGACGCGGTCAAAGTCGGGTCTGACGGGATCAACGAGGCGCTGTTGCGGGACGGCGGCGGGTCGGCCCTCCTGTCGCGGGCCGAGAACCAGTCCGGCACGCCCCTGCCCGCCGCCGGAATCAACTACGTCGCCGTCCTGAAGTGGGTCAAGCAGAAGCCGCTCGCCGTGTCGCCGAACCTGCGGGCCGGACGGGTGCTGTACTATTCGAGTATCCCGGATGACGTGGACACCGCGTCCGGGTCGGCCGACCAGAAGCTCGATAAGGCGTTTTGGAAGGGGTACATCGACTACGTCCTGTGCAACTACTTGGCCCAGCAGGTCCGCAGTTCCTACTGCCCGACCGACTTCGAGAACAACGGCTGGCCGAACGGGGCGACGCCCGGGGTGTTCCAGGGCGACCTCACGTCGCTAACGCCGGACCCCCGGCCGTACATGCACTACCTGGACAACCCGAGCCGGCCGCGGAGTCAGTTCTGGTTCGGCCCGGTCACCATGATGGCGTACCTCGGGCGCGGGAACAGCAACGGGGCGAACGCCTGGGCCGGGACGACCCACGAGTCCCAGGCGTGGCAATTGAAGGCCGGCATGAACTCGGTCCTGGACGACATCCGGTCGAACCACCCGAACGACTCGGTCGGCATCGCCTACTTCAGCTACGGAGCCTACGGAAACGTGTCGGTCGCCCTGGGGCAGGAGTGGAAGCTGCTCAAGTCGGCCCTCTTCTACCCGCAGGCGATGCTCAACAGCGGCGACGTGTTCGACCCGACCAAGGAGTACCGGCCGTTCGACCTGGCCAACAACTACATCGGGGGCGGCAACATCCCGAACGCCCAGGGGGGGACGGACCCGAACACCGGCCTGGCGATGGCGTACAACATCCTCTCGCCCGGGACGCCGGTCGCGCTGCTGCCGCCGCTGCCGAACTCGCCGGGGAACGTCAATCCGCTGGCCCCCCGGAACGGCCGGCGGGGGGCGACCAAGATCGTCCTGTTCGAGACGGACGGGGTGCCGAATGCGTACCGCGACGTGACGTTCAACGCCCAGGGGTACAACTCGCACTACACCGTCACCGGCGGCGGGGCGAGCGTCGGCAACGGCAACAGCGCGGCGATGGACCCGGCCTACGCGGTCGTCGACCAGATCGTCGCCGACGCCGTGCCGGCCAACGGCCTGTCCACCCCGACGAGCAAGGCCCGGGTGTACGCCATCGGGTTCGGCGACCTGTTCTCGACCCCGAGTGCCACCTTCCAGCCGCAGGCCCGGGACTTCCTGTTGAACATCCAGAAGCACGGCAAAACGTCCGCCCGGGGCCTGCCGTATGACGACGGGCCGGCCGCCACGGCCATCCCGGCCAGCCAGATCATCACCGGCCCGTACCAGACGCGCATCGACAGCCTCAAAACCTGCTTCGAGCGGATCATGCAGGCCGGGGTGCAAGTGACGCTGGTGGAGTAGCCGGCGGAATGAGGGCTTGAAGCCGCGAAGCCCGGGGACCGCAGTCCCTGGGCTTTGTTCGTGATGACGTTCCGACACCCCGCTCGATCGTGTTCTAAAGTTCCCATGCCGGCCGAACCCGTATCCGTCCGGTAACGCCCGCTCCCGCAGGGGTTCCCCGTGGTGACTGCCGCCGTGGCCTTCGACCGCGTCGAAAAGACCTACCCCACGGGCCTGCTCCGTCGGGGCGGGGTGCCGGCCGTCCTAGGCGTGACCCTTGCCGTCCCCGCCGGCTGCGTGTTCGGTCTCTTGGGGCCAAACCGGGCCGGCAAGACGACGCTGGTCAAGATGCTCCTGTCGCTGGCCCGGCCGTCGGCCGGCACGGTCGCTCGACTCGGGGCACCGGTCCGCGACCGGCGGACCCTGGCCCGGGTCGGGTACATGCACGAGAACCACGCCTTCCCCCGGTACTTGAGCGCCGCCGAAGTCCTCTATTTCTACGGCGGCTTGAGCGGCCTGCCGACCGAGACCTTGCCGGCCCGGGTCGCTCAACTGCTGGAGCAAGTCGGCCTGGCCGACCGGGGCCGGGAGCCGATCAGCCGGTTCAGCAAGGGGATGGTCCAGCGCCTCGGACTGGCCCAGGCGCTCGTCAACGACCCGGACTTGTTGGTCCTCGACGAGCCGACCGAGGGCCTCGACCTGGACGGCCGGGAGACGCTGCGGGCGGTCGTCCGGGGCCACAAGGCCCGCGGCAAGACGGTGCTGTTGGTGTCGCACGTCCTGGCCGAAGTCGAGGACTTGTGCGACGAACTAGCGGTCGTTGTGGCCGGCCAGCTGGCGTACCGCGGCGACCTGGCCGCCCTCCTCGGCCCACCGGGGCCGGACCGCCGGCCGTTGGAGCCGGCCCTCCGCGACGTGTACCAGAAGGGGGCGGCCGCGTGACGATGCCCGAACTGATCCGCACCGTCCGCTGGATGGTCCGCGACACCCTGAAACAGTCGATCTCCACGAAGCTTTTCTGGGTCATGGTGGCCGCCGCCGCGGTGGCGACGCTGGTCTGCCTGAGCGTGAGCGTGACCGGCGACACCCCCGCCCTGGCCGAGCCGTGGGACCACCCGGGTATGCTCCCCAAGGGCGAGGCCGACAAGATCGGCCGGGACAACCTCAAGTTGGACGGCGTCCGGGAGATCACCGGCGAGATGACCCTCGGGTTCGGGGCGTTCCAGGTCGCCGTCGGCCGCAACCGGGAAGACTCGGTCAAGCAACTACAGCTCGTCCTCGTCGCCCTGGTGGCGGACACGGCCGGGGTGCTGCTAGCGCTGCTGTGGACGGCCGGGTTCCTGCCGACGTTCCTGGAGCCGCAGGCGGCGACGGTCCTGCTCGCCAAGCCGGCCCCGCGGTGGGCGATCCTGCTCGGCAAGTACGTCGGGGTAGTGCTGTTCGTCGGCCTGGCGGCGGCCCTGTACATCGGCGGGACGTGGCTGGCCCTGGGCCTAAGGACCGGCGTCTGGACCGGGGCGTACTGGCTGGCCGTGCCGGTCCTGATGACGAACTTCGGCATCTTCTACGCGGTGTCAGCGTTCCTGGCCGTCTGGACGCGCAGCACGGTGGCCAGCGCCTTCGGGACGCTGCTCTTTTGGGGCGTCTGTACGGCGACGAACGTCACCCGGCACCACCTGATCGCGTTCCCGCCGGAGGGCATCACCCCGACGGCGATGCTGTTGTCCGAGATCGGCTACTGGCTCCTGCCCAAGCCGGTCGACCTGGGGGCGATCTTCTTCGACGCGCTCGGGGCCGGCCAGTATCGCATTCAAGCAGCCGACATCCAGGCCGTCCAGGCGACCGGCCGGCTGAACCCTGGGCTGTCGGTGGCGGCGAGTATGGCTTTCGCCGCCGGAACGCTGGGGATGGCGTGCTACGAGTTCGAGCAGACGGACTACTAAGTGTAGAGCGGATGAGGTACCCGCGGGACCGGCCGGCCGGACCCAAGGCCGGGTTTGGCTGGTTCCGGCACACTCTCCCACAACCGCCGTGCCCCCGGTTCCCAACACCCGCACCGCTCTCCTGGCCGCCATCGCCGCCAACCCGGCCGACGACCTGGTGCGGCTGGTGTTCGCCTACTGGCTCGACGAGTACGGCGACCCGGCGTGGGCGGAACTGATCCGGCTGCAGTGTTGGCTCGACCCCATCCGGGCCGCCGACCCGCCGGCCGTTCAGGCCGCGGAAGCGCGGGAGCGGGTGTTGCTGGCGGACCACGCCCGGCGGATCGTGGCCGGGTTCGGGTACGACGGCCGGGCGCAGCGGCGGCGAGTATTCTTCCGGCGGGGGACGCCGGACCGATTACGCATTCCGGTCGTCCAGTTCCTCCGCGACGGCAACGCCCTCCTCGACCGGCTGCCGACGGTCCGGCGGCTGACCCTGACGCACCTGCCGGAAAGCTTCGACCGGCTGAGTACCTACCCGGCGCTGCGGCGGATCGAGCGACTCGATTTGGCCGGGTGGTCGAGCGGACGCGAACCGGCACGCTTGATGGAATCACCAGCCCTGGCCCGGGTTCACACCGTCAGCTTCTGGCTCCGGCCGGGGGACCGGGTGCAGAACGTGTACTTCCCGTACACCCGGTCGGCCGCCGCCCTGGGGGCCGCCCTGCGGGAGGTCCGGCTGGTTCAACTGCACGGCGGGGTGCGGACCGGGGCGTCGGCGGCCGGCCACGACCGGGCGGCCAACGTGACCGCAGCCGACCCGCGAATGGAAGCCGGCGACTTGGCCATCCGGGTGATCCGGCCGTTCGCCCGGCGGTTTACACTCGGGTCGATCCCAGGGCCGCTCACCGGTGACCTGCCGCCGGTGACGCCGGAGTTCGTCAGCTACGAGGGCCGGTTCGTCGCCGTCTTCTGGCTGCCCCCACACCTCGGCCGGTTCGTCGACGCCGGAGGGGAGGTCGAACCGGGCACCCCGCCGGCCGCGCGGGCCGAACTGCTGGAGGAACTCCAGGCCTGGTGGGAAAGTGGGTCGGCCGTCCTGCACCGGGCCGGCCAGCGGTACACTCTCCCCGCCCGGTGACCCCACCCGCGCCGGACGCCGTCATGCCCCACCGCCTGCGACTGCTGCTCGAACTGATCCGGTTCAGCCATATGCTGTTCGCCCTGCCGTTCGCGCTGTCGAGCGCCGCTCTGGCCTGGGTCGACGAGCCATTCCGGTGGGTCGACCTGGCCGGGATTCTGCTCGGGATGCTGTTCGCCCGGTCGGCGGCGATGGCGTTCAACCGGCTGGCGGATCGTTCCCTCGACGCCCGGAACCCCCGCACGGCCGGTAGGCACCTGCCGGCTGGCACGCTGAGTGTGCCGCCGGTGACGCTGTTCACGGTGGGGAGCGGCCTGGCGTTCATCGCCTCGACGCTGGCGTTCCTGACCCGAGAGCCGGCGAACCGGTGGCCACTCTACCTGAGCGGGCCGGTACTGGTGTTCCTGCTCGGGTATTCGCTCGCCAAACGGTTCACGAGTCTCGCCCACTTCTGGCTCGGGGCGGCGCTCATGCTCGCCCCCGTGGCCGCGTGGATCGCCATCAAGGGGATGACGGACCTAACCGTGCCGGCGGTCCTCGGGCTGGCCGTGTTCTTCTGGGTCGGCGGGTTCGACATCCTCTACGCCTGCCAGGACGCCGACTTCGACCGGGCCGCCGGCCTGCACAGCGTCCCGGCCCGGGTCGGGGTGCGGGGGGCGCTGCGACTGGCCGCCGCCTGCCACGCCGTCATGGTCGGGGTGCTGGTGGTGCTGGGGTTCGCGTCGCCGCACCTGGGGGGCGTCTACTTCGCCGGGTTGGTGCCGGTCGCCGGGCTGCTGGTCTTCGAACACTGGCTGGTGCGGCCGGACGACTTGACCCGGGTGAACGCGGCGTTCTTCCAGGTCAACGCCGTCATCAGCTTCGGGCTGCTGGCGCTGGTGCTGGTGCAGTTGGCACTCGGGTGATACCCAGGGATGTTCATCCCTGAGCTTTCGGGGGGTCATACCCGGTTTGCCCTACCCGGATTTGGACCCGTCCGCTAAGATTCAGACACTTTCGCCCGGTCCCGTTACGTTCACGCGCCCGCCGGTGGCTGGTGCGGCGGGGCCGGCGGCTCCTCTTTTCGACTCCGGCCCGGCCGCACGCGCGGCCGACGCCCTCAGGGAACCCCTTCCTCCTTATGGTTAATCGCAGCCTCCTCCGCACGTTCGACGACGTAGACGACAGCCTGGAAAAAGAACTCGAAGAGATGTTCGGCGGCCTCGACGGCCTCGAGACCTGGCTGCCCGACGACTCGCAGACGTTCGAGAACAACAAGATCGTTACCGGCCGGGTGATCGAAATCCGCGGCGACGATGTCGTGATCGACATCGGGTACAAGTCCGAGGGGTTGATCCGGCTGGAGGAGTGGAAGGACGAGGCGGGCGACCTGGTCGGGGCACCCAACGCGGGCGACGAGATCGAAGTCCTCCTGGAAACGGTCGAGGACGAACACGGCGGCATTACCCTCTCGTACCGCAAGGCCAAGCGGCAGAAGGAATGGGAGGCGATCCTCGCCAGGCACAAGGAAGGCGATGTCGTCACGGGCGGGGTGACCAAGAAGATCAAGGGCGGGCTGCTGGTCAACATCGGCGTCAACGTGTTCCTGCCCGCGTCGCAGGTGGACATCCGCCGGCCGTCGGACATCGGCGAGTACATCGGCCAGACCATCCAGTGCATGATCCTGAAGATCGACGAGCAGCGGCGCAACATCGTCGTCAGCCGGCGGAAGCTCATCGAACTCGTCCGCGACGAGATGAAGAAGAAGTTGCTGGCCGAACTCGAAGTGGGCCAGGTCCGGCGCGGGATCGTCAAGAACATCGCCGACTTCGGCGCGTTCGTGGACCTCGGCGGCATCGACGGCCTGCTGCACATCACCGACATGGGGTGGCACCGGGTCACCAACCCGCACGACGTGGTCCGCATCAACCAGGAACTCGAAGTCTACATCCTCGGCATCGACCGGGACCGCGAGAAGATCGCGCTGTCCCTCAAGCACAAGACGCCGTCGCCGTGGCAGAACATCGAGACCAAGTACCCGGTGCGGACCCGCCACGAGGGCGAGGTCGTCAACATCATGCCGTACGGGGCGTTCGTCAAACTCGAACCCGGCATCGAGGGGTTGGTCCACATCAGTGAAATGTCGTGGACGAAGCGGATCAGCCACCCGAACGAGGTCGTCAACATCGGCGACAAGGTCGAGGTGGAAGTCCTGAACATCAACCACGACAAGAAGGAAATCTCGCTCGGCATGAAGCAGTGCCAGCCGAACCCTTGGGACGAGGTGGCCAAGAAGTACCCGCCGGGCACCCAGATCAGCGGGACCGTGCGGAACCTCACGAGCTACGGGGCCTTCATCGAAATAGAGGAGGGAATCGACGGCCTGCTGCACGTCAGCGACATGAGCTGGGTGCGGAAGGTGTCGAACCCGTCCGAGGTCGTCCAGAAGGGGCAGCGGGTCACCTGCGTCGTCCTCTCGGTCGACCAGGAGCGGAAACGGGTGGCTTTGGGCCTGAAGCAGATGGCCAACGACCCGTGGGACGGCGACATCCCCGGCCGCTACCAGCCGGGCCAGAAGGTGACCGGGAAGGTCACCAAGCTGACGAACTTCGGCGTGTTCGTCGAACTCGAAGCGGGCCTCGAAGGGCTGCTGCACATCAGCGAGTTGTCGGACGAGAAGATCGAGTCGCCCGAGGAGGTCGTCAAGGTCGGCGACGACATCGAGGTCAAGGTGCTCCGGGTCGACTCGAAGGACCGCAAGATCGGGTTGAGCAAGCGGAACGTCGACGACCCGACGGTTCCCGAGGACATGCCGGAAGTCAACTACGACGAGATGACCGGTGCGGCAGCGGCGATGGCAGCCGCCGCCAACCCGCCGGAGGCCCCGCGGCCGCGGCGGGACGAGCCGCGCAAGGACCTGCGCGGCGGGACCGGGGCGGCCGGGCCGCTGATCCAGATGCCGGCCCCGGGCGAGTAGTGGTGGAGTGTTTCAGGAGCCGG
>JAABUN010007391.1_pt1 | contig 11883 bp, 13 predicted proteins | sample 5559311 | NCBI WGS metagenome assembly JAABUN01 (sample SAMN10711877, study PRJNA513370) | rock metagenome | isolation source: Antarctica rocks | place: Antarctica: Victoria Land, Siegfried Peak sud | reverse complement strand
ATACCAAACCGTTTTACCCGTTTGGGGCTGCACAAAAGCGTAAAGATAAAGCCATTCATATCTGGGGTAAGTCTTGATGAGGGGTCTTTGACCTTGCGGAGCCCAGACTTTGTGCAAGACGGGCTTGAGACCGATGCGGTGCTCATCCATGGTCCGGAGTTCGACCTCGTCGTAGACTTCTTCAGCTAGTTTAACTGCGTCGGGTAGGGTCTTTTTTTGAAGCGTTCTTGCTCAGCCAGGTCAGCTTTGACATGCGCGGGGCGGGGTGCTTGCAAACTGAAGCCGATTGCCGCCAAGTACTCGTAGGCACGACTGATATGCACCTCTTTAGCGAACACTGCTCGAAGCCAATCGACCACCTTGCAACCGTTCCAGACTTTACCTTCGGCATAGTCTTTACGAACGACTTGAGCTAGCAGCAGCAGCTCTTCATCGCTCAGCAAGCTGGGCGCACCGGGGTTCTCGTGACGACGGTCCTTCAGACCTGCTAAGCCTTGCTCGTTATAACGCTTGATGATCTCTCGCACGCTAAAGCTCGAATACGCTGACAGCGCCATGACTTCCTCGCGGTTGCGCCCTTCGCATAGCCACCACACCACTTGGACGCGCCGACTTTCTACCGCACATGTGCAGCCTCTAAAGTGTTCTTTGAGCTCCTCAACGCTATGCTGCGCCTTCAGCTCTTTGGCGGGTCTGCCACCTTTGTTCATGACTCTAGTTTACTGGGGAATTTTCCGGAATGGGTATTAGATCTTGCGGCTCAACCTTCGGCTTCGCCAGCACAAGGATTGTGGCTTCCAACAAGAGCGAGCCCCTACGCCCGTCGGCGTACTTTGTGTACAGATAGCTGTCACCAAAGCGCTCCTCGACATGGGCGTAGAGTTCGCCCACAGATTCGGCGTCGATCGAGCGGAGGAGTTGCACCGCCCACTGGACAAGTTGGACATACCGTCTAGCTTCACCTTCGTCCCAGCAGCCTGCTTTAAGGTTCGTGACTGACCGCACTCTGTTTTTCCTTCCCGTCGCCTGTATCCAAAACCGTCGGCATCACCGCAGCTACCGTAATGCAAAAACTGCCTACTCCGCTGACATATAGACACTCTCAGACCGTGCGACTTGCGGACTATAACTTGAAAATAGTTGACATTTTTTGAAGTTTTCTGGCATAATATGCCATCTTAGTAAAGGAGGACGCATGGCTCCTCGGGTTCCAAACCGCTTGCCTGTGCGCAGGCAGGCAGAGTTGTTGTCATATCTGCGGAGACGCGGTTCTGCCACCATCACGGAACTCGCAGAAGCTGTAAACACGTCTGAATCAACCGTTCGCCGCGATCTGGATCAGCTTGCCCAGGAGGGACAACTCAAACGGACGCATGGGGGGGCGTCGATTACCGAACATCGGACTTCTGAGATTCGCTTCGTTGACCGCCGCCTTGAACAGGTCGAGGAAAAAGCACGCATCGGCCAGAGGGCTCTATCCCTGCTTGAGCCGGGGCAGAGCGTGATCTTCGATTCGTCGACCACCGTGTTGGCGGTGGTCGACGCCCTCGCCCACAACCCTATGTCACTAACGGCGGTTACGCACGATCTCCACATCGCCGCTACCCTGGCTTCGATTCCAAAGATCAATGTGATTGTTCCGGGAGGAGAGGTGCGCCCCGATTCGTTTACGCTCCTCGGACCTACCACCTTGACCTTTCTTCAGAAGCTTCACGTCGACGTAGCGGTGCTGGGAATTCACGCCATCACCGGAACCACCCTTACCGAGGGTGGTTTAGTCGTGGCCGAGACCAAAGGGGTGCTGATGCGCGCAGCTACTCGCACCCTCCTGCTTGCCGACAGCAGTAAATTTACCCGGCCAGCGTTTTATGACGCGGGTGATATGCGGGCGGTTCATGATTTCATCACCGACAATGGTGCCCCCGAAAAGGCGCTCGAGGTTCTTCGCGAAAGCACCGAAACTCACCTTCACGTAGTTTAGGAAAGGAAGAGCATGAAGATTCTCAAAGCGGTTCAACGTGTCCCAGGTGGGTTGATGGTCGTTCCCCTCATCCTAGCGGCCACAATCAACACCTTTATCCCCCAGGTGCTCGAGATCGGCGGCTTCACAACCGCCCTCTTTAAAGACGGCGCGCTCACCCTAATCGCGGCCTTTCTCTTCTGTATGGGTGCGCAAATCCGCTTTAACCGAGCTGGGCGTGCGCTCAAAAAGGGGGTCGTTCTCACCGCCTCAAAGCTTGCTATCGGCATAATCGTCGGGTTGCTGGTGGCTTGGTTATTACCTCAGGTTGGACTCTGGGGGCTCACGCCTTTAGCCATCATCGCAGCGATGACCAACTCTAACGGAGGACTTTTTGTTGCTCTGACTGGTGAGTATGGTGATGAGACCGATGTGGGCGCTGTGTCCGTGCTCTCCATCAACGATGGACCCTTCTTTACCCTTGTCGCCCTCGGCACGGCTGGGCTCGCCAGCATCCCTTTTATGGCCTTTGTCGCCGTTCTTGTGCCTATCGCTATCGGTATGATCCTCGGAAACCTCGATGAGGAATTGCGCACCTTTCTGGCCCAGGGTGAACGTCTGCTCATCCCATTTTTTGCTTTTGCCCTCGGCGCTGGCCTGGACTTTCGCACTATCATCGAGGCGGGCATACCTGGTGTCGTGCTTGGTGTAATGACGGTCCTTTTAACTGGCTTTGGTGGCATGTTGGCACTTCGCCTTACGGGAGAGCGTAACCTCATCTCCGGCGCAGCTGAGGCAACTGTCGCGGGCAACGCTGTCGCAACACCCGCAGCGGTTGCTCTCGCTGACCCTGCCTACCAAGCCATCGTAGGTCCAGCTTCAGCGCAGATTGCGGCTGCGGTTATTACCACCGCCCTGCTCACACCCTTCCTTGTAATCCTCGTCGCCAAGTGGCAGCAGCGGCGGGGCATCAATCCAAAGCAGCCCAGCGTCTCAGCCAGGCAGGTATGACCTTTTCCGTTATTGCCGACGACTTGACAGGAGCCTCGGATGCAGGAGTGCAGCTGGTTCGCGCTGGCTACCGCTCGGCGGTTGCCTTCTGGGGTACAGCGCCCCTGAATTCTGACGGTCTTGACGCCGTCGCTTTCGACACCGACTCACGCACTCTTGCGCCGAGTCACGCAGCAGAGCGGGTTACCCAGGTAGGTCAAGAAGCTGCTAAAGCTACCTACATGTTCAAAAAGCTCGATTCCACGCTCCGCGGACCTGTTGCAGCTGAGCTCGCCGCCGCCTTCTCGGTGAGTGGTAGAGAGCGTGTGGTGTTGGCACCCGCTTTTCCGCAGGTAGGCAGGACGACCGTAAGCGGGGTGCAGCTGCTCCACGGTGTCCCGATTCACCAAACAGAACTCGCTCGTGATCCGCTCTCCCCTGTACGCGAGTCACACCTACCGACGCTCGTGCATTCAGAATTCGACTCGGTCGCCGTCTTGAGCGCTTCGGAGTTGGTTCAGGCTGAGGCAGTATGGCAGGCGCTTCAAACGGCCTACGTTGTGATCGCGGATGCTCAATCGGAGGACGACCTGCTCACCTTGGTTCAGATGGTCCCTCATCCTGAGCGTATCCTTTGGGCAGGGTCTGCCGGTCTTGCAGACGCGCTCAGCCGCACCCTTACTAAGTCCGTGCCGTTAGCGGTGCCCTCCACGCCGCACCCTGGTAAGCGGGTTCGAGTTCTAGCCGTCGTCGGGAGTGTGAGCACGACCTCCCGCGAGCAGTTGGCCTACCTGGTGGCGGCCGAGGGCGCTGAGCGCATCGTCTTGCAACCCTTAGGCCTTTCGCCGGAGGAGGTTGAGGCCGAGGTGACGCGTGTCGTCTCCCAAGCAGGTAAGGCGCTCGAGCGGGAGCAAACGGTAGCGCTAACAACCCCAGCAACTGCACCTGAAGGTGCCAACCTTAACATCTATGCCAGGGTGCTTGTGACGGCCATGGCAGACGCCGTCGCTCGCCTCAGCTCCCTTGGGCTCTTTGATGCGCTGGTTATGACGGGTGGAGACACCGCCGTACACATCGCGCGGGCGTTGGCGGCGCAAGGCGTTTTTTTAAAAAGGGAGATCGAACCCGGTATTCCCTTAGGCGTTTTTATCGGTGCGTCTCCTTACCCGGTGGTGACAAAGGCTGGCGCGTTCGGCTCACACGCCGCTCTCAAAGCCGCCGTCGACGCTCTTACCCAGGAGGTTTAGCGTGAACCGACCGCTTATTGCCATCACGATGGGCGATCCTGCAGGTATCGGTCCAGAGATCATCGCAAAGGCCTTTGCCAATACGGCCTTCATGCGCGACCATGCCGCTTTTGTCGTGGGTGACAGTCGCCATCTCGAACGCGCTGCACAGATCACGGGTGCCGCTGTTCGGGTGCGACCCATTACCGACCCTGCTCAAGCGCAACTTACGCCAGGCGTGATCGACGTGCTCGACGTCACTACCCTGCCAAGCGATCTCCATTTCGGTCGCTTGAATGCTGAAGCCGGTCGCGCCGCCTTCGAGTATGTGCGGCGAGCTACTGAGCTGGCGCTCTCCGGCGGTGCCCAGGCCGTTGCGACCGCTCCCCTCAACAAAGAGGCGATGCACCAAGCCGGCCTAACCTATCCAGGCCATACGGAGATTCTTGCGGACCTCACTGGGACAAAGGACTACGCGATGATGCTAGTAGGGGAAAACCTACGCGTGATTCACGTTAGCACCCATGTCTCGCTCCTTGAGGCGGTAGCAAGAGCGCGGCGCGAACGCGAGCTCACGGTGATCCGCTTGGCCGACCGAACCTTAAGGCAGATGGGGCTGACCGAACCACGTATAGCGGTTGCGGGTCTCAACCCCCATGCGGGCGAAAACGGTCTCTTTGGGCAGGAGGAGCTCAATGAAATCATCCCTGCAGTTCACGCGGCGCAGCGCGAGGGCCTCTCCGTAACGGGTCCCTGGCCGGGTGACACGGTCTTTCTTAAGGCGCAGCGCGGCGAATTCGACATCGTTGTGGTGCAGTACCACGATCAAGGGCACATCCCGATCAAGCTTCTAGGCTTTGACACAGGGGTGAACGTCACCGTAGGGTTGCCTTTCTTTAGAACGAGCGTGGACCATGGGACAGCGTTCGATATTGCAGGAACAGGTGTTGCAGAAGCGACCAGTATGCAAGCCGCCATAAGACTCGCCACTGACCTTTCGACGAGGGCTCCATGACGTGCATAGTCATGGTGTAAAGTTCATGTTCTGCAGGAAATCTTAAACGACTTAGCCCATAAGGAGACTGTAAAGTTGTGCTGGGGTATGTGAACCTCGAATCTGCTGGTACGTCAAGTTTTATGCCCTGCGCTGCTCAAGCGGCGGTTCGTAGTCCCGAAGCTAGCCAAGAAAACGTCATCACTTCCACCCTCACACACCCATGGATCGAGCTCGGCTCACCCCGGTCGGGTAGGCGAATGTCGCCGCGCTGTACTGCCTGAGCCAGTTCGACACCCTCCAATAAACGTTGCCCAGTTGGAACGGAGCCAAGAGAGCGCATTGCGCGCACACGGTCCTTCACGGGAACGTGCGAGCGCTCGATTGGCTTGGTCGTCAGCGCCCGCTTACGGTGTAACCCAGTGCGGCGGTGCTTGGCGTTGGGTGCGTGCTGCTTTACTGCCTGAAGGTACGCCCGGTGCTTGTCAGTGACGACCTCGCCGGGAACGACGCCTCGGCGTTTGATAGCTTGTGCGAAAAACGCTTCGGCGCTCTCCCGGTCGCGCCTCTCGCGCAGCAGCACGTCCACGACTTGTCCATCCTCATCGACAGCGCGGTAGAGGTAAGCCCACTTCTTACCGACCCACAGGTACGTTTCGTCCACGTACCAGCGTGAGCCGAGCGGTTTGGCGTGACGTCGCCCAGCTGCTGCCAGGAGCCCACCGAACTTCTGCACCCAGTACGCCACCGTCTGCCGGGATACGTCGAGCCCGCGCTCGGCCAGCAGGTTGCGGACGTTGGCGGCGGACAAGCGGTAGCTGAAGTACCAGCGCACCGCCATGATGATGGTGTCGCGTGGCCAGCGGTGATTTGTAAAGGGCGTGCCGGTGCGGTCGGTGAAGCTGCACCGGCATGAAGAGCAGCGGTAGCGCTGTTTCCCGGCTCGGTCGCGTCCATCTTTGTGGGTTCTGGTATTCGAGCAGTGCGGACAAGCTGGCATGACCAACCCTACCCCAGCACAACTTTGCGGTCTCCTCGTGTGAGCTCCGCTCGCTCCTCAGCCAAACCTTCTTCGGACAACCGCATTTTACGGTTCTCAACTTCGCCTTTAGGGTTGTACCCGTCAACCTTCCGCCCCTGTACGCCGAAAAACACAGTACAGTAACCGACCGGGTTTCGCTCGAGTTGCCTGAGTTGGCGCTGATAGCTGAGGTCGATAAAGACCTCCATCTCCTCAAGGCTTAAGTTCATATACGACTCTGCCGAGTCTTCTGTTGCTGACTGAAACTTGTCCAAGGTCGAGGCGACTTTTGCCCGATCTACGGTGCTGCTTATCTGGTGCGCTGAGCGCACATTCTGACACCCTACAAGTGCGACCAAAATACTTATCGTCAAAAAGGCTAGCCGCTTCTTAAGCCTATTCACGTTGACAACCTCCTTTTCTGTGACCCTCCACTAAACTTTAGCGGGTAGCTACCGAGGTGGGGTCAGTATAGTGTGCCGTGATCGCCCTCGGTAAATCCCCCACGTAGCCCTTCAAGGACTTCGCCAAGCTCCTCTGCGGTAATACGTTTTATCCCTAAAGAAAAAGTTTCACACGTTTCGAGTTTGTAGGACATCGTGCGCCTCACCCTTTTGCGTGATTCTTAAAGTGCTTTGGTCGTACCTTCGATGATAAGACAATAGGTTCACCGGAGTCGAGTTTAGGCAACGGAGTGCTTTCCCAACGGTACTCCCAAACGTGTGCACGGCTTTACCTAGCTCCTCAGACTTACCCGTCACTACATGTTTGGCCCAATCATCTGCATTGACGCACAACCGACAGGAAAAGCACCTGCTGACCAAGTTGTGACATTCGTTTCCTAGCATCAAAACGAACCGTATCTAACGGTCGTCGTTTTAAGGAGATGAGATGGTCAAGATATCTTTGAGACGTTTAAGGTTGTTGGGAACGCTGGTCATAGCAGCTCTAAGCTCCGTGAGCGTTGCACAAGCGGACACCCTCCGCATCGCGTCCGGCGTCGTCGGCGGCAAAGATGCCGACGAAATGCAGCTCTTTGAGGCAGCGCTCGCGGAAGCGCTGGGTGTAAGTGAGGTCGAACTCGTCTCTGTACCGACCGATTACGACCAGTACATCCAGACGGCGCTCCGAGGTGGTGAGCGTTTTGACCTCATCTATACCACCAAGCCGCTGATGGACGTCCTCGTCTTGCAGGATGCCCTGACCCCTCTCGGTGAGTTTATCGAGGACTCAGATATTCTCTTCGACCCGACGGTTATCCCGTCCGAAGAGTGGGAGCAGATTCGCTATCCGGACGGTGAGATCTACGCGGTCTTTAACAAGTTCGAGGGCGGCACCATGCCTACGCTCCGCGCCGACTGGCTCGAGGTTTTAGAACTCGACGTTCCCGAAACGCCTGACGAGTTTTACACCGTGCTCAAAGCCTTTTCCGAGGACGATCCCGACGGCAACGCCCAGGATGATACGTACGGACTCTCGAGCGCCGGTCTTTACGACCTGCAACCGTTTTTCGGCGCCTGGGGCGTCAAGGCGCGTTATATCGTCGACGAGGCGGGCAAGCGCACCCTTCCTTACGCTTCCGAGGCCGCCATCCCCGCTTACGAATGGCTGAACCGACTCTACGAAGAGGAGATTTTCGACCCGAACTTCGTGACCAACGACACCGCCGCGATGCGTGAGCTGTTTTTAGCCGACCGCGTAGGTATGGTGACGTACTGGGACGCGTGGGTCGGGCTTTTCAACGCCACGCGGCAGGCCGAAGAACCGGATACAGATTTTATGGCGCAAGGAATTGCCGGACCTGTGAGTGACGGAGGCGAGCGTATCCTGCGCCGGGGCGATCCGAGCGTGTGGGTAGTTCCGGTCAATGCGCCCAACCCGGAAGGCGCAAAAGCCTTTCTCGAGTTCTGGCATACCGAACCGGGCATCTTGCTGGGGTCCGCCGGGATCGAAGGGCACGACTACACGGTCGCCGGGGACGGCGTTGCGGAGTTGACCGGGATAGGCCGCGAGCACAACCTGGACCACGGCGTCCCGCGCTGGTACAACACCACCGTAGAAGCGCCCTTTGGAACACTTCCCGGCGTCGAAGAGGCGGAGGAGATTGTCCTGGAATACAGCAGCCTCGAGACCTCGACCGCCGACTGGCCCGAAGCTGAAGCCATCGTCAACGATTACGCTTTCCGGGCGATTACCGGTGAGCTGGACGCCGCTGATGCGGTAGCGCAGATGCACAGCGAATTGCTGAACGCCGGATTGATTGACGAATAAAGCCATCTCTGTGAAGCGCCACCTCTCTTACACCCAGCTCTACCTGATGGCGCTTCCGGCACTTCTCTACTTTTTCGTCTTCTCGGTGTACCCGCTCGTACAAGGCTTCTGGGTGAGCCTGCAAGAACCGTTGCTCTTAGGGGGTGGGCGCTTCGTCGGACTGGAAAACTACCGCGCTGTCCTCGACGATCCGGCCTTTTGGCGAGCCTTGCAAAACACGCTCCTTCTGGGCGGCGGGATGCTCGCGGTCGGGGTCCTGGCACCGCTGGCGCTGGCTATCTTACTCCACGAAGCACCTTTTGGGCCTCTCAGAAACGTGACCCAGAGCGTCACCTACACCCCCCACCTTTTCTCATGGGTGGTCGTGGGCGGTATCTGGATTCAGGTCTTGGCCCCGGACGGCGGCCTGGTCAACGGTGTAGTCACTGCGCTCGGAGGCAGGCCCGTTCACTTTCTGGCCGAGACCGCGCTCGTCAAACCGCTGTTTGTGCTGCTCGCAGGATGGAAAGAGTTGGGGTACAACGCCGTTATCTATTACGCTGCGATCAGCGCGCTCGACCCCACGCTTTACGAAGCCGCCACGGTCGACGGGGCCAGGCGCTGGCAGCGCGTCCGTTTTATCACGCTACCGCTGCTGCGGCCCACCGTAACTATCGTGCTGGTTTTGACCGCCGTCGGCGTTTTGAGGATGTTCGATCAAATTTTCGTATTGCGTAACGCCGCCACGACGCGCAGCGTCGATGTGGTGATGACCTACGTCTACGACCGGGGCATCGCCGGGTTTCGGCTCGGAGAGGCGGCTGCCGCGTCGTTTCTGGTGGTGGCGGTGGGGTTGGTGATGCTGCTGTTTTTGCGCCGGGTGCTGCGCGTCGACCGGGTGGACGGATGAAACGCGCGGCTGCGCTGCCGAAGGCTCTGGTGAGGGGGGTCTGGCGGCCCCATTTTCACCCCAGCGTGTCCGACGTCATCATCTGTCTGCTGCTGGTGATGATCATCGTCGCTACCGTGTTGCCGCTTCTCTACGCGCTCGCGTTGTCGTTCTCCTCGAATCTCGCCTCAGTGCGTCCGGGTCTGCACCTTTGGCCGAGCGAGTGGAGCCTGCAAGGGTACGAGACCGCGTGGCGGCGGCTCCACCTCTGGCAGCCTTTCGCCAACAGCGTCTACGTCACCGTTATCGGCACCTTTTGCCACGTGTTGATCGCGGCGATGGTCGCCTATACCCTGTTGCAACGTGGTTTTCCAGCGCGTAGCCTTATCGTCGGGCTGCTGTTTCTGACCATGAGCGTCCCCGCCGAGGCCATCATGGTGCCGCTCTATATCGTCAATAAACAGCTCGGCCTGCTCAATACCCTGACGTCGCTGATTCTGTCCGGGCTGGTTTCGGGGTTTAGCATCCTGCTGCTGTTCAACTATTTTCGTGGGGTGCCGCGCGCCCTTATCGACGCGGCCCGCATCGACGGGGCCGGGGACTTCATCATCTTCTCTCGCATCTACCTGCCGGTGTCGGTACCGGGACTCGCAGCGGTCAGCTTGTTCGAGGTCGTCGGGCGCTGGAATCAGTTTACCGCGCCACTCTTATACCTCACCGACGAGACCAAGTACACCGTGCAACTCGCCCTGCAACGGGTGGTCGCCTCGAACGACAGCGTGTCGGGGGGCGACGTGGTGCTGCCGAACACCCGCATGGCCGCGGTGGTGATCGGGGTCAGTGTGCTGGTACTGATCTTCCCCTTCGTTCAACGCTTTTTCGTCAAGGGTATCGTGCTGGGCGCGACGAAGGAATGAGATGACGGGCCACGTCTTGACGGGAACACTCTATCCGGCAACGCTCGAGCCACCCTACGCCTACCTGGCCTTCGAGCTACCGGAGGGCATCACCCGCCTCTCGGTAAGATGCCGCTTCGACGAGGGCAACGTCATCGACCTGGGCCTGCTCGACCCGCGCGCCCAGGGGCAGAGCTTTCCGGCGACTCAGGGGTTCCGGGGCTGGAGCGGCGGCGCACGCGACGCTTTTTTCGTCTCCGAAACCGAAGCGACGCCGGGCTATCTCGCCGGTGACTTGCCCCCCGGAACATGGTCGGTCATGCTCGGACTCTACAAGGTGCAGCCGCAAGGGTGTCATTACCGGATCGAAGTGACGTACGAAACCGGACCTCGAGTTGCAATACCCCGGCAGAGTGAAACGGCTGAGCAGAAAGTTCAGCGCACCGGGTCAGGCTGGTACCGCGCCGACCTCCATACCCACACCCATCACAGCGACGCCGAAGGCTCGCTGGACGATCTGGTGCGCGCGGCTGAAGCCAGGGAGCTCGAGGTCCTCGCCGTCACCGACCACAACACCGTCAGCCATCACCGGGCGCTGGCGCAGCAGCGGACACCCCTGCTCCTCATCCCCGGACAAGAGTTGACCACGAGCCGGGGCCACGCGAACGTCTGGGGTGAGACGGGCTGGATAGACTTTCGTCTGATTCAAGACGCCGATCTGCCGAAGCTTGTCAGACACGTTCACGACATTGGCGGTCTGTTTTCGATCAACCATCCCAAAGACACCGGACACGACTGGTACCCTCCCGTCCCCGAACGCCTAGACGCTTTAGAGGTGTGGCAGTCGGCGTGGGCGTATCGCAACTGGGAGTCGGTGGCGCTGGCGGACAGGCTGCTCCGGGTGGGGCGGCGCTTCACCTTCGTGGGGGGCAGCGACCGCCATCAACCCGCCCCATCGGACACCGACCCGGACTTTTTACGGGTCGGCACGCCGACCACGTGGCTCTATCTGGAGGCGCGAACGGTTTTAGGGGTGCTGAGGGCGCTCCGGAGCGGACGCGCGTGCGTCAGCGAAAGCCCTATGGGTCCCCGGCTCGAGCTCTCCGTCGCAGGTATCCCCATGGGCGGCACCGTCTCCCGTTCATCGCAGGTACAGCGTGTAAAGACGAGCGTTACGGGCGCGGCGGGCTGCACGCTTCGGTATCTCTCCGACGAGGGCGTCGTCCGCACGGCGGTGATCCCAGACGACACCTTTACCGAAGGGTGGTGGTGGCGTCCGGAGGGACACTTCTTGCGCGCCGAAGTCGTGGCCGACCCGGTAGCTGGGGCGCAGCAGACGAGGCTCGAGCTGGACGCTGTAGGCGTCTCTTCAGATGACGCGCGCTACGATGAGGTTCTCTCTATACCTCGCATAAGAGCACTCTCTAACCCGGTCTTCGTGACTCACACCTTCTAAGGGCTGACAAGCCCCTTGTTTCAGAGCGCTAACTCGCTTTTGCGAAACTTCTCCTCCAAAAAGCGCCCGTTGATGAGCAGCCGGTCGGTGTCGTTGCGGTGAATATCGACGACGATCTCTTTCATCGTCGTGTCGAGTAGGCGGAGCTGCTCGAGCAGCAGCTGCTGGGCGTTTTTGCCGTCTTTGAGAGTGTGCAGCCGA
>JAABUN010007390.1_pt1 | contig 11885 bp, 12 predicted proteins | sample 5559311 | NCBI WGS metagenome assembly JAABUN01 (sample SAMN10711877, study PRJNA513370) | rock metagenome | isolation source: Antarctica rocks | place: Antarctica: Victoria Land, Siegfried Peak sud | reverse complement strand
CACACTTGGCGGAGGAAGCGGTGGCACGCGTGGACTCGGCTGAAGCGACGTCGTAGGTCGGCCTCGACCTCTGCATCTTGGGTGTCTGCGTGGAAGAAGCCGAGTCTAGGAATCAGCCCCGGGTATGGCGTGACCGCGCTGTTCATCTCGGCTTCGCTGGATGCGTACACATGGAGGTACCGATAGGTCAGATCGAAGCCAGAGGTCCGGTACCAGGCAAGCGTGCCTGGATCGTCACGCGTCCACGCATCCAGTTGAGCCAAGTTACGTCCCTGTAGGCGGCGAACCAACTCCGCGAGGAGCGATGAGGCGATTCCCGCTCGTTGATGATCTGGGTGGACGACCACGGTGTCGATGGTGGCCCCGTGGGAGGCCGGGGATGCCTGGCACAGTCCAACGAGCTCCCCGTCCGCTATCGCGACCAACGAGAGGCCTGGCGCTGTAGTGGGATGTCGCGTCCAGACGTCGTCGCAGTACGAGGTGTCGAGGAATCCCAGGACCCGACACCGCAACCAACTCTGCTCGTCGGCGTCTTGGTAGTCACGAATGAGAGCATCCACCACGCTGACAATCATGCCTCCGAATCATCCGGACATGCCGCGTTCCGGGTTCATGAAGGTGCGTCTTACCGCCGCCTATACAGCGATCATCTCACTCGTAGAACGTCGAGCGAGCGAGCACAGACCGCCTCCAAAGTGCGTTCCGGTCGGCCTCGCTCAGGCCGGCGACATCGGCGGCATCGGACCACCGTGCCTCTACCGTCGTGACGATGTAGTCGACGATCTCCTTGGCGGCCGGTCGCGACAACCCGTAGTCGGCACCAGCGGCGACACAGACCGAGAACTGGCTACCCCGGTTACCGTCACGCCCGATATCCATCGCTTGAGCCGAGGTGTCGGTCGAACGTACCTGCGGAGTCAGGTCGAACGCCGGCGTGAGCTCAAGTGACTGCCCGTCCCAGAACGCAGCGTGGTTGCGCGCGTGGTCATCGTTGTTGCCGATGGCGACGTTGAAGACGACCCGCTCGAACAGCCTTCGACCCATATCCTGCGGGGCGCGCGCGCTCTCACGAAGGACGTCGAGCAGTTCGGGGTATGACCCGTAGCGCGCACCGAGGTGAGCATCAAGGCCAAGCATCGTCAGTCCTGAGACGAGGTGATGACGCTGACCTCCGGCCAGCCGGTCGAAGCGTTCGATAAGCAGTACGTCGCGACCCATCGACTTGATGACTCGCGCGTTGGGGACCTCGAGCCCGCAGCGCTTCGCGAGCTCGATCGCGACGGCCTCTGCCCTGATGATCGGGTGCACGTCGGTAGAGACGGACAGCTTGGCGATGTACTCGGTGCCGGAGGCGTCGCTGATGAGCACCTTCGGGTGCGCGCCACCGATGGCCGTCCCGTTCATGAGTGCGTCGCCGATGGCCGGACTGAGCGGCACGCCGGCAAGCACCTTCTCCGCGGCGTCGTACAACTCGTCGAGGCCGGCGGTGTTCAGGCGCGGAACGTACTCGCTAGCGCTTTCCTGGAAGTCGAGGGCTCCAAATCGGTTCGAGCCGGACTCCAGCATGTAGGTCTCGATGCTGAGTTCCTTGTCGCCCGCGCCGAGGCGGTTCCCGATGACACGCTCACCCCAAGAGTCCGGGGTTGCGTCCTGGAGACATGCGGCGATCGTCAGCCCGTCGAGAGGCTCCTGCACCCCCCGCTGCAACGGGAGCTCGGGTGCGTAGAGGCTGATCGGGTTCTCGGCGTCGAGATAGGACCGCGCGTAGGTGAAGTCGAGGCGGCCCGCCGCAACGCGGTCGACGGCCCCCGCGACGACTGGTTCGGAGTCGCCGGGGAGCCACGTCCAGACGAAGACACGTCGTGTCCGATACGGGTCAGAAGTCATCGTCGGGCTCAACCTTCTTCCGTGGCCCGTCAACTCGGGTGGGCAGCAACGCGAGACGGTCGTGGCCCTCACGACGCAGGCGCGAGAGTTCGGCCCGGTCCTCGGCGCCGAACAGAGGGACTCCAAGGATGTCGGCAGCGTTGAAGGCGTTGCCGATGGATACCGCGGTGTCGCCGGCTTCGATGGCCGCGACCGTGCGGCGGTCCACTCCGATACGAGTGGCCAGTTCGGCGCCGGTCCACTTGCGCGCGAAGCGGGCAGCCTTGATCTGCTGACCGAGTACGGCGGCAGCGTCGGCGGCACCTCGGCGGGGCGATACGCGAATGCGTGCCATGCATGCTCCTTACTTTGTACCTAATCTATCACTACGTACAAAGTAACGAATAGACTGACGCCATGCCTCCCCCTTGCACCAATCTTCTAAGACACGGTTATGTCGCCGGAGACTGCTGCGGCGCGAGCCATCGAACAACTCGAACGGACAGGTGGCTAAGCAGTCGAACCGCCATAAGATTGTCTTATGACACTGCTGGCCGAGTACCAGGATGCTCGACGCGAGGAGGACGTCGCGCGGCTGCGCCGCGTCCTCGCGCTGCGCGCGATGGGCGCCGAGGGATGAGTCAGCGGCGGATTGCCGAGGCGCTCGGCATCTCCCAGCCCGCGGTCAGTCAGCAACTCAAGTTCGCACCCGACGTCGACCGAGCGCACCCTCAAGCACTCCTGCAGGCCGCTGCCCCGATCCTCAAGGCGGTTGCGGAGCAGCACGGTTACTCGCGCTTGGCCGTGTTTGGGTCGGTCTCGGCGGCAGGTTCGCCAAGATTCCGACATCGACTTGCTGGTTGAGGCTCCCGATGGGACATCGTCGTTCGGGTTCATCCGGTTCAAGCAGCTCATCGAGCACGTGCTCGGTCGTGAGATCGACCTGATCGACTACGGCGGGCTCAAGCCCAAATTGGACGATGACATCCGTCGTGAGGCGGTGATGCTCTGATAGACCGCAAGGCGGCCAAGGGCTGCTCACACGAGGGTTGTCTCGTCTTCTTCCGCAAACCCAGGTGGGCCCGGCCGGCGACGGTCTCGTTCGTTGGCCGGCTCACCCGAGGACCTGCAGCGCCTGGAGGATCGCCGGGAACGCCTTGGGGAAGTGCCGCGCCACCGCCATCAGCTCGGACGGCTGTCCACGCTGACGCAGCCAGCGGCGCAGCGCCTCGTAGGCCATGTCATCGCCGAGGGTGTGGCGCAGCCGGAAGGTATCGATGATCGTGCGCGGCGCGTCGTAGAGCCCGATCTCGTGCTCGCTCTCGATCCGACGTGTCGTGCGTCCAATGTCGAAGGTCGCAGGCGCGAACTTGTGCCAGGTAACCGGCGCCGACGTGACCGGCTGCCACTCGCCACGGGGCAACGCGATGTCGATCGTGGTCGGGATGGTGTCGGTCAGGTCGTGCCGAGCCAGCGCCGAGGTGAGGCAGAGTGTTGACGCAGGAGCCTTGATCGCGATTTCGATGAGGTCGAAGTCAGCGATCTCGGCGTCGGTGCGGCGGTAGATCCCGCGGCCGATCCGCTCGATCTCGCCCTGCTCCTGCAGCGCCAGGAGGCGACGCCGGGATAGGCCGAGGCGCGCGGCCTCGGCCGAGGTGAAGGTGGCGGGCAGCGGCGCCTGCGCTTCGGCGGTCATGGCTCCTCCTGGATCTTTGGACACAATCCTATCCCGATATGGCACAAGTGGCTAGGTTCTTGTCCGCCAGGCAGGTTCCGCGAGCACAGAGAGCCGCTTGGCATCTCGTCATCCCTATCGTCGGTCGCGTGCCGTTAGCACATCGCGGCCTCGGGCGTGGAGTGACCGAGGGCGCACCGTCGAGCGGGCTCGCCGTCACGGCCTCACCGCCGACGAGATCCGGAAGGTCCTACGACGTCGCTCGCCCGGTGGAATCCGTCTGGGTCGGCGTGTAGCCCTCGGCCGCCAACCAGCTGCGGGCTCGCCCGCGTTGCCGGTCGTTCGAGAACGCGAACCACTTCGTCATCAGCTCGGGCCGGCCGGAGAGAGCGTTCTTGAACCGGCGGAAGGCCCCGCGCCCGGAGATCGCGCGGACCAGCCGATCGGCAAGGTTCGGGTCGTCGAGCTCCTCGATGAACCAGACCATGTCCTGGTAAGCGCTCCGCGACCCCTCGCAGTCCACCCACAACCACCGATCGGGGTCCTCGTCCTCTGCCTCTCCCACCTCCTCGGCATAGTCGAGGGCAAACCGGGGCCAGACCTGCCCGGTGGCCAGGTCGATGCGACCGCCGCCCTGGACCGCGTCGCCCTCCAGGATGGTCGAGAGCTCCTCCAGGTCCACCGGCAACGGACGAAGCAGCGGGGTGGGACCCTTGCCGAGAGCAGCTTCCAGGACCTCCGCCAGCTCACGGTCACCATCCCAGCGTCGCTCCCGCAACGCGCTGACACAGTCGAGGGCGAGCGCAGCCGATCCGTCGGTGCCACCGCGGACCACTGCCAGCACGCCTTCGCCGATCAGCTGCAGCGAGTCACCTGGCCACGGCTTCCGGCTCAAGGCGGCCACCAGTCCAGCGCCGTCACCACGAACCACGAGTGAACGCAACCGCGTCAGCGCTTCGCGATCATCCACCCAAGCATCCTCGCGCACCCGAAGTGCTTACCCCAGAAGATCGGGTCGCCGCCGTCGGCGATGTAGTCCAGGAGAGCCCGGACGTTCTTCGTCGGCCGCTTCCGGTCGTACTCGTGGAACTTGAGGTTCCGGTCAGGCCAATAGATCGCCCAGAGACCTGTCGAGGCGGTGTAGCGCAGCCTGGCTATCGGGAAGCGCGTGTGCTCACCGACGGCGTCCCACGGTGGTCGCGCTTCGACGATGGTCACGTGGCGAGGTTCCACATCGGCCTCCACCTTCACCTGAGGCCAGAGGTGCTTGGGCACGCGATCGCGGCACCAGAGCTGGATGCGGTGCAGGTCGGTTTCAGGAATCGCCACGGCGCAATCATCGCGCCCCTCGCTGGGCGAGCTTCACCGACCGCCGTCGTTCGGCAGAGTCACAGACGGCTGAGCACATCGGCGATCACAAGCTCCGCTGCCTCGTCTGTGTCGTAGCCACTGGGCCAGGTGGCTACCAGCGAATTCAGATCGCCACCAAAGCTGCCGTCCTCGAGCTTGGCGCGGAGGCTTGCCTCTGACAGCGCCGCCGTGCGGTCAACAATTGCGCTTGGCGGTTCCTCGACTGGTCGGCCCTCCATGCGCGCAGCATCTTGTGGGCTCGCTGGATCTCCTTGTTCTGGCGGGTCGAGCTGTTGTCCTTGCCCTCCGGCCCGCCGGATCGAGGCGAGGGGTTGATCCGCGGCGGGTCAAGCCGGGCGTCGCAACTCGTGCTCGACGGCCCGCCGGATCCATGAGGAGACGGAGCGGTCGTCGTCGGCGGCACGTCGGCGGATCTCCTCCAGCAGCTCGGGAGGGAACCGCACGGGGATCGGGGCCGTCAGTCGATGGCTACGCCGTCTCGGTGGGCCTTGTGGTTCCTGGTGGTCCGGGCGGGAGTAGAACTCGTGCTCTTCGTCAGGGGTCATGGTGGGGTTGGTCATCGGTCTCTCCGGTATTGGTGGGCGAGGCCATCGGCTGCCTCGCGCCAGCCGATGGGTCGACACAACGGCCGGGGTCAGCGGTGCAAGCAGTGCCATTGGAACCACGAGCGCCCGGCCGTCGACCTCGGCGCACCTAAGCCAGTGCGCCGGCGGCTTTGCCCGGTAGAACAGTGGGTCGCTGACCCAGACGTCGTAGACGTCCTGCAATCCATGGTTCGGATGCTTGAACAGGTGGGCGGCTTGCGCGTCGACCTCGAACGGGTCCTCGTGGAGCAGGTCGACATCGAACCGTTGTCCGGTCACCACACGTGTGTATACCAACCGACTACGATAGCACGTCGACGCTTCTCACTCCTTGCCACCCGCCGGCGCCAAAAGACACACGCGAGCGTTCGCGGCCGTGGACCGTGCACTGTGGAAGGGGGGACGGGACGGGATAGCGGCTCGGCGCCATCGGTGCCAGCGGTGCCAGCGGTGGTACCGGCGAGCAGGACGAGGCCGTGTGCACCACTGCCGTCACCGAGTCGGGCCTCAGCACCACCCTTTGAGTCAAGGCACGGGGAGGTCCGGGATCACTGGTGGGTCGACCGGTGGGGTGCGCTTCAACAGGCGCGCCACCTCTGCCAGGGCCCGGTCCAGTTGCACGTCGTTGCAGGCGACCCGGTCCTGTGGGGTCACGGGTACCTCGATGTCCGGGTCGACGCCGTAGTTCTCCACGCCCCAGCCGAACTTCTCGAACCAGAACGAGTACCGCGGCTGCGTCACCATCGTGCCGTCCACGAGCGTGTAACGGCCGTCGATGCCGACGACTCCGCCCCACGTTCGTGTCCCGACGACCGGTCCCAGCCCGAGGGACTGGATCCCGGCCGTGATGATGTCGCCATCGGAGCCGGCGAACATGTCGGCGATCGTCACCAGGGGTCCGCGCCGCGCGTCGCTGGGGTAGGAGCCGGGAGCGTACCCGCGGACCAGGTCCCACCCGATGACCTTGCGGGCAAGCTTCTCGAGGACCAGCTGCGAGGTGTGGCCGCCGCCGTTGCTGCGGACGTCGAGGATGAGAGCGTCGCGGGGCATTTCGGTGCGCAGGTCGCGATGCATCTGTGCCCATCCCAGGGACATCATGTCGGGCACGTGCAAGTAACCGACTCTGCCTTCGGTCTGGGCGTGCACGTAGTTTCTGCGGTCGGTGACCCAGTCCTGGTAGCGAAGCGGGAGCTCGTCGGCCACGGGCACCACTACCACCCGTCGAACGTCGGCGCCCGCTCGCGGCTGCAGGGTGAGCTCGACCGGCTTGCCGGCCATGCCGACCAGCAACGACAGCGGGCTCGTGGTGCGGCTTGTGCGCTGGCCGTCGACCGCCAAGATCTGGTCACCGGCCCGAGCGTTGACGCCGGACGACAACAGCGGAGATCGCGCCTTGGGGTCGGAGGCGTCGCCGGGCACAATCCGGCTGATCCGCCAGGCGTCGCCGGCGTACTCCAGGTCGGCGCCCAGCAATCCCTGACGGCGGTCGGCGTCCGCGGGCGTTCGTGGCGGGATGGCGTAGGCGTGCGAACTGCCGAGCTCGCCGTGCATCTCCCAGATCACGTCGATCAGGTCGTCGTGCGATCCCAGCCGGTCAAGCATCGGCTCATACCTGTCGCGTGCGGCGCGCCAGTCGACACCGCCCATGTCCTCGCGCCAGAAGTGGTCGCGCATCAGTCTCCACGTCTCGTCGAGCATCTGGCGCCACTCCACCGGCGGGTCCACCTCGACCCGCAGCCGGTCGAGATTGACCTGCAGAACGTCCTCGTCGTCATCGTCCTTGGGTGCAGGCTTGTCACTGGGGACGACGGTCAACCGGTCCTGGTCGACGACGAGAAGGCGGCTGCCGTCACCGGTGATCTCGATACGTTCGGCCTTGGCGACCACGGTGCACAGCTTCAACGTGCGCAGGTCGAAGTGCTCGACCCGCGCCCGCTCGGGCTCGGCGTCAACCGTCGCCCGGTTGTCTCCGAGCTCGCCCAGCAGCGGTTCCCGCAGCCACACCAGTCCGTGCTTGGTCGCCGCCAGACCCGAGTAGCGCCCGGCCTCCACCGGCACAGGCGCGATGCGGTGCTCCAGGCCGTCGACGTCCACGGTGGTCCTGGGCGCGGCCGGTCCGGCGCGTGCGGCGGCAGGCTCCGGCGTACCCACCTCACCTTTCTCGGCCGGCACTGCTTCGGCAACGGCCTCCTGGGCAGCCTGCTCGGGCTCGGGTGGCTCTAGGGGACGGCCACCAACGATCGGGTCGAACGGCGAGGGGGTGTCGGCGGCCAGGGCGACCAGGTGTGGCCGGCAGCCGGCCGGGAAGGACAAGTCGAAGGAGAACGAGTCGTACACCGGGTCGAGGCTGCGGATGGACAGGAACGCGAGTACTTCCCGTCGAGCGTGAACACCGGGTTGGTGTCGGTGAACCGCAGCGACGTCACCGCGATGACCCGGCCGCGGTTGAGGTCGGCGATCTTGATCTGCCGCAGCGGCCGAGGCCCCGGATCTTCCCATGGCCCCGACCCAGAGGCTGACCAGGCGAGCCAACGGGAGTCCGGTGAGAACGCCAGGCCGGACATGTCTCCGGTGATGGAGTCGATCTCTTTGGGGGCCACCGTCCGGGCGACCTCTCCCGCCGGAACGCCACACGTGAGCAGCCTTCCGTCGTGGGTGCTGAGCGCGATCCGACGACCGTCCGGCGACGCGGCCATCTCCAGCACCCGACCGATCCGTCCCGCCGCAACAAGCGTCCGCGGCGTCGCGTCCGGTGCGTCCAGGTCGAGCAGCTCGAGGGCATCGTCGCCGTCGACGTCGGTCACCCAGGCGACGCGGGCGTCGTCGAGCACGACGGGAAGGCGGCGACGCACTGCGGATCCCGTCGCGAGGGCGCGGACCGGTCCGCCGCGGTGGCTCACCCAGGTGACGGTGCCGCGCGACTCGATCGCTGACGCGCGGCCGGTGCGGTCCGGGCTGATCGTGCCCAGCCGGCTGGTGGCCTTCACCCGGTGCGGACGCAACAACGGCCGCGCTCCGCCGATACGGAGGTCAAGTCGACGCGGCTCGACACCGTCGTCGAGCGAGTCCAGCAAGAACACGTCACCACCGGCGCAGTACACGACCTGGCTGCCGTCACTGCTGGCATGCCTGACGTAGAAGTCGCTGTCGGAGCGGCGTGCGAGGCGGGACGAGCTAGGCGCGCGTCGGCCGACCACCGCGCTGTACAGCTGTCCGCGACCCTCGTGGTCGGAGCAGAAGGCGATCCGCTGCCGGCCGTCGTTCCCGGTGGTCCAGACAGGAAACGCCAGGCTCGACGAAAGGTCCGCGAAGATCCGCCGGAAGCTGCCTGACCCTTCCGGATCCAGCCACAGCTGGCTGGCGGTCCCACCGCGGCAGTGCTTCCACCGGGCCGGCTCGGTCCAGAAGTACGACGAGAGCAGCACACCACCATCGGGGCCGACGGCGACGTCGCCGGCCCAGCCGTACGGAAGCCGCCGGCTCGGTCCGCCGTCCACCGGCACCGCATGGGCGAACATCCGCACAACCTCGCTTTGGCCGGTGCTGCTGAGCACCATCACCTCGTCATCGGACGCCCAACCCGTCACCCGTGTCCCCAGCTGACCCCAGTGCGTGAGGCGACGGGAGACGCCTCCGTCGGTCCGTGCGACGTACACCTCGTTCGCCCCGTCCCGGCGAGCCGCCCAGGCGACAAGGGCGCCGTTAGGCGAGATCCGCGGTGTCAGCGCGGGGGTGTGGTCGGCACTGAGCCGGTACGCCCTGCCACCGGCGGAGTCGGCGAGCCAGACATCGTCGTCGGCAACGAAGGTCAGGAGATCACCGCGAACATGTGGGAAGCGCAGATAGCCATCGGTCGTCATGCAGCGACCCTAGCGACCGCCACGCCCCGGCGGTCAACCTCGTTGGCTTGCCCGCTACGGGCAGTTGCTGTGCCTACCAGGGCAGCTCGGGATCAGCGCAGGCCGCGGTACCAGACGTTACTCACGTGGGACGGCGACGCGACCTCTCGGCGGAGTAGATCCACTTGGCCATCAGTACTTCCTTCCCACCAGCAACCTCATTACCGGCCGGGTGGGAACGTGCGCGCGACCTCGGTAAATCCCGTAGCGGAGAACATGGCCACGGTCCCGGTGAAGACGGCAGACCCTCCCACCCGAGCAGCGCTCACGGCGGCCACATCGACCGGATGGCCCTCGAGAGCCGTCGCCCCGTTCTCACGGGCGAACTCGACAGCCGCCTTGAGCAGCGCTGACCCGACGCCGGATCGCCGGTGACGGTTATCGACGGCGAAGCAGGTCACCCAACAAACTCCGGGATCCTCCGTGAGCACCTTTGTCAAAGCTCTGTTGCCGCTCACCCAGGAAAGTCGGAACGGGGCCCGACTCTGGTCCATCCGACAGGCTGATCGTCGACATAGGCAAGAAGCCCCGGCGCTACTGCGGCATGGGTGATCTCCTGGCGCAGCGCGTCACGGTTGTCCGGTCTCGGTCTCAGAGCCTCGGTCTCGCAGGTTGCCGAGCGGAGGAAGAGCCGACACCAGCACCACGAAGGATCTTCACCACGCTGACCGAACACCTTGACCAGGTCGCTCCACCGGTCCGCGGTCGCCGGACGCATCTGAACGGACATGGACCAACCCTACGGATCGGGCTCGAAGCCATAGCCGAAACAGGTGCTCAGTTCTACAGTGCGCCTCACAGCCCACGGCTGCTTTGGTCATCGAGGCTCTCCACGCGGCTGCCCACCTCCGCAAGCCCGACGGCACGCCGCAACGATTCAACGCGCAGCACTCGCCGCCTCACCCGAGACGATGGGCGCGGGCCCGGGGCACCGCGGGGCGACTCAAGAAATCCAGCGCGGTCGACCTGCCCCCGCACATCGACACTTCGGATCAGCCACTTCCCGGACCCGCGGACCCGACGCTACAAGCCTCCAAGCCAGTCAGGAAGAGCCCGAGGCGGAAGTCTCCTCAGACCACGGGTTGACAACAAAGGGGAGCCGGAATGACGCACGAGTCGTGGCAGATCCGTTCTCATTCACCGCAGATGACCGCCTGGAGCCCGCGCCTTCAAGCCAAGAGTCGTGCTCAGAGGCGCGCGAGCAACTCGGCCTTTTTGATCGCAAACTCGTCTTCGGTGAGAACTCCTTGGTCACGGAGTATCGCGAGCTGCGCGATCTGCTCGATCAAGTCGGGTTGGGTTGCGGGTGGCGGCGCGATGGGCGCGGGTGGCGGCGCGATGGGCGCGGGTGGCGGCGCGATGGGCGCGGGTGGCGGCGCGGCCTGGCGGTCTCTGAGCAGGACCGCCAGGTGGGTGAAAAGTTGCTCCGGCAGTTTGAGCAAAGACTGCTTCCCGTCGGCCCAGTCAATGCGTACGGTGCGCGGCGGACGCGTCGTCGAATTGATCGTCGCGTCGAGTGCTGCTGAAGCCATCTTGCCAACAACCCCTGGCAGCACGGCGCCCACAACCACTTTACCGACGGCCCCTGCGGCACCTGAAGCGCCGCTGCCCGCACCTGAGGTGACTTCGTCCCACTCGGCAACTTCGTCGGTGTTCAGCTTCCGCCTCTTGAAGCCCTGTTGTAGGACAAGTTCGCCTTTGTGGTTGGTCGAGACCGTCGCGTTCATGAAATGGCCGCCCACCACTGTTCCGTAACTCGCCACGGGAACACCTTAGCGATGCGATACACCGTTCACGTCGGTTTGCGCGGACGGCCCCCAGACGTCAAGGACCTCCGTGCACGGAGCGAGCGCGCGGGAGGTCGGCCACGGCCTGGCCACCGACGAGTTGGTGGACGCTCAGTCGCCGTGGCTCGCACGAGGTGATCGCCGCGATGTCGTCCGTCCGAGACGCCCTGCTCTCCCACGGGAGAGCGGCGTTCGAATCAGTCGGCGGGGAATGGCCCGAACGGACCGTCTCGGCTGTGGCCGCCTATTGGTCCCGACACGACCTGGGCTGGGCTTGACCAATGCCTCCCGTAGGAAGCCGCTGTCGGCTCGGCCCTCACCGTAGGCGGCACCTGTTACCGCTGGCTGGCTGAGGATGACCTGGTTCGGGGGACCTGGCAGTTCTCGTTCTCGTGCACACTGACGAGATGGTTGACGGCGTCGTGAGCAGTGAGAACGACTGGCCAATCTTCGGACTCCGCATCGGGGTGGAGGGGATCTCGCTGAGGCATGTTCGGGAGAGTGACCTGCCCACCCTGGCGGCGGTCCAACCCGTTGACTACGAGCACGACCCTGGCCACGAGCCTTTCGAAGGGGTAGATCTCGCTGAACACCGTCGTCGCCTCGCCTACCAGGGCTACTGGCGATCGGTGGGAAATTGGAGTCCCCAAGCCTGGTGCTTGGACTTCCTTGTGGAACGCGGAGGTCAGCTGCTCGGCGTCCA
>JAABUN010007389.1_pt1 | contig 11886 bp, 10 predicted proteins | sample 5559311 | NCBI WGS metagenome assembly JAABUN01 (sample SAMN10711877, study PRJNA513370) | rock metagenome | isolation source: Antarctica rocks | place: Antarctica: Victoria Land, Siegfried Peak sud | reverse complement strand
CCTAATGAGGCGATTTCGTCACTGTGCGTGAGCATTACGAGCGCTCACGCAGGTGGGACGATCACTGACACAGCGGTCCCAGGCTGGGCACATCTACTGGGAAGATCGAGATTCTTTGCTCGACGTCAAGAGACGACTCTCTGCGCCTACGATCATCGGGTGGGTGCCAACAGTACGGTCGCCAGCGGCATCGACGAGGTCGACCGCATAGTGGCCGCCTGGCGCCGCGAGCGCGCCGACCTCGACGTGGCTCCTCTGGAGGTGCTCTCGCGGGTCACCCGGCTCGCTCGCCACCTTGACCGCGCCCGCGCCGCCGCGTTCGCCGAGCACGGGCTGGAGGTCTGGGAGTTCGACGTGCTGGCGGCCCTGCGTCGCGAGGGCGCGCCGTACGAGCTGTCACCCGGCCAGCTCGTGACCCAGACAATGGTGACCAGCGGCACGATGACCAACCGGGTCGACCGGCTGACCACCCGCGACCTGGTCGAGCGGCTGCCCGACCCGCGCGACCGGCGCGGCGTCATCGTGCGCCTCACGCCGGCCGGGCGCAGCGCCGTGGACGACGCCTTCGCCGGGCTGCTCGTCCGCGAGCACGTGCTGCTCGAAGGACTGGACGACGTGCAGCGGGCCGCGCTCTCGGACCTGCTGCAGCGGCTGGTAGCCCCCTTCGACGCCCTGGCTTGACGAGCCGTTCCTCCCCAGAACCGGTGTTCTCTGGGGCCCATCCGTCACTGCCGACGCCGGTCCGGGGGAGGAAAGCGGGGTGGGGGAGGAGGGTCAGGCGTCGACGGCGTCGGCCAGCTCGAGCCAGGCCGACTCGACCTGCTCGCGCTCGACGTGCACCGCGCGCAGCTGAGCATCCAGTGCGGCCACCGCGGCGTGGTCGGTCGAGCTGGCCGCCATGTCCGCGTGCAGCGTCTTCACGCTGGCGTCGAGCCTGACCAGGGCGCGCTCGAGCTTGCCCATCTCCTTGCGCGCGGCCCGCTGCTCGCTCGGGCCGGACGCCGGCCGCGCCGCGACCGCTGGGGTGTCGCTGAGACCCGCGCGCATCGTCAGGTACTGGTCGACGCCACCGGGCAGGTCACGGACCGCTCCGTCGCCGAGCATGCCGAGGTACCTGTCGCACATCCGCTCCAGCGCGTACCGGTCGTGCGAGACGACCACCAGCGTGCCGGCCCAGCCGTCGAGCAGGTCCTCGAGCGCGGTGAGGGTGTCGACGTCCAGGTCATTGGTCGGCTCGTCCATCAGCAGTACGTTCGGCTCGTCCATCAGCAGCCGCAGCAGCTGCAACCGCCGTCGCTCACCGCCGGACAGGTCCTTGACCAGCGTCTGCTGCCGCGGACCGGTGAACCCCAGGCGCTCGGCGAGCTGGCTGGCGGTGACGTCCTTGTTGCCCAGCCGGGTGGTCTGTTTGACGTCGGAGACGGCCTGCACGACGCGGCGGTCGCCCAGCGCCTCGAGCTCGCGCACCTCCTGGGTCAAGAAGGCGAGCTTGACCGTCGACCCGGTGCGCACGGTGCCGGACGTCGGTGCCAGCGCCCCGGTGAGCACGCGCAGCAAGGTCGTCTTGCCCGACCCGTTGGCACCGACCAGCCCGATCCGGTCACCGGGCCCGAGCAGCCAGGTGACGTCGTCCAGCAGGGTGCGGTCGCCGAGGCTCACGCTCACGCCCTCGACGTCGATCACGTCCTTGCCCAGGCGGGTGGTGGCGAAGCGCACCAGCGCCACCTCGTCACGGGCCGGCGGCTCGTCGGCGATCAGCGCGTTGGCGGCGTCGATCCGGAACTGCGGCTTGCTGGTGCGCGCCGGCGGCCCGCGACGCAACCAGGCCAGCTCCTTGCGCATCAGGTTCTGCCGGCGGTCCTCGGTGAACGCGGCGACCCGCATCCGCTCGGTGCGGGCCAGCACGTACGCCGCGTAGCCGCCCTCGTAGGCGTCGACCGACGCGTCGTGCACCTCCCAGGTGCTGGTGCCCATCGCGTCCAGGAACCACCGGTCGTGCGTCACCGCGACCAGGCCGGACGTCGGACGCCGGGCCGACAGGTGCCGGGCCAGCCACGCGACGCCCTCGACGTCGAGGTGGTTCGTCGGCTCGTCCAGCAGCAGCAGGTCGGGGTCGTCGACCAGCAGTCGGGCCAGCGCGACCCTGCGCCGCTCACCCCCGGACATCGGCCCCACCAGCGCGTCCAGGCCGCCGACGTCGCGGGCGTCCAGGCCACCGAGCAGGCCCACGACCACGTCGCGGGCCCGGGCATCGCCTGCCCACTCGTGGTCGGGCCGGTCACCCACCACGCAGTGCCGCACGGTGTCGGCCGGGTCGAGCGCGTCGTCCTGCGCGAGCATGCCGACGGTGAGCCCGCCCACCTGGGTGGCCCGGCCGTCGTCCAGCGGCTGCAGGCCGGCCAGCACGCGCAGCAGGGTCGACTTGCCGCCGCCGTTGCGCCCGACGACGCCGATGCGCTCACCGGCTGCCACGCCCAGCGAGACGCCGTCCAGCAGGGTGCGGGTGCCGAGCGAGAGCCGGGCGCGCTCGAGGTTCACCAGGTTCTGGGCCGCCATCAGCCCATCCTGCTCGGGTCGGCGATCCGGGCACCATGCACGGGGCCGTGGGCCCGTTTGACCACCTGGCAGGCGCCCGAGGCAGTCAGCGCGACCGACAGGTCGAGCCCCTGCTCGGGATCGGACACCAGGAACGCCACGGTCGGCCCCGACCCGCTGACGACCGCACCCAGCGCGCCGTACTGGCGGCCGACGTCGGCGAGGTCGGCGAGGCCCGGTCGCAGCGAGAACGCGGCAGGCTGCAGGTCGTTGCCGAGGCTGGCCCCCAGCGCGGCGTCGTCCCCGCGGCGCAGCGCCTGCATCAGCTCGTCACTGACCCGCGGCTCGGGCGTCGCCCGGCCCGCCGTGAGCCGGTCGAACTCGGCGTAGACCTCCGGGGTCGAGAGCCCCTCGTCGGCCAGGGCGAGCACCCAGTGGTGCTGCCCCCGCGCCAACGCGGGGGTCAGCTGCTCGCCGCGACCCGAGCCGACCGCCGTCCCGCCGATCAGCGCGAACGAGACGTCGGCCCCCAGCTCGGCGGCCAGCGACAGCAGCTCGGTGCGCGGCAGGCAGGTGCGCCAGGCGGCGTCACAGGCCACCAGCGTCGCAGCGGCGTCGGCCGACCCACCGGCCATGCCGCCGGCCACCGGGATCCCCTTGTGCAGCACCAGATCCGCACCACCACGGACGCCGGCCCGCTCGGCCAGCAGTCGGGCGGCCCGGACCGCGAGGTTGGTCTCACCCGTGGGGACGCCGTGGGTGGCCGCACCGTCGAGCGTGAGGTGCACCTCGTCGGACTCGGTCGAGGTGACCGTGACCTCGTCGAACAGGCTCACAGCATGAAACACCGTGGCGACCTGGTGGTAGCCGTCGTCCTCCAGGCGGCCCACGCTGAGCCCCAGGTTGATCTTGGCCGGAGAACGGACGCACACGCTGGTCGTCCGGGCCGCCGTCATGGGCTCCACTTTAGGTGAGCCCCGCGGACGACCGCGCGCCAGCGAGTGCATCGGCCAGCCGGGTGAAGGCGTGCACGTCGAGCATCTCGCCGCGGGCCGAGGGGTCGATCCGGGCGTCGTGCAGCGCCCGCTCGGCGACCTGGGGTGAACCGGCCCACCCGGACAGGGCGGCGCGCAACGTCTTGCGCCGTTGGGCGAAAGCGGCGTCGACGCAGCGGAACACGGCTACCCGGCCGGCGGTGCTCGGCGGGGGGTCGTGGCGCTGCAGGAGCACCAGCCCGCTGTCGACACCCGGCGCCGGCCAGAACACCGACCGCGCCACGTTGCCCGCGCGCCGGACGTCCGCATACCAGGCCGCCTTCACGCTCGGCACGCCGTAGGTCTTCGAGCCGGGCCGCGCTGCCAGCCGCTCGGCCACCTCGGCCTGCACCATGACCAGGGCGGTGCGCAGGGTCGGCGCCCGCTCCAGCAGGTGCAGCAGCACGGGCACCGACACGTTGTAGGGCAGGTTGGCCACCAGCGCCGTCGGCGCCGGCCCCGGCAGGGCCTGCACCTGCAGCGCGTCGACCGCGACCACCTCGAGCCGATCGACCAGGTCCGGCCGCCGATTGCGCACGGTCGCGGTGAGCGCCGTCGCCAGCAGCGGGTCGATCTCGATCGCGACGACCCGTCGCACCGCGGCGAGCAGCGCGAGGGTCAGCGAACCCAGGCCCGGGCCGACCTCGACGACCACGTCGGTGGGCTCGAGCCCGGCGGCCCGCACGATCCGCCGCACGGTGTTCGCGTCGACGACGAAGTTCTGGCCGCGCGCCTTGGTCGGGCGCAGGCCGAGCCGCTCGGCGAGCGCCCGGACCTCCGCGGCACCCAGCAGCCCGTCAGTCGAAAAGGTGACTCCCGCACGACCACTGCCCGGCGCCCGAGCGGTTGTACAACGTCTGGGCGCGGCTGGCCTGCTCACCCACCGACGCGTCGACCGGGTTGCCCGAGCCGCCGACGCCGCGCCAGGTCTGCAGGCTGAACTGGTAGAGGCCGTAGTGCCCGTTGGGGTTCACCGCACCGGGGTCGCCGCCGGACTCGCAGCGCGCGAGCGCGGTCCAGTTCAGCCCGCCGTTGCTGGGGATCGAGCCGGACGTCGTCGCCTTCTTGGCTCTGACCTCGACCTTGGTGCCGACCAGCACCACCTGGGTGACCGGCTCGGTCACCACAGTGCGGCCGGTCGCGGCGCGCGCGGTGCGCTTGCCGTCGACCCAGGTGTCGACGTACGTCAGGCGGGCGACGCCGGCCCGGCCCCGGGTCGTGACCTTGGTGGTGCCCTTGGCCAGGTCGGCGGACGCCGCCCGGGTGCGGGCGAACGGGACGACGGCCCGGGCCGCGACGGCCGTGCGCTGCACCCGCGTCAGCCGCACGGTGGCGCCGTCGGTGAGGCGGGTCGCGGGGGTCGCCGAGAGCCGGTCCAGTGGCCCGACGGCGACCTTGGACTCGGTGAGCAGGTCGTCGACCGAGACGCCGAACGTGGTGCGCTCGATCGGCTTGCCGCCGACGACCAGACGCACCTGCTTTCGGGTGCCCGCCGTCATCGACAGCCCCTGGCGACCCAGTGGCAGCGACCGGGACACGGACAGCTTCGCGGTGTCGGCCCGCAGGCCCAGCTGGGTCATGGCCTCGTCGACGGAAAGGGCCGTCGTCCAGTGCTCGCTCGTGGTGCCGTCGGTGGTGACGGTCAGCTTGCGGCCGTAGCGGACGACGACCTCGGTGCCGTCCTGCACCCGGCCCCGCACCGCCGGCGAGACCAGGTCGTGCGGTCCGACCGTGATGCCCTCGCTGCGCAGGACGTCGGCCACGGTCGACCCGAAGGCGTGCACGGCGGTGGTGCGGCCGTCGACCGTGACCTCGACCGACTTGTCGAAGCTGGCGAAGGCCACCGTGCCGGCGACGACACCGCCGAGGGCAACGCCCTGGGCGATCAGGCGAGCGGAGCGAGAGAGCACGAAGATCCAGACGTCGAAGCATCCGGGCACGGTCGTGGGCAACACGCGACAGCACCCCCGTGCGCGTCGCCCGGCATCTTCCCCGACCCCGGCCAACAGCCGCCCACCGTACCCCCGGCCCGAGCGGGTGCCAACTCCCGTGCTGCTACCAGGGCCCGTACAGGTGCTCGGCGTTCTGGTCCAGCGCATGACACAGAGTCGCGACGTCGACGCAGAGCACCTGCGCCATCGCCCGCACCGTGATCGGCACCAGGTAGCTGGCGTTGGGCCGGCCCCGGTGCGGGGAGGGGGTGAGGAACGGGGCATCGGTCTCGACCTGCAGCCGGTCGAGCGGGGTCACGGCCAGGGCCTCGCGCAGACCCTGGGCGTTCTTGAAGGTGACCGTCCCGGCGAACGAGAGGTGGTATCCCCGCTCGACGCACTCGCGGGCCATCACGGCGTCGCCGCTGAAGCAATGGAAGACGGTGCGCTCGGGCGCGCCCTCTTCGGCCAAGATGCGCAAGACGTCGTCGTGGGCGTCGCGGTCGTGGATCTGCAGGGTCAGGTCGAGCCGCTTGGCCAGGTCGATGTGCCACCGGAACGACGCCTGCTGGACGGCGCGGCCGTCGGGACCGGTGCGGAAGTAGTCCAGACCCGTCTCGCCCACGGTGCGGATGCGCGGATGCGCTGCAAGAGCAAGGATCTCGTCGTACGCCGACGCCAGCTCACCACGCTCGGCAAGCTGTGGCGCCTCGTTCGGGTGCAGCGCCACCCCGCCGAGCAGTGCGGGGTAGGTATCGACCGCGTCGACGGTCCAGCGCGCACCCGGCAGGTCGCAGCCGATCTGCACCGCACGCGGCACGCCGACGCCAATGGCCCGGGTCAGCAGATCGGCGACGGTGACATCGGCGGTTGCTTTGCCGTCGCGCGCCGAGCCGGGGATGTCGAGGTGGGTGTGGCCATCGACGACCGGCAGCGGCAGTGCGTCCGGCAGCGGCGGCCGCGAGTCGGCGTCCGTCACGTGCGGAGCCGGGCGAGCTCGTCGTCCACTATCGAGGGGTCCAGCTTGGTGAAGATGGGCGAGGGGGCGGCCACCTGGGTGCCCGCGACGACCGGCACCGACTGCCAGCGCGCAAACCCGCCGTAGTCGCCCATCAGCACCGGGTACGCCGGCCCGCCGTCCAGGTCGTCGACCTCGCGGATCTGGGGCATGGGTGAGACGACACCGGTGCCACCGAAGGTCTCGTGCACCGCCTGCGCGCTGAACGGCAGGAACGGGGCCAGCAGGGTGCGGCAGTCGCTGATCGCCTGGACGGCGACGTGCAGGACCGTGCCCATCCGGGCCGGGTCGCCCTTGAGTGTCCACGGCGCCTGGTCGGACAGGTACTTGTTGGCCTCGGCCACGACCCGCATCGCCTCGCCGAGAGCCTGTTTCTGCCGATGGCGCTCGATCAGCGACCCGACGTTGGTGAAGCCCTGGGCCGTGGCCCGCAGCAGCGCGCGGTCGTCGTCCGTCAGTTCGCCGACTGGTGGGATCTGGCCGAAGTTCTTGTGCACCAGCGTCGCGGTGCGGTTCACCAGGTTGCCCCAGCCGGCGACCAGCTCGTCGTTGGTCCGCCGGACGAACTCGGCCCAGGTGAAGTCGGTGTCCTGGTTCTCGGGGCCGGCGGCGCTGATGAAGTAGCGCAACGCGTCCGGCTGGTATCGCGACAGGACGTCGCGCACCAGGATGACGACCCCTCGGCTGGAGGAGAACTGCTTGCCCTCCATGGTGAGGAACTCGCTGCTGACCACCTCCGTCGGCAGCTGAAGGTCGCCATAGACGCCGGGCTCGCCGCCGCGAGCGCCGCGGCCGTCGTACGCGAGCAGCTCGGCCGGCCAGATCTGGGAGTGGAAGGTGATGTTGTCCTTGCCCATGAAGTAGTACGACAGGGCGTCGGGGTCGTTCCACCAGGCGCGCCAGGCCTCGGGATCGCCGGTGCGCCGGGCCCACTCGATGGACGCCGACAGGTAGCCGATGACCGCGTCGAACCACACGTACAGCCGTTTGGTCGGCTGGTCGACCCACCCCTCGAGCGGGATCGGGATGCCCCAGTCGATGTCGCGGGTCATCGCGCGCGGCCGGATGTCGTCCAGGATGTTGAGGCTGAACTTGATCACGTTGGGGCGCCACAGCCCCTCGGACTCCTTGGCGTGCAGCCACTCCCCCAGCGCAGCTGCCAGGGCCGGCAGGTCGAGGAAGAAGTGCTGTGACTCCACGAACTCGGGGGTCTCACCGTTGATCTTGCTGCGGGGGTCGATCAGGTCGACCGGGTCGAGCTGGTTGCCGCAGTTGTCGCACTGGTCACCGCGGGCGCTGCCGTAACCGCAGATCGGGCAGGTGCCCTCGATGAACCGGTCCGGCAGGGTGCGGCCGGTGGACGGCGAGATCGCGCCGAAGGCGGTCTGCTGCACCATGTACCCGTTAGCGTGCACCACCCGGAACATCTCCTGCACCACGGCGTAGTGGTTGGGCGTGGTGGTGCGGGTGAACAGGTCGTAGGTCAGGCCCAGGGCGTGCAGGTCCTCGACGATCATCCGGTTGTACCGGTCGGCCAGCTCACGGGGGGTCACACCCTCGGCCTCGGCCTGCACCAGGATCGGGGTGCCGTGCTCGTCGGTGCCACTGACCATCAGGACGTCGTGACCGGCCATCCGCATGTACCTGCTGAACACGTCGGAGGGCACACCGAAACCGGCCACATGGCCGATGTGGCGCGGGCCGTTGGCGTACGGCCAGGCGACGGCGGACAACACATGGGTCATACCCGCCAGCCTAGTGACGGGCCGCCACCGGGGTTCCTCGCACCTTCGCCACAAGGTGCGGTCCAGAGGGGGTCGGGAACCACACCTTGTGGCGAAGGTGCGGTTCGGAGGGGGGTCAGCCGAGCTGGGTGAGGCCGCGCTTGAGCTGGCGGGCGGCCTGGGCGATCCGCTGCTCGTTCTCGATCAGGGCGAACCGCACGTACCCGTCGCCCTGAGCGCCGAAGCCGACGCCGGGCGAGACGGCGACGTCGCACTCGCGCACGATCAGCGTGGCGAACTCGATCGAGCCCAGCTCGCGGTACGGCTCGGGGATCGGCGCCCAGGCGAACATCGTGCCGCGCGGGCGCGGGATCGACCAGCCGGCCCGGTCGAGGCCGTCGCACAGGGCGTCGCGGCGGGCCTGGTAGACCTTGTTGACCTCGAGCGGGTAGTCGGCGGCGTCGTCCAGGGTGACGGTCGCAGCGATCTGGATCGGCTGGAAGGTGCCGTAGTCCAGGTAGCTCTTGAGCTTGGCCAACGCGCCGACGACCTCGCGGTTGCCGACCAGGAAGGCCACCCGCCAGCCGGCCATCGAGAACGACTTGGTCATCGAGTACAGCTCGACCGCGACCTCCTTAGCGCCCTCGCACTGCAGGATCGAGGGCGGCATCCACCCGTCGAAGGCGGTCTCGGCGTACGCGAAGTCGTGCACCAGCACCACGTCGCGCTCGCGCGCCCAGTCGACCAGCCGCTGCAGGTCGGCCAGCTCGACCGTGGCGCCGGTGGGGTTGTGCGGGAACGACAGGACGACGACCCGCGGCTTGGGCCAGCCGTACTCCCACGCCTCCATCACGTTCTCGACGAAGTCCTGACCGGGGCCGATGCCGACCTGGCGGGCGTCCGCGCCGGCGAAGTACGGACCCCAGATGTGGATCGGGTAGGACGGCGAGGGCACGATCGCCGAGTCGCCCGCCTGCAGCAGCACCCACATCAGGTGGCTGAAGCCCTCCTTGGCGCCGATCGTGCTGATGATCTCGGTGTCGGGGTCGAGCTCGACACCGAACCGCCGCTGGTAGAGCCCGGCGACCGCGGCGCGCAGCTTGGGGATGCCGCGCGAGGAGGAGTACCGGTGGTTGCGCGTGTTGTGGGCTGCCTCGCACAGCTTCTCGACCGCGATGGCCGGCGAGGGGATGTCGGGATTGCCGAAGCCCAGGTCGATCACGTCGCGCCCGGCGCGCCGGGCCTCTACCTTGAGCCCGTCGATGATCGTGAAGACGTACGGCGGCAGGCCGGGGATGCGACGGAACTCCATCGGCTCAGGGTATCTGTTTGCTGATCTGGACTGCTAGACCAGTCGCCGACTAGTCTACTTTCGTGACGACCGTCGGCGCCTATGAAGCCAAGACCCATCTGCCCCGCCTGCTGGAGCAGGTCGAGAGCGGCGCGTCCTTCACCATCACCAGACACGGTCGCGAGATCGCCAGGCTGGTGCCCGCAGATCCCCGGGCGAGCGATCCGGTCGAGGTCATCACTGCGCTACGTGTTGCCCGCAAGGAGGTGCGCCGCGGACGAGACTCCGTTCGACACATGCGCGACGAGGGGCGCCGTTGACGCCGATCGTGATCGACACGTCGGTCACGATGGCCTGGTGCTTCGAGGACGAAGCCACCGAGCAGACCGATCGAGTGCTCGACCACCTTCGCGCCGAAGTGGCCATCGTCCCCGCCCTATGGCAGCTGGAGGTGGCCAACGTCCTGCGGGTCGCGGAACGCCGCAACCGGATCAGCGAGGCGCAGGTGACGCACTTCCTGGATCTGCTCATGCAGCTGCCCATCCAGGTCGACGCGACGCCAGTCGACACCGGCGCGATCATCGCCGCGGGACGCAGACACGGCCTGAGCGCGTACGACGCGTCCTACCTGGTCCTTGCCGAGCGCCTCGCCGCACCACTGGCAACCGGCGACCGGGCACTAGCCGCCGCCTGCCGAACCGCCGGAGTCCCGCTCGTGCTCGACAGCTGAGCCAACCCCGCGGGCGGCCAGCGCCGCGGCGTACAGCTCGCGCTTGCTCGTGCCGTTCGCCTCGGCAACCGCGGCGACCGCCTCCTTGAGCCGCTCGCCGGCCGCCACCCGCTGCTGGACGTTGCGCACCAGGTCGGCGGGGTCGGCGGCGGCCCGCCCGGGCGCGCCTTGGACGACGACCGTCACCTCGCCGCGCACCTCGCCCTCGAGCGCCCAGGCGACCAGCTCGGCGAGCGGCCCACGCACCACCTGCTCGTACGTCTTGGTCAGCTCGCGGCACACCGCCGCCGGCCGGTCGGCGCCGAACGCCTCGGCGACCGCCGTCAGCATCACAGCGGTGCGGTGCGGCGCCTCGAAGAACACCAGCGTGCGCCGCTCGTCGGCGAGGGCCGCCAGGGCACGAGCCCGCTCACCCGCCTTGCGCGGCAGGAAGCCCTCGAAGCAGAACCGGTCGACCGGCAGCCCGCTCACCGCCAGCGCCGTCAGCACCGCGCTCGGGCCGGGCACCGCGCTGACCCGGACGCCGGCCCCGACCGCCGCTGCCACCAGCCGGTAGCCGGGGTCGGACACCGACGGCATCCCGGCGTCGGTGACGACGACGACCGTGGCGCCCCCGACGAGCAGCTCGAGCAGCTCGGGGGTGCGGGCGGCCTCGTTGTGCTCGTGATAGCTGACGACCCGGCCGCCGGGCGTGATGCCCAGGGCGGTGGTCAGCCGCTTGAGCCGCCGGGTGTCCTCGGCGGCGACGACGTCGGCCTCGACCAGCGCGCGGGCCAGCCGTGGCGGGGCGTCACCGACGTCGCCGATCGGCGTCGCGGCGAGCAGCAGCAGGCCGGTCACCTGAACCGGCGGGCGCTGGCCCGGTGCTGCGCGCCGTCCACCACGATGTCGGCGCCGGTGACCCAGGCCGCGCGGTCGGACAGCAGGAACGTCACGACATCGCCGACCTCGTGCGCGTGACCGAGCCGCCCCCACGGGAACTCCTCGCGCTCGAACGCCGCGAACGTCTCGGGGTCGCCCCGGCGCAACGTGTCCCAGCCGCCGCCCTCGAACAGGATGCTGCCCGGGCTGACTGCGTTGACCCGGATCCGGTCGCCAGCCAGCTCATCGGCCAGCACCCGGGCCAGGTGGATCTCGGCCGCCTTGGCCACGGCGTACGTCGTCCGGGGGGCCACCCGCGACCCGGTGACGCTGGTGACCAGGACGACGGCCCCGCCGCCCGCACTGACCAGGTGGGGGTGCGCCGCCCGGACGAGGGTGGCGGCGTGACCCGCGTTCAGCTCGAAGGTGGCGGTGAGCTCGGCGGCGGTGCTGTCGAGCAGGTTGTTGCCGACCGTGCCGCCGGCGTTGGCCACCACCTTGTCGAGGCCGGCGAGCTCGTCGGCCACCTCGGCCACGGCCGCGGTCAGGGCCGCGTGGTCGGTGACGTCGACCGTGCGGGTGACCACGACTCCCCCGTGCCGCCCGACCCGGGCGGCGGCGCCGGCCAGCCCCTCGGCGCCACGCGCCAGCAGGGCCACCGCGGCCCCCTCGGCGGCCAGCGCGTCGGCGATCGCCAGGCCCAGGCCGCGGCTGGCTCCGGTGACGACCGCCCGCGCGTCCTGCAAGCCCAGGTCCATGCGG
>JAABUN010007388.1_pt1 | contig 11887 bp, 10 predicted proteins | sample 5559311 | NCBI WGS metagenome assembly JAABUN01 (sample SAMN10711877, study PRJNA513370) | rock metagenome | isolation source: Antarctica rocks | place: Antarctica: Victoria Land, Siegfried Peak sud | reverse complement strand
CCCTCCGCCCCCGCTGTCTTGCAGGGACAAGCTACCTAGACAATGTCACGGATCCAAATCGTTCCCGGGCGTTGACCAGCGATGTTAGCGCCCGGTGAGCGGCCCACGCCGCGGGAGTTCAGCTCGGTACGGCCGTGACGGCGCTGGCGAGCTCCCTCCGTCAGCAGGCCCGGCGCCGCCACCGGTCCCCACCAAGAAGACGCCGTCGTGGGAGTTGATCGCCGGCCGGTCGCCCACGACGCTTGCTCCGTCGATCACTCCACGGAATGCTTCACCCATGGCGAAGAACAAGAGCACTCTCAACCAACCGGCGCCGCGGCCGAACCAGACCCGCGACGTGCCGATCGGCGACTACGGCTTCCTCAGCGACGGTGAGGTCTCCGCCTTGGTGGCACCCAACGGCTCGATCGACTGGATGTGTCTGCCCCGCTTCGACTCCCCGAGTACGTTCGGCGCCATCCTGGGCCGGCACGCCGGGTCTTTTCGCATCGCGCCCGCCGACATCACGGTGCCGGCCGATCGCCGCTACTTACCGGGCACGATGATCCTGGAGACCAGCTGGGGCACCGCGAGCGGTTGGATCATCGTCCGTGATGCGCTTCTGATCGGGCCGTGGCGCAACGAGGACGCCACGTCGCAGACTCATCGGCGCACCCCCACTGACTATGCCGCTGAGCACACGCTGCTGCGGACGATCCGGTGCGTGTCCGGTGAGGTGCAAACGGTGATGGACTGCGAACCGGTGCTGGACTACGGGCGCGCGCATGTGCGCTGGGCGTACACCGAGCACGGATATCACCAGGGGGTCGCCACCGCGACCGGGCCTGACCTCCAGCTGAGGCTGACCACCGACATGCGCCTGGGCTTCGAGGGCGGTCAGGCCAGCACCCGGACCTTGCTGAGGCAGGGCGACGTCCGCTTCGTGGCGTTATCGTGGGACGGGGGTGAACCGCCGATGGACTATTCGGCGGCCTACAAACGCCAGGTCTGGACCGCGCATCACTGGCAGCACTGGCTGGCCCGGGGGCAGTTCCCCGACCACCCGTGGCGCAGCTATCTGCAGCGCAGCGCGTTGACGCTCAAGGGTCTGACCTACACCCCGACCGGTGCTATCTGCGCCGCCGGATCGACCTCCTTGCCGGAGACGCCGGGCGGCGGTCGCAACTACGACTACCGCTTCACCTGGATCCGCGACGCGACCTTTGCCCTGTGGGGGATGTACTCCCTCGGCTTCGACTGGGAGGCGGTCGACTTCTTCGCCTTCATCGCTGATGTGGCCGAGCGCGACGACGACATCCAGATCATGTACGGGATCGGCGGCGAAGCTGATCTCGAGGAATCCGAACTCGACCACCTGCCGGGCTACGCCAACTCGCGCCCGGTCCGGATCGGCAACGCCGCGTACGCCCAAAAGCAGCATGACGTCTGGGGGGCCTTGTTGGATTCGGTCTATCTGCACTCCAAGGCCGCGGACCATCTCGATGACCGGATCTGGCCGATCCTGGATAAGCAGGTCCAAGAGGCGGTGAAGCACTGGCGTGAGCCCGACGCCGGGATCTGGGAGGTTCGCGGTGACCTCCAGCACTTCACCTCCTCCAAGATCATGTGCTGGGTGGCGGTCGACCGCGGCGCCCGCCTGGCCCGGATGTTCGGCGAGAACGCCAAAGCAGCGGACTGGGAGCTTGAGGCGCAACAGATCAAAGACGACATCCTGAGCAATGGGGTGGACGAGCGTGGTGTGTTCACCCAGTTCTACGGCGGCCAGGCGCTGGACGCCTCATTGCTGTTAGCCCCGCTGGTCCGGTTCTTGCCGCCGGACGACCCTCGGATCAGGGCCACCGTGATGGCCATCGCTGACGAGCTCACCGTGCACGGACTCGTGCTGCGTTACAAGGTCGAGGAAACCGATGACGGCTTCAGCGGCGAGGAGGGCAGCTTCACCATCTGCTCGTTCTGGCTCGTGTCGGCGCTCTGCGAGATCGGTGAGTACAACCGCGCGCGCAAGCTGTGCGCCAAGCTGCTGTCGTTCGCCGGGCCGCTGGAGCTCTACGGCGAGGAGATCGATCCGCATACCGGTCAGCACCTGGGCAACTTCCCCCAGGCCTTCACCCACCTGGCTCTGATCAACGCCGTGCTGCACGTGATCAAGCTGGAAGGTCGTCGCAAGGGCAGCGAGGATGGCAGTTGGGCCGGGTCGGTGGGCGAGTAACGAGCTGGCGAGCGAACCAAAACGGGGTCCGGTACGTATTAACAGAAGGAACCGACCATTGTCCGGCCCGGTCCATCCAGGCCCGAGGAGCTCATGTGTTCGACTCAATCGGCAACATGCCCTTGCACCCGCTGGTGATTCACGCCGCGGTGATCGGTATTCCCTTGGCGGTGTTGTTGGCCGTGCTCTTCGCCGTTCCACGGACGCGCAATTGGACCCGTTGGCCGTTGGCGGTGGTCTCAGTCGGGGCCCTCGGTGCGACCTTCGTGTCGAAGGAGAGTGGTGAAGAGCTGCAACGGGCGCTGCCCTTCGAGGCCGGCACCCCGGTAGCCACCCTGATCGAGCGGCACTCCCAGCTGGCCGAACAGCTGCTGATCATGATGGTTATCTTCGCCGTGCTGGCGGTAGCCACCGCCGTGGTGGTCTCGCGCGGTGATAAGTCGGATATGAGTGTCCCCCACCGGGCGCTCAACGTCGGACTTCCGGTACTGCTGCTGGTGGCCGGACTGTTGGTGAGTTCATGGGTCTACCGGGTGGGTGACATCGGTTCACGGGCGGTGTGGAACCCGGAGGGGATACAGAACTACTCGAACTCTCATCGCTGAGCGACCCTCCCTCGGACGGGCCGTAGGCGACCGCCGCGGCGACGAACGACGGGCTGAGATCACGCGGAGGCTGCGTGGTCCGGCCCGTCGTCGGCTTCGATCTGTCGACCCCGCCCACCCGCCGCTAGGCCGAGTCGGCGGCCGCGTGCAGTTGGGCGACGTCCATCTTGGTCATCTGCAGCATGGCTTGCATGGCGGCCTGAGCACGGGCCGGATTGGGGTCGCTCAACAGCTCGTTGAGTGCCTTCGGGACGATCTGCCAGGACAAGCCGAACTTGTCCTTGAGCCAGCCGCAGGGGCCTTCTTCGCCGCCATCGGCAGTGAGCTTCGACCAGTAGTCGTCGACTTCGCTTTGGTCCTCACAGTCAACCTGAATGGAGATCGCCTCGTTGAAGGTGAACTGCGGACCGCCGTTCAGCGCCACAAAGCTCCGCCCGTCGATGTCAAAGGCCACCGTCATGACCTTGCCTTCCTCTCCGGGCTGGTTCGGGCCGTAGCGCATGGTGTCGGTGATGCTCGAGTTCGGAAAGATTGACGTGTAGAGCTGAGCGGCCTCCTCGCCTTGGGTGTCGAACCAGAGGCAGGTAGTGGTCTTGGGCATGAGGTTTCCTTCGGTCGTTGGTCGGCTAGACGGGTAGACCAAGAAGGCGAGGGAAACTCATCGGGTCCGGTCGGTCGACCTGCGTAAAGGCCACCTGGGCGGCGGCGTGCCAGTCCGTCGGGGACGCCTAGGGTGCGCTATAGTGACGCCACTACCTGACACGCGGTGCCCTCTGGGAGGGCTGAGAACACACGCGTCGAACCTGATCTAGTTAGGACTAGCGAAGGGATGTCGTCCATGACGCGCACGCCTGATCTTGTTACATCCACCCAGCTGGCACTGCAGCGGGTGCGCACGCAGGCGCCCCTGGTGCAGTGCTTGACCAACAGCGTGGTGGTCAATTTCACCGCCAACACGCTGCTCGCCCTCGGGGCAGCCCCGGCCATGGTGGACATCCCCGAGGAAGCGAGCGGGTTCGCTGCGATCGCTTCCGGCATCCTGATCAATCTCGGGACACCGACCGCCGAGCAGCGCCGGGCCATGGTCGGGGCGGCCGGGGCGGCAGCAGCCGCCCGGACACCGTGGGTGCTCGATCCCGTGGCTATCGGAGCCCTGCCGGTGCGTACGGCGCTGGCCCAGGAGCTGTTGGCTAGCCGACCGACGATCGTGCGCGGCAACCCGTCGGAGATCATCGCCCTCGCTGGCAGCGGAGGTGGCGGGCGCGGGGTTGACTCGACCGACGAGGTCGAAGCGGCGTGGGACGCGGCCCGTACGGTGGCCTCGCGAACCGGCGGGGTGGTTGCGGTCTCGGGGCCGGTTGACCTGGTAACGGACGGGGAGCGGACGGCCCGTATTGCCAACGGCGACCCGCTGCTGACTCGGGTGACCGGGGGCGGCTGCGCACTGGGCGCGGTGATGGCCGCTTTTGCCGCCACCGATGAGGACCGGTGGGCCACCACCGTTGCCGCCGTCACCGTCTACACCGTCGCCGCGGAGGTGGCCGCCGCCCAGAGCAGCGGGCCAGGCTCCTTTGCGGCGGCGTTCCTCGACGAGTTGGCGGCCATCGACACCCAAACGATCGGCGATCGGGCCGCCATCTCGTGAACGCCGACTTGTCGGTCTACCTGGTGACCGATTCGGGGCCGGTCCACTCCGTAGGGAGGAGCGTTCCGCAGATCGTGGCCGAAGCGATCGCCGGTGGAGTCACCGCCGTGCAGGTCAGGAACAAGAACGCCACCGCGCGCGAGTTCCTTGAGCTGGTGACGCGGATCGAGAGCGTCGTACCGCCGGCAGTAGCGCTGCTGGTGAATGATCGGGTGGATGTGTTCCTCGCGGGGAGAGCGAGCGGTCTGCGGTTGACCGGCGTGCACCTGGGGCAGACGGACCTCCCCGTCTCGCTCGTACGCACGCTGGTGGGCGCCGACGCCGTGATCGGACTGAGCGCTGCTACCAGCGACGAGCTGCACGCCGCAGCGGACGATCCGGCAGGGGTGGACTATGTCGGCATCGGGGCGCTACGCGCCACCCGGACGAAGCGTGATGCTCCACCGGCCCTGGGCATTGAGGGGTTCACCCGGCTGGTGCGGCTCACGAAATTGCCGGCGGTCGCGATCGGCGGTGTTCGCCTTTCGGATCTGCCGGCGCTGAGGGCCGCAGGAGCGGCGGGCGCCGCGGTGGTTTCGGCGATCTGCGGGGCACCCGACCCGAGGGCGGCCGCCCGGGCCCTCGCCGACGCATGGCAGGTTTCGACAGGCCCAGCGGACCTGCCGCCCGAAAGGTCGGACCGGTGAGCTTCATTCCTCGGGTCTTGAGCATTGCCGGAACCGATCCCACCGGCGGCGCCGGGATCCAGGCCGATCTGAAGAGCATCGCCGCGCTCGGCGGGTACGGTATGGCGGTCATCACGGCACTGGTGGCCCAGAACACCATGGGGGTCCGTTCGGTGCACGTACCGCCGGCGAACTTCTTGGCCGACCAGTTGGCCGCCGTCAGTGACGACGTCGTCATCGACGCCGTGAAGATCGGCATGTTGGCCAACGTCGACACCATTTCTACGGTCGGGGCGTGGCTTGAACGTGTCCGACCGCCGCTCGTCGTCCTCGATCCGGTCATGATCGCCACCAGTGGCGACCGGCTCCTCGATCGGAACGCCGAGGAGGCGATGCGGGACGTGATTCGCCAGGTCGATCTGATCACTCCCAACGTTCCCGAGCTCGCAACCCTGGCGCGGGAAAGTCCGGCCCCGTCGTGGGCGGAGGTACTGGAGCAAGCCCACGCGGTGTCGGCAACGCTGGAGATCACTGTTTTGGCCAAGGGCGGCCACCTCGGCGGCGACAACGCACCCGATGCGCTGGTCGACGCGAGCGGCGGCCTCTCCGATGGGCGCACCGTGATCGAATTCCCCGGCCGCCGCATCGACACCACCAACACGCACGGCACCGGCTGCTCGCTGTCGTCCGCGCTAGCCACGTTGCGGCCGCAACTGGGTGGATGGGAACCAACGGTGCAACAGGCGAAGAGCTGGTTGACCGAGAGCATCCAGCACGGGGCCGAACTTCATGTGGGTCGGGGTCATGGCCCCATTCATCACCTGTACGGGCTGTGGCTCCGGGCGCGTCCACCCGCCCGAGCTGCGCCTGAGCGCCGTCGCAGGCCTCCAGTGACCGGCGACGGCGAGCACGGCTGCCCGGAGCCCAGGGGCCACGAAGCGAGAGCTTAGGTATACGGCTAGCAGAGGCTGTACCGGACCTACGTGTGGCACAGTCATTCGGGTGATGACTGCGTTGAAGGAAATGCTCGTCCGTCACGTCCGGGCTGGTACATTCCCCGGCGCAGTGGCGCTCCTAGCGTCTGGCAACGTGGAGGTGGTTGCCGCTGGCGTGGCCTCGATCGGCGGCGGGCCGATGCGGGACGACGCCATCATGCGGATTCAGTCGATGACCAAGGCGATCACGTCGGTGGCCGCGCTGCGACTGGTGGAGGCGAGGCGTCTTGAGCTGGACCAGAGCCTCGAAGCATGGCTGCCGGAGCTGTCGGACCGCCGGGTACTCTCCAGCCCCACCGCTACGCTCGACGACACAGTGCCGGCCCGCCGTCCGATCACCCTTCGCCATCTCCTGACCAACGCCTCCGGCTACGGCATGGCAATCGCCGAGTCTCCGCTGCAAAGGGCGATGGCCGACAACGGCACGGAGGCCGGCTCGGAGCCTCTCGCGCTGGGGGCAGAGGAGTGGATCGCCAGGTTGGCCGAACTCCCGCTCACGTTCCAACCGGGGGAAGGTTGGCGTTACCACCACTCGTTCGGCCTGCTCGGCATCCTCATCGCGCGGTTGACCGGCAAGCCGCTCGGTGAGCATCTGGCCGACGACCTTTTCGACCAGCTCGGGATGACCGACACCGCCCTGTGGGTGCCGAAGGACAACCTCGGCCGGTTACCCGCGGCCTACCGCCACGGCGACGACGGGCTGATCGAGACCGAGCCTGCCGCTGGTGGTTTCTATGCCGGGCCACCGGCCTTCAACGTAAGTCACGGCGAACTCGTCTCTACCGTGGCCGACTTCTACCGCTTCGCTCGGATGCTCGTCGACGGGGGTCGGGTCGACGGGGAGCCAGTGATCTCCCCCGATCATCTGCTTCAGATGACCAGCGACCAGGTGTCCGCCGAGTACAAGACCCCGGATAGCTTCTTCCCGGGCTTCTGGGCAGAGATGGGTTGGGGATTTGGCGTGGGCGTGAAGGTGACGGGACCACAGCGGGGCCGATACGGCTGGTCCGGCGGACAAGGCACCGACTTCTTCATCGATCGCGATGGGACGGTCGCCATTCTCCTCACCCAGGTCGAGTTGGGTGCGACCATGTGGCCGATACTCGAGGAGTTCCAGACCCTGCACCAGCCATCCTCCTGAGGGATGAGCCTTTTAGAAAAGGCCAACGATGGGCCGACGTAGCGCTCAAGCCGTAACATGACGCCCGTGAACTCACGCTCGAATTCGACGCGGCACGAGACCGGCGCATGGTCACAGTCCTCGTGACGGGATCGACCGACGGGATTGGACGGCAGACGGCCCTCGACCTCATTGACAGCGGGAACCGCGTTATCATCCATGCCCGCAACGACCAGCGCGCAGAGGAGGCCCGCATCGCCGTTCCCGCGGCAGCCGCTGTCGTAGTGGGTGACCTCGCCTCCCTTGCCGAGACTCAGGCCCTCGCGGAAGCTGCGACAGGCCTTGGCACCTACGACGCCATCATCCACAACGCCGGTGTTGGAGGCGCCGATGAACGATCGGTTACTGAAGACGGATTCGAGCGGATCTTCCAGGTCAACGTGCTCGCGCCGTACGTCCTCACCTGCCTCATGCCCGCGCCCGCCCGACTGGTTTACCTCACGTCCGGCCTGCAGTCGCAGGGCGAAGTCCACCTCGACGACCTCCAATTTGAGCGGCGGCTATGGAACGGCATGCAGGCCTACTCCGACTCCAAGCTCTGGGATGTCGTGCTCGCCTTCGCTCTAGCGCGTCGCTGGCCCCACGCGCTGAGCAATGCCGTCGATCCCGGCTGGGTCAAGACCGGGATGGGAGGTCCAGGAGCTACAGATGACCTGCCCGCGGGTGCCGAGACACAGGTGTGGCTGGCGACCAGCGATGATCCGGCCGCTACCGTGACCGGGCGGTACCTCAATCGCCGGCGCGACCTGCGCGCTAACCCCGCGGCGTATGAGGTGGAAGTGCAGGAGCGTCTACTGCAGACCGCCGAACAACTCACCGGAGTGCAAGTCGCCGCCGGCTGAACGTTTGACCCGGACCTGGTTCAAAGACCCACAACGATCGCGTCCTGCCAAATACCGGGCACCGGCACCTTCAGGGCAACCCGCGGCCTTGCCCTCCTCATCGGAGATGCACGAACGCGATACGACCTGGGCGCCCAATCAATTCGGGGTCCACGTGCGAAGGGTTGGCCCAGCGGGACAGAAGAAGACCGCAGTTCGCTCAGCAGCGGATCGCCTTAACCAAAGTGCGGCGAAGGCGGACCACTAATGGTCCCGCCTTGCGAATACGGGCATCGAGCTCCTTCAGCGGACGGTCGTTCGCCTTGACAGTGAACCCGGGGATCTGCCACGGCACGGCCCGAAGCTGAAGACCACCGCTCCGCTGTCGCAAAAGCCGAACTCGGCGAAGGTCTCCTCAGCCTGGTCACTCTCAAACCGTGGCGCTCAAGTGCCGCGACTGCGTGAGCGAGCGTTGCGGACTCCGAGTAATCGGCCGGAGGTCGCCGAGCGCCGTGTTGAGCTCGATATCGTTGCTTCGACCAACGCCTTGGCTTAGGTAGGTTCCGCCCGCCGCGAGCACTCGGCGTAGTTCGGCCGGGTGACACCCTCCGTGTCGGTTCAGGACGAGGTCGAACTCGGCGTCGGTGGTCGCAGGCCGGCGTGAGCCGAGCGCTAGCTGACCGCGGCGGACCCAGACTGCGGGGCCCCGGCTAACGCTGCTGAAACCGCTAACGCCGCGGCGCAGCGCGCGATCCTGTCAAGGACGGATCGCCGCTGACTCATCGGCTGCTCGGACGTCCACCAGAGTCGCCGGAGGGTTACGGCGGGTCGTCCGCGGCGTGCCGGTTGTTACGCCGGCGGCTAAGACGCGGAAGCCGAGGCTTCCGCAGAAGACTCGCCCGGGGCGGAAGTTGCGGTCGGAGCAGGTGTCGGGTCGGACGTGGGCGGTGGAGTTGGCGGTGGTACGGGCGGGGCAGTTGGCGTGGGCGGCGGAGATAGCGTAGGGGTCGGATCTGGCGTCAGTGTTGGGGTGGGTGCTGGCGTCGAGGTGGGTGCTGGCGTGAGGGTCGGCGTAGATGTGGGGTCCGGTGTCGACCTGGGGTCCGGTGTAGAGGTGGGTGCTGGCATGAGGGTCGGCGTAGACGTGGGGTCCGGTGTCGACCTGGGGTCCGGTGTAGAGGTGGGCTCCGGTGTTGCGCTGGGGTTTGGCGTGGTAGTGGGGGCTGGGGTGGTTGTGCTATTCGGGGTCTTCCTGGGGTCCGGCGTGGACCTGGGGTCCGGTGCGGGTGCTGGGGTCGGAGCTGGGGTGGGCTTCGGTCTCTGGCTCGAAGTAGGGGTTGGTGTTGCCGACGAGGTGGGGGTGGGGGTCGGGGTGGTTAAGCCTGGGGTCTGGGCGGGGGACGGCAGCTGATCGGTCTGGTCACTGATCGCCGCGAACACCGCGCCGCCACTGAGGGCGAGCGCGATCAGGGCGGTGAAGACAGTGGCGGCGAGCGTGCGGCGCTGCCGTTCAGCGCCCAGCCGGCGTACCGAGTCCGCGGACATCGGGGTAGCGATGTGGCGTTCAGTCTCGTCCGCGATGGCCCTCAGCTCGAGGTTCAGCGGATCGTGCTCAGCCATGGCGGTTCTCCTGGGGGGAAGTATCAGCGAGTAGCACGGCGAGGGCGGCGCGTCCGCGGGACAGTCTGGCTTTAACGGTCCCGACCGGCGATCCCGTCTCGGCTGCGACGTCGGCTACTGACAGGTCGCACAAGTGGTGGAGGACGATGGCACGGCGCTGATCGGCCGGCAGCTCCTGCAGGGCACGAACTAACGCCACCCGGGAGATGTCCGGCTCGACGGGCGGCGAGGAGGCACAAGCCCGGTCGGGCGGCCGCAAACCCAGTCTGGCCCGGCGCCACCGACTGACTGCGAGACGGTAAGCAACGGTGCGGATCCAGGCCTCCGGGAACTGGTCGGTGTTCAGGCTGCGGCGCTTGCTCCAGGCCCGGACGAAAGCCTCCTGCACACAGTCCTGCGCCTCCGAGAGGTCACCACACATCTGGTAAATCTGCGCCACCAGACGGCGGTAGGAATTCGCGTAGAACTCGTCGAACGTGCGCTCGTCCATCCCCGGTTCCCTGGAGGTCTGCTCCGCTAATGGTGGCGCACTTGGGTGACAGAAGGCTAGGTCACCGCGATGTGCACCTTGATAGTCGGGGGTGAGGTCCCCTCGGCGCAAGGTGGCACGTTGAGCATCCATCGTGGCCCGCCTCCCCTTCTAGTCTCATCGGTTCTACGCACGGCGAGCCCGGTCGGTTGCATCCCATCGACGCCCGCTGCTTCGACGCGGTTGGCAGCGGTCGGTCGCACATAGATTCCTCGAAGGTCCTGGCGAATCGCCGACGACTCAGTCGCTAGCGGGGCGGAGCGTTGCGGCTGCGTACCCGCGGCATGCAACCGGGAACCCCCGCCGGGGCGTACACAGGTCAACCACGAGCTCAAAGGAGAGCACCCATGAACCACCGTCGACGACCTCTCGTCGTCTCAGCCATCGGAGGATGCGCGGCCGCGGCCTGCCTGTTCCTCATCGCACCGGCAGCCGCCGCCGAATCGGAGTTCTGTTTCACCACCCGCGGTCTCAGCGACTTCAACGGCGACGGCTACGACGACGCGGCTGTCGGCGATCCCTACGCCACCGTGAACGGGCAGGCTGGGGCCGGCGCGGTCACGGTGCTGTTCGGTGACGACGACGGTCGCATCGGTGAAGGCGAGCGCACGGTCATCACCCAGGCGTCTTTCGGGGAGTCGCCGGAGGCGGGAGACCACTTCGGCTGGGACGTCGCCCTGGCCCCCGCGGGTCTGGGTACCGACTGCGCCGACCTGCTGGTCGGCTCACCGGGCGAAGACGTCGGCGGCGCGGTGGATGCGGGAGTGGCCCACCTCATCCGCGATCTGCCGAACACCGAAGGCACTCCTGAGCTGGAAGCGTTCGTGTTGACCCAGGACGACGCCGGCGGGGACGTGGAGGCGGGTGACGAGCTGGGCTACACCGTGGCCATTGGCGGTGCGCTTCAAGAGGACGGGTATCGGCTGGTCGTCGGGGCGCCGGGTGAAAGCTCCGGTACGACGGCCGACGTCGGAGCCGTCAATGTCTGGAATCTCGACCTAGAACCGAACGGCTACACCGAGCTCCGCCAAGGTCGGATGATGCCGGGCGGCGTCCGGGTGCCGGGTACACCGCGGGCGGGTGACCGGTTCGGTGCTGCCCTGGTGATGGGCTCGATGGACCTGCCCGAGCGGGAGGGGGACGAGATTGCACAAGGGCTGATCATCGGCGCACCCGGTGACACCGTCGCCGGCCACGACGCCGCCGGCTCGGTGACCCTCGTGCAGGAGTCCTTCCATTCGGCCAGCCTGATCAGCCAGGACAGTGCCCGTGTGCCCGGCTCAGCCGAGACCGGCGATCAGTTCGGCGCCAGCCTGGCCCTCAGCGCGTTCGTACGCAATCAGCCGAGTTTGCTCGCCGTGGGCTCCCCGGGGGAGGACGTTGAGGGGGTGCGGGACACCGGTTCGGTCACGCTCTTCACCAACACGAGTGAGCGGTTCGTCCCGCGGACTGGGTTCAGCCAGGCTACCGACGGCGTGCCGGGGGCCAACGAAGCCGGCGACCGGTTCGGGGCATCGCTGGCCTTCGGCCACCGCGCGCTCACACTGATGATCGGCATCCCGACCGAAGACATCGGCTCCGCGACGGATGCCGGTGCGGTGCAGCCGGTCCGTGTCCC
>JAABUN010007387.1_pt1 | contig 11888 bp, 12 predicted proteins | sample 5559311 | NCBI WGS metagenome assembly JAABUN01 (sample SAMN10711877, study PRJNA513370) | rock metagenome | isolation source: Antarctica rocks | place: Antarctica: Victoria Land, Siegfried Peak sud | reverse complement strand
TAACTCAACTTAAAGAGCTGCTACACAGGTTATTAAATGATGGTGAGTTAGTAATTAATTGGAATAGAAAGCTCCGTAATAAAGGAAATAAGGTTCTTACAAGTTAAATGTCTATCAGCTTAGCCGCGCTCGAATTCTAGCAAATAATTCTTCAATGACTGCAACGTAGAGCTAAATGCGATCGCAGTTTCTCAAGGATAACAAGGGCAACTGCGCCTAATTCGTACATTTAATTCAAAAAAATGTTGCTTGATGACGAATCAAATTAAAAAATTCTTCGCGGGTTTTTTGCTCGTCTTGAAACACGCCTACCATTGCACTTGTCACCGTCCAAGAACCGGGCTTTTGTACGCCACGCATGACCATACACATATGACTTGCTTCGATTACAACCGCCACTCCCTTTGGTTCTAGAATAGTTTGTACCGCTTCAGCAATTTGGCGCGTCAAGCGCTCCTGCACTTGCAAGCGCCGGGAGTACATCTCAACAATTCGCGCCAGCTTGCTTAAACCTACTACTTTTTGATTAGGTATGTAAGCAACATGAGCTTTGCCGATAAAGGGTAGCATATGATGTTCGCAGAGGCTAAAAGTACTAATATCTCTAACCAGTACCATCTCATTATGCCCCTCATCAAAGATGGCTTCGTTAACCAGTTCTTCCAAAGATTGGTTGTAGCCGCTAGTTAAAAATCGCATTGCTTCTGCGACACGCTTAGGAGTCTTCAACAATCCCTCCCGTTCTGGATCTTCTCCCACACCTAATAACAACGTCCGCACCGCTTCTATCATTGGCTCGTTGAGGTCTTCTGTAGGCGGCTGTATATTCGGTTGTTTACCGTTTTGAGTGTTGCGATCGGGTCTTGTGGAAACGCTAAGATTTAACGAATTTTGTCCGTCCATAGATTCTCTCGTTTCAGAAATTAAAGAAAATTCCGCACGATTAGTACCGTTACTAGCACCAGTTGTCATAATCTAAGTTTTAGTTAAATTGGCAAATATAAAGTCTTTGGGCAAAAAATGCGTTCACGAAGTGTTCGCTCTGCGAAATCGCATTTTATAAAGTTCCCGCGCTGGGCATCAAGGTCAATTCATCAATTACGGCACTCTTGGGCAATAGGGCGGTATGCAAAATCGATTGAGCGACGATTTGGGGAGCTAACATTGCTTTACGGTCAAAGTCCGAATCAAGAGCGTCCCATAGTTCCGTATTTACCGCTCCAGGACAAATGGCTGTGACGCGGATACCGCGATCGCGTTCTTCCGCCGCAATGGTTTTAGAAAGAGCTATTAATCCAGCCTTGCTAACACTGTAAGCGCCCCAGCCAGGAAATGGTTGAATGCCTGCAATGGAAGCAACATTAATAATTGTCCCATTGGCGCGACTTCGCATGGTTGGCAATATTCCCACAATGCACTGAAATACACTGGTAAGATTGAGATTAATTACTTTTAGCCAGTCTGCTAGGGGTGTTTCGCTCAATGCGCTGATGTAACCGATTCCGGCATTATTAACTAAAATATCAATGCCGCCAAAGTCCGAGGCAATTAATTTTATTTGCTCTTGCACCTGCCCAACTTCTGCTAAATCTAGCTCATAAGCTTTGGCTTTTACGCCTTTAGCTTGAGCAGCGCTGGCAACGGCGGTTAATTTATCAAAAGAACGGCTCACTAAAGCGACATCTATTCCAGCTTTTGCAAATTCTATTGCTGTTGCCTTACCAATTCCGCTACTTGCCCCAGTAATTAAGGCTTTAGGTTTACTCAAATTAGTCATGAAACCTGTATATTTTCCTTAGCCAAGGTTAGCATTACTTCCTAATTATTCCTAAATCGAGCCGGGCCCAACATTGCTATCGTAGCCGTTTGTAACTTCCGACCTCGTTGCCGTTCCTTACGTTCTAAATTAGTTTTACTAAAATGAGAGGCAGTCATTTAGGCGATCTTTTTTACTAAGGTTCAAAGGCTAGGAAAAACATTTCCTGAGTTTTAGCGCGGCAGCAGCTAATGCTAATTAAATTACCAGTTTTTTCTTTACTAAAAACGATTTTTTGCAAAAGAAAAGATGAGAATCTGCAAATATCTTATTCTTAATAGTCTGTTAAGCCAGAACCTGAGCGCGAAGTAATAGAGACTTCCATATCTTCCCGGAAATGTTGCTAATTAAACACTTCCGAGAACATCCCTAGTTGGCGAAACTTTTGGTAGCGCATTTGTTTGAGTTCAGAAGTAGGCAACTTAGATAATTCTGCTAAATTGTCATTCAAAGCTTGCTTGAGAGTAGCGGCGGCAGTAACAGGGTCAGAATGAGCGCCGCCAGTAGGTTCTGGTACTATGTCATCGATTATGCCCAAATTTTTTAAATCCCAAGAAGTAATTTTCAAAGCAACGGCAGCTTGAGGGGCTTTGCTGGCATCTTTCCAAAGTATAGCCGCGCAAGCTTCGGGAGTAGCCACAGTGTACACAGAGTGTTCAAACATCAACAAGCGATCGCCAACTCCGATACCTAAAGCGCCGCCCGAACCGCCTTCGCCAATTACCGTACAAATAATTGGCACATCTAGCCGGAACATTTCCCGCAAATTGTAAGCGATCGCTTCTCCTTGTCCCTGGTGTTCTGCTTGTACTCCAGACCAAGCCCCTGGAGTATCGATAAAAGTTATAATCGGCATCCCAAAGCGACTAGCGTGATCCATCAGCCGCATCGCCTTACGATAGCCCCCAGGAGATGCCATGCCAAAATTACGAGCAATGTTATCTTTAGTATCTCGTCCTTTTTGATGACCCAACATCACTACTGGTCGCCCAGCTAAACGCCCTACCCCACCAACCATCGCTGGATCGTCAAAGCCCCGGCGATCGCCATGTAGTTCTATCCACTGGTCGCTAATTGCCTGAATATAATCAAAGGTACTAGGGCGGCGGGGATGACGGGCTAGTTGCAATCTCTGCGCGGGGGAGAGACTGCTAAAAATTTCTTGGCGCAGTGCCTTTGCCCGCGTTTCTAGCCGCCGAATTTCTTCGGACACATCAACGCCATTTTCTGTTGCTAGTTCGCGGATTTGGTCGATCCGCAATTCTAGATCCATTAATGGCTTTTCAAAGTCCAACACTAATGGTTTGCGTTCAGTAGTTGCCATAACTAATAGCTTTCGCTTTTAACTTGTCTTTATTTAGGTATTTTGACTGACACCTATTCTACTAGCAATAACTAATAGCTCAAAAGCGGTCGAAATCCATGCTTGATAGAAACTGCGCCGATTTGCTCCATTTTCGCCACCGTAATTTGATTGCGCCCCCAAGAGAAGTTGGTATACAGTTTTTCAAATTCTAGTAGCATAGATTCGGCAAAACAGGCAAATAGTTGACGCGCTGGCACATCCATATTCACAATGTGCATAATCCGCCAGTCAATATCTAAGGAATGCTCAACAATGCCTCCGTTTAAGACATGAACGCCGGGATGCTGGATTTTAGTTCCCAAGTTTTTGGGATAACCACCATCAATCAGCAAGCATGGTTGCTTTAGAACTGTAGGATCAATTTCTACACCTTTGGGCATACTAGCAACCCAAACTATAATGTCTGCTTGAGGCAAAGCTTCCTCTAGGCACATAATTTTGCCTCGTCCTAGCTCCGCTTGCAGTTCTTGCAGGCGCTCTTGATTTCGAGCAATTAACAGCAATTCACCAACATCGGTGCGGTTTTCCAGCCAGCGACAAACCGCACTACCAATATCTCCTGTTGCTCCACAGACGGCAACAGTTGCTTTTGATAATTCAATTCCCAACTGTTTAGAAGCTTGCTCTACTTGACGGCAAATAATGTATGCCGTATGAGTATTGCCTGTAGTGAAGCGTTCAAATTCCAGCTTAATATTGCGGACTTGCTTATTGTTCTGCAGATTGAAGTTCTCAAAAATAATTGAAGAAAAACCGCCCAATGCTGTAATGTTGAGACCGTGCTTTTGAGCGTGAGCCATAGCATTTAAAATTTTGCGCGTAGCTGCTTTAATCTGCCGATTAGCAAGCATTTCAGGCAAGAAGCACGATTCTACATACTGCCCTTCTATTTTCTGCCCGGTGACGCTAGTGACAGTGATATTATCGATTATTTGGGGCGGAGCGCTGCACCAAAAATCCAGCCCTTGATCAGCGTATTCAGGGTAGCCTAATTCATTAGCTACGGATTGGGCGTGTTGCAAACTGGTAAGGTGACCGATTAGACCAAACATGAATTGCTTTATTAGACCTATAAATCCGGTCAAATTGGAGTAAGTGGATAAAAACTAGAGTAATAATTGCGCTCAAAAATACTTTACTTTGCCGCCTAATTAGGTGGCAAAGCAGTACTGCTGGGCGCGATAATTAGTTGCTCTAGAGGTTTGGGGCAATTGCGATTGCCCCCAAGTTTTAGGCCGCACGTAAGCCGTAAGCTGACAGGCGCATGATGTCGCGGGTATTAAAGCCAATGTTACTTAAAGCTTCACCGTACTGAATCATGAAGTCTTCAATCAAAGCATCTTTTTCCATAGCGAGAACTTGAGCATCCTCTGCTACTTGATTGAGCATTTGCCAAACAATGGGTAGATTTTGGCGGTTGGCTTGTTCTAGTTCATCTTTAGCTGTTTCAAAGTTGTTTTTAAGCCAAACTTCGCCAAAGTTAAGGTGGCTATACTCATCTTTAACAACGCCTTCAGTAATTTTGCGGGCAAAATCATCAGCGACAGGAATGTATATGTTGTAGGCGGCGATCGCAAAACATTCAATAATAAGCGATTGAATTAGCAAGCACGTCACTACTTGTCCTCCTGAAGCTGCATCTTGAAAATTTTGATGCAGGGAAGCAAAAAACGACTTAGCAAATTCCAAATCTGGCGTTACTTTTAAGTTGCGACCGCAGGCTTCAAAGCCTTTCTTGTGGCGGCTTTCCATTTTGGACAAGCGAATTAAGTCGTCCTGATGTTCGGGCATCATTTGCGTAAGTGTAATGTAATTTTCGTGGGCTTCTTGTTCCCCTTCAATCACAATGGCGTTGACGCGGCTATAAGCATCCTTATAGACTTCGCTCTGAAAATCGAGTTCGGAGTTGACAGCAAGTTGCTGCATAGGTCTATTCACTCCTATTTAACGTGAATTGGTGGACGGGATTATTGCGATGACTCTTACTTAGTTATTAGTTAGAGTCACTGTGGTTAATTTAACTTAAACAAGGCACTATGTTAAATAGTAACGCCCTAGAGCAAGCGATCGCGCTTTGTACCAGAATAAAACCCTTAACTGATGGTTAACGACTATAAAAAGCCCAAATTAGAGCGCTTTTTAGGAGCAATAAGTTTATTTTTACTCTTACTAGGAGCCTTACTCGTACTGTTACCCCTAGGCGTTGTTTTCCTTACATCTTTTACGACCCCAAATAACCTAGGTGAATTAGCCCAAACAGGTTGGACTTTACTAAACTATCAAGACGCTTGGCAGCGCGGAGAGTTCCTTTTAGCTTTTGCTAATTCTACTTTGGTAGCATTATCCGTTACAAGCTTGCAAATAATTACATCGGCTTTAGCAGGCTATGCCCTGGCACGGTTAAAATTTCGAGGACGGCAAGCTTTGCTATTAATTGTGCTGGCAACTTTAGTAATTCCGTTTCAGTTATTAGTAATTCCAATATTTTTAGTTTTGAAGTGGGGACACTTAATTAATACTTATGGGGCGCTAATTTTGCCTACGGCTGTAAGCGGTTTCGGGATTTTTTTACTCCGGCAATATTTTCAAACTATACCTGTGGAATTAGAAGAAGCAGCAGCCATTGACGGCGCTAATCGCTGGCAAATATTATGGCGAGTAATGCTACCGCTATCGCGTCCGGCTTTGGTGACGTTATTTTTGTTTACATTTATTGGCGAATGGAACGATTTATTTAAGCCTTTAGTTTTTACTACCAAACCGCAATTAAGAACGGTACAACTAGCTTTAGCTGAGTTTCAAGAGCAATTTACAAACAATTGGCCGTTATTAATGGCAGCCGTAGCGATCGCTACTTTACCTGTAATCCTATTATTTCTCGCCCTCCAGCGTCAGTTTATTCGCGGTATTGCGACAACGGGTATTAAAAACTAAACTATGCAAAAGTTGGGGCTGGGTTTAATAATTGTCTCATTTGTGCCTTGGGTAGCTATATGTGCGGTTGTGCCATTATTAGCAATTACTCTGGCTCAAAAGGCTGCTTTAGTGCCAGTTTTAGCTATTATCGCCGAAGTTCTGTTTTGGTTAGGTATTTTGATAGTAGGCAAAGAAGCTGCTAAAAAATACAAGCAGTATTTAAACCTCTTGGCACTTTGGCGGAGGTTAAAAAAGTGGCGTAGATAGCTAGGATTGGGTGGTATTTTCTTGAATTTGCAGGCGAATAGTGCGATCGCGCATTTCACCTAATTGAATCTCCATCACTTCCCCCGTTAGTTGCTCTAGACAAGTTAAAAGAATGCGTAAATTAGGCGTACTTGCTCCGGTATCTACATACAATCGGTCTGATAAGCTGCCGATCCGCTTCCAGGTAGTGTATAGTTTAGCGATGATGTGTTCTAGCTGCGATGCTTGATTAACCAAGTCCGCCGCCGTATTGATACAGCCTAGTCTTAAAGCTTCTTCTAAAGCCTTTTCCAAGTCCACAGCATCGTCATCAAATACTTGGACACTACTTGCTGCATCGAGGTATTTTGCTAAGTATTTTGCCTCGGAGGTGACTTGCTTCAGGGTGTCTACATCGGGGTTGAGGGCGATTTCTTGACGCAAAATTGTTTGATGAGACTCTGGTAGCTTTTCAATTTCTTTGACTAGAGGCGGCAAATAGCGACTGGGTAAAGTGCGATCATTTACTTTTGCTTTAACGCTGTCAGGGACTAAATCAGAAGTCATCGCCGTCCATTCATCAGCGATTTGTCGGACTTCACGGCGAGTAATGCGATCGCCATTTTTAGCCGCATCGGTTACTAACTGCTGCACCTCAAGATCGGCTTTTGCTGTCTCCATAAAGGCTCGTTTGCTAAAACACCTGACTGCTGCTGGATCTAGTTGTCCTTGTGCCATTAAGGTATCTGCACTATTGGCTAAAGCAATGATCGCGTAAGCTTGGCTTTTGCTAATTTCTCGGACTTTTAGCCAGTCCAGAAAGCCACTACCACGAGCATCGCCATGTTTTTTTTCGCGATCGCGCACTGCGCGTAAAATGCGTCCCCGCCAAATTTCGGTTTGCAAGTCAAAGCGATCGCACACTTGCCAGGCGCTATCAATTTGCTGTTGAAAGTCTAATTCTAGAATTTCCTCATCTTCAGGATCGGGCAATTGAAAACTTAAATCCACAGGGTCAGATAGTGCTGCAGCAAGTTCTGTGGGGGTTTGGGGTGATGAAACCATAGAAAAAAGCGAAGTCACTTATTACAGACCGATTATTATTGCACGATTCGGATCGGTTGTTCCAGATAAGATTTGCGCTAGGATCGAGCAACTTTTGCCTGCGCTTAGGTCTTTGACTGACTGTAATGCTCGCGATTTAAGCACAAAATTCTGTGGAGTTGAGCCTTTTATGGTGTAGTTTGTTAAATCGCAAAGCAGCAATGAAGCCGTTAAGACCAATGAGAGTTTTCTTAGCAAACATTGAACACCTTGAAGCGCTGTCTGTATTGTTCGATCAATATCGCGTTTTTTATCAGCAGGCTTCAGATCTCGATGGTGCAAGGCTATTTTTAGAAAAGCGATTTGGCGATCGCGACTCGATTATTTTTGCTGCAAGTGATAGCGAGCAACTTGTGGGATTCACCCAGCTTTATCCTAGTTTCTCCTCTGTATCCATGAAACGAGTTTGGATTTTGAACGATCTATTTGTTACTTTTTCGCACCGAAACAAGGGAGTAGCGCGGTTACTGATGGCGATCGCAAGGCAATATGCCGAGGAAACTGGAGCAATCCGCATAATTCTTGCAACACAGCAATCGAATTATGCGGCGCAAGCGCTGTACGAATCATTAGGGTATGAGAAAGACGAGGTGTTTGATCATTATTCATTGCGCTTGCAGTAAGTCATGAAACTTTATCAGTAATTGGCAGAAGTTGAGTATTACAAACTAAATTTGCCAACTACCGGGGGATTTTTAGCAGTAAGTCCTGCAAATTGCCTCCTAATTGACGCAATTGGCGATAGGCACGTTCTAAAACTTCCCCTTCAACTTCGACTTCTGAGGTAGGATAGTTCTGGATAATTTCGATTAGGCTAATATTATTGCGATTACTTCTAGCGCTTCCCTCTGGGTAATCCCGGCTTGCAGATAAAATTAGTGCTGCTCTTAATGCTTGGCGATCGGCTTTGCGCGAAGGTGTATGTATCGCTTCACTAATTTGGTCGAGGACAACATTCCCAATTGGGCTATTTAATACTCGATCTAATAATATTGGATTAACTGCTACAGATTCGGTTAAGTACTGGCGAATTACTTTTGGATTTTGCTTTGCTAAGGCTAAATTAACTCGCAATGACGTAGATAATTCACCAGTTTGAGCAAAATTTGCTAGTTCTTTAACAGAAATTGATTCCCGGAAAATGCGGTACTTTAACAACACTTGTTCGGCTGCAAAGGCACTCCCGCTAGATAGACCAATCGCAAGAATTACTGACAAAACTAAGCTTCGACGTAGCAATAACAATAAAGGCATTTACTTAATACACTTAACGCGGTACTTCATTAACGACGATACTTGTTAGCTATTAGTTGCTCCATCACGCTTAAGCCATAATTTATAAAAAATAGAACTTTGTCTATTATCTAAGTAGTTAGTGTTTATTTTAATACCTTTAATTATTTCTGCTTACTTAAATAAGGCGATCGCTTTTTAACAAACTTTGGGAACTCTACTGTAAATGCTTTTGTCATTAGCTTTTACTGCAATACCTAGAAGTCGAGTGCTATTTTTGTTTAAGAAAAGTAAAAACTTTTTGCCTTTTTACCGAATCAACGTAACGTAATTCAAGACATTAATATTAGTAAGCACAATGGCTAAACAGGGTTTTGACATCCATCGAGCGAAGAATTGTAACACTAATTTACCTTTACGGGCGGTACTAACAGCAACTTTACTTGTTGGCGGTGGAGCAATATTATTTAAGACTAATGCGATCGCCTTTCCCATTGCTCAAGTTGTCGTCCCAACTGTACCCAACTCATCCCCTACCCCAACTCCTACAGGTGTAGTCGTACCTACGTCAACGCCTACCCCAACTCCTACAGATGTAGTCGTACCCACCTCTATACCAACACCTACACAGTCACCTGCTCCTGTAGTCGTACCATCGCCTACCTCAACTCCGACACCTGTAGTTGTACCATCACCTACCCCAACTCCCACACCTACGGATGTAATCGCACCTACCTCTACCCCAACTCCGACACCTGTAGTTGTACCATCACCTACCACTAACCAAAGCCCGGCGACAACTGGAGCGGTTATTTATGTAGATCCGGTAAATGGTGCAGATAATGCAACGGGTAATACCCAAGCTCCTTACAAAACAATTTCTTCGGCTCTCAATCAGGCACAATCAGGTGCAGTAATTCAACTAGCTCCAGGTATTTATAGCGCAAATACAGGGGAAGTTTTTCCTCTGACTATCAAACCTGGCGTAACCTTGAGAGGAGATGAGGCTACCAAAGGTCAAACTAGAGTAATCATTGGTAGTGGTAATTATGTTAGCCCTACTTTTGCTCGTCAAAACGTCACAATTCGCGCCGAATCTGGCAGTAGTATTGCTGGAGTTACTGTTGCTAACCCCAGTAGTCGGGGTACGGGCGTATGGATTGAGTCAACTAATCCTACTGTCAGAAATAATACTTTTACGACTAATAACCGCGATGGTATTTTTCTAACTGGTAATGCTAATCCCACCATTGAAAATAATGTTTTTACGCAAAATAGTGGCAATGGTATTTCTGTAGCTCGAACTGCTAGCGGTCAAATTCGCAATAACCTATTTTTGGATACTGGTTTTGGTTTGGCGATTGGTGGTAGTTCTACTCCTGAGGTCACAGATAACCAATTTTACCAAAATCGAGCCGGGCTATTTATTTCTGATTCTGCTCGTCCTACGCTACGCAGTAATTTCATTGAAAATAGTAAACAAGATGGTGTTGTCATCACTGCCAGCGCCCAACCGGATCTTGGTACAGCAGAAAATCCGGGCAATAATTTCATTCGCAATAATACTCGTTATGGTCTCTACAATTCAACGCGCAGTAATACGATTACGGCGGCGGGTAATGATATCGAGCCGGAAAAGATTTCTGGTAATGTAAATTTTGTTGCTGCTACTATAAATCGTCCGGCAATTAGACAAGGTACATTCCGAGATATTCAAGGTTACTGGGCGCAACCTTACATCGAAGCTTTGATTGCTAAAAATGTTATTGCTGGTTTTCCTGATGGCTCATTTAAGCCTACAGATCCGGTGACACGCGCTCAGTTTGCCACCATTATTAGTAAAGCTTTTACCCCTCCATCTCAAAAGGAAGTTCAAGAATTTAAAGATGTCAAGCAAAATTTCTGGGCTTACCAAGCGATTCAAACAGCTTACAGGGGCGGTTTTGTTGCGGGGTATCCAGGGGGTTTATTTCAACCACAGCAAGCAATTCCTAGGGTGCAGTCGCTAGTTTCTTTAGCTAATGGCTTGAACTTGCGCTCGGACAATCCTAATGCTTTGTCTACTTACGCTGATGCTGCCCAAATTCCTAACTATGCTACAGATCCAGTGTCGGCAGCAACAGTACGGCAATTAGTTGTCAACTATCCTATCCCCACTCAGTTGAACCCAAATCGCGATGCTACGCGCGCCGAGGTTGCAGCTTTTGTTTATCAGGCTTTGGTAAATACTGGACGCGCTCAGGCGATCGCATCTCCTTATATTGTCCGAGTTCCTTAAATTTAAGTAAAAAAACGCCAGAGACTTCTACGGATGCTCTGGCGTTCTGATTTTATTATGGGCTGGGTCTTGTATATAATTGACCCGATCTTAATAAGTCAGTTTTATGTTCAGGGTTTTTAAATTGGCTAACCGCGTTTTAACTAATACTTATTATTGCAGCACCTAGTAAAACAAGTAAATTCCGTAATAATTTCTTTATTTTCTTTGCTTTTGGATGTCTATTTTTTAACTTAAGTAACAGAGTCTAAGTATAATTACTGAGGCAACTACAATTTTTACTGCTTAGGGCGTTTTTGCGACTCCTTATCCCAGCGAAACAAAAAAACCATTAAAGCGACAACTCCTACTTGCAAAGCGAGGTTTGACAACGGCGCATCAGCCTCTTTTCCGGCTGCTATTTGCGCTAAAAATACTAATGCGCCGACAAAGCCCGAAGCACCGAAAGCTATATAAATAAATTTTCTTAGTCCCCGGTAAGGTGCGGCGGCTTCGGCTTTTAAGCGATCGTATTGCTCGGATGTAAAACGTTTATTATTGGGTTGTTTCACCATAGTGCTTTAAAAATGATAGTATATTAAATCGTGTGCCGATGTGGCTCAGTGGTAGAGTAACTGATTCGTAATCAGTTGGCCGCGGGTTCAAATCCCGCCATCGGCTTTTTCTAGAGCTTTCTCTGTAATTACTTTTGACTATCGTCTGCAAATTTAACCTTGTAAATGAATCTCCTTTTATGACTGTTTTTTTCATTTTTTGATGATCGTTTGATGATCATGCAATTATCAATTCTTATGGTGAGGTAGAGGGTAGTGTTTTAGATTTGTTATTTACTCCTAAATTAATAACCCGAACTCGTAGCGATTAATAAATAGTCCAATCACCAAGTCATGCATCAACTCTGTCTTGGAAAAGCAAATTGTCTTACGAAC
>JAABUN010007386.1_pt1 | contig 11890 bp, 13 predicted proteins | sample 5559311 | NCBI WGS metagenome assembly JAABUN01 (sample SAMN10711877, study PRJNA513370) | rock metagenome | isolation source: Antarctica rocks | place: Antarctica: Victoria Land, Siegfried Peak sud | reverse complement strand
GCTACCTGGCGGGTGGTCACCGGCACCCCGGCCATGGCTTGAGCGGCGAGCGCCCTATGCCTCATCACGTCTTCGCGCACCAGCAAACGACCCAACTCGACTTTAATTGACAGTGCCGGCAGGAGGGTATCGTTCGTGCGGTCGGGCTCCGGTGCGCGCGGCCGTGCCTCGAGCAGGCGATCCCCCGGGTGATAGTGGGGCAGGTACTCCCGCGCGTACCCCAACCACTCCGCCCAGTCCGGCTCGTGGCCGAGGATGGCGAGGGCGAGGTCCAGGAGCCGGTCCTGGTCATCGACCCGGGCCCGGTCGAACAGCGGGCGTAGGCGGTCAAGTGCGGCACGCAATGCGCGGTCCTGGGCGGGGCGTGGCAGCGTCATCGGGGCTCCTTCGCTGGTGGGTGCGGCGACGGGGGGCCCACTGTACCCAGCCCCGGCTGTCGGGCGGTGCGCCACGCGCCGGCGGCCCGATGACAACCCCGACATGTGCCACGGTGGGACGGATGGCCCGCCCCCCCACCCGTTCGGCGGATGGCACCCGACGGCCCCGGTCGGTATGATGGGTGCAAACCCGTAACACACCCATAACGATCTCAAATGCCCGCCGTGTACGCTGTTCCGACGGCCCCCCAAGAGAGGGGCAGCAGCTGAGCGCGAAGCGGAAATACAACCAGACGGCATGGGCAATGATCTCCGGCGGGAAACGATAGCCGCGATAGTCGGGTGCGGGTCGTTCTTTCATCAGTCGAGTATCGCATAGCCAACCCGAATCATCTGCCATTACTCAAGTTGACAGTACCCGCGTACCCCCGGACCGCACAACCGGGCAATCGTTGCCGGTGGCGGTCGCAAGCGCTATGCTTGCCTCTGTGGCAGACGACAACGACGGGGAAGGCCATGGGCACGAACGGCTCGCGATCCGCAAGAGATCTGTATTCGGGACTCCGCTTCCTGATCGAGGAGCAGGGGCTCACGGTCGCCGACCTTGCCCGCCGCTTGACGGCGCAAGGTGAAGCGGTGGACGCGCGTACGCTCCGACGCCTGGCTGACCCCGATCGCGCGCTTAGGCTGGTCGACACGCGTGTCCTGGAAGCCGTCTGTCGGGTGCTCGGGATCGACATCGGCGACCTTCTTGTCTTCGCTCCCGCCCTCGGCACCGATCTCAGACGGCTACCCGAGGAGCGGCAGCACCGCCTCAATGCGCTGATGGATGCCCATGCCGAAGGGGAACTGGCACCCGGCGAGCGGCGGGAACTGGAGGCGCTGGTCGCGGAGGCCGACGATCTCGACTTCGCGAACGCGCGGCGCCTGGCCGAACACCGCGATCTGATGCGTGCGAGCGTCAGTCCGCGCTCGCACAGCGCGGCGGACTGACCGTGCCGCATGTTTCGGCGGAGGTCCGGCGCTTCGTCGAACGCCGAGCCGAAGAGCGCTGCGAGTATTGCCACGCCCCGCAGCTGCTCGCCAATAGCCCGTTCCATATCGAGCACATCGTCCCGAGCAGTCAGGGTGGCACTGACGATCCCGAGAACCTCGCCCTGGGGTGCAACGCCTGCAACCTCGCCAAGGGGTCGCAAACGGGTACGCCCGATGCCGCAGGTGGGGGGATCGTCCCACTCTTCCACCCGCGCCGCGATCGCTGGGACGAGCACCTCGCCTGGGCCGAGGATGACGTCACGCTGGTGGGCCGTACCGCGATCGGCGTGGCGACCGTCACCGCCCTGAATATGAACGGGTTCCGGCAGGTACGCGCGCGGCCGTTCTGGCGGCGGCTCGGTCTCTTCCCGTAGGCGTCAAGCCCCGCAGCTTCCCGCAGCGGTAACTGGCGAGCGGCGGGCGGCGGGTGGGCGAAAAAGGCCGCTGTCCTGGCTACTTCGGCCATCCGCCCGGTTCCTGGCTTTCCGCGCGGTGTGCATGGGGCGACGCGAGCGGTAGAATCTGACGCGGCGGCGTGGCCATGCGCCGTCGTCGTCTTGCACCGCCCGGAGGATCTTCCTATGATCGCCAGCCCGCTCCCGCGCCTCCGGCACTTGGCGCGCCGGTTCTTGGCCGCCACGCGGGCGCGGGTCGCCCAGTGGACGCGGCCGATCCCGCTCGCCGTCGCCGTCGGGGCGGCGGCAGACGCGACGCGCAGCCGGACGGCGCTGCTGCTGGAGAACGCGCTGCTACGCCACCAGCTCATCGTCCTCAACCGTTCCGTCGAGCGCCCGCGGCTGACCGCCGCCGATCGCGGGCTCCTGGTCCTCCGGACCAGCCGGCTGCGCGCCTGGGCGGGCGCGCTGGCCATCGTGCGCCCCGAGGCCGTCCTGCGCTGGCATCGCGCGGGCTTCCGGCTCTTCTGGCGTCGGAAATCGCGGCAGCGCTCCGCCCCCAAGCAGAAGGTGGCGGCCGAGACGATCGCGCTGATCCGCGAGCTGGCCGCGACGAAGCGGCTGTGGGGCGCGGATCGCATCCGCGGGGAGCTGCTGAAGCGCGACATCCGCGTGAGCAAGCGTACGATTCAGCGCTACCTGCAGCAGGCACGCCCGCGGCATCGCTCCGGCCAAGCGTGGTCGACCTTCCTGGGCAACCACGCGGGCGAGATCTGGGCCTGCGACTTCCTCCAGCTCACCGACCTCTGGTTCCGCCCGCTCTACGCGTTCTTCATCATCGCGCTCGGCTCGCGCCGCGCGGTCCATGTCGGCGTCACGCGGCACCCGACGGATGCCTGGGTGGCCCAGCAACTGCGCGAGGCGACGCCGTTCGGCACCGCCCCGCGGTTCCTCGTCCGCGACAACGACCGGAAGTACGGGTCGCGCTTCGACCATGTGGCCACCGCGAGCGGGATCCGCGTCCTGCGCACGCCGGTCCGCGCCCCGCGGGCGAACGCGACCTGCGAGCGCTTCCTGGGCAGCGTGCGCCGCGAGTGTCTCGACCACGTCCTGGTGCTGGGCGAGGCGCACCTGCGGCGCGTGCTCCGTGCCGACGTCGCGTACTTCAATGATGCCCGGCCGCACCAAGGCATTGGCCAGGCCATCCCGGCGCGGTCAGCATCGGTGGACGGCGAGCGTGTGAATCCGGGACGCGTTGTCGCCTCCCCAGTACTGGGTGGTCTCCATCACGACTATCGGCGTGCCGCGTGACCGGCCTGCCGGGTTGAATTGGCGCGGATAGGTGAAGTAGCCGAGACACTCGTCGAGGGTGTATTCTGCCGCGTATGAGCCGCCCATTCCCCACTCCGCAGCTGTCGTCGCCGCCCAACCAGCTTAAGTTGACAGTGCCAGCGCGAGAGCAGGGTCCAGGGCTGGAGCCAGGCTTGTACCCGCCGCAGGGCCACCGGCCACGACACGTTGGGTCGGTCGGCGCGGAGGTCGGTCGCCGACCACATTTTCCCCCCGCCCGGCGTTGGCGACCGGCACCGGCTGCGTCGCGGCGGTCATCCCCGTCGGCCGGGGGAGTGCATCCGGCGCGCGGCGCTAGGCCCACCGGCAGCAGGAGAACGCGCCGCAGACGAGCGCCCAGTGGCGGCGAATGGCCCGGTCCGTCCGCACCTGCCGGTCGGCCCAGCCGAACTCCTGCTCCATCTGCCGGTAGCCCTGCTCGACCCAGGTGCGCAGGCCGTAGAGCCGCGCGACCTCGGCCAGATCCGCCGGGGCGATGGGCGAGGTGGCGGCGTGGGGGGCGTCGGGGTGGGGCAGGTTGGTCAGCAGATACCAGGTGCTGTCCGCCGGGAGCCGCCCCGGGTCGGTCGTCACGGCCACCAGGCGGAGGGCCTTCTCCACGGCCATGCCGGCGAGGCGGAGATCGGCGGCCCACCACGTCTCGCGGTGCCCGTCGCGGAAGCGCCGCACCACCGCCGTCCAACCGCCCGGCGCACGCGGGCTGTCCCAGGGGCCGATCCGCGCGGCATCCTCCGGCGTGTGCGGGTCGTCGGCCGGGGCCCAACTCCCGCGCTGGGCGCGCAGCCCCATCACGTAGGGGATCGCCCCTTCCCAGAGCGCGGTCTGGACCGCCGGGTGCTCGCCGTACAGGCAGTCCGCCACCACCGCGCGGAAGCCGAAGCCCGCCTCGACGGCGGCGTCGATGCGCTGGACCGCGAGTTGGGGCGTGGTGCGGAAGGCGGGGTCGTCCTTGCCCTTGGGCAGCCGCCTCGCCGGGGTGTAGGGCGCGACGTGCAGCGGGGTCCTCGTCGGCCCACAGGCTGGTCACGCTGACGATGCCGTTGGCGATGCGCCCGACCGAGCCGAGATATTGGTGCGCGACGTGGGCGGTCTTCGTACCGTCCTTGCGATCGCCCGTCTCGTCGATGACGAGCACACCACCATCGTGCGGCCGGGTGGCCAGATCGCGGCACAGGATCTCCAGCCGCCGGTCGTTCACCGCCTCGGCGTCCCAGGCGGCCTCCGACAGGAACCACTGGAGCCGCTGCGCGGGCGGGGCCTGCGCGCCGAGGACCGGCTCGGTCCCCGCCAGCCCGGTCAGCGTTTTATTGCGCTCGCGCGGCGGCGGCAGCCCGTGCAGGTAGTCGCGGAGCGCCCGCCGCTGGGCCATGCTGGCGAACCGGTCGTCGAACTGCGCGGCATAGTCTTCCAGCAGTCCGGGCGCGGGTGGGCAGGGCACGCGGCGGGTCATGGCAGCACCTCCTCATCGCCCCATCAGCATACCGCATCCTTTTTCAACAAACTACCGACGCCGCATCGTCAGCGGCGCGGTGCTCGCTCACGTAGACGTCGACGACCTAGCCAGCCTCGTCGATGGCACGATACACATAGCACCACTATCCTGCCACCTTCGTGTCGGTCTCATCGACGCTTCAGCGCTCACTGATGGCATGGCGAAACGAGCGCGCGATATCCTCATAGAGCGGGGCGAATCCCCGCACCCAGGCAAAGATCGTCGAGGGGTCGACGCGCGCGCCCCGCTCGGCGAGGAGTTCGGCCATGTCGGCGTAACTCAAGCGGTAGCGCAGATACCAGCGGATGGCGAGCGCGATGATGGCAGGCGGGAAGCGATAGCCTGAGAAGGGCGTCGCACTCAGCGCGGTGAAGCGCCAGGGCAGGCTCCGCAGCGGTAGACCTGGAGGCCCTTCCGGTTGCGACCGTCTCGTCGTGCCGAACCTCCGCCACACCCCGGACAGGTCACCCCGCAGCTCACCATTGCTCTCCCCCACCGTCATTCGCACGACGACGGAGGATAGCACACTCCAGCACAGCGCAAGAGAACCATTGCACGCCGCGCGCTCGGGTAGCCACTTTTGACATAATATCGGGGGGTCTCTATTACCGCGGCTCGTCATCACCGTGCTTGCCGTCTGTTCGTGCCGCGCCGAGCGCGAGGAGTCCGTTTGCGGCGATCACCCAGAAGCCGGAGCGCGGCACGAGCGTTCCCCCGGCCAGCCCCAACCCCACGAGGCCGACACCATATGCGATGGGCAGCGTGCCGGTCTGTCGTTGCGTCCAGCGAGCGAGCTGGCTAGATAGGACGAGGGCCGCGCCGCTGGTGAGAAACCAGACGGCGGCCTCGCGTTCACGATCGCCTGCCGTTACACCCACCACGCTATCGCGCGCGATCGCCGCGAGGGTGGGGCGGTAGTGGACGATCCCGAGCGCGAGATGCGCGATGCCGGTGATCAGCTGCATCTCGCCGACTCGATCGAGCAGTCGTAGCATCGTGGCACCTCCTGTTTCCTCTTCCAGCGTCATCGGCAATATCAGGGAATATGTTCGTTGGCGGGGCTCGGCGTGAGGTTGGGCAGGAGCCGCGCCAACTTCTCGGGGTTGGCGAGCAGGTAGACCGTCTGCACGGCGTCATCCGCGACATCGATCAGGATCGCGGTGACCACCCGCCCCTCGGCGATGGCGATGATGGCCGGTCCACCGTTCACCCTGGCGAATTTGATATCGAATGGGGTTCCCGGCGCGACCCCCACCGACGTGAAGAACCGTTCGGCGCGCGGGCCGCTGGCGATCGTCTCCAGGAACCGCGCGACCCGATCGTTGCCGAGGATCGCGCGTGACGGCGCGAGCGCCTTGCCGCCGCTGTCGGCGACCAGGGTCACATCGGGCGCGAGGACGCCGAGCAACGCGGGCAGATCGCCGCCCATACAGGCCGCCAGGAAGCGCTCGGTCACGCGCGCTTGCATCGCCGAATCGGCCGCGAAACGGGGGCGGCGCTCCTCCACATGCGCGCGTGCGCGCCGCGCCAGCTGGCGCACCGCCGCCTCGTCACGGTCGAGAATCGCGGCGATCTCGGCATGGGCGAAGCCGAATGCCTCGCGCAGGACGAAGACCGTGCGTTCGAGTGGCGAGAGGGTCTCCAGCACGACGAGCAATGCTAGCGAGACCGACTCGGCACGCTCCACATCCTCCGCGACGTCCGGTCCGGTGAGCAGCGGTTGCGGCAGCCAGGGGCCGATGTAGGACTCGCGGCGGGTCCGGGCGCGCCGCAGACGGTCGAGGGCCAGGCGGCTGGTCACCGTGATCAGGAAAGCGCGGGGCTCCTGCACTTCCGCCGTGTCTGCACCCGACCAGCGCAACCAGGCATCCTGCACCGTGTCCTCCGCGTCGTCCATGCTGCCGAGTATCCGGTAGGCGACGCCCAGTAGGAACTGACGGTGCTGCGCGAACTGACGTGCCGCCTCCGCGTCGTGCGTCGCCGTCTCGCTTTCCTCGCCCATGCCCCTCTCCATCCTCGCCATCCCGGCTCTGCCGCTTCTCTGCACAGAAGACGCCGCCCCTGCCGAGTTTGTGACATGGCGGGGGATAGTGTTGTCGCGCCGAGGCGACCTTACGCGCTCGAGTCGGGCGGTGCCAGATGGCGCGGCGCGATTCAGACGAGTTCGCTGCCGATCCTGCCCCTGTAACACGCCTGCGACCGATACGAAATCGAGCGACCTTGGCGTACCCGAGGTTGGCGATGTCACACGCGTGGTGTGGCACAACGTCTCATTGTGTGAGGTATCCAATCCGTGATGCGAAGGGAGTGCGTATGATCCCCGCCTCGCCACCATCGGCACCCGCTGTCGCGATCATCGGGGGCGGATTGGCCGGACTCACGGCGGCCTGCTATCTGGCTCGTGGCGGGCTCGCCGTCACCCTGTTGGAGCGCTCCGCGACGCTCGGCGGTCGCGCCGCCACCGACGAACACGATGGCTTTCACTTCAATCGCGGGATCCACGCGTTGTATACCGGCGGCGGGGCCACCGATGTGTTGCGCGGGTACTGTCAGGGTAACTGGTTGGCCTGGCGGGCGGGCGGGTGTGCGATACTCGGCGCATGAAAGAACATGCCCCCGCTCCCGACTACAAACGGCAGCGGTTCCCGTCGGCGATCATCGCGCACGCGGTCTGGTTGTACTGCCGCTTCGCGCTGCGCTATCGCGACGTGGAGGAAGTGCTGGCTGAGCGCGGCGTGCAGGTGACCGACGAGACGGTGCGGCAGTGGTGCCGGAAGTTCGGCCAGCAGTACGCGAACGCGCTGCGCCGCCGTCGCCAGCGGCCGGGCGACAAGTGGCACCTCGACGCGGTGTTCGTCCAGATCAATGGCGTGCAGCACTCCCGCTGGCGGGCGGTCGACCAGGACGGCGCCGTGCTCGACATCCTCATGCAGCCCCGGCGCGACACGCGCGCGGCGGGGCGATTCCTGCGGCGGTTGCCCAAGGGCTTGGCGTATGTCCCGCGCGTGGTCAGCACCGACACGCTCGCCAGCGACGGGGCGGCGCTGCGCGAAATCTTACCGAGCGTCGAGCACCGGCGGCACAAGGGGCCGAACAACCGGGCCGAGAACGCGCACCACCCCATGCGCGAGCGCGAGCGGCAGATGCGGCGGTTCAAATCGCCCGGGCACGCGCAACGCTTCCTCGCCGCCTATGGCCTGATCATCGGCCATTGCCGCCCGCGCCGCCACCGCCTCACCGCCACCGCCTACCGCCAACATCGCCACGACGCTTTCGCCACTTGGCGCGAGGTTGCCGCGTGGCCGGTGCCGCCCGATCCACCGGGTGGCTCGGGCCGAGCACGCCGACGAACGATCCCCGCACTGCACCGCAGGCTCAGGTTGACAATACCGACGTACCCTCCGCCAGCGCAACAGGCCAATGTCGGGATCAGGCCGCGTCGAAAAGCGCGGTGACCTCCACGCCGAGCGTGGGCAGGAGTGCCGAGGTCGCGCGCGTGCCGCGCCCGAAGACGCCATATTCTCGATAGGTACCACCTTGTAGTTGCAGGACGACGACCGTCTCATCGAGCGGGTTGACAATCCAGTACTCGCGGATCTCGGCCTCGGCATAGTCGCGGCGCTTCTCGACAAGGTCGCGCGCGGGGTTGTCGGGGCTGACGATCTCGACGACGAGATCGGCGCCGGTCCAGTGCTGCTTGCCGCGCCGCCGGTCGCTCGCGTCGAGCAGCAGCAGCAGATCCGGCTCGCGGTACTTGCGTGCCCGTATCCGGAGCTTCAAGGGCGCATACTGGATGACGCCACCGCGCGGCCGCAGGACCGCGAGAAAGTCGAGCAAGAGGTACTGCGAGAGCAGTTGATGATCGTCCGTCGGCATCGGGAGCACCTCGATGTAGCCATCGGTGAACTCGATCAGGCGGTTTGCCTTGTCGGCGAGCCAGATGTACGCCTCTTCCTCCCACTGCCCCTGTGCGGCGAGCAACTCGAGCACCAGTTCATCGAGTTGCTCCTGGCTGGTCCTGGTGGTGGCGAAAGGTGGTGCAGTCATGTGCTTGCTCCAATAGGCCCGGCGGCGGGTTTATGGTCACCCCCGCGAGCATACTCCGTACCGGCACGCGGCGCAAGCCCCTGCCATCTCGCGGGTGCGCGGTGCCGACAGGGGATATGCATGGCCTGAAAGATCCGCTCCCTGTGCTGGCCGTTTACTCCATCCGGGGCCGGATACCGGCACTTTTGCGCCCGGACTGCCAGAAGATCACTTCGGATGGAGTAAACGGCCAGCACAGGTCCATCGCTCTCGGGCGACGAGCCGGATAGGAGATGACATGGCAGACCGGATAACGACCGTTAGCGAGCCGATCGAGGGTTCCCGGGTCCGGCGGGGGCTTACCCCTCCCGCTCGTAGGCGGCGATCTGGCAGCGGCAGCGGGCGAGCTTCCGCGTCGCCGCGGCGATCTGCCCGTCATCCCCCGCCTGCCGGGCCTGGTCCAGCTCCCCGGCCAGGACGTCGGCCAGGCCCCGGAGGTCGTAGAGCCGCTGGCCCACCAGGGTCGCATACGGCAGGCCCGCCGCCGCCGCCTGCTGCCGCAGCTGCGCCCGTGCCGCGTCGGTGAGCCCATCGGCCATCGTCACCCTCCTGTGCTCGCCCGCGACGCGTCACGGGCGGGCGATCCGCGTATAGACCGCGACCCAGTCGGTGCGGATCGCCTCCTGGGCCTGGGCGAGCGTCATGGCCCCGGCGCAGACCTGCCGGTGCAGGTAGTCCTCCACGCGGTCCTTCTCGTGCGCCCCGGGGCGCGGCTCGTACGCCTCCGGCCAGAGGTTCGTCAGCGCGTTCGAGCCGCCGAGCTCGAGCGAGACGAAGTGGTCGACCTCGTGCTGGCCGGGGGCATTGGCGAGGCCGTACCGCCGATAGGCCGCCGCCTTCTCGTCCGCGCTCACGTTGCGGACGCTGGCGCTGTAGCCGGCCTGGCAGACCTCGCGGGCGGTCACCCCCGGGAGGACGTCGCCCGGCGTCAGCGCCGGGTCCGGGTAGGTGCCCGGCGACCCGGTGCCGCCCGGCGCGCGCGCCGCCGACACGGTCGGGCCGGCCAGTGCGACCGTCGCGGTCGGTGCCCGTGCGGCGAGGGTCGGGGTGGCCCCCGCGCAGCCGCCCAGGCCGCCGACCAGGACCAGCAGGCAGAGGGCGGCGCGGGCGGCGGCCCTGGCGCGCGCGCTCCCGCCGACCCGCCGCCCGATTCCGCGCCGCGGGCACCACCGGCCCCCGGTTGCCGCGACCGGCCCGCGGGTCGCCGGGTCCACCGTCGGTAGGGCCCGCCGGATGACGCCGCCGCGCGCCCTGGCGATCATGCCGAGCAGGGCCCCGTCCGCGTCGAACACTTGCCCCCCCGTGCGCGGGGTCGCCTTCGCCATCGCGCCCACTCCTCGCGCTCGCCCATCGCCGTGTGGTCCCGCGACCACCGCCCCGCAGCGTCGGCGGGGGGAACGCCCGTTCTGTACGTATATGCACGTCCCGTGCCAGCTGCGAGCGTAGGTTGTGTCAGGATTCAGATGTGGCCTGATGGGGAGGGCCGCACTCTGGTAGGGTAGCGGCGTTGGCAATGTCGTGAAGGAGCGCCCCGTGCCCTGCCCCCACGGCACCACGACCGCGACAGCGGAACTGCCGCGCCGCACTGCCCTCGGCTACCGCTGTGTTGGCCGTTTGGTATATCCGTTCGACTCAAGCGGCACTTTGACTTGACCCGCGGCGGCGCTACACCCCGACAGGGTACCAACCACAAGTGGCGCCCTGTCACCGCCTGGAATCGATGGGGAGCCCCCGATGCTGACACGCCAGTGCCAATATGCCCCATCTCGAGCGATCCCCCGCCCGGGCGTTTCGGCAACGCCTGATCACCGCGACGAAACCCGTCGACTAGGCCGTCGTGGCGGGCACGCTCACCGACCTCATGCGCAGCCGGTCGGCCCTGGTGGCGGAGGGCGCGCTCCTCCGCCAGCAACTGATCGTGCTCGAGCGCAGCGTCAAGCGCCCACGCTGTACCCCGGCCGATCGCGCGCTCCTAGGTACTGCTCGCCAGTCGCCTCCGTGCCCGGCGGCAGGCCCTCATCATCGTGCAGCCCGAAACGGTGCTGCGCTGGCATCGTCACAGGTAGGGTGCGTGCGTCTTTGCCACCGTGAACTCCTTTCCGAGAACCGTCGTCCTCAGTATCCGGGTGTCCGCGGAATCGGCTCTTCCGCGATTAGCGTGAAGGCTATTCGAAGGCGTACTCACCGGGGTCAAAACTCGGCGATATCAGGGCTACTTGTTGCTGAAATTGACGGGGGGGTCGTAAGGGTTCCCCCCTACGCCCGCTCGGGTGAGGCCGATCACGCTTTTTGCGGAAGAGCCGCGGAATCAGCGCAAGCCCGGTCGTCGCCCACGTGCGGTCAGTGTTCGTGCTCCAGTGGCGCGAGCTGGATGCCCGACAGGTGCCGCCGACAGCGGTACGTACGCCAGTTGAGCGCAACCGTCGATATGCCGCCGCGCACCGTAACACTCCCGATGCTGCAAGCCCGGACTCGCCCCACCATCCCGCCTCCGCGCGGCGCCGCTACCGCGCCGCCGGGCGTAGCCGCCAGAGGGCGCGTTGCACCGCCACGACGGGGCCCAGGATGCGGATGTCCCGGTCGAGCGGGATGCTCGTGTGTCCATCCGGCGATTCGAGGGAGCGCCGGTCGTCCCGCACGCGCAGGAACGCGACGATCATCTCGGCGGGGAAGCGTGTGGCGACGACCACATCGTCTGCCCGGGGCGTCAGCCGCGTGTCGAAAGCGACGACATCGCCGGGAAGGATCAGCTCCCGCAGGAAATCGCCGACGAGCAGCACCTGCTGGACGGGCTCGCCGGGCTCGCCACGCTTCCCGAGCGGGCGAGCAGGAACAAGTTCGTGCTCGATGCGGATGCCCGGCCCCGTGGCGGGCGCGAAGTCTTCGATCGGCCAGCCCCGGTACGGCCGCGCGCCTGTCCGGCGGAGCAGCTCGGCGAGGGGCACGCGCTGCACCGCCGGCACCATCGCCGGCGTTGGCCGGTCGGCGACGCCGGTCAGTTGCTCGAAGGGGATGGCCAACGCATCGGCCAGGCGCTGCGGAAGTGTCAGAACTCAGGTCACGCCACTATCGCCGTTTTAATCTCCCCCACCTGGTGGCTGATTGGGGCCAATAATAGGCGGTCACCCGCTCATGAAAGCGCGACGAACCGGTTC
>JAABUN010007385.1_pt1 | contig 11891 bp, 12 predicted proteins | sample 5559311 | NCBI WGS metagenome assembly JAABUN01 (sample SAMN10711877, study PRJNA513370) | rock metagenome | isolation source: Antarctica rocks | place: Antarctica: Victoria Land, Siegfried Peak sud | reverse complement strand
AGGGTTCAGCAAGATGAGATATATTTTTAGCTTTCCGCCAACTACCGTCTGTCAACTGTCATCATTACATTTGCATTATGCAACTTCCCTCTTCTCTTTTAGAAAATGCGGTAAACGAATTTTCGAAGCTGCCCGGCATAGGTAAAAAAACCGCCTTGCGTCTTGTATTGCATTTATTAAAGCAGGATGCAGGTGAAGTGCAGCATTTTGGCGAAACAATTTCGCGCATGCGCAACCATATTAAATTTTGCCAACGCTGTTCAAACATCAGCGATGCAGATATTTGTTCAATATGTGCCAACAGCAGCCGCAACCAGCAGGTTATATGTGTGGTCGAAAACATCCGGGATGTTATTGCTATTGAAAGCACCCAGCAATTTAACGGCACTTATCATGTTCTTGGCGGCATCATTTCTCCGCTCGACGGCATCGGCCCCGCCCAGTTGAACATTGAAGGACTGGTACAACGAATTCAAAAAGAGGATACCGAAGAATTAATTTTTGCCCTCAACCCCAACATACAAGGCGATACTACTATTTATTACATCCAGAAAAAGCTGCACCAAAGCACTTGCAAAATTACTACCATTGCCCGGGGCATCGCCTTCGGCGGCGAACTTGAATATGCAGATGAAATGACACTTGCACGAAGCATCAGTAACCGTTTGCCTGTTGGGCAGTATGTTAAATAAAAGCCTTAGTACCTAAAAGAGGAATAATAAAAAGGGTTCGTTTAGAATAAACATAATTAAAAGATAACCGATTGATAAATGTACGATGTGAAAGATACAAAGCCTGGCAATATTCTAAAGCACCGTCCCTCTCCTTTGCAAGGAGAGGGAATGAAGGTGAGGTTCGTTAATAAACTATCTATATGAACAGTAAGTTTAAACCATTCTTTATTGCAACACTCACAGTAATAATAGTCGTAAGCGCTGTAGCTTATTTTATGTGGAATAAACCGCAACGAAAAGTTGAAAATGAAAAAGGGATTGCAATAACTGCTGCGCAACTCGTAAAAGAATACCAGCAGAACGAAGGAGAAGCAAATAAAAAATATTTGGATAAAGCTATTGAGGTTACCGGTAATGTTAGCGAGGTAAAAAATAACCAGGATGGAAAAGCTACCCTTATGATAACCTCCGACGATGCTTTTACCGGCGTATTTTGTACACTTAAAGAAAGTGCCGGTAATATTACCAAAGGATCTTCTGTTGTTATTAAAGGTATTTGCAGCGGCATGCTAACGGATGTTCGCATAAGAGAAGCTGTAGTTATAAAATAGAACCGTTAAGAGATGGTTCAGGATAAAATATAAGAAAACAATATAAGAAAATTAATGAAGCATTTACTCATTCTGGTTGCAGCAATAAGTTTAACTGCAACTTGTTTGGCACAAAAAATATACAGTACAAAAACAGGCAAAATCTCTTTCTTCTCCAGTACTCCGCTGGAAGATATTGAAGCAAAAAACAGCGAAGTTGAAAGCAAGCTTTCACCACCCACCGGGCAGGTGATTTTTACACTTTTAATGAAAGGCTTCCAGTTTGAGAACGAACTGATGGAAGAACATTTTAATGAAAATTATGTTGAAAGCACCAAGTATCCTAAAGCTGATTTTAAAGGTTTTATCACAAACATCAAAGACATTAATTTTTCTAAAGACGGCACTTACCCTGCTAATGTAAAAGGTATGCTTACCCTTCATGGCGTTACTAAAGAGCAAACTTCAAACGGAACAATTACGGTAAGCGGAACAAAGGTTACGGCAAAAAGCAAATTCAATATCACTCTTAAAGACTATAACATTGGTGGCTCTTTAATTGGTAAAAAAATTGCCAGCCAGGTTGCCGTTACTGTTGATTGCCAGTATGAATAAATATCTCTTAACATCAACTATAGGCATTGTAAGAACCAAATACATTTAAAAGCATACTACAGTGTGAACATGAAATGACGTTTGCTAATTTTGCAGTGCGGCTTTCTTTTTATACATTTGCACCACTTTGGCAGGCGGATTTGTTTATTGTTCAACCTGCTGATTTTAAATCTTATTGAACTAATAAACGAATTCATTCTGCATACTTTCTCCAGATTGTTTCTCGTTAATAGGTCAGTAATTTTTTTGGAAGTCAGCTTAGCAACCTTGTTCAGCAATTGTTGCGTCGCACACTTCAACTTTAGAACAATAATCAACAAAAAACCTTAGTGCCTGCTTCGTGCCCTTTAGGCCTTAGTGGTTCATTAAAACAACATATACATGGACATAAAAAAAGAACTCGAAAAAAGAATACTGATTATTGACGGTGCTATGGGTACAATGATACAGCGCCACAAACTTGAAGAGGAGGATTATCGCGGCGAACGTTTTAAAGACTGGCATACAGATGTAAAGGGCAACAATGATCTGTTAAGCATAACCCAACCCGAAATTATTATTGACATCCATAAACAATACCTTGCCGCCGGTGCAGATATTATTGAAACAAATACTTTCAGCAGCACCAGCATTGCACAGGCAGATTACGATATGCAATCGCTGGCTTACGAGCTGAATGTTGCAGCAGCTAAATGTGCAAGACAAGCTATTGAAGATTTTCTCGCATCGCCTGAAGGTAAAGACAGGCAAGGCGCCTGGGTTGCCGGAGCAATAGGGCCGCTTAATAAAACGCTAAGTCTTTCACCAGATGTAAATAATCCCGGTTTTCGTGCAGTAACATTTGATGAAGTAGCTGCAGCATATACCGAACAAATAAGAGGTTTGGTTGATGGCGGTGTTGATCTGTTATTGATTGAAACAATCTTTGATACCTTAAATGCAAAGGCTGCTATTTATGCCGCAAAAAAATTCTTCCGCGAGCATCCAATCTCCTCCCCCACCGGGGGAGGCAGGGAGGGGGCTTTACCAATTATGATTAGCGGAACAATTACCGATGCATCAGGCCGCACTTTAAGCGGGCAAACGTTAGAAGCTTTTTATACATCCATCCGTCATGCCAGGCCTTTGAGTGTAGGTTTAAATTGTGCATTAGGGGCAACGCAAATGCGTCCGCATATTGAAGAGCTGAGCCAGATAGCGGAATGTTATACTTCTGCGTATCCGAATGCAGGCCTGCCAAATGCCTTTGGAGAATATGACGAGCAACCACACCAAACAGCACATATAATAGAAGAGTGGGCAAAAGAAGGCTTTGTAAATATTGTTGGCGGCTGTTGCGGCACAACACCCGATCATATAAAACATATTGCCCAGGAAGTAAAGAAATATAAACCAAGGCCGTTACCAGTGATGGAAGAAGAGTTATTTTAAATCTTTTGATATCGCAAATTGCGATATCAAAAATCCAAAGCCTTAAATTTTAAAGCCACAGATTGGGACTTCAAAATAAACTTCAACACAATTAATTTATGGCAACATCTGCTTTAACAGTTAAGCAAATTGCGGAAGAAACGATAATTGAAAAGATTTATCTCGTAAGAGGGATAAAAGTAATGTTGGATAAGGATTTAGCTGAAATGTATGGAGTAGAAGTTAAAGTGTTAAATCAATCAGTAAAAAGAAATATTACCAGGTTTCCTCAAGATTTCATGTTTCAATTATCAATTGAAGAGTGGAAAAACTTGAAGTCACAATTTGTGACTTCAAGTTATGGAGGAATACGAAAGCTTCCATACGCATTCACAGAACAGGGCGTTGCCATGTTGTCTTCAGTTCTGCGCTCTGAAAGGGCTATACAGGTAAACATTCAAATCATTCGTGTATATACAAGGATGAAACAAATATTATTCGACAATAAAGACCTGTGGTTGAAAATAGAACAAATAGAACAAGCTCTTATAAAAAAAGATGAAGAAGTAAAAGCCATATTTAACATCCTTAAAGAATTATTGATGCAGGAACAAAAGCCAAGAAATGAAATTGGCTTTCTTGCTAATAGAAAAGAAAGAAAATGAGTTCAACAGTTATCAAACCTTACTTACGCCTCTCAGGATTAGAGCCATTAGTCATCCGTCCTGAAACAAATTTTGTAAACGTAGGCGAACGCACCAATGTAACAGGTTCAAAAAAATTCGCACGTCTTATCAGAGACAACAAATACGAAGAAGCACTGTCGGTAGCACGGCAGCAGGTAGAAAATGGCGCACAGATATTAGATGTGAATATGGATGATGCCCTGCTTGATGGCGTAAAAGCAATGACCACTTTCCTTAACCTTCTTCAGGCAGAACCAGACATAGCAAGGATACCGATAATGATTGACAGTTCAAAGTTTGAGATTATTGAAGCGGGTTTAAAATGCGTGCAGGGCAAGTGCATTGTCAACAGTATAAGCATGAAAGAAGGTGAAGAAAAATTTATTGACCAGGCCTTTACCTGTAAAGCTTATGGAGCTTCAGTAGTTGTAATGGCTTTTGATGAAGTTGGCCAGGCTGATACCAAAAAACGTAAAGTTGAAATATGCGAAAGAGCATATAAAATACTAACCGAACAGGTCGGTTTCGATCCGCAGGAAATTATTTTCGATCCAAACATTTTTGCCATTGCCACCGGCATTGAAGAACATAGCAATTACGCAGTTGATTTTATTGAAGCAACAAAAGAGATCAAACAAAAGATGCCGCTTGCAAAAATAAGCGGTGGCGTAAGTAATGTGTCCTTTTCTTTCCGTGGTAACGATCATGTTCGCGAAGCTATTCATGCAGTGTTCTTATATCATGCTATTAAAGCGGGTATGGATATGGGCATTGTAAACGCCGGTCAGTTGCAGGTTTACAGCGAGATAGAACCTAAGCTTAGAGACCTTTGCGAAGATGTGATTTTAAACCGTAACAACGAAAATAATGAAGCAACCGAAGCGCTTATTGCTTTTGCAGAAACGGTAAAAGCCAAAGGCAAAGAAATAGTAAAAGATGAAGCATGGCGAAATGAACCGGTTGAAAAACGTTTGGCACACTCTCTTGTAAATGGAATTACCGATTATGTAGAAGCCGATACCGAAGAGGCACGCCAAAAATACCCAAAGCCATTAGATGTAATTGAAGGACCATTAATGGACGGGATGAACATAGTGGGTGATTTATTTGGATCGGGCAAAATGTTTTTACCGCAGGTGGTAAAAAGCGCAAGAGTAATGAAGAAGAGCGTTGCTTACCTGTTTCCTTTTATAGAAGCTGAAAAAGAAGTACGCAGGCAAGCCCACCTTGCAGCCGGAACAATAAACGAAGAAGGTGCAGGTGCCGCAAAAATCTTACTGGCAACCGTTAAAGGTGATGTACATGATATAGGTAAAAATATTGTTGGTGTTGTTTTAGGCTGTAATGGTTACGACATTATTGATCTTGGCGTGATGGTTCCTGCAGATAAAATTTTGGAAACTGCACGTAAAGAGAAGGTTGACATTATAGGCTTAAGTGGATTAATTACTCCGTCACTCGATGAGATGGTACACATAGCGCGTGAAATGAAGCGCCAGAACATAGACCTTCCATTAATGATTGGTGGAGCCACAACCAGCCGTATGCATACAGCAGTAAAGATTGCCCCTGAATATGAGAAAGGAGTTGTGCATGTGCTGGATGCATCGAGAAGCGTAACGGTAGCGGGTTCACTTTTAAGCAAAGAGCAGAAACCGGAGTTTGTTGAAAAGATTAACGGAGAATACAGGAAGCTAAAAGAAGACTTTGCCAACAAAAAAGTAAAGAAAGCATACTTACCATTTGCGCAAGCACAAAAGAACAAGGTAAAGATTGATTGGACAAATTTTACTCCTGTTAAGCCCACCTTTACCGGAACTAAAACTTTTATTGATCACGATCTTAACGAAATAGCAAAGTATATTGATTGGCAACCTTTCTTTATCGCATGGGAACTTCATGGAAAATTTCCGCAAATATTAAGCGATGAAAAAGTAGGTGTTGAAGCAACAAAGCTTTACAACGATGCCCAGGCATTGCTTAAAAAGATCATCGAAGAAAAATGGTTGACTGCAAAAGGTGTAATAGGTTTTTGGCCTGCAAACTCGGATGGCAAAGATACCATCACTATTGCCCCCCCACCCCCCGAAGGGGGGAACCAGGAAGCCCCCTCTAACTCCCCCGAAGGGGGAGGACAAGATGCCCCCTTGATCCCCCAAAGGGGGAAGTTTGTACGACTCGAATTTCTAAGACAACAAATCAAGAAGGCACAAGGACAGCCAAACATTAGCCTTGCTGATTTTATAAAGCCTGCTTCAATTCCCTCCCCCACCGGGGGAGGCCAGGAGGGGGCTGATTATATTGGCGCCTTCGCTGTTACGATTGATGGTATCGAGCCTCACTTAAAACGTTTTGCAGAACAGCATGATGACTATAATAAAATAACTCTTCAGGCTTTGGCAGACCGTTTAGCGGAAGCGTTTGCAGAAATGCTTCACCAAAAAACAAGGAAGGAATATTGGGCTTATGTTAAGGATGAAAACTTAAGCAACGAAGAATTGATACAGGAAAAATACCAGGGCATACGTCCGGCTCCCGGCTATCCTGCATGCCCCGATCATACAGAAAAATATAAACTCTTCGCTCTGCTTGATGCAACAAATAATACGGGCATTCAACTTACCGAAAGCCTGGCCATGTACCCAGCATCATCGGTGTGTGGCTGGTACTTCGCCAACCCTGAGAGCCGCTATTTTGGTATAGGCAAGATAGAAAAGGACCAGGTAGAAGATTATGCAAAACGTAAGAACATGTCTCTTGAGGAAGTGGAAAGATGGTTACGTCCGGTACTTGAATATGATGCTTAGATATTAACAGGAGCAATTTTAGTATATTTGAATAAACGTTTTTACGATGCGTACTGTTACATCAGATAAAACATATACGGTAGAAGAATACGTCCGGCATGAATGGACTGCTCCTGCCCGAAGTGAATTTATTAACGGTCAACTTTTTGAAATGCCTGGAGAAAAAGATATTAATAATGAGATAGCAGGTAGGCTTCTTTATATTTTGATGTCAACTTTAAAAACTAAAGGTTACCATATTTACGCTTTCGATATTAAGGTAAAAATCTATGGAGAAAACAAATACTATTATCCCGAAGTTTTTGTAACAAAAGAACCTGAAACAGAAAAAAATCAATACATAAAAAACGAACCTATTTTAATTGTAGAAGTCGTTTCCGAAACATCGCAGGTAACAGATTATGTAGATAAGTATATTGATTACACCAAAATTCCTTCGCTTCAATACTATTTAATTGTTGAGCCGGAAACTACCTTAATAACCTGCTACACCAAAGGCGAAAATGGCGAGTGGCATACAACCAAACACACTAAGCCGTCAGATGAGGTGAAATTAGCAAGTCTTGAAGTCGTCTTTCAACTAAAGCAGGTTTATCCCTAGTATCATTGTCTTATTGTTCTCTCATCAATTCCTGTTCTGTCTTCTATATTTTCAACCGGTATCTTTGCCTCTTCTAAATACTATCATTACATGCGCATCATCTCCTACAACGTAAACGGCATACGCAGTGCAGTAAAAAAAGGTTTTTATGATTGGCTTAAAACCGACCCTGCCGATGTTGTTTGCCTGCAGGAAGTAAAAGCTCATAAAGGAGATATTGACATTGCATCAATAGAAGCTATCGGTTACAGTACACATTGGTTTTGTGCTCAAAAGAAAGGTTACAGCGGTGTTGCCATCTTAAGTAAAATAAAACCAGATAACATTATAGAAGGATGCAACCTTGAGCAAAGCGATTTTGAAGGAAGAGTGATACGTGCAGATTTTGGTGATCTTACTTTGATAAATGCATATTTCCCATCGGGCACCAGCGGAGAGGAACGGCAAGCCTATAAATATATCTGGCTGGATGAGTTCCTCGATTTTTTAAATGAGTTAAGGAAAACACGTCCCCGGTTAATTATATGCGGCGATTACAATATTGCCCATAAAGAAATTGATATTCACAACCCAAAATCTAATAAAAACACGACCGGCTTTTTGCCTGAAGAACGTGCCTGGTTCGATAAGTTTTTAGCAAACGGTTTTATTGATGGCTTTCGCCATCTTAATAAAGAGCCACACCAATATAGCTGGTGGAATGTTTTACGTCCAACCACAAGATTAGAAAACAAAGGCTGGCGTATAGATTATATTAATGTAACCGAAAATTTAAAAGACAGGATTAAAGATGTAAAAATTTACCCCGAAGTTAAGCATAGCGATCACTGCCCGGTGTATCTCCAAATTGGCAGCTAAGAGCAAAAGAGACTTACAAAAAAAACCTAAAGAATTAGTTTTTATAAATCAGTTAGTAATACTAATAGTTTTGTACTACCTTCGCCGACTTTAAAATCATGCCGTAACATGACACTTATCCCGAACTCGTCGGGAGACCTGCCTTGTGAGCATTGTACAAAGTACTCCTTTGGAGAATAAAATTACTCAACAGCACAATGAAATTATCACAATTTAAGTTCGATCTCCCCCTTAACCTTATCGCCCAAAATCCTGCAAAAAAAAGAGAAGACAGCCGAATGATGGTGGTTCACCGCAAAACCGGCCAGATAGAAAATAAACACTTCCGCGATATACTGGAATATTTTGATGACAAAGACGTTTTTGTAGTTAATAACACAAAAGTTTTTCCTGCCCGTATGTATGGCCGTAAGGAGAAGACAGGCGCTAAAATAGAAGTTTTCTTATTACGCGAATTGAATAAGCCCAACCGTTTATGGGATGTAATTGTTGATCCGGCAAGAAAAATTCGTGTAGGCAATAAGCTCTATTTTGGCGAGGCTGACGAACTGGTTGCCGAAGTTATTGACAACACTACAAGCCGTGGCCGTACCATTCGTTTTTTGTGGGATGGAGCTGAAGAGGAATTTAAAGTTCAGTTAGAAGCATTGGGCGAAACTCCCTTGCCTAAATATATAAAGCGCAAGCCCGATGAAGAAGATAAAGAAAGATACCAGACCGTTTATGCAAAGCACGAAGGCGCAGTAGCTGCACCAACAGCAGGTTTGCATTTTAGTAAAGAACTGATTAAGCGCTGCGAAATTAAAGGAATACGATTTGCAGAAATAACACTGCATACCGGTTTAGGAACTTTCAGGCCTATTGAGGTAGAAGATCTTAGTAAGCATAAGATGGATGCCGAATACTACCAGATTGACGAATTAGCCTGCAAAATCGTAAACAAAGCAAAGGAAACGGGTCATCGTATTTGCTCAATAGGCACTACAACTATGCGTGCAATGGAAACCAGCTTTACCGCTCAAAAGCTTTTGAAGCCCAGTGAAGGCTGGACAAATACATTCATTCATCCGCCCTACGATTTTAATGTAGCTGATGCGCTGGTTACTAATTTCCATTTACCTAAAACAAGCTTATTAATTATGACCTGCGCTTTTGCCGGTTACGACCTTGCAATGGAAGCTTATAGAAAAGCTATAAAAGATAAGTATCGCTTCTTCAGCTATGGAGATGCAATGTTGGTTTTATAAGAAAAAATATTTTTATCGTAACAAAAATGCTTCGCCTGATAGTGAAGCATTTTTGTTTTAGTGCCTTGTATGACTGCTATTTTATAAAATAAAAATTAAAACAGAAGCAGCTGGAGGTTTGCTGATATAGGGGTTTAAACAATCTAAAAAGTATAAATGCCAAACTTACAACCCAAACAATCCCCTGTTCAGTACCTGAAGCGTTAAGGTTTTAAACTGAGCCGGTATTAGCAGAGAAATATTATGCTTGCTTCCTCCATAACTTACCATGCGTACGGGAATGTTACTGATAGAATCGAACAAACGTTTCATTACTTCGGGTGTTTGTACTATCTCATTTCCAACAATTGAAACGATGGTTTGATTTTCATCCACTTCTACTGTTCCGAAAGGATCCAGTTCGTGCAGAATCTCTTCAAGATGGTCTTTGTTATCAATAGTTAACGATACCGCCACTTCAGATGTGGTAATCATATCAATTGAAGTGCGGTACTTTTCAAACACTTCAAATATCTTTCTTAAAAAACCATAAGCCAGCAACATGCGGCTGCTCTTTATTTTTATAGCAATAATTCCGTCTTTAGCTGCTACTGCTTTTACACCTACGCTGCCGGCTTCTTCAGTAATCAATGTTCCTTTAGCTTCAGGCTCCATCGTGTTTAATAACCTTACAGCAATGTTGTAGTGCTGAGCAGGCCATATAGATGCAGGGTGCAGAATCTTTGCACCGAAATATGCAAGTTCCGCAGCTTCCTCAAAACTCATTTGATCTATAGCAACGGTTTTTTCTACCACCCGCGGATCGTTGTTGTGCATGCCGCTTATATCTGTCCATATTTCGCAAACACTTGCATTAATAGCAGCCGCAATTAACGATGCGCTGTAATCACTTCCGCCTCTTTTAAGGTTATCAACTTCGCCTTTGCTGTTGCGGCAAATGTAGCCTTGTGTTATAAATAATTTTTTTCCTTTATTCTGTGCAAGCAGTTGACTAAGCTTTACTTTAATGTTGCCAATCTGTGGCTCTTCGTAAGCATCAATCTGCATAAATTCGAGAGCTGGTAAAAATGCATGATCAATGCCTGCTTCATTTAAATGTGCCGAAAATAATTTCGTGCTCATCAATTCGCCCTGTGCCAAAATATCTTTATTTAATGCTTCGCTGAAAGATATTTTTAAAATGATATTCAGAAATTCAAAATGCTCACCAATAACAGCGTGTGTGTTTTGTTTAGCTTCAGGCGTTTTTATAAGTCCGTCAATAAAAGTTTTATAATGCTGTTCGAGCTTGTCAATGTTCTGCTTAGCCACGTTACGTTCGTTCTCTGCTAAGTTTTTACTGATCTCAATCAGTGCATTTGTTGTTCCGCTTAATGCACTTAAGACTACAATTGCAGGCTCATTTTCTTTGGTTATAAGTTGAGCTATGCTGTGCATTCTTTCGGGCTTACCAACACTGGTGCCGCCAAACTTCATTACTTTCATTGTTCACTTTTTTTAAAAGAGGTGCAAATATAAAGTGTCGTTGTGCAGCAACGGATATTTTTTATAAATGATTTAGATACATCGAGCCTGATACTTAGATAATTTTAAAGACTATCCATTGTCATCGTACATTTATCAAATCAAAGTGTCTTACTATGAATAAATTTTGTGTTATAGCTCTAAGCTTATTTCTTCTTGGCTCAGTAAGCTGCAGCCATAAAACTACTAAGGGCGCGGTAACAAAAGGAGACGCAACTAAATGGTTTAAGAAAAAAGAATACCTGAATGGCTTACAGGCTGAGCCTCATTCGTCAGTAAATAAAGTTGAATTTGCACGGCAGTATAATGCCAATAAAGTTTTATGGGACAAGGCTTTTGCTTACTTAAAAAATAATGATCTTAAAACGCTTCCCAAAGGTAAATACACCATTGTTGCAGATAAGGTAACGGTTTCGGTAACTGAAGACAGCACCAAAGATTTTGATAAAACAACCTGGGAGTCTCACCGGAAATCTATAGATATACAATACATTGTTAGCGGAGAGGAGAAGATAGGCATAGCGCCTGTTAGCACTGCAAAGGTTATTAAACCTTACGACGAAAAAAGAGATGTAGCCAACTATGAAGCTGAAGGCAAATATTATGTTTCAACACCGGATAAGTTTTTTATTTTCTTTCCTGGCGATGCCCACCGGCCTAACATAACTACCGGCAATAATTTACCTGATAGGAAGATTGTGATAAAGGTACTGGCGATCGCGGATTAAAGGGCGATCAAGAATTATACGGATTATTATTTACTGATGGGAGGGAAAAGATTGCCAGATTAAATACCCCTCACCTAACCTCTCCCCGCAGGGGAGAGGTTAGGTGAGGGGCGCTCTAACAAACACATGCTTAATCCTTCCTTTACCTGTT
>JAABUN010007384.1_pt1 | contig 11893 bp, 12 predicted proteins | sample 5559311 | NCBI WGS metagenome assembly JAABUN01 (sample SAMN10711877, study PRJNA513370) | rock metagenome | isolation source: Antarctica rocks | place: Antarctica: Victoria Land, Siegfried Peak sud | reverse complement strand
TTCAGCCGCAGCAGGGGCTCGGTGTTGGACGGTCGGACGTTGAAGTGCCAGTCGGGGTAGTCGACCGAGACCCCGTCGAGCCAGCTCACCTCGGCGTCGGGATGGGCGGCGGCGATCTCCTTCATCTTCGCCTCGGCGTTCTCGACCTCGGAGTTGATCTCGCCGCTGATGAAGTACCGCGAGCGCAGCTCGCCGACGAGGTCGGAGAGCTTGCGCCCGGACTTCGAGAGCAGCTCGAGCACTAGGAGGGCCGGGATCGTGCCGCTGTCGGCGTTGTAGAAGGCGCGGAAGTAGTAGTGACCCGACACCTCGCCGGCGAACTCGCCGCCGATCTCGCGCATCGCCTGCTTCATGAATGCGTGGCCGACGCGATTGACGTGGGCGGTGCCCCCCGCTGCTTCGACGGTGTCGGCGACCGCGCGGCTGGCGCGCACGTCGTAGAGGATGTCGGCGCCCGGGGCCTTCTCGAGGACCAGCTCGGCGAGCAGCGCGGTGAGGAAGTCGCCGTCGACGAACTCGCCCTCGTCGTCGATGAAGAAGCAGCGATCGGCGTCGCCGTCCCAGGCGATCCCCAGGTCGGCGCCCTCGGAGCGCACCCGATCGATGATGAACTGCCGGTTCTCCGGCAGCAGCGGGTTCGGCTCGTGATCGGGGAAGTTGCCGTCCGGCCGCCAGTAGGTGGCGATCAGGTCGAGGTCGAAGCGGTCGAGCAGTGGCCCGAGCATCTCGCCCGCCATCCCGTTGCCCCCGTCGAGGACCACCTTCATCGGCTTGAGCTGCTCGACGTCGATGAACGAGAGGGCCCGCTCGTTGAACTCGGCGGCGATGTCCACATCCTCGGAGCTGCCATCCCCGGGCGCCTCGTCGAGGCCGGCCAGGATCAGGTCGCGGATCCGCTCGATTCCGGTCTCTCCGGAGAGCGCCAGGGCCGCCTCGCGGACGAGCTTGACCCCCGTGTAGGCCTTCGGATTGTGCGAGGCGGTGATCATCGCCCCGCCGTCGAGCTCGCGCGCCCCGACCATGAAATAGAGCATCTCGGTACCGACCATCCCGGCGTCGAGGACGTGTGCGCCCTCCGCCATGATCCCCTCGCTCACGCGCCCCGCCATCTCGGGCGCCTGCAGCCGCATGTCGCGCCCGACCCCGATTCGCAACTCGGCGGCCGGCTTCTCGCGCAGCTCGCCGAGGACGCGCGCGAAGGCCCGGCCGAGCAGGTAGGCGGTGTCGCCGTCCATCTCGCTGCCATAGAGGCCGCGCACGTCGTATGCCTTGAAGATCCCCTCGGGGACCGATCCCGGACCGCCGGTCTGCGTTGTGTCGCTCAACCCAAGCCTCCCTGCAGCGCGTCGTAGCTCTCCTCCAGCGACTGCGGCATGACGCGCGTGTCCGCCAGCACCGGCATGTAGTTGTTGTCGCCCGCCCACCGGGGGACGACGTGAAGATGGATGTGGCCCTCGACCCCGGCGCCCGCGACCCGGCCCTGGTTGACCCCGACGTTGAAGCCCTCCGGCGCGTAGATCTCCTCCATCCTGCTCATCGCCCGCTGCGCCAGCGCCATCATCTCGGCGGTCACGTCGGAATCGATGTCCTGGAGGCGGCCGACGTGCTCGAACGGAGCCACCATCAGGTGCCCGTTCGTGTAGGGGAAGAGGTTGAGGATCACGAAGCAGCGCTCGCCCCGGTGGACGATCAACGCGTCGCGGTCGTCACCCCCCTCGGGCTTGGCGCAGAACACGCACTCGTCGCTTTGCTTGGCGTTCTTCACGTAGCGCAGGCGCCAGGGTGCCCAGATCCGCTGGTTGGCCATCGGCGGCGGATCCTATTCGTGCTTTCGAAGTTGTTCGCCCCTTGATGGGCCGAGAGTCGGGAAGGCGCCTTCTATGCCCGCGCTCGCAGGGCTTCGTAGGCAGCCGCGGTGGCCTCCACCTGGACGAGCTTCTCGACCACGTCGATGACCGCGTCCTGCGGGGACCATTCGAGGGGCTCGTAGAGGCCGAGCGCCGTATTGATCAGCACGTCTCCCGTGTACATCCCGACGAAGGTGGCACCCACTGCGGCCTGGCCCCGCAGGCCGGCTCGGGAGGCGGCGGCGTACGCAGCGCCCCAGCCCGTGCCGAGGAAGAAGTGAGTGGCGTAGTTCAGGGCCGAGCGCTGAGCGCCGCTGGATGCCTTGATCGGGAGGACCCGCTCGGCGAAGTCAGCGGGCGCGTAGCTGTCGCCGCGGCCGGTGAGGGGCATCTCCACGAGCTTCTGGAACGCCGTCATCACCGCGGTTCCCGCCACCCCGCACGCCGCGCCGATCGCGAGGCTGGAGCCCCACGAGAGTCGATCTGGATCGGCCATCGCCTAGACCCATGCCCGTTCTGGGGGAGCGGCAATCGAAGCCGGGCGCCCCGACGCGCCTGTGGGCGGGCACGGACCCGGGCCTTCCTCAGGCGGTGCGCGCCGCCTGCTCGGATACCCAGGCGCGCCAGCCGTCGCTCAAGGCGGGCGCCGCCAGCGCCCGGGCGGCTGAGGAGCGGTCCTCGATCACGATCCGGCCGAGCAGCTCCATGCTCACGTCGTGGTCGGGTCGCTCGACCACTGCGATCCGGTCGCCGGCGCCGAGCTCGCCCTCCTGGATCACCCGCAGATAGGCCCCCAGGCGCAGCGCCTTCGCGAACCGCCTGACGAAGCGCATGTCGCCCATCTTGTGGCCGAGCTTGTAGCAGGGCTGCCGCGGCTCGGAGACCTCGAGCAGGGCCGTGCCGACGCGCCAGCGCTCGCCCACCCGCGCCTCCACCAGATCGAGCCCGGCGACGGTCAGGTTCTCGCCGAAGAGGCCGGGCTCGAGCTCGCGGCCGAGCTCGGCGGCCCACCAGGCGTAGTCCTCGACCGCATAGGCGTAGAGCGCCTTGTCGGCGCCGCCGTGGTAGCGGCGGTCGGCCTGCTCGTCCCCGGCCAGCCCGTCGGGGCCGACCGCGACCCTCCCATTGACGGCCAGCTTCCAGATCCCGGTGCGGACCGCCCGGCCACGGTGGTGGATCTCGCGCATCTCGGCGACGTTCACCGAGACGACCGAACCCTCGCCGGGGGCCGTGCTCAAAGCCAGTCGCGCCGGCGGAAGTACGTGAGCATGCCGACCAGGATCGCCACCATGACCGCGATGACGACGTAGAAGTCGAAGGAATCCCCCTCGCCCGGGACCCCGACGTTCATGCCCCAGATGCTCGCGATCAGGGTCAGCGGCAGGACCATCACGCTGATCGCGGTCAGAACCCGCAGGACCTCGTTGACGCGATGGTTGAGCACCGACTCGTTCGTGTCCTGGAGCGCCTCGACCACCTCCTTGTAGTTCTCGAGCATGTCCCAGATCCGCTCGTGGGCGTCGACGATGTCGTCGAAGTAGATCTCGAGGTCGAGATCGGGAGCGAGGAAGCGCCCCTTGACGTTTTCGAGGTCGCGTAGCACGGGCCGCTGGGGGCGGATCACCTTGCGGAAGTTGATGATCTCCTGCTTGACGCGAGAGATGTCGCGGACGACCTCCTCGGAGCGCTCCTCCTCGAAGATGCTCTCCTCGATCGCATCGAGCTTGTTGCCGATCTTGCGCAGCATCGGGAAGCAGTAGTCGAAGGAGTCGTCGACGATCCGGTAGAGCAGGTATCCCGAGCCGCGAGAGAAGAGCTTCTCGCGCGTCTCCTCGTTGGAGCGGCAGCGCTCGAACAGGTATTCGACCGGCTGCAGCGCCTGGTTGGGGATCGTGACCACGAAGTCGGGGCCGACGAACATGTCCAGCTCGCCGACGTTGAGGCGCCCGACGGCGCGGTCGAACACCGGCAGGTGCAGAACGATGAAGAGGTAGTCGGGGTACTCGTCGATCTTCGGCCGCTGGTTGCGCGAGAGGACGTCCTCGAGGTCGAGGGCGTGGAATTCGAAGTGCTCCTGCAGCCAGCTCCACTCCAGCGGCGTCGGGCGCTCGATGTTCACCCAGCGGAGCCCTGCTCCCTGGACGACGTCGACGTTCGGCTTAGCCGGCGGGGAGGGAGCGGCAGCGACCAGCTCGCCGGCACGTTCGGTGCGGCGTAGCCGTGGCTTGGGGAGGTTCGGCATCGTTCATACCCGTCGCGTCGCTCGGTTCCATCGGGCTCAAGCTTACGCCACGGGTGGGCGGTATCGGGAGTGAGTGCGCGCCGCCGTCGCACGCGCGGTTCATGATTTCCCGTCCCGTAGCACCCAACGGTCCGGGAGAAGCGGACGCGAAGCGGAGCATTCTCCCAAGGTGATCCAGCGGAGGATCCGCCCGGGGATGTATATTGCCCCCACATAGACCGCCACATCCAGAGGGGTGGAGGGAACTGGCCCGACGAAACCCCGGCAACCTCCCACGGACTTGCGTCCGCGGGAAGGTGCCAATTCCAACAGGTGGATACCTGGGAGATGTGAGTGGAAGTCCCACTCGGACCTCTGCTCGCACGGCAGAGGTCTTTTTCGTTCAATCGAAGTGGGACAAGGAGAATCGAAATGGCATTGGAAGGCCTCAAGTGCAAGGAATGCGGGACTGAGTACCCGCTGGAGGCGCTGTACGTCTGCGATCGGTGCTTCGGCCCGCTCGAGGTCGCATACGACTTCTCGGGGCTGGACCCTGATGAGCTCAAGCGCAAGATCCAGGCCGGCAGCAACGGGATCTGGCGCTACTCGGACTTCCTCCCCTTCGAGGCCCGTCCGGCGAGCGCGCTCGAGCCCGGCCTGACGCCCCTGATCCGCGCCGACCGCCTCGCCGAGCAGCTCGGCGTGGGGGAGGTGTGGGTCAAGAACGACGCCGCCAACCCGACCCACTCCTTCAAGGACCGCGTCGTCGCGGTCGCGCTCGCCAAGGCGCTCGAGCTCGGCTTCGAGACCGTCGCCTGCGCCTCGACCGGCAACCTCGCCAACGCGGTCGCCGCGCACGCCGCTGCGGCCGGGGTGGAGTCGTTCGTCTTCGTCCCCGCCGACCTCGAGGAGCAGAAGCTCCTCGCCACCGCCGTCTACGGCACCACCCTCGTCGGCGTGCAGGGCACCTACGACGACGTCAACCGCCTCTGCACCCAGCTCGCCGAGGAGCGCGGCTGGGCCTTCGTGAACGTCAACCTGCGCCCCTACTACGCCGAGGGCTCCAAGACGCTCGCCTACGAGACGGCCGAGCAGCTCGGCTGGCGACTGCCGACGAAGGTGGTCTGCCCGATCGCCTCCGGGTCGCTGTTCACGAAGATCGGCCGCGGCTTCGGCGAGTGGCTGGACCTCGGGTTGATCGAGGGCGAGCTCCCGGCCTTCCACGGCGCCCAGGCCGCCGGCTGCGGCCCGGTCGCCCGAGCGTTCGCCGACGGCGCCGAGGTGTGCCGGCCGGTCAAGCCGGACACGATCGCCAAGAGCCTTGCGATCGGCACGCCCGCCGACGGCCCCTACGCGCTGGAGCTCGCACGGGGCACCGGCGGCTCGATCGAGTCCGTGAGCGATGATGAGATCCGCGCCGGCATCCGGCTCCTCGCGGAGACGACCGGGATCTTCACCGAGACGGCCGGCGGGGTGACGACCGCGACGCTGGCCAAACTCGCCGGCGCAGGCGAGCTGGGAGCCGACGACCGCGTCGTCGTCTACATCACGGGCGAGGGCCTCAAGACGCTCGACGCCGTCCGCGAGGGCTTCGAGATGCACGAGATCGAGCCCACGCTCGAGTCGTTCGCCGCGAGCGTCGCCGGCGCGCCCGTCGCCACCGCCTGAGCGAGCCCGCTGCTAGCGTCCCCGAACCCCGAACGGAGAGCAATCACGATGCCAATCACGGTCAAGATCCCCGCCCAGCTGCGCCCCGCCACCGGGGGCGAGGGGGAGGTCGAGGTCGAGGCCGGGACCGTCGGGGACGCCCTCGATGCGGTCTTCGAGCAGCACGACGGCCTGCGCGAGCGGATCACCGAGAACGGTGATCTGAGGCGCTTCGTCAACGTCTACGTCTCCGGCGAGGACATCCGCTTCGGCGACGGGCTCGAGACGCCGGTCGACGACGGTGCCGAAGTGACGATCCTCCCGGCCGTCGCCGGCGGCTGAGCCCCGGCCCCGACTGAGCTTGAGCGCCCGCGAGGAGCCCGTCGCGATCCTCTGCGGAGGTCGAGGGACGCGGCTGCAGGAGCGGACGCACGCGATTCCCAAGGCGCTCGTCGAGATCGGCGGGCGACCGATCCTCTGGCACGTCCTGCAGATCTACGCGGCCCACGGCTTCGGGCGCTTCCTGCTGCTCTGCGGCTACCGGGGGGAGATGATCGAGGCGTTTGCCGCCGAAGCCGAGCTTCCGCCCGGGGTCGAGGTCGACTGCCTCGACACGGGCATCGACACCCCCACCGGTGGGCGGGTCGCCGCCGCGGCGGGGCGGCTTGGGGAGGGGACCTTCGCCCTCACCTACGCCGACGGCGTCGCGGACGTCGACCTGAGCGCAGCCTTGGACTTCCACCGGGCCCACGGGGCGGCCGCGACCGTAACCCTCGTCCGGCCGCACTCGCAGTGGGGGGTCGCGATGCTCGATCCCGACGGCGAGAGGGTCAACGGCTTCGTCGAGAAGCCCCGCATGGAGCAGTGGGTAAACGGCGGGTTCTTCTTCTGCGAGCCCGCGGTGCTCGGCTACCTCGAGCCCGACAGCGTGCTCGAGCTGGACCCGCTCGAGCGACTCGCCGCCGACGGTGAGCTGCGCGGGTACCGACACACGGGCTTCTGGGACTGCATGGACACCTACAAGGACGCCGTCGTCCTCAACGACCTCTGGGAATCGGGCTCGCCGCCGTGGCGCGTCTGGCGCGGGGCAGAGGTGCTTTGAGGTCGGCGCTCGTCACCGGCGGGCGCGGGTTCGTCGGCGCCTGGCTCTGCAAGGCGTTGCGCGAGCGCGGGGCGGAGGTCATCTCCTTCGACCGGCGCGGCCCGCACGAGCGCCCCTCGACGCTGGCGATGCTCGGCCTCGAAGGCGATGTGAGCGAGCGCGGGGGAGACCTCGGCGAGGCGGCGCTCCTTGCCGAGGTGCTTGCCGAGCGGAGCATCGACACGGTCTTTCACCTCGCTGCGGAGACGATCGTCGGGACGGTGCAAGCCGACCCGAGCGGCGGCTTCGAGACGAACGTGCGCGGAACGTGGACGCTGCTCGAGGCCTGCCGGGAGGCGGGGGTCGAGCGGGTGATCGTCGCCTCCTCCGACAAGGCCTACGGCGCGCACGACGAGCTGCCCTACCGCGAGGACTTCGCGCTGCGGCCGACCGCGCCGTATGAGGCGTCGAAGGCGGCTGCCGACCTGATCGCCCGCTCCTATTGGCCCGCCTACGGGCTGCCGGTGGCGGTCACCCGATTCGCGAACATCTACGGCGGCGGGGATCTGAACTTCTCACGGCTGGTGCCGGAGGCGGTGTGCGCCGCGCTCGACTCCCGAGCGCCGGTTTTGCGCTCCGACGGGACCCCGGTCCGCGACCTGCTCTACGTGGAGGACGCCGTGGCCGCCTACCTGGCGATCGCCGATCGGCTCGACTCCGAGGAGGTGCGCGGCGAGGCCTTCAACGCCGGAGGAGAACGGCCCTACACGGTCCTCGAGGTCGTCGAGGCGATCGCGCGGCTCGCCGGGACGGGCGTGGAGCCGGAGGTTCGCGGCGACGGCAATCCCGAGGGTGAAATCGATCGCCAGTTCGTCGACGCCACGAAGCTCCGCGAGCGGTGCGGGTGGGCGCCGGAGGTCTCGCTCGATCGAGGCCTCGAGCGGACGATCACGTGGTACCGCGAGCACCCGCAGGCGCGGCCATGAGCGAGCCCACTAGCCGCTGACCTCGCGCAGCAGCCGCGCGTAGCGGCGCGCGACCGAGCTCGCCGAGAACTCTTGCAGCGCCGCCTTGCGCAGGGCGGCGCGGTCCCACGCGCGCCCGCGGATCGACTCGATCGCGGCCGCGACGTTCTCCGGCGTGGGATCGCCGATCGGCTCCCCGACGTCGATCCCGAGGCGCTCGCGGATCTCGATCAGGGTCGGGCCGAACCCGGCGACGGGAGCCCCGGCCGCAAGCGCCTCGATCATCACGAGCCCGAACGACTCGCTGCGGGAGGGCAGGCAGACCAGCTCGGCGGAGCGCATCACGTCGATCACCGCGGCGAGGTGCTTGCGCGGGCGGACGTAGGGGGCGAATGTGACGCGCGCGCCGAGGCCGAGCTCCGCCGTCAGGTCATGCAGCTCGTCCTCCAGCGGGCCGCGCCCCTGCATCGTCAGCTCCGCTCCCGGGAGCTGGGCGAGCGCCCGCAGCAGCGCGCCCGGATTCTTGCGCTCGTTGTAGGAGCCGACGAAGGCGATGCCGCGGCGGGCGCCACCCACCTCGAGCTCGGGGTCGGCGAACGCCGGCTGCAGCGGGTTGGGGATCACGAGAGCGCGCTCGGGGTAGCGCAGGCCGAGGCTCTCGGTCCCCACGTTTCGGGTGTGCTCGGAGGGGAAGACCACCGCGCTGACGCCGTCGAGGCCGGCCTGGGCGGCGCGCCGGTAGCGCTCCGCGCGCTCGCCCTCTCCCTTCGCCCGGATGGCCCGCCACTCGTGGACGACCGCGACGGTCGGCAGCTCCGGGGCGACCTGCGACTGGACCCGCGCGTAGCGGGCGCCGTTGAAGGCGGCGAGGTTGTTCAGCAGGACGACGTCGGGCTGCTCCTTGGCGAGCAGGAGCTGGGTGAAGCGCCGCGGCCTGCCTCCCTCGGGCTGCATGAAGATCGGGAGCGGCGAGCGGGAGTCGGCGAAGCGGCGGCCCACCCGCTGGGGCGGCGGGATCAGGACCCCGATCGGGTCGATCCGGTGCCGCCAGGGCCGGCGGCGCAGCTCGTCGAGCAGCGTTGCGTTGAAGCGGGTGACGCCGCCGCGCAGCCGCCCGCCCCATTCCGGTGGGATCGGACCAACCGTCAACAGGCGGGTTCGGAGCCTCTCCGGAGGCAGGGGGGCCTTGACCAGGCGGCGGCTCACTCCGTCTGCGTCGCGTCGGCGGCTCGACCGCAGACCGGGCACGAGTCGCCGTCAGGTCCCCCGTTGCCGCCGCAGTAGGGGCAGGTGCGAATCTCCTCGAGGGCGCCGAGGAGCTGGGTCACCCCGCAGACGAGCAGACGCTCCTCCTCGACGTCGACCCAGACTCCGGCGCTGGCTGGGAAGACGACGTGGTCCCCGACCGCAACCGGCATCTTCACCCCGGCGGCCTCCCACCAATCGAGCCCGGGGCCCACCGCGATCACGATCCCGTGCTGGGGGGGCGGCTCCCTCGTTCCCGCGGGCACGACGAGCCCGGATCGGCGGACCCGGTCGGGCTCGAGCTCCTTGATCACGACCTGATCGAAGAGGGGGCGGAGGAGGTGACGCACGGTCTCGCGAGATTACGGGCTCATGCGGTTGGCCCGCGGCCCTGCGCCCGTCGCGATCAGCCTCGAAGCGCAAGCCGCCGGACGACGGCCAGCGACTCCGGAGGCCCGGGCCAGAGCTCCTCGATCAGCCCCGGGGGCGCTCCCCGCAGGGCGAGGCGCAGGGCGAGACCCGCAACGAGCACGTCGTCGAGCTGGCCCGCGACGGGGATGAAGTCGGGGACGAGGTCGATCGGCGAGAGCAGGTAGGCGACGAGCAGGACGAGGAGGGCCTTGCGCCGGCGCGGGACCCGCGAGTCGCCGAGCAGCCGCTTGAGCAGGACGAGGCAGTCGGGGATGAACCGTGCCAGGGCGGCGGCCTGCGAGCCGCGGCCGGCTGCGACGAGCGCCAGGATCCCGAGCAGGTAGAGGCCGACGGATATCGCCGCGACGATCAGCAGGGTTCCACTCATGGGCGGGAGGATGCCGCCTCCGCGGTCCCGCTGGTACGTGCTTCCTCCCGGATTCGGGCAAACGACCGCCCAGCGTGGCCGATGGCTCAAGACCCGTCGCCAGACGGCCGATCCTTGGGAGATGAGGCTGCGCTGCACGCAGTGCCTGAGCGAGGTGCACGACCGGATCGGCTACGAGGCGCCCTCAGGGGAGGCGCTCTGCGGCCCCTGCTACTTCGCGCTGTGGGGGCCTCAGGGCCGCAATGCGCTCGCCTCCGCCAGTGAGGTGCGCCGTCCACGCTCGCGACGGCCGCGGCGCGGCCGGACGGTCTGGACCCCTGGACCTCTGGGCGAGCTGGACCCGCCGCCGTCGAGCCGCGCGCCGAGGCCCGAGACTCCGGACTGAGCCGGCGATCACCGCCACTGCCGGTCGGCTGCCAGCGCGCCCGGCAGGATTCGAACCTGCGACCTCCGCCTCCGGAGGGCGGCGCTCTATCCAGCTGAGCTACGGGCGCGGGAGGCTGAGTCTAGATGGGGCTCGAGGATCGGGCGAAGGACCGGACCCGCCGGCGGAAGGGGCGCAGAACGCGAGGCGTCCATACCCTCCCCGCCATGGACCTCGACGTCGTCTTCCTCGGAACCGGGGGCTCGATCCCCTCCGCGCGCCGCAACACGGCGGGGGTGCTGGTGCGCCGCGGCGGCGACCGCATCCTCTTCGACTGCGGCGAGGGCATCCAGCGGCAAATGCAGCGCTCCGTGGGCCTGATCCCGGTCGACGAGATCTTCATCACCCACCTCCATGCCGACCACTACCTCGGGCTGCCGGGGCTGCTGAAGAGCTACGAGATGCAGGATCGCATCGAGCCTCTCGTCATCCACGGCCCCCCCGGCTTGATCTCCCTGTTCGAGTCCATCGCCCGCATCGTCGGCCGCCAGGGCTACCCGGTCGAGCTCGTCGAGCTCAACCGCGCCGAGACCGTGGAGCGTGACGGCTACGCGATCGAGCCCTTCGATGTCGCCCACCGCGTGATCGCCAACGGCTACGTGCTCTTCGAGCATCCGCGGGCGGGGCGCTTCGATCCCGCCGCAGCATCGGCTCTCGGCGTGCAGCCCGGCCCCGCCTTCGGGGCGCTCCAGCGCGGGCAGGAGGTACCGGGCAAGGACGGGCCGGTCCGGCCCGAGCAGGTCATGGGCCCGGATCGGCCGGGCCGCAAGATCGTCATCACGGGGGACACCGCGCCGTGCGAGGCGACGCGCATCGCCGCCCATGAGGCCGAGCTGCTCGTCCATGACTCCACCTTCACCTCCGACGAGGCAGGGCGGGCTGCGGAGACGGGACACTCGACGGCGCGCGAGGCGGCCGCGCTGGCGGCCGAGTCCCGGGTGCAGATGCTCGCGCTCGTCCACATCTCCTCGCGCCACTTCGTCCCCGATGTGCTCGAGGAGGCACGCGAGGCCTTCGCGGGGGCGGTGGCGCCGCGCGACTTCGACGTGGTCGAGATTCCGCTGCCCGAGCGCGGCGCTCCCGAGCTGATCCCCAACGGCGCCCGCGAGGGAAGCCCGAGCCCGGGCTAGCGGAGCTTGTAGCGGTAGACGCCTCGCCCGAGGCTCGCAGCGACGATCTGCTTGCGCTTGCCCGGGACGCGGGCGAGGCTGAAGACCGGCGCCGGCGGCAGGTTCCTGCCGAGCAACTCGTAGTGGCCGCCGCTCTTGCCGCGCGAGGCGAAGACGCCCACCGTGGTCGCGACGAGGAGCTGCTTGCCGACAACCATCGACCAGAGCGCGGGCGTGCGCTTCAGGTTCGCGGAGATGTCGCGGAAGTGGCGACCGCTGTCGGTCGACTTGTAGATGTGGCCGCCCCGCGACGACTCCCCGCTGGGGCCGAGCGAGTTCGGGGGTGCGTAGGGGCGGAGGCTGGAGGCGCCGAGCGTCACGTAGACGACCCGGCGGCGCTTCGGGTCGATCGTCACGTTCGAGATGAAGCGCTGCGGCAGCCCCTTGGCCTTCACCTTGTGCCAGCGGTTGCGTCTGCCGCCCTTCCGCGGGCCGCCCCCCTTGACGTTGACGTTCGTCGCCAGGCCCGAGAAGAACTTCGTCTTGTCGCGAACC